>Ga0209794_1001806_pt1 | contig 13795 bp, 14 predicted proteins | sample EBPBio232013_DNA_FD_185869 | JGI IMG/M metagenome (GOLD analysis project Ga0209794, IMG submission 185869) | Wastewater treatment Type I Accumulibacter community from EBPR Bioreactor in Madison, WI, USA - Reactor 1_5/23/2013_ DNA (SPAdes)... | ecosystem: Engineered > Bioreactor > EBPR >... | reverse complement strand
GTTCTGGGTGTTCCCAGCGGCATCGTTGGCGCGCGATCCGCGTAGTGGCCTGATCCGCCGCCATCATGCGCTGGACAAATCGTTGCAGCGGGCGCTGAAAAAGGCGGTCGTGGCCGCGGGCATCACTAAGCCGGCTTCGGTGCATACTCTGCGACATTCCTTTGCCACGCATCTGCTGCAAGCCGGCTATGACATCCGTACGGTGCAGGAACTGCTTGGGCATTCGGATGTATCCACGACGATGATCTATACCCACGTGCTCAATCGCGGCGGGCGCGGGGTGGTCAGTCCGGCGGATATTCTGGCAGGGAGCGGGAGCGATGTTTCGGGCTTCCATGTTTCCAGCAAAATTTATTCCAACCTTGGCCCCTGTGCCATAATTTCCCCCTAAATCACGAGGTAACCCTATGGAAGACAACAAGGCCAAGGCGCTGGCAGCGGCGCTGGCACAAATCGAAAAGCAGTTCGGCAAGGGCTCGATCATGAAAATGGGCGATGGCGAGGTCGAGCCGGTGCAGGTGGTATCCACCGGCTCGCTCGGGCTCGATCTGGCGCTCGGCGTCGGCGGCCTGCCGCGCGGCCGGGTGGTCGAGATCTACGGCCCGGAATCGTCGGGCAAGACCACGCTTTGCTTGCAGGTCATTGCCGAAATGCAGAAGCTGGGCGGTACCGCCGCCTTCATCGACGCCGAACATGCGCTCGATCCGGGCTATGCGCAGAAATTGGGCGTCCAGGTCGGCGACCTGCTCATTTCGCAGCCGGACAACGGCGAACAGGCGCTGGAAATCGCCGACATGCTGGTGCGTTCCGGCTCGGTGGACATCATCGTCATCGATTCGGTGGCGGCGCTGACGCCCAAGGCCGAAATCGAAGGCGAAATGGGCGATTCGATGATGGGCCTGCACGCCCGCCTGATGAGTCAGGCGCTGCGCAAGTTGACCGCCAATATCAAGAAGACCAACACCCTGGTCATCTTTATCAACCAGATCCGCATGAAGATCGGGGTGATGTTCGGCAACCCGGAGACCACCACCGGCGGCAATGCGCTCAAGTTCTACGCTTCGGTACGGCTCGACATCCGCCGCATTGGCGGCATCAAGAAGGGCGACGAAGTGATCGGCAACGAAACCCGCGTCAAGGTGGTCAAGAACAAGGTGTCGCCGCCCTTCAGGGAAGCGGTGTTCGACATTCTCTACGGCGAAGGTATTTCGCGCGAAGGCGAGGTCATCGAACTCGGGGTCAATCACAAGATTGTGGACAAATCCGGTGCCTGGTACGCCTACAAGGGCGACAAGATCGGCCAGGGCAAGGACAATGCCCGCGAATTCCTCAAATCGCACCCGGACATCGCGCGGGAGATCGAAGGACGCATCCGCGAAGCCGTCGGCGTCGCCGGCACGCCGGCCGGCAAGCCTGAAGATGCCTGATCTGCGCGTTCGCGCCCTGGCCTGGTTGGCACGGCGCGAACATAGCCGCGCCGAGCTGGGTAGAAAGCTGGCTGCGTACGCCGAAAGCGAGGACGAGGTCGAACGTCTTCTGGATAGCCTGGAGGCCGAACGTCTGCTCTCGGACGGGCGCTACGCCAGCGAGCGGGCGGCAGTGCGCGGCCTGCGTTACGGCAACCTGCGCCTGAAGCAGGAGTTGCAGGCGCAGGGGGTGGATGGCGAGACGCTGGCAGCGGCACTGGCCGGCAGTGGCGATGAGCGCGAGCGCTGCCGTGCGGTGTGGGCCAAAAAATTCGGCGTTTTGCCGGCCAGCGCGGAAGAGCGCGCCCGGCAGATGCGCTTTTTGCAGTATCGGGGCTTTTCACCGGAAAGCATCCGCAGCGTGCTGCGGGCGGAGAGGATTTAAAGATTTTTCCCCGTGTTCCACGTGCTCCCCGTGGTTTAATTAGTCACTTGGTAAATTTTTTCAGTTCGAGCCAGCATGACCGCCAGCGCCACCCTCTCCGCCTACAATCTCCGAAAACGCTATAAATCGCGCACCGTGGTTCAGGACGTTTCCTTCGACGTCAAGACCGGCGAAGTGGTCGGTCTGCTCGGCCCCAACGGCGCCGGCAAGACCACCTGTTTTTATATGGTGGTCGGGCTGGTGGCCGCCGATGGCGGCGATGTCTATATCGACGAGCAGAAATTGACCCACCTGCCGATGCACACCCGCGCGCAGCAGGGGCTTTCCTATCTGCCGCAGGAGGCCTCGGTCTTCCGCAAGATGAACGTCGCCGAGAACATTCAGGCCATTCTCGAACTGCAGGGGCTGGCCCAGGCTGAACTCAACGCCCGCCTGGAGAGCCTGCTCGACGAGCTGGCCATCGGCCATGTGCGCCACATCAACGCCGCGGCCCTTTCCGGCGGCGAGCGCCGGCGGGTGGAAATTGCCCGCGCGCTGGCGACCAGCCCGCGTTTCATCCTGCTCGACGAACCCTTCGCCGGGGTTGACCCCATCGCCGTGCTGGAAATCCAGAAAATCATCCGCTTCCTCAAGGAGCGCAATATCGGGGTGCTGATCACCGACCACAACGTGCGTGAAACCCTGGGAATCTGCGATCACGCCTACATCATCAACGAAGGCCACGTGCTGGCGGCTGGCCGTCCGGAAGAAATTGTCCATAATGAGAGTGTGCGTCGGGTTTATCTCGGCGAAAACTTCCGCCTCTAAGCGCGCATGAAACCCACTCTGCAACTCAAGCTTTCGCAGCATCTGGCACTGACGCCCCAGTTGCAGCAGTCGATCAAGCTGTTGCAGCTCTCCACCATCGAAATGCAGCAGGAGATCGAGCGTTACCTGCTGGAGAACCCCTTGCTCGAGCGGGTCGACGACGCCGACGAAGGCTTTTCCGCCAGTTACGGCGGTGATGGCCAGGGCGGGGAAGAGGCGGCGTCCAGGGAGAGCGGCGCTGAGGCGGCGGCCTCCGAGCGCGATACCGCCAGCGAAGCGCCGGAGACCCCGGCCTACGACGACGACCGCTGGGAAAGTGACGCCGGCACCTACTCCGGCGCCGGGCGGGACGAGGACGACGATTCCGACGCGCAGGACATCCACGGCGCCAGCACCTCGCTGCGCGACCATCTTTGCTGGCAACTGGGCATGACCCCGCTCGGCGAGCGCGACCGCATGCTGGTGCGTTTCCTGATCGATGCGCTCGACGACGACGGCTATCTGGCCACGCCGCTGCCTGAATTGCTGGAGACCTTGCCGGAAGAATATGAAATCGAGCCGGAAGAGCTGGAAATTGCCTTGAAGCACATCCAGCATTTCGACCCGACCGGCGTCGGGGCACGCAGCCCGGCCGAATGCCTGGCCTTGCAGTTGCGCGCGCTGGAGGCCGATGCGGTGCGCGATCTGGCGCTGGTGATTGTCGACAAGCATCTCGAATTGCTGGCCAACCGCGACTATGTCCGCATCAAGCGCCTGGCGGCTTGCGACGACGAAGCGCTGAAAGCGGCGCACCAGCTGATCACCGGCCTCGATCCCCGCCCCGGCGCGCGCTTTGCGCCGCTGGAAGCGCGTTACGTGATTCCCGACGTGATCGTCAGGAAGCTGCGCAACAAATGGACGGCCTACATCAATCCCGACGCCTATCCGCGTTTGCGCATCAACCGGCTCTACGCCGAGATCCTCGCCCGTCAGCGGCGTGGCGAAGGCAGCATGAGCGGCCAGTTGCAGGAAGCGCGCTGGCTGATCAAAAACGTGCAGCAGCGTTTCGACACCATCGGCCGGGTTTCGCAGGCGATTGTGGACCGGCAGCGGCAGTTCTTCGAGCACGGCGAAGTGGCCATGCGTCCGCTGGTGCTGCGCGAAATCGCCGATATCCTCGGTCTGCACGAATCGACCGTCTCGCGGGTGACCAGCCAGAAGTACATGGCGACCCCGCGCGGAATCTTCGAACTCAAGTATTTTTTCGGCAGCCATGTGGCGACCGATACCGGCGGCGCCTGTTCCGCCACGGCCATCCGCGCGCTGATCAAACAGCTGATCGCCGCCGAGGATGCCAAAAAGCCCTTGTCGGATAGCCAAATATCCGAAATACTAGGCCAGCAGGGAATCGTCGTCGCCCGCCGGACGGTCGCCAAATACCGCGAGGCACAAGGCATTTCGCCGGTTAACCTGCGCAAGTCCCTGTAGATAGAGAGGAGTCATCATGAACCTGCAGATCAGCGGTCACCACATTGAAGTTACCCCGGCATTGCGCGGCTATGTCGAAAACCGGCTGGACCCCGTTGTCCGGCATTTCGACCGGGTCACCGGCGTCAATGTCATCCTGTCCGTGGAAAAGCTGAAGCAGAGGGCCGAGGTCACGCTGCATGTGCCCGGCAAGGACATGTTCGTTGAAGAAGAAGGAGACGATCTCTACGCCGCCATCGACGCGATGTTCGACAAGCTCGACCGGCAAGTCCAGAAATACAAGCAGAAAATGCAGGATCACCATCGCGGCGAAAAGGCCGCACACCATATCGCCGAATAGGGAGAGAACGGGCCGCGCCCCGGGGCGCGGCCTCCTTCCTGCCATGAACCACATTCTCAAACTCCTGCCGGCCACCCACATCCTGCTCGACGTTGAAGCAGGCAGCAAAAAAAGGGCCTTCGAACAGGCCGGCATCGTTTTCGAAAACACCATCGGGGTGGCGCGCGCCACCATTTTCGACAGCCTGTTCGCCCGCGAAAAACTGGGGTCGACCGGCCTCGGGCAGGGCATTGCCATTCCGCACGGCCGCATCAAGGGGCTGAAGCAGGCCAGCGGCGCGCTGATCCGCCTGCAGCAGCCAGTGCCCTTCGACGCGCCGGACGGCCGCCCGGTCAAGCTGCTGTTTGTGCTGCTGGTGCCCGAACAGGCCACCGAGGAACACCTGCAGATCCTGTCGGAAATCGCCGAGCGCTTTTCTGACCCGGAATTCCGGGATGCCCTGCTGGCAGCGCCCGATACGGCTGCCGTGCTGGCCCTTTTCGAGACCTGAGTAGCCCATGCGCGAAATCACCGTCGCCGAATTGTACGAAGAGCAGCGCGAGAAGCTGCTGTTCAACTGGGTGGTGGCTCCGGATGCCGAACGCCGCATCGCGCTGGGGGAGAGCCATAACTACGGGGCCGACATCGTCGGCCACCTCAATTTCATTCACCCCGAACGCGTGCAGTTGATGGGGGTCGCCGAGTGCGACTGGGCCAACCGCATCAGCGAGCGCCGCTTCACCCAGATGTTCGAGGATCTGCTCAATTCGCGCCCGCCGGCGATCATCGTCGCCGACGAGCAGGAGGTGCCGCCCAATCTCATCGGCATCTGCGAAGCCACGCAAACGCCGCTGATGACCTCGCCCAAACCTTGTTCGGCGGTGATCGACCTGTTGCGGATTTACCTTTCCCGCCGTCTGGCCGATACGCTGACCATGCACGGCGTGTTCATGGATGTCTATGGCATGGGGGTGCTGATTACCGGCGATTCCGGCGTCGGCAAATCGGAACTGGCGCTGGAACTGATCTCGCGCGGCCATGGCCTGGTCGCCGACGACGTGGTCGAACTGGCGCGGGTGGCGCCCAATACCATCGAAGGCCGCTGCCCCGGCATGTTGCGGGATTTTCTCGAGGTGCGCGGCCTGGGCCTGTTGAATATCCGCACCATCTTTGGCGAAACCGCTTCGCGCCTGAAGATGAAGCTGACCCTGATCGTGCATCTGCAGCGCCCGGCCGCCGGGATGGATGCGCCGCGTCTGCCGCTCGATGCGCAGAATCAGGAAATCCTCAGCGTGCCGATCCGCAAGGTGGTGGTTCCGGTGGCGGCCGGGCGCAACCTTGCCGTTCTGCTCGAAGCGGCCGTACGCAATACCATCCTGCAGATGCGCGGCATCGACAGCATGCAGGATTTCCTCGAACGTCACCAGCGCAGCCTGCTGGAAGACGAATCCTGAATCACCTCAACGAAGGAGCACGCATGAAAACCCTGATCCGTCTGGTTGCCCTGAGCTTTGCCCTGACTGCCGGCCTGGCCCAGGCCGCCGATGCCGAGAAGAAGGCGCCCACGCCCGCGCAGGCGGCCCAGCAGGAGAAAATGAAAGCCTGCAACAAGGAAGCCGCCGACAAGAAACTGTCCGGCGATGCGCGCAAGGCCTTCATGAAAGACTGCCTCGCGGCCAAACCGGCCGACAAGGCGGCCGCCAAGCCCGCCGAGAAGGCGCCTGCCGCCTGCGATGCGCAGGCGGCAGAAAAGAAGCTGGCCGGTGCCGCCAAGGATAGTTTCGTCAAGAAGTGCGAAGCCGACGCCAAGACTGCCGGCGATGTGGTCAAGGCCTGCGAGGGCAAGGCTGCTGATAAGAAACTGGCCGGTGCCGCCAAGGATAGCTTCGTCAAGAAATGCGAGGCGGACGCCAAGGCAGAGAAAAAATAGCCCAGCGCCCTCGTCCAAAAAAATGCCGGCTGATTGTGGGCCGGCATTTTTTTTGCCACAATGAGCCTCCCTTTCCCGTCGGTGTCATCATGAAAAAGACCCTGCTCGCCCTCCTGCTTGGCATGACGGTCAGCCATGCCCTGGCCTTCAGTTTCTCGGAAGAAGAAGAGAAACAGAAGGCCGCCGATGCCGCCGCCAAGAAACGCGGCGGGGTGGCGCTGAATACGGCCTGCCGCGAAGCGCTGAAAAACAAGACCATCATGATCGTGGTCGGCGAACGCACCGCGCGCGGCATGAATTCGGAACAATCCAGCTACAGCTCGCATTTCAACGCCATCGACAAACGTTTGAAGAAACTCGGGCTGGTGACCATCACCCAGGCGGAAATGCAGGCCAAGATCGCCCAGGCGGAAATCGATGCCTATCTCAAGAACGACATGGATGCGGCGATGAACGCTTCCAAGAAGATGGGCGCCGACTTCATTCTCAAGGGGGTGATTTCCAGCCGTTCGGCGATCAATCCGGTGCTGCGCATTCCCGAGGTGTATATCAGCATGGGCTTCACCCTGAACGGTGCCGATGGCCAGACCCTTTCCGAAGCCGGCGCCCGCGCCGAATCGTATTCCGGTACCGACACCGGTGGCATGGCGCTGACCCTGATCAACGAACAGGCCGATGGCGTGGTGGCCCGGCTGTATGGCGATTACTGCCGTGCTGCCGGCATTGGCGCCAAGAAAAAATGAGGAATCCGACCATGAAACAGAATTTTCTTGCCCTGATGTTGTTGCCGGTCATCGCCCTGGCGCAGCCGGTATTCGACAACCCCTCGCCGACCGCGGGCAGCAGCACCTCGCAGCAGGCCAACGAAATGGCCGACAAGGGCATGTACAAGCCGATCGCATATCAGAATGCCGCCCGGCAGGGGCCGGCGCTGGTGGTGATCCCCGGCGAGATCAAGAGCAATAACGCGACCTTTACCCAGAAATTCGGCCCCAACAACATTGCCGACTATGCCGAACTGGAGCTGGGCAAGGCCAATTTCCGGATTCTCGAACGCGCCGACCTGGGGCCCTTGCTCAATGAATTCACGCTGGCCTACACCATGGGCGACCCGCAGGCGGCGCGCAAGGTGTTGCAGAAGGGCAAATTCAAGACCACCAAGTGGGTGGTGCGCTTCGACGTGCTCAAGGCCGAGCCGGTGGCACAGGCTTCGTCAGGCTTCGATGGCCGCGCCATCGGCAGCGTCATCGGCATCCTGGGCGGCAGCCGGGGTTCTGCAGCGGCCGGCGTGGGCGTCGGTTCGGTGCAGACCAGCGAATCGACCGGGGTGTGGATTATCGGCATGCGCTGGAAACTGATCGATGCCAACACCACCGAGCAGGTGGCTACCGGCTATAGCGAGGAGAAGATGGAACTGGGCGCCAAAGGCACCTCGGTGCTGGGCTTTTCCGGCAGCCAGTCGGGCGGGCTGACCCTCGATTCCCTGGTGCAGCGCCTGGTACAGAAGAGCGTCTGGGAAATCGACGCCAAGCATAAGTAATGCAATTAACCACGGGGGCAAGGGGCACACGGGGAACTGCCGTGATTCCCCGTGACCCCCGTGTTCCCCGTGGTTTGGGTATATCTCTTCAGGTAGGCAATGATGGCTGACATTCCGCAAAAACTGGGCAAATACGAAATCCGCCGCGAACTCGGGCGCGGGGCGATGGGTATCGTCTACGAAGGCTGGGACCCGATGATCGCCCGGCGCGTGGCACTGAAAACGGTGCGTCGCGAGCAACTCGAACGTAGCGAGGCCGAGGAGATCCTCCCCCGCTTCCAGCGCGAGGCGCAGGCTGCCGGCCGGCTCAATCATCCCAATGTGGTGGCGGTTTATGATTTCGGCGAGGATGCCGACGGCACTGCCTATATCGCCATGGAATTCGTCGAAGGCAAGGAGCTGAAGGAGTACTTCGACCAGGCCGAGCGCTTTTCCTTGCCGGAAACGGTGCGCCTGATGCGCGAATTGCTGGGGGCGCTCGCACATGCGCACAAGCACGGCATCGTCCATCGCGACATCAAGCCGGCCAATATCTTCATTCTCTCGTCGGGGCAGGCCAAGGTCGGCGATTTCGGCATTGCCCGCATCGAATCTTCCAACCTGACCCAGGCCGGCTCGGTGCTGGGCACGCCGGCCTACATGTCGCCCGAGCAGTTCATGGGGCAGCAGGTCGATGGCCGTTCGGACATTTTCTCGGCCGGGGTGATCCTCTACCAGTTCCTCACCGGCGAGAAGCCCTTTGCCGGCCAGTTGACCACCATCATGCACAAGGTGCTCAAGGAAGAGCCGATTGCCCCGTCGGAACTGAACGTTCAGGCGCCGCGCGCCTTCGATCAGGTGGTACGCAAGGCGATGGCCAAGCGTCCGGAAGACCGCTACCAGACGGCCGACGAATTTGCCGCGGCGTTGCAGCAGGCGCTCGAAGGCGGGTTGGCAGGCGATGCCGATGCCACCCTGGTGAGCGGGGCGGGCGATGCGACGGTAGTGACCGCAGGTGGCGATGCCACGGTGGTGACTCCCGCGCCGGTGCGTGCGGCTCCGCCCCCGCCGCCGCCACCCATGCCGCCGACCTTCGGTGACGTGGTTGACCGCGTTGCGGTGCCTCCCGGGCATGATCGCGCCACCACCGGCAAGGCGGAAGCGGTGAAGCCGCGCCCGCGTTCGATGGTGTACCCGATTGCCGCCGGCGTCGGCGCCGCGCTGATCATCGCCGGTGCGGCCACCGCCTTCCTGCTGCAAGCCGACAAGGGCGGCAGCGAGGGCAGCGCTGCTTCGTCCGCACCCTCCGGCTCGCTGTTGCCCGGTTTCACGCCCTCGTCGGATAACGCGGCACCCAAGGTGATGACCATTTCCGCGGTCGCCTATGTCGACCCCTCCGACCCCCGCTTCGCCAACGACCCCGGCTTGCTGCGCACCACCTTGCGCGAGGAGAGCCGGCGGGAACTGGTCGAAAAGGCCGTGGCGCTGTACGTGCAGCCCAATTCGCTGGCGCAGAATTACGGCATGCTGCGCGACAAATTGCTGAGCCACAGCAACGACTACATCGAGACGGTGATTGCCGAAGAGGCGCCGCAGACTGGCAAGGACGGGCTGATGTCGATGACCACCAAGGCCACCGTCAAGGTGCGCGAGGTGCAGAAATCGCTGAACCAGATGTCGCGCGAGGAGCGGGTCGACTTCATCCGCAACAACGGCGATCCGAAAATCGCCGTGGTGATTACCGCTGCCGGTGCGGCGGAGGGTGCCCAGCCGCGTCGTTCGCCGATTGCCGAGAATGTGTTGAAGGAGCGCATCCAGTCCTTCGGCTTCCGTACCTGGGCTGAGGATGGTGGCGACAAGAAGCCCGATTTTGCGGTGCAGGGCGAGGTCAAGTTCAAGAAGCTGTCGGTCAAACTGCAGGCTTCCGGCCTGCAGATCGAGCGCACCGCGATCACTTCGTGGACCATCAAGTGCATCGACAAGCGCACCGGCGAGGAGGTCTATCTCAACACCACCATTCCGCAGAAAGTCACCTGGAACAGTGAGGACGAGGCGCTGACCGACGTCGGCAAACTGGTCGGCGAGGAGTTCTCCAAGGGCTTTTTCCTGCAGAATTTCCATTTTGTCGGCCAGAAAGTGCGGCTGAATATTGCCGGCCTGCCCGACGAAACCTTCGCCAAGCGCCTGACCGGCGAGATCGGCGGTCTGCGCAACGTGTTGAACGCCAGCAGCGCCAAGCCGGGCGAGATCGACGTTGAAATGTCCGGGGGCAAGGTCAATCTCTCCGATCTGGTTTCGGGCAGCATCGCGCTACCGCTGAACCGCAAGTTCGGCAAGAGTTGCTTCAACGTGGTCAGCGCCAGCGGTGAGGAGGTGCGTCTCGATTTCAGCGCCGAATGCAAGGCGCCGGAAATCCTCTCCCGCCTCGATGCCGCGCCGCCGGCTGCATTGTACGAAGCGCCGGCCGCCAAACGTCAGGCGATCATCCGCAACCCGGATACGCTCAAGAAGCTGGATATTTGATTCCGGGAAAAGCCGTTTAACCACAGGGAACACGGGGGGCATGGGGAATCAACCCCACCCCTCGCCGATTGACTCGGGGAATAAGTTAAAACGCAACCGGTGGTCTGCAGCGCGGGCGTGGGAAGGGGCACGATAACCGAGGAATTATTCTTTTCCCCGTGTTCCCCGTGCCCCCCGTGGTGAATGTTGTTTCGGCTTACATGTGCTCGAATTCGGCGTAGTCGGCCTGCGGGTCGTTGACCGAATTGCCGAAGCAGATGGTGCCGCTGCCTTGGAGCATGACTTCCTCGCGGCGCAGGAATTTTTCTTTCTCGCCCTTGAAGGCCAGATAGGTGCCGTTGGTGCTCTGGTCGATGACCATGAATTTGTCGCCGCGTCGCTCGATGCGGGCATGTTGTCGTGAAGCCTTGCGGTCCTCGATGACCAGGTCGCAGTTATGGTCGCGCCCCATGGTCAGCAGGCTGCTCTTTTCGTCAAGCAGGAAGGATTTGCCACGGTAGCGCACGCACAGCCGGGGGATTTCCTGCACCGGCTTGGCAATGCTCGCGCCGCCGCTACCGGCCATCATGGTCAGTTCATCGGTCGGACGCCACAGCACTTCGAAGACATGCACCCCTTCGGCCTTGCCCTTGACCGCCAGTTGGTCCAGATCGCGGGTCGAGTCGATCAGCAGTTGCGGCAGTTCGTCGACTGCCTGCTTGCTGGTCAGAATCTGTTCCGAATTGGCCAGCCCGACAATGCGTGCCGCGGTATTGACCGTGTCGCCAAAGACGTCGTTGCCATCGTCGATGCAAGGGCCAAAGTGAAAGCCGATGCGCACCGTCAGTTTGACGCCGGAGACCGCCGGCAGGCCGGTGACCCGCTGCTGCATTTCCACCGCCGCCATGAAGGCGTCTTCGGCAGTTTCGAAGGTGGCCATGATTTCGTCGCCGATGGTCTTGACCAGCCGCCCCTTGAAGGTCTGGATATAGCGGTTCATCAGCTTGATGACCCGATCCACCGCGCGCAACGCCTCGGCATCGCCCAGGCGTTCATAGAGTTTGGTGCTGCCGGATACGTCGGCAAACAGCACGGCCAGATTGCGTTCACTCCCTGCCATGGCAGATCCTTAAAAAGTCTTCTCGTTTTGGGGGGCTGAAATGGGGAAAATGCCTTGCGAAAAGCACATTGTCAAGCCTCGACACGTAGCGGAAATGCACCAAGCGGGGGCATTTCCGGGGAATCGAAGGCAATGTCGCCCTCGTCGATGGCACTGTCCAGGGTCAAACCATGGAAATCGAACAGTGCCTGGTCGGCCAGATGCGAGGGCACCACATTCTGCAGGGCGTTGAACACCGCCTCGGTACGGCCGGGGAAGCGTTTGTCCCAGTCGGCCATCATTTCGCGGATTTTCTGGCGTTGCAGATTGGGCTGCGACCCGCACAGGTTGCAGGGAATGATCGGAAAACCCATGCCGCGCGCGAAGCGGGCGATCAGGTCTTCGCTGCAATAGGCCAGGGGGCGGATGACGATATGCGCACGGTCGTCGGTGACCAGCTTGGGCGGCATGGCTTTCAGCTTGCCGCCGAATAGCAGGTTGAGGAACAGGGTGTGCACAATGTCGTCGCGGTGATGCCCGAGCGCGATCTTGTTGGCACCCAGTTCCTTGGCGGTGCGGTAGATGATGCCGCGGCGCAGGCGTGAGCACAGCGAACAGGTGGTCTTGCCCTCGGGAATCTTGTCCTTGACGATGGTGTAGGTATCCGCCTCGACGATGCGGTATTCGATGCCAATCGACTCGAAGTATTTCGGCAGCGCCTCGGCCGGAAAGCCGGGCTGCTTCTGGTCGAGATTCATCGCGATCAGCCTGAACTTGACTGGCGCCTTGTCGCGCAGGGCCATCAGGATCGAGAGCAGCGAGTAGGAATCCTTGCCGCCGGAAACGCAGACCAGCACGGTATCGCCGTCCTCGATCATGTTGTAGTCGTGGATGGCCTTGCCGACGCGGGTTTCGAGTTGCTTCTTGAGTTTGAGTACGGTGTTCGAGACTTCCATGAGATTCACAGATGGGCGGTACGTCCGCCGTCGATATTGAGCACCTGGCCGGTCATGTAGGTGGCTTCGGTGAGGAGGAAATGGACTGCGCCGGCAATGTCTTCCGGTGCGCCTTCGCGCTTGAGCAGGGTATGTTCGACAATTTCGCGGCGGGTTTCGCCACCGGCCAGCTGACCGTCTTCCGGCCAGAGAATGGCGCCGGGCGCCACGGCATTGACCCGCACCTTGGGCCCGAGTTCGATGGCCAGCGCCCGGGTCAGGGTCAGCAGCGCGCCCTTGGCCGCCGAGTAGAGCGGGTAGCCGGGCAGCGGGCGTTCGGCGTGAATGTCGGTGATATTGACGATGGCGCCGCCCTGTTCGGCCAGCAGCGGCGCAATGGCCTGCGCGAGGAACAGCGGCGCCTTGAAATTGCTGCCGACCAGATCGGTCCACGCGGCCTCGTCAATCTGACCGAGCGGGGTCGGAAAAAAACTGGAGGCATTGTTCACCAGCGCGTCCAGTCGCCCGAAATGGGCATGCGCGGCTCGCACCATGGCCTGTAGCGCGGCGATGTCGAGCAGGTCGGCGGCGAAAATGGCGGCCGAGCCGGGGCGTTCGCCGTTGAGCGCGTCGGCCAGCGCCGCCGCTTCGGCTTGCGAGGAGCGGTAGTGCAGCGCGATGTTGGCACCGGAGGCGTGCAGACGGCGCGCGATGGTGGCGCCGACGCGGCGGGCGCCGCCGGTGACCAGTACGGTGCGGTTGGCCAGAGGGGGAGGGCAGGGGGAAGGCATGAACGTATTTTACCGGCAATCGCACTCACCCGTTGGCGTACAATCGCCGGCGATGACTTCCACCCGGCCACCCCTGCCCACACCCCCGCCCGATGCGGTCGCGCACAGCGCGCGGGTGCTTGCCCATCTGCGCGAGCAGATCGCCATGGCTGGCGGCTGGATCGATTTTGCCCGTTTCATGGAATGCGCGCTCTATGCGCCGGGGCTCGGCTACTACGCCGCCGGCGCCCAGAAATTCGGCAGCGCCGGCGATTTCGTCACCGCGCCGGAAATGACCCCGCTGTTCGCGCAGGCGCTGGCCGCGCAGGTGGCGGAAATCACGGCGCAATCGGCCGCGCGGGTAATCGAGGCTGGTGGCGGTTCCGGTCGGCTGGCGGCGGATCTGTTGTTGGCGCTGGAAGCAAGCGGCGCCTTGCCCGAGCAATACGCCCTGCTCGAACTCTCACCCGACCTGCGCGAACGGCAGCGCGCGACGCTGGCTGCCGCCGCGCCGCATCTGCTCGACCGGGTGGTTTGGCTCGACTGTTTGCCGGAACGTTTTTCCGGGGTGGTGCTGGCCAATGAACTGCTCGACG
>Ga0209794_1001803_pt1 | contig 13832 bp, 11 predicted proteins | sample EBPBio232013_DNA_FD_185869 | JGI IMG/M metagenome (GOLD analysis project Ga0209794, IMG submission 185869) | Wastewater treatment Type I Accumulibacter community from EBPR Bioreactor in Madison, WI, USA - Reactor 1_5/23/2013_ DNA (SPAdes)... | ecosystem: Engineered > Bioreactor > EBPR >... | reverse complement strand
CCGCGCCAGCCGCGCCGCCGACGCGGCCGCCGCTCAGGCCCGCGAGGCCCGCGCCGGTCTGGCCGCCCGGTCGGAGGCGGCCGCCGAAAAGCTGACCGAGGCCGAGGCCACCCTGCGCGAGACGGCGCAGATGTCGCCGCAGGAACTGGGTCAGAAGCTGACCGACGACGCCATCGCCCGCCCGCCCGACGCGGCCGGGGCCGAGAGCCTGCTGTTCGGTCTGGAGCGCGAGCGCGAGGCCCTGGGCGCCGTCAACCTGCGCGCCGAGGACGAAGCGGTCGAATACGGCGAGCGGCTGAACAGCATGAAGTCCGAGCGCATCGACCTGACCCAGGCGATCGCCAAACTGCGCGACGGCATCGACGAACTGAACGCCGAGGGGCGCGAGCGGCTGGTCGCCGCCTTCGACGTCATCAACACCAACTTCAAGACCCTGTTCGAGGCCCTGTTCGGCGGCGGTCAGGCCGAGCTGAAACTGGTCGAGTCGGACGATCCGCTGGAGGCGGGGCTGGAGATCTACGCCTGCCCGCCCGGCAAGCGGCTGTCGGTCATGAGCCTGATGTCAGGCGGCGAACAGGCCCTGACGGCGGCGGCCCTGATCTTCGGCGTCTTCCTGGCCAACCCGGCGCCGGTCTGCGTGCTGGACGAGGTGGACGCCCCGTTGGACGACGCCAACGTCGACCGCTTCTGCCGGATGCTGCACGAGATGCGCAGCCGCACCGACACCCGCTTCATCGTCATCACCCACAACCCCGTGACCATGAGCCGAATGGACCGCCTGTACGGCGTCACCATGCCCGAACGCGGCATGAGCCAGCTGGTCAGCGTGGACCTGCATCAGGCGGAGACCCTGGTCGCATGATCGCCCTGCTGCTGGCCCTGAGCGACCCCGCCCTGGTCCCGACCGGCGTGGGCCGGTTCGCCATCTACGCCGACGTGGCCTCCATCGAACGCGACGGCGACACGGCGCGGATGCGGGAGCTTCAGGTGACGGAGACCGGCTTCAAGGTCGGGGACGTGGTCTATGTCGGCGGCTGGTCGCGGTGGGCGTTCGACTGTCGGGCCAGGACGGCGGATCGGCTGGACTTCGCCTCCCTGCGCGCCGACGGAACCGAAGGCCCCGCCACGCCCGACAAGGCCCCGGCCTATGACGCCGCGCCGGGCGGAGACGCGGCGGAGCTGCTGGCCATCGCCTGCGCGCCCGACCGGCCCGCCGAGACCCTGACACTGGATCAGGCGATCAGGCGAGGACAGGCGGCTCTGGCGGACTGACTGCTTGCCATCTCCCTCCCCTTCAGGGGAGGGTGGTCGAGCGCAGCGAGACCGGGTGGGGGCGGCCCAGAATGGCGAAAATCGCAAAGGCCAGAGCGATGCGGAAGGCCATGAGCCCGCCAGAAGCGCGGCTGTGGCTGGCCTTACGCGACCTGCGAAAGCAGGGCTTTCATTTCCGCCGCCAACACCCTCTGCTTGGCTACTACCTCGACTTCGTTTGTCTGGGACGAGGCTTGGCGGTGGAAGTCGATGGCGGTTCGCACGAGGGACGTGGCGACTGGGATCGGCGACGGGACGCCGCCTTGGCCCAGTTCGGATTGAAGACCCTGCGGATAGAGGCCTCGGATGTTCGTGATCGTCTGCCGGACGTGGTGGACTTCATTCTTCGCGAGTTGACGGCGGCCGCCCCCACCCGGCCGCTTCGCGGCCACCCTCCCCGGGACGGGGAGGGAGACTAGCAGGCTCGCCCAGCGGCCATTCCACCCGGTCTCGCGGGAGGGCTTCGCGGCATTCGTCGCGCATGAAGGCCATCAGCTTTTCGCGGATTTCGCAGCGCAGGTCGAAGGCCACACCGCCGGAACGGGCGCTGGCCAGGCAGCGGACCTGAAGCACCCGATCGGTGATGTCCGTGACCTGCATCACCTGGACGTCGCCGTCCCAGTGTTTCGACGCCCTGACGATACCCTCGAAGGCGGTGCGCAGCCGGTCGATCGGCGCCACGTAGTCGACGTAGAAGAAGGCCACGCCGATCAGGCGGGCGTTCTCGCGCGTCCAGTTCTGGAAGGGCGTGGTGATGAAATAGGACAGGGGCAGCACCATCCGGCGCCAGTCCCACAGCTTGACCACCACATAGGTGGCGGTGATCTCCTCCACATTGCCCCACTCCTTCTCGACGATGACGGCGTCGTCGATGCGGATCGGCTGGGTCAGGGCGATCTGGATGCCGGCGACCATATTGGTCAGGATGGGCTGGAGCGCCAGGCCGGCGATGATCCCAACGACCCCGGCCGAGGCCAGCAGGCTGACGCCCCACTGGCGAAAGCCGGAAATGGTCATCAGGGCCAGGCCGACGGTGACGATGAACAGGATCACCTTGGCCACCCGCTGCAGGATGCGGGTCTGGGTCAGGTGTTTCCTGGCCAGCAGATTGTCCTCGACGGCGATATTGTACCGCTTCAGGTGCATGACCGACCACATGTCCAGCACCCCCGACGCCAGCCAGCCCAGCGTCAGGATGAACAGGAACAGCAACACCGACCGCACGTCGGCCGAGGGTTCCGGATGCATGGGCGACACGGTCACGCCCAACCCCACGCCCATGATGATGATCAAGACCCGCAGTTTGATCCGGGCCCGCTCGACCACCCCGCGCCAGAAGACGTCCTTCGTCCTGACCATGCGGCGCAGGATGGCGAAGACGATCTTGTGCGTCAGCCAGCCGCCGCCGACGAAGACCAGCAGGACCAGGCCGATCACGGCCCATTCGGGCAGCCAGTCGAACCGATGCCACAGGGCGCGGATTTGGCGGGTCAGGGCGATGATTTCAGGAGGCATGATCTCCTAAACGCCTCAGGGCCTTTGCGGTTGAGCCATTCCCGCCGTCGCCTCGACCAGGTCGGCCAGGCGCTGGGCGGCGTCGGGAATGGCGACGCTGCGGGCGGCGGCGGACATGGCTGACAGGCGCACGGGATCGGACAGGACGGCGGTCAGGATCGAGGCCAGGCGGTCGACGGTCAGGTCGTCCTCAAGGATCACTTCGGCGGCGCCGGCGTCGGTCAGGGCCTTGGCGTTCAGCCGCTGGTGGTCGTCGGTGGCGATCTTCAACGGGATCAGCACGGACGGCAGGGCCGCGACCGCCAGTTCCGCGCAGGTCGAGGCGCCCGAGCGGCCGACGACCAGATGCGCCTGGCGCAGCCGTTCGGCCATGTCGCGGAAGAAGGGGGCGACCTCGGCCTGGATGCCCGCCTCGAGATAGATCTGACGCGCAGCCTCCAGCGTCTCGGGCCGGGACTGCTGTTGCACGCGCAGGCGGCGCCGCAGGGTTTCGGGCAGGGCCGCCAGGGCGCGGGGCGTGGTTTCCGACAGGATACGGGCGCCCTGGCTGCCGCCCGTCACCAGGACATGGATCGGGCTGTCGTTCTGTGGCGCGACATAGGGCCGGTCGAACAGGGCGCGGATGTCGGCGCGGACGGGCGAGCCGACGACGTGGGACCGCCCCTGCACCTTGGCCGGCGCCCGCTCCAGCGTGGGGAAGGATGAGGCGACCTGGTTCACATAGGGCGCCAGAATGCGGTTGGTGCGGCCCAGCACCGCGTTCTGCTCGTGGATCACGGTCGGGCGGCCTGCGGTGAGGGCCGCGACCAGGGCCGGGGCGGACGGATAGCCGCCGAAGCCCACCACAACATCGGCGCCCAGCCGGTCGAAGGCCCCACGGGCCTGCATCACCCCCTTGAGGATGGCGACGCCGGCCTTGATCAGGCCGACGGGGCCCGAGCCGGTCGCGGCGTCCAGGGCCAGTCGCTCCTCGGCGGGAAAGGCATGGGCGTACTGTTCGCCGCGATGGTCCGTCGCCAGGACCACGCGCCAGCCGCGCGACGCCAACTCACGCGCCAGCGCCTCGGCCGGGAACATGTGGCCGCCGGTTCCACCAGCGGCGACGACGCAGAGCTTGGACATGAGGCGGGCGCTCCGAAAACAAAGTGAGTCTGAATAGTCCGGTTTGTCCGACGGCGGGACGGCGGACGGAAAAAAGAGAGTCCAGAGAGTCCAGATAGTCCGAACCGTCCAACTGGAAGTTCCTGCCGCCAGCATCGCACGGTTCGGGGCGGCGATAGGAAGATCGCGGATCGCCGCCTTCAAACCCTTGTTTCGACGAGGCTTCAGCCGTCAGAATACGCGCCGCCCCGTTCCCAGGTTGGCGCCGGGCTCATAGGCGCCGGGCCGGCGCCGCGTCAGGGCCAGGGCGAACCCCATGGTCAAACACATGGCCAGCATGGACGAGCCGCCATAGCTGATGAACGGCAGGGTCATGCCCTTGGTCGGGATCAGGTTCAGGTTCACCGCCACATTGATGCAGGCCTGCAAGCCGATCAGCATGAACAGGCCCGCCGCCGCCGTCTGTTCGAACGGGTCGGTCAGCTTCATGGCCCGGCGCATCCCACGCACGACGATGAAGGCGTAGAGGCCGATCATGATCAGGCTGAGGACCAGGCCGAACTCCTCGGCGCCGACGGAATAGATGAAGTCGGTGTGCAGGTCGGGCACGTGGCGTTTCATCACCCCCTCGCCCACCCCGCGACCCAGAAGGCCGCCGGCGCGGATGGCCTCGGATGCGCTGTCGATCTGATGGGTGTCGGTGGTCTCGGGCGAGAAGAAACGGCTGAGACGGTCGCGCATATGGCCGAAGACGAAATAAAGCGACACCAGCCCCGCCACCCCCGCGCTGGCGATCACCGCCATCCATTTGAACGGCACCCCCGCCATGAAGAAGACGGCCATGAAGGTGGTGGTGATCAGCAGGGTCTGGCCGATGTCGGGCTGGATCAGCAAGAGACAGACGGTCAGGGCGTAGAAGCCGAAGGCGATGGTGACGCCGGGCACCCCCTGCCCCTTCTGCGCCTCGGCGAACATCCAGGCGGCGAAGACGATCAGGCCGGGCTTGGCGAACTCGGACGGTTGCAGGCTGAACGGCCCCAGGTTCACCCAGCGGGCGGCGCCCTTCACCGTGTCGCCGATGAAGGGCAGGGCCGCCATGACGACGATGGCGCTGAACAGGGCCAGAACCGCGATCCGCCGCACCCCGCGCGGCGACATCAGGGAGGTGGTCAGCATGATCGTCAGACCAACCCCGGCGAAGACGATCATCCGCCACGAATAGTGGAAGGGGTCGGTGATGGATTCATCGGCCAGGATGGCCGCCGGGCTGGAGGCGAAACTGAGCGAGACGCCCAGCCCCATCAGGGCCAGGGCCGCGCCCAGGAGACCGCGATCCACGGTCCAGAACCAGCGCGCGATCAGGCTCTGGTCGTTGCGGGAGAAGGCGGGGGTGTAGTGGGCGCTCATGACGCGGTTTCCGGGACGGCGCCGAGGGCCAGGACGGCGGCGCGGAAGGCCTCGCCCCGCGCCTCGAAATCGACGAACTGATCGAAACTGGCGCAGGCGGGGGACAGAAGGACGATCTGCTCGCCCCCGGCGGCGGCGGCGTCTGCGGCGGCGGCGGCGACGGCGGCGTCCAGCGTGCGGGACAGGACGTGGGGACTGTCGCCCAGGGTCGCGGCGAAGGCGTCGGCCGCCTGTCCGATCAGATAGGCCCTGGTCACGCGCGGGAACAGGTCGGCCAGATCGTCGATGCCCCCCGCCTTGGGCACGCCGCCGGCGATCCAGAAGACGGACGGGTAGGCGGCCAGAGCCTGACGCGCGGCGTCGGCGTTGGTCGCCTTGGAATCGTTGACGAAGCGCACGGCGCCGACCCGCCCCACCGTCTCCATCCGGTGCGCCAGACCAGGGAACGTCAGGAGCCCCTTGACGGCGGCGGCGTGGGAGACGCCCAGCGCGCGGGCGGCGGCGTAGGCGAAGGCGGCGTTCTGGGCGTTGTGCCGACCGGGGAGAGATCGGGCGGGGGTCAGGTCGGCGAGGATCGCGCCTTGCGACCAGATCGCTCCGGGCACAGCCTCCACCCCGCCCATCCCCGCGAAGGCGGGGAGCCAGTTCTGTGGGCGTTCCAGCGGTGGAGATGCCGCAAGCTGCCGATCCCCCGCATCCTGTCCTGACGAAAGCACTGGGTCCCCTCCTTCGCGGGGATGAGCGGAAGAAGAGACCGCGATCACCCGCTGGGACAGTTGCGACGCCATTCCCTGCCCCCAGTCCTCGTCCACGCCGATCAGCGCCACAGCGTCGGGCGTCTGATGTGCGAATATCCGGCGCTTGGCCGCGACATAGCCCTCCATGCCGCCGTGGCGGTCCAGGTGGTCGGGACTGATGTTGGTCAGGATGGCGACGTCGGGGGCGAAGGTCGTGGTCAGGTCCAGCTGATAGCTGGAGACCTCGATCACATAGACGGCGTCGGGCGTCGGCTCGGGCAGGGCCAGGACGCCGATGCCGATATTGCCGCCGACATGGACCGTCAGGCCGGCCGACTTCAGCACCCAGCCGATCAGGGCGGTGGTGGTGGACTTGCCGTTGGTGCCGGTTATGGCGACGACGCGGGGCCGCTGGTCGGCAGGCCGGGCGGCCAGGGCGCGGGCGAACAGTTCGACGTCGCCGATCACGGGCACGCCGGCCTGATGCGCCCGCTCGACCGTCCAGTGCGGTTTCGGGTGGGTCAGGGGCGCGCCGGGCGACAGGATCAGGGCGGCGAAACCGGACCAGTCGGCGGCGGTCAGATCCTGGACCTGAAACCCTTCCGCCTCGGCCTGCATCCGGCCCGAGACCCCGTCGTCCCACAGGATGGGGATGGCGCCGCCGGCCTGGAGGGCGCGCGCCGCCGTGATCCCCGACCGTCCCAGGCCGAAGACCGCGACCCGCCTGCCCTCGAAACCGGGAACGGCGATCATCGGATCAACGCAGTTTCAGCGTGGACAGGCCCAGCAGGGCCAGGGCGCCGGCGATGATCCAGAAACGGATGACGACGGTCGATTCCGGCCAGCCCATCTTCTCGAAATGGTGGTGGACCGGCGCCATCAGGAAGATGCGCTTCTTGGTCAGCTTGTAATAGCCGACCTGGATCATGACCGAGGCGGCCTCCATCACGAACAGGCCGCCGACGATGCCCAGGACCAGTTCGTGCTTGGTGGTGACGGCGATGGCGCCCAGCGCCCCGCCCAGGGCCAGGGAGCCGGTGTCGCCCATGAAGATCTTGGCCGGGGGGGCGTTGTACCACAGGAAGCCCGCTCCCCCGCCGATCATGGCGGCGCAGAAGATGGCCAGCTCGCCCGCGCCGGGCACATGGTGGACCTGCAGATACTGGGCGAAGACGAAGTTGCCGCACAGGTAGCTGATCACCCCGAAAGCGCCCGCCGCCATCATCACCGGCACGGTGGCCAAGCCGTCCAGCCCGTCGGTCAGGTTCACCGCATTGGAGAAGCCGACGATGGTGAAGGCCGCGAAGGCCACGTAGAACCAGCCGATGTTCAGCAGAACGGCCTTGAAGAAGGGGAAGGCGATGGACGTCTCCAGCCCCGGCGAGGTCGGCGAACGGGTCATCCACAGCACGGTCAGAACGCCGGCGATCACGGCGACGACGGTCTGGGCCAACAGCTTCTGTTTGGAGGTCAGGCCGGCCGAAGTCTGTTTCGTCACCTTGGCATAGTCGTCGATGAAGCCCAGCACGCCGAAGGCCGCCGTCACGCCCGAGACGATCCAGATATAGGGATTGGTCAGGTCCGCCCACAGGAACACGGCCACGCCGATGCCCGCCAGGATCATCAGGCCGCCCATGGTGGGGGTGCCGACCTTGGACAGGTGGCTGACCGGGCCGTCGTCGCGGATCGGCTGGCCCCGCCCCTGTTTGGCGCGGATCCAGTTGATGAAACGGCTGCCCATGGCCACGGCCACGATGGCCGCCGTCGCCAGGGCCAGGGCCGTGCGAACCGTCTGATACTGGATCAGGTTCAGCAGCGGATACTGGTGCGCGACGTCGGCGTAATAGAGGTACAGGAGGTAGAACATCTTTTTTCCCTACCGCGACGCGCGCGACGTGTCGCTGCTTGAGGGGGCGCCTTCGGCGCTGTTCAGGCCGGCCAGCGCCTTGGCGACCAGCGAGGCCCTGGATCCGTTGGAGCCCTTGACCATGACCACGTCGCCGGGCGCGACCAGCAACCCCGCCTCGGCGGCCAGTTCGGCGGCGGTGGCGCGCCACAGGCCGCGCCGCGATGTCGGCAGGGCGTCGTAAAGCCAGCGCATCTCGGGGCCGGCGGCGTGAACGAGGTCCAGACCCGCCGCGTCGATGGGACCGGCCAAGCCTTCGTGCAGGCTGCGGCTCTGGTCGCCCAGTTCCAGCATGTCGGTCAGGACCACGACCCGGCGGCCCGAAACGGCGCGGGCGCCCAGGCTCTTGAACCCGGCGGTCATCGACAGGGGATTGGCGTTGTAGCTTTCGTCGATCAGGGTGAAGGCGCCGTCGGCCAGGGCGACTTGGCGCGTCTGGCCCCGCCCGGCCAGCGGCTGGAACTCGGCCAGGGCCTGAAGCCCCGTCTCCAGCGACACGTCCAGCGCGTCGAGCATCAACAGGACGCACAGGCTGTTCAGGCCCCACTCCAGCGGCCGGCCGAACAGTTCGGCGACCACGGTCGCGCCTTCGGCGTCGGGCCGGAAATCAAGAAGGCGGGCGTCATGGCCGATATCCGTTCCGAAGGTCACGCGTCGTGCGCCCAGCCGCCCCGCCGCGTCGCACAGCAACGGCGCCAGGGCGATGTCGCCATTCAGGACGGCGGTGCCGCCGGGGACCAGCCCCTGGAAGATCGCGGCCTTCTCGCGCGCCACGCCCGTCTCGCCGTCGGCGAAGGCCTCGATGTGGACAGGACCGACGGTGGTGACGCAGGCGGCGTGGGGCGCGACCAGTTTGGAGAGGGGCGCGATCTCGCCCGGCGCGTTCATGCCGATCTCGAACACGGCGCGCCGGGTCTGGACCGGCATCCGGGCCAGGGTCAGGGGCACGCCGATATGGTTATTGTAGCTCTTGACCGAGGCATGGGCGGGACCGGCGAGGTCGAGGCCCGCCTTGATCGCCTGGGTGACGCTGGTCTTGCCGACGCTGCCGGTGACGGCGCCGCGCTTCACATGGGGGGCGCGGTCGCGGGCGGCGACGCCCAGAACCTCCAGCCCGTGCAGGGTGTCGGGGACGACGACGTAGGGTTCGCCTTCGACCGGGCGTTCGACCAGGGCGGCGGCGGCGCCCGAGGCGAAGGCGCCGGCGGCGAAATCATGCCCGTCGCGCGCGCCCTTCAGCGCCAGGAACAGGTCGCCCGGCCCGATCTCGCGGCTGTCGTAGGTCACGCCGGAAATGGCGACGTCGGCCCCGTGCAGGGCGCCGCCCGTGGCGGCGGCGACTTCGGCGGCCGTCCAGAGCGGGCGGGCGGTGGATTCAGGCATGAACGGACAGGGCCTCGGACGCGACAGCGGCGTCGTCGAAGGGATGAGTCGTCCCGCCGACGATCTGTCCCTGTTCATGCCCTTTTCCGGCGACGACGACCACATCTCCGTCGCGCATCATCTGAACGGCGGCGTGGATGGCCGCATGACGGTCGCCGATCTCCAGCGCGTCTGGGCAGCCGGCCCTGACCTCGGCGCGGATGGCGGCGGGGTCTTCCGAACGGGGGTTGTCGTCGGTGACGATGGCGACATCGGCCAAACGCCCGGCGATGGCGCCCATCAGGGGCCGCTTGCCCCGGTCGCGGTCTCCGCCGGCGCCGAAGACAACGATCAGCCGGCCCGTGGCGTGGGGGCGAAGGGCGGTCAGCACCGTCTCAAGCCCATCGGGCGTGTGGGCGTAATCGACATAGACCTCGCCCTTGCCCGGCTCCTGGCCGGTGTCTGCGCCAATGCGTTGCAGCCGCCCTTGCGCACCCGTCAGGGCCTCCAGGGCGCCGATCACCGCGTCGGCCGGATCGCCGGCGGCGATACACAGGCCCGCCGCCACCAGGGCGTTCGACGCCTGGAAGGCTCCGGCCAGGGGCAGCAGGATGTCGCGCACCTCGCCCTGCACGTCGATGGTCAGGCGCTGACCCTCGGGCGTCGCCTGCCGGCCGATCAGCATCAGGTCGCGCCCGCGCTGACCCACGCCGAACACGCCCAGGCCCGCCATGATCGAGGCCGAGGCGAAGGCGGAATAGGCGTCGGAATCGGCGTTCAACACGGCGGTGCGGCCACGCGGCAAAAGGGTCTCGAACAGGCGCAGCTTGGCGGCGCGATAGTCCTGCATCGTGCCGTGGTAATCGAGGTGGTCCTGGGTCAGGTTGGTGAAGGCGGCCGCCTTCAACGCCACCCCGTCCAGACGCCGCTGGTCGATGCCGTGCGACGAGGCCTCCACCGCGACGTGCGTCACGTCCTTGCGCGCCAGTTCGGCCATCAGGCGGGCAGCCTCGGCGGCGTCGGGGCTGGTCAGGCCGGGACCGGTTAGGGCGTAGGTCCGGTCGCCCTTCTGACCCACCACGCCCAGGGTGCCCATGCTGGCGGACTTGTGGCCCAGCGTGGCCCATATCTGGCGGCAGAAGGCGGCGACCGAGGTCTTGCCGTTGGTGCCGGTCACGGCCACGCAGGTCTTGGGCTGGGCGCCGTAGAAGCTGCGCGCGGCGATGGCGTAGGCACGGCGCACGTCGCCGGACGTGACCAGGACCGGGGCGGCGTTTTCAGGCGTGTCGGCGGGGGCCAGAACGGCGGCCGCCCCCTGCGCCAGGGCCTGGGGGATGAAGGCGCGGCCGTCGGCGGCCGATCCCGGCAGGGCCACGAACAGGGCGCCGGGCGCGACCTTGCGGCTGTCGGCCGTGACGCCGGTGATCACCGGGTCGGAGGACACGTCGCGGCGCAGCAGGTCGGACAGGTGAAGCGCGCTCAATGTGCGCCTCCCGCCGGGGCGCCGGCCTGGGGAATCTTTTCGCCCGTGGCCGTGCGCCAGCGGTCGCCCTGGCGCTGCACGCCCAGGAAGCCGGCGATCCGGTCGGCGATGTTGCGCACGGCGGGCGCGGCGACATAGGCGCCGGTCTTGGGATAGGCGCCCGGCTCGTCCATCACGATCAGGATGGCGTAGCGTTTGGCCGTGACGGGCCCGTCGACCGGGAAGACCGCCGCGAAGGAGCCCACCGCGTGGCTGGGGTCGTAATGGCCGTTCACCAGCTTGTTGGCCGAGCCGGTCTTGCCGCCCAGGCGCAGGCCCGGCGCGTCGGCGAACCCGCCGGAGCCGTTGACGACGTTGCGGCGCATCAGGTCCAGCATGGTGCGCGAGGTTTCCTCGGTCACGACCTGGGGCGTCTGGGCGCCACGCAGGCCACCCTTGCGCAGGGTCAGAGGCACCATCCGACCGCCGTTGGTCAGGGCGCCCATGGCCTGGATCACCTGGGCCGGCGTCACCATGATGCCGTAGCCGAAGGACAGGGACGCCAGGGTCGAGTTGTCCCAGCGACGCGGAGCGACCGGGCGTGCTGATTCCTTCAACTCCACGGTCGAGGCGTTCAGCAGGCCCAGGCGACGGAAATAGTCGCGCATGGTGTTCGGCCCCATCTGCAACGCCAGTTGCGACGTGCCGATGTTGGACGAATGCAGATAGACCTCTTCCAGGGTCATGACCCGGTTCTGGGCGTGGAAATCCTTGATCTTGCGGTCGCCGATCTGGAAGGCTTGGGAGGCGTCGAACAGGGTGTTCATGTCGGCCTGGCCCGTGTCCAGGCCGGCGGCGACGGTGAAGCTCTTGAACACCGACCCCATTTCATAGTGGGCGGCGACAGCCCGGTTCAGGGTCGCGCCCTCGGGCGCCGCGCCGCGGTCGGCGGGATTGAAGGTCGGCCAGCTGGCCATGCCCAGGACCTCGCCCGTCTGGACGTCGGTGACGATGCCGACCGCCCCCTTGGCCTGAGCCTTGACGGCGGCGGCGGCCAGTTCATTCTCCAGCACGCCCTGGATCCGCAGGTCGATCGACAGGGGGAAGCTTTCGCCCCGTTCGCCGGCGGCGCGGATTTCGTTGTTGAAGGCCAGTTCGGCGCCGGAAACCCCCTGCCCGCCCGTGTCGGCGTCGCCGATCAGATGCTCGGCCGAGGTTCCCAGCGGATAGGCGCGTCGATCCTCGGGCTCGAAGGTGACGCCGCCCAGGGCCAGGGCATGGACCGCAGCCTTCTCCTGCGGGGTCAGGCCGTTCAGCACGATCAGGCGACGATCGCCGCTCAACACCTTGCGCAGGCGCGCGGGCTGGATGCGCGGCAGGGCGCGGCGAAGCTGGCCGAAGGCCAGGTCGCGATCCCAGATCTCGGACGGATCGATATAGAGGCCGTAATGGACGATGTTGGTGGCCAGCAGTTCGCCGTTGCGGTCGGTCAGGTCGCCCCGCACCAGGGCGTTCGGATTGGCGCCGGACCAGCGGCCGCTGGTCTGGGCGAACAGGGCCTTGTAGGAGGCGCCGACCGCCAGCCCGGCGAAGACGCAGGAAAAGACGATCAGGATCAGGAAGATGCGGACGCGCGTGTCTTCTTCCGGGCGGGCGTCGGCGCGGGCGCGCTCGAATCCGTGCTCCAGCCGCCAGACCAGTTCGGACAGCCAGCGCCAGAAGGGGGACAGCCGGCCCTGAAGGTCAACGCCCGGCGCGGGCCGGTGATAGCGATGATCCTGAACGCTCATCGCGGCGCCTCCGGCATGGCGGCGACATCGTCGTCGACAGCGGGATTGACGGCGGGCGAAGGGGCGGCGGGCGCGGCGGCGGCCGGCTTGGCCGCGCCGGACTTCAGCTGGGCCAGCTTGTCCGCCTCGGCCTGGCGATGCACGTCGGTGGGGGACAGGCCCGCCTGACGCGACAGGCTTTCCAGCCGCGCGGGCTGCTCCAGCCGGGCGACCTCGGCCCGCAGCAGGCGAACGCGCTGATTGTTGGCGCTGATCTCCTGCTCCAGCTGGGCGATGCGGCTGCTTTCGCGCGCCGCCGCCGCCTTGGCCGCATAGACCGAGACGATCATCACCGCGACCAGGCCGACGCCGATGATCTCGACCCAGCGCACGCCGCGGATCTTCCAGTCGAACAGGCGCTGCAGCAGGGAGCGGGAATAGGTGAAGAAGGGCGCCGTGGTCATGCCGCCGCTCTCCCGTCGATCCGGCCCCAGGCGGGGGCGTCGGTGCGGACGGCGGCCCGCAGCTTGGCCGAGCGGGCCCGAGGGTTGACCGAACGCTCTTCGTCGCCCGCCTCGCGCGCGCCCTTGAACTGAAGGGTGAAGCTGGGCTTGCGCGGATCGACGGCCATCGGGGCGTGGCGAGAACCGGCGGGCGCATTGCCCGTGCGCTCGGTCAGGAAGGCCTTGACGATGCGGTCTTCCAGCGAATGGAAGGTGACGACGGCGAGGCGTCCACCGGGGGCGAGCGTCGCCTCGGCCGCCTCCAGACCGCGCTCCAGCTCGCCCAGTTCGTCGTTGACCGCGATCCGCAGGGCCTGAAACACCCGCGTCGCCGGATGGATCGGCGCGCCGCGACGGCCGCCCAAAGCCTTTTCGACCACATCGGCCAGATCGAGCGTGCGGGTGAAGGGCTGCTCGGCGCGACGGCGCAGGATGGCGGTGGCCACGCGGCCCGACTGACGCTCCTCGCCATACAGTTTGAAGATATGGGCCAGCGGCCCATGATCCCAGGTATTGACGATGTCGGCGGCGGTCGCGCCCTCATCGGACATCCGCATGTCCAGCGGCCCGTCGCGCATAAAGGAGAAGCCGCGCTCGGCCCGATCCAGCTGCATGGACGAGACGCCGATGTCGAAGACGGCGCCGTCCAGCCGGGCCTTTCCGCTGTCGGCGAACGCCCGGGCCAGACCCGAGAAGGGGGTGCGGATCAGCTGGAACTGGCCCGGATAGTCGTTGGCGACGGCGTCGGCATGCGGCTGG
>Ga0209794_1001801_pt1 | contig 13875 bp, 11 predicted proteins | sample EBPBio232013_DNA_FD_185869 | JGI IMG/M metagenome (GOLD analysis project Ga0209794, IMG submission 185869) | Wastewater treatment Type I Accumulibacter community from EBPR Bioreactor in Madison, WI, USA - Reactor 1_5/23/2013_ DNA (SPAdes)... | ecosystem: Engineered > Bioreactor > EBPR >... | reverse complement strand
TGAGGAAGCGGAGGAGGCCGTGGTCTTCGATTTGAGTAGTCATATTCGGTGATTCCTGGTTGGGTGCGCGACAGCGGACGGGATATTCACTCTGCTGGCTGCGGAACTCGCTCCCGATGGTCGCTCAGACAGTCCTCGCCAGCGCCGCGAACATCCCGTCCGCTGCCGGTGACCGCCGAAGTGGCATCAGAAGTAGCCTTCCTTCTTGCGTTGTTCCATGGAGGCTTCGCTGGTCTGGTCGTCCAGGCGCGTGGCGCCGCGCTCGGTGATTGTGGTGGTGGCGGTTTCGAGCACGATCTTGTCGACGGTGTCGGCATTCGACTCGACCGGCGCCGTACAGGAGATGTCGCCAACGGTGCGGAAACGCACCAGTTTTTCGACGATTTCCTCGCCGGCCTTCGGCAGGTTGGTCAGTTCGCCGGAAGCGAGCGGCACATTGACCGGTACGATGGCGCCTTGGCGGATGACCACCGGGCGGGTGTGGGCAAAGTAGATGCTGGGCAGTTCCAGCTTCTCGCGCTCGATGTATTGCCAGACGTCCATTTCCGTCCAGTTCGAGATCGGGAAGGCGCGGATGTTCTCGCCCTTGTGGCTGCGGGCGTTGTAGAGGCTCCACAGTTCCGGGCGCTGGTTTTTCGGGTCCCACTGGCCGAACTCGTCGCGGAAACTGAAGATACGTTCCTTGGCCCGCGCCTTTTCCTCATCACGGCGGGCGCCGCCGATGCAGGCGTCGAAGCCGAATTCCTCGATGGCTTCGAGCAGGGTCACCGACTGGTGCTTGTTGCGCGATTCGCCTTCGTGCTTGAGGACGACCGTCCCGCGCTTCATCGAATCCTCGACCGAACGGACGATCAGCCGCTCGCCCAGTTCGGCGGCGCGCTTGTCGCGGAAGGCAACGACTTCCTGGTAGTTGTGGCCGGTGTCGATGTGCATCAGCGGGAAGGGGAACTTGCCGGGGCGGAAGGCTTTCTCAGCGATGCGCAGCATGCAGATCGAGTCCTTGCCACCTGAGAAGAGCAGTACCGGGTTGGCGCACTGGCCGGCGACCTCGCGCATGATGTGGATGGCTTCGGCTTCGAGCCAGTCGAGGTGGGAGAGTGTGTTGCGTTGGGTCATTGCTGGGTAATCCGCAGGGATTGTTGAATGGAGCGGATTGTAGCAAGGGCTTAATATTCAATTAAGAACATGAGTGCATCTTGTTATGCGATTTTTGAATAAAACGTCAGTCAACAAATCGCGACGAAATCGGTCATTTCCTTGTGATAGATTCGGGCTATGACAACGATCAGTACCCTGTTCCTGCTGGCCGGCCTGTTGCTGTTCATCAGCGTGCTGGCCAGCACCATCTCCGCACGTCTTGGCCTGCCGCTGCTGCTGCTGTTTCTCGGTGTCGGCATGCTGGCGGGAGAAGACGGGATTGGCGGCATCGTTTTCGATGACTTCAAGACCGCCAATCTGGTCGCCCAGCTGGCGCTGGCGGTGATCCTGCTTGACGGCGGCTTGCGTACCGATTCCGGCAGCTTCCGCGTCGCCCTGAAACCGGCAGCCGTGCTCGCCACCTGGGGGGTTATCGGAACTGTCGGGCTGCTCGGCGTTTTTGCTACCTGGTTGCTTGACGTCGATTGGCGGCTGGGTGTGCTGCTCGCGGCCATCGTCGGTTCGACCGATGCAGCGGCGGTGTTCGCGCTGTTGCGCAACAGTGGGGTGCGGCTCAACGAGCGGGTCAAGAGCACGCTTGAAATCGAGTCCGGTTCGAACGACCCGATGGCCATCCTGCTGGTCGTGGTGATGATCGAAGTCCTGCTTCATCCGGAGCGTTCAGGGGTGTCCAGTTTCGCCTGGATGTTGCTCAAGCAGGCGGGGATCGGTCTGCTGTTCGGCTTTGTCGGCGGCAAGGTGATGGCCTGGCTGCTGCGTCGCCTGAATCTGGCCGAAGGCCTGTACGCGCTGCTCATCCTGTCCGGCGGTCTGCTCATCGTCGGTGCCGCCAACCTGATCGACGGCAGCGGCCTGCTGGCCGTGTATGTGGCCGGGGTCATCGTCGGCAACCGGAAGAGTCACGCCACCGAACACGTTTTGCGGGTCATGGACGGCCTGGCCTGGCTCGCCCAGGCCGGCATGTTCGTCGTGCTCGGTCTGCTGGTGACCCCCACCCACCTGGCCGAATACACCTGGCATGCCCTGCTGCTGGCCCTGTTCCTGATGTTCATTGCCCGGCCGCTGGCAGTGGCCATCGGCCTCTTTCCCTTCCGCTACACGCGCAATGAAATCGCCTTCGTCAGCTGGGTCGGCCTGCGCGGCGCGGTACCGGTTGTTCTGGCGATCATGCCGGTGGTGATGGGGGTGCCGGATTCCCGGTTGCTGTTCGATGTGGCATTTTCCGTGGTCCTGCTGTCGCTGCTGGTCCAGGGGGCGACCATTCCGGCAGCGGCGCGTCTGCTCAAGGTCGAACTGCCACCGGCTGACGAGCCGCGCGACCGGGTCGAAGTCTGGCTGGGCGAGGAGGCTGCGTTGCCGATGTTCGAGTTCCGCGCCAGCCAGGGGTCGGCGGCCGAGGGGCGGCATCCGGACGAGCTGGCGGCCGAGTTCATCCATGACGAAGTGCGCTGCATCGCAGTGGTGCGCAAGGGGCAGCTGGTCGACATGAAGGTCGATTTCCGCCTGCGCCCGGGCGATTCGGCCTGGTTCATCGCGCCCGAAGCGCTGGCCGAGCGCCTGGCGCGCATATTCGGCGTGGCGATGCACGATATCGGCCGCAATACCCGTTACTTCGGCGAGTTTGCCGTGGCACCCGATTGCACCGCCGGTGATCTGGCGCTGGCCTACGGCTTTGCGTTTGAAGCAGAGGAGAACTCCCGCCGTCTCGACGACGTGTTCATCGCCCGTCTCGGCCACCCGGCGGTCGTCGGTGACCGGGTCCAGGTCGGCAACTTCGTGCTGATCGTTCGCGAAATGGGCGCTGCCGGCAAGATCGCCAGCATCGGCCTGAAGTGCCCGCTGGCGACGCCGGGCAGCTAGCTGTCACTTGCCACCGGCGTCGTTGCGGCTCATCCACGCGAACAGTGAGGAGCGCATCACTTCCTCGACGCTCATGTCGATCGGCGTGACCCAGTCACGCGGTACGAAAACCGTGTAGCCGCCGATCATGTAGCCCATCGGCAGATAGACGGCCACCCGGTCGCCGGGCAGGAAACCCTGCGGCAGGCTGGACAGGTTCTGGCGGGTGACCAGCCCGACCATCTCCAGCGCGTGGCCCGGCATGCGCAGGATGACGACCTGCTGTGCGACCTGGCCGCTGTTCGGTGTGAAGTAGTCGGCGAAATTCTTCAGCGACGAATAGATGCTCTTGACCACCGGCAGATTGGTGAAGGGCAATTCGATGAAGTTGAGCAGGCGGCGGGCGAGCGGCTGCGAAATCAGGAAACCGAGCAGGACGATGATGCCGATGCCGATCGCCAGCCCCAGGCCGGGCAGGTAGAAATCGCCGAGCAGCGGGCGCAGCCACCACATGGCGAACTCCTCGGTCCCGGTCAGGAACAGGTAGAGCAGGTAGATGGTCAGCCCCAGTGGCAGGGCAGCGAGCAGACCGCGGAGGAAGTACTGGGAAAGGTGCTTCATCGCTTCGCTCACCGGCTGATCAGGACGTCACGCCCCGATTCGCGCAACACGTTGAAAGTGGTGCTGCCAAGCAGGAAATCCTCGACCGGTCCGAGACCATGCTTGCCGACGACTATCAGGTCGCAATCCAGCGCTTCGGCTTGATCGACGATCAGGCGGGCGATGTCGCCATGCCGGGCAATCTGCTCGGTGTTCGCTGGCAGGGCTTCACGGTCGACCAGTTCGCGCAGCCTGGTCCGCGCCTCGCGCTGGGCGTCCATGCGGTAGCGCGCAATCAGTTCGGCGCCAATGCCGGCGTGCTCCATCTTGCTCTCGAAAGGGGTTTCGATGGCGTGCACCAGGACGATTGCAGCATCCGGTAGTAGTCTCCGTGTCAGGCGCAGGGCGGCAAGCGAGGGTGGGAAGAAGTCGGTGGCGATCAGCGCGCGGCGGTAACTGCCGACTGGCGCCTGCTTGACCACCAGCACCGGGCAGGGGGTCCTTCGGATCAGGCGGCTGGCGGTGCTGCCCAGGCGCAGACTGTCAAGGAAGCCTTCGCCGTGGGCTCCGATGACCAGCAGTTCGGCGGCAACTTCGCCTGCCAATCGTGCCAGCGCCTCGGCCGGTTGCCCATCCAGGACCAGGTTCTGGCCGGTTGGCAGGGGCGTCGCCCGCATCGCCGTCAGTTGCTGGCGGACCGCTGCCGCGTACCGTTCGTCCAGTTCCTGAGGGGCCATGCCGAGCAAGGCCTGCAGGCTTTCCAGCAAACCAGGATGAGCGATATGGGCGAGATGCAGCGGCCAGCTATGGGCGGTGGCCAGCTCGCCGGCGCGGGCGACAGCGGCGGCGGACTGTACGGAAAAATCGGTGGCGGCAAGGATGCTCTGGGTCATCAGCAATTGTCTCCGGGGCGGATCAAGGCGGCGAAGTGCTCGACGGTGTAATCGACCGCGTCGCGCATCGGGTAGAGCACGGTCGGCGCGCCGGCCTGCTTCATGCGCATGCCGTGTTCGTCGTCGCGGGCGACGAAGGCGACTTCGCCGCGGAAACGACGTTCCTTCAGTGCATTCAGGAAGGCGACGTTGGAATCGACATCAGGTAGCGTGCTGACGATCCACTTGGCGCTTTCCAGTGGCAATTCCTCAAGGAAACCCGATTCCTGGCCGTCGCCGTAATGCACCGGGATGCCGCTGGCCCGCATTTCGGCGACGCGTTCCGGGTCGAAGTCGATCCCCAGCACCCGGATTTCCTCCTCGTGCAGCAGCCGTGCCAGACGCCCGCCGTAGCGGCCGAGGCCGAAAACGATGATCTCCGGCTTGTCGTCAGCGTGGGCGTCGGTTTCCACCGCCTGCTCGCGGAAGGGGTTCCGGCGTTCGAACCAGCCAAGGAAGGGGGCGAGCTTCTGGTAGAGCTGGTGCGAGTAAAGGATCATGTAGGTGGACATGGCGATGGTCACCAGGCCGACCAGGGTGGTCAGGCCGAGCGCATCGACGCCGACGTGGCCGAGCGAGATGCCCATGGCGACGAAGACGATGGAGAATTCGCTGATCTGGGCGACGGTCAGGCCGGCGAGGAAGCCGGTGCGCTTGCGGTAGCCCATGAAGCCCATGATCGCCATGACGATCAGCGGGTTGCCGATGAGCACGAACAGCGAGAGCACGACCGCCGGCATCAGTTCGCCACCGAGCGTGGAAAAGTCGAGTTTCGAACCGAGGTCGATGAAGAAGAACAGCAGCAGGAAATCGCGGATGCCCGACAGGCGGGCGTTGATGGCGTCGCGGTAGGCGGTCGAGGCAAGCGAGAAGCCGGCCAGGAAGGCGCCCGCTTCCTTGGAAAAACCGGCCCATTCGCCGAGCGCGGCCAAGCCGGTGCCCCAGGCGATGGCGAAGATCAGCAGCAATTCCTGCGAATGCGCCATGGCTTTGACCACGCCGGGCAGGATCCAGCGCATCAGTACATACAATGCGGCGCCGGCGAGCAGGATGCGCCAGGACAGCGAGACGATGACCTCGACCAGACCGGCTTCGCCGCTGCCGCGCAGGGCGCTCATGGCCATCATCGCCAGGACCACGGCCAGATCCTGGACGATCAGGAAACCGACGGCGATGCGGCCGTGCAGCGAATCGAGTTCGCGCTTGTCGGAGAGCAGCTTGACGATGATGATGGTGCTGGAAAAGGTCAGCGCGATGGCGACATAGAGCGCCTCCATCGGGCTCTTGCCGAGCAGCAGGATGAGCGCGAAACCACCGACAATGGTGAACGCCAGCTGACCAAGACCGGTGGCCAGCGCGACCGGGCCGATGTGGCGGACGTGGTGCAGGTCGAGCTTGAGGCCGACCAGGAAAAGCAGAACGGTGATGCCGACATGGGCAAGCAGGTCGATCTGCTCGTGCGCGGCGACCAGGCCGAAGACGGCCGGGCTGGCGATGATGCCGACGACGATGTAGGCAATGATCACCGGCTGGCGCAGGCGCACCGAGATAGCCCCGGCAATCGCCGAGATGATCAGAAGCAGAGAAAATTCGCTGAAGGCACTCATGTCGTTTTCCCGAAATCCGCCGCAACCCCGCTGGCACAAGGCAGGAGCGAGGAGGGCATGGGTGTGAGCTTACCAGAGAAAGCCTGGCGCCAATTTTTTACGACATTTTTACGTGCAAGTTGCCAGAATGCGCGCACAGCTCCTGCCGGAGCCCCCAGAGATGCGCGGATGTCCCTTGTCAGATCGCCTGTCGAACGCTTTTCACCCAGCCAGAAAATGGTCCTGAGCGCGCTCGCCTGCGTGCTTGTGGCGATCGTCGCCGCACCGTTGCGCGAAGTGCTCGACCTGGCCAACATGGTGATGCTGTTCCTGCTCACGGTATTGGTCGTCGCCGTCAGCCTGGGGCGCAATCCGGCGATTCTGGCTTCCGTGCTTGGTGTGCTGCTGTTCGACATCTTCTTCGTGCCGCCGCACTTCTCGCTGGCGGTCAGCAACTTGCAGTACCTGATCACTTTTGCCGTCATGCTCGCCACCGCGCTGATCACCGGCCACCTGACGGCGACGTTGAGGGAGCAGGCAGCGCAGGCCGAGCGTCGGGAACGGCGGACGCACGCGCTTTACGAAATCGCCAGCAAGTTGGCGGGGGCACTCAGTCAGGCGCAGGTCGAGGAAATCGTCCTCCCTTTCGTGGCCGAGGAATTCTCCGGGAAATGTCGCCTGCTGCTGGCCGAGCAGGAGGTGCCGGGCGATCTCCCCGGTGAAGGTTTGGCGCCCGATCATGTCGCCCGGGTCATCGAAACCGGGGTGCGCCACCTCGACCGTCAATCCGCTTGCACCCTCTATCTGCCGCTCAAGGCGCCAATGCGGGTGCGCGGGGTGTTGGTCGTGCGCACCGACGAGGCACCGGACGAGGCCGACCTGGCGTTTTTCGAGGCACTGGCGTCACTGGCGGCGATTGCCGTCGAGCGCCTCCACTACGTCGAAGTCGCCCAGCGCAGCGAGGTCGATATGGCGACCGAGCGTTTGCGCAGCTCCATCCTCTCCGCCCTGTCGCACGACCTGCGCACGCCGCTGACCGTGCTGATCGGGCTGGCCGACTCGATCTCCCTGGCCGTGCCCGAGCTGCCCGCGCCGGCCGAGGCGCGGATCGCCGCCTTCGGTGATCAGGCACGCAGGCTGGCTGGCCTGGTTGGCAATCTGCTCGAAATGGCCCGCCTGAACGCCGGTTCGGTCAAGCTGCGCCTGGAATGGCAGTCGCTGGAGGAAGTTGTCGGCAGCAGCCTCAAGCTGGTCGGCGACGCCTTCGGCCGGCACCGGCTGCGGGTCGAGTTGCCACGCGATCTGCCCCTGCTGCGCTTCGATGCCGTGCTGATCGAGCGGGTACTGTGCAACCTGCTGGAGAATGCCGCCAAGTACTCGCCGGCCGACGGGGATATATTGATTGCTGCCCGGTCGTTGCCCGATTTCGTCGAACTTTCGGTCAGTGATGACGGGGCGGGCTTTCCCGAATCGATGATCGGCGAAGCCGGCGACATGTTCGTGCGCGGCCACGGCGAGTCGTCCATTCCCGGCACAGGCCTCGGACTGGCCATCTGCCGGGCGATCGTCGACGCCCACGGTGGACGCCTGCGGATTGCCCGCGCGCCTTCGGGTGGTGCCTGCGTGGTCGTCTGCCTGCCACGCGGCGAGCCGCCACAGATAGAACCGGAGCCGGCGTGAGCGCTACGCCCCGGGTCCTGATCGTCGAAGACGAAGCGGCCATCCGCCAGTTCGTTCGCCTGGCACTGGAGGCGGATGCCTGCCAGGTGATCGAGGCGGCTACCCTGGCCGACGGACTGGCTCGGGCAGGCGAGGGCGGCCTCGATCTGGTGGTGCTCGATCTGGGGTTACCGGATGGCGACGGTATCGATTTCGTCCGCGCCTACCGCGCCTGGTCGGAGGGGCCCGTCTTGATCCTGTCCGCTCGGGTCGAGGAAAACCGCAAGATCGACGCTCTCGATGCCGGCGCCGACGATTACCTGACCAAGCCCTTCGGCGTCGGCGAACTGCGGGCGCGGGCGCGGGCGCTGATGCGGCGGCGCCCGCGCGGCGAGCAACTGCCGCCGGTGATCGAATTCGGCGAGGTGGTCGTCGACCTGTCGCGGCGCCAGGTGCTGCGCCGCGGCGAACCGGTGCACCTGACTCCGATCGAATACCGGCTGCTGGCGATGATGCTGGCGCACCCGGGTCAGGTGCTCACCCAGCGCAAGCTGCTGGCCGACATCTGGGGGCCGTCCTATGTCGAAAGCAGCCACTACCTGCGCATCTACGTCGGTCATCTGCGCCAGAAGCTGGAAGACGATCCCGCCCAGCCCCGTCATTTCCTGACCGAAACCGGCATCGGTTACCGTTTCCAGCCGGCGCCATGATTCGTTACGCCGCGGTCCTCCGGGCGCTGGGCATGGTCATCATGCTCTTTGCGCTGACCATGATGCTTCCCCTAGTCCTCTCCTGGGCAGTCGACGACGGGGCGCAGGCGGTATACGACGAGTGCTTCGCGCTGACCCTGCTCTGCGGCCTCTTCCTGTGGTACCGCTACCGCAACTGCCGGCGCGAGATGAACGTGCGCGACGGCTTCCTGATGGTCGTCCTGGTGTGGACCGTGCTGCCGGCCTTTGCTGCCCTGCCGCTGATGCTGCAACTGGGAATCAGCCATACCGACGCCTACTTCGAAGCGATGTCCGGCCTGACCACCACTGGCGCCACCGTGCTTACCGGTATCGACCAGCTGCCGATGTCGATCAACCTGTGGCGGCATCAACTGGTCTGGGTCGGCGGCATGGGCCTGATCGTGCTGGCCATCGCCATCCTGCCGCTGCTCGGCATCGGCGGCCGGCAGATGTTCAAGGCCGAGACGCCGGGGCCGATGAAGGACGCCAAGCTGACGCCGCGCATCGCCTCGACCGCCAAGGGCCTGTGGGGCGTCTATGTCGGCGTCAGCCTGCTCTGCATCCTGGGCTACCGGCTGGCCGGGATGAGCTGGTTCGACGCCGTCTGCCACGCTTTCTCGACCATGGGCCTGGGGGGGTTCTCGACCCACGATGCCAGCTTCGGCTTTTTCGATTCGCCGGCCATCGAAGCGGTCGCCATCTTCTTCATGCTCATCGCCGGGATGAATTTCGGCACGCTCTTCCTCGCCGTCAGCCGGGTTTCGCTGCGGCCTTACCTGTACGATCCGGAAGCCGGCTGGTTCCTGATCGTCTGCCTGCTGTCGGTATTCGGCGTCGCCGTTTTCCTGGTCGCCCAGGAGGTTTATCCGGCTTTCCTGACGGCGCTGCGGCACTCGGCATTCAACGTCATCTCGATTGCCACCACCACCGGCTATGCCAGCGTCGACTACGCGCAGTGGCCGATGTTCGCCTCGCTGTGGATGCTCTTCCTGTGCAGTTTTGCCACCAGCGCCGGCTCGACCGGCGGCGGCATCAAGATGGCGCGGGCGCTCCTGCTGTACAAACAGGTCTATCGCGAAATCGTCCGTGCCATGCATCCGAACGCCGTCTATAGTGTGCGTATCGGCGGGCAGGTCGCGCCGCAGGCCATCCTCTTCGCCGTGCTCGCCTTCGGTTTCATGTACATGGTCAGCATCGTCGCCCTGACGCTGCTCTTGGCGTTTACCGGAATGGACGTGATCACTGCCTTTACCGCGGTGGTGGCGACGGTCAACAATACCGGTCCCGGGCTGGGCGAAGTCGGACCCTCGACCACCTACGCAGTGCTCAGCGACTTCCAGACCTGGGTCTGTTCGTTCGCCATGCTGCTCGGGCGACTGGAGATTTTCACCCTGCTGGTGGTCCTGACCCCGGCATTCTGGCGACGTTGAGCGCGGAGAAAAGACGATGAACATCCTGATACTGGGGGCCGGCCAGGTCGGCGCCAGTCTGGCCGAAGCTCTGGTCTCGGAAGCCAACGACATCACCCTGGTCGACCTTGATCCGGTGCCGCTGGCGCAACTGGCCGACCGCCTCGACGTGCGCACGGTGACCGGCAACGCCGCCTTTCCCTCGGTTCTGCACGATGCCGGTATCGACACCGCCGACCTGCTGGTGGCGGTGACCCAATCCGACCAGTCAAACCTCGTCGCCTGCAAGCTGGCGCACAGCCGCTTCGGCGTGCCGACGCGGATTGCCCGCCTGCGCTCGGCCGATTTTCTCGACCCGGTGCTGCTGTCGACGGAGAACTTCGCCGTCGATTTCGCCCTTTGTCCGGAGCAGGAAATCACCGACTACATTGCCAAGCTGGTCGAATATCCGGAAGCGCTGCAGGTGGTGGAGTTTGCCGAGGGCCGGTTGGTCATGGTCGGCGTGCGCGCCTACGAAGGCGGCCTGCTGGTCGGCAAGCCGATCCGCGCCATGCGCGGCCACCTGCCGGCCGGGGTCGATGCCCGCATCGCTGCCATCTTCCGCGACACCCGGGCGGTCGACGTCAATGGCGACACGATCGTCCAGGCCGGCGACGAGGTTTTCCTGCTCGCTGCCAGCGAGCACATCCGTACCGTGCTCAAGGAGTTGCGGCGGATGCAGAAGCCGGTGCGCAAGCTGATGATTGCCGGCGCCGGCAACGTCGGTGCCCGCGTTGCCCGCCGTCTGGAGGGCCAGTGCGAGGTCAAGGTGATCGAAAGCCGGCCGGCACGCGCCTCGCTGGTTGCCGGCTGGCTTGACCGCGCCCTCATGATCAACGGCGAGGCCACCGACGAAACCCTGCTGCAGCGCGAGGAAATCGACGGCATGGACATGTTCCTGGCGCTGACCAACGACGACGAGAACAACATCATGGCCGCCTCGCTGGCCAAACGCCTGGGCTGTCGCCGGGTGCTCGCGCTGATCAATCGCGAGGCCTACGCCGACATGGTTCAGGGCGGGCCGATCGACATCGGCCTGTCGCCGGCGCAGGTGTCCATCGGCAGCCTGCTCACCCATGTCCGCCAGGCCGATGTGGCCCGCGTGCACAGCCTGCGCCGGGGGGCGGCCGAAGCGCTGGAACTGGTGGTGCGCGGCGACCGCCGCAGTTCGCAGGTGGTCGGTCGGCGGATCGAGGAACTACCGCCCCTGCGCGGCGCCAGCATTGCCGCCGTGGTGCGTGCCGGTGCGGTGATCATCCCGCATCACGACACACTGATCGAGGCTGGCGACCACGTCGTCGTCTTCTGCACCCGCAAGCGCCACATCAAGGCGGTGGAGAAGCTGTTTCAGCCGGTGCGCTCGCTGTTCTCCTTCGCCTAGCGCCGCTGCAGCAGCACCCCGCATTCGAGGTGGTGAGTGTAGGGAAACTGGTCGAAGATCGCCGCCGCCGCGATCCGGTGCGTGGCGAAGAGCGCCGCGACGTTGTCGCGCAGCGTTTCCGGATTGCAGGAGATGTACAGGATGTTGGCAAAGCCGGCGGCCAGTTCCAGCGTCGCCGGGTCGAGTCCGCTGCGCGGCGGGTCGAGGAAGAGGGTCGAGAAATCGTAACTGGCCAGGTCGATCCCCTGCATGCGCTGGAAAGTCTCGCGCCCGCTCAGCGCGGCGCTGAGCTCCTCGCTGGCCATGCGCACGATGACGGCGTTGTCGACCGCGTTGATCTCCAGGTTGTGCAGCGCTGCCTTGACCGAGGTCTTGCTGACTTCGGTGGCCAACACCTTGCCGAACAGCGGCGCCAGGGCAACGGTGAAATTGCCGTTGCCGCAATAGAGTTCGAGCAGGTCGCCGCCCAGCGGCGCCGCCTGGGCGCGCGCCCAGGCCAGCATCTTCTGGTTCACGCAGGCGTTGGGCTGGCTGAAGCCGCCCTCGAATTGCCGGTAGTGTAGTTGCCGGCCATCGACCGTCAGGCACTCATCCACCCAGTCGCGTTCGAGCACCAGCTTCTGTCCTTTGCTGCGGCCGATGACGGCGATGTCGAGCGCCGCGGCCAGGGCGCGTGCGGCTTCCTCCCAGGCGGCGTCGAGCGGGCGGTGGTTGATCAGGGTGACCAGCATGTCGCCGCTCAGGGTGGCGAGAAACTCAATGCTGTACAGACGGCGACGCAGGCTTTCCTGTTCCAGGATGGCGCTGCGCAGGCGCGGCATGAGCGCACAGACGGCCGCGTCGGCCACCGGGAAGTCCTGCATCAGCACCGGCTGGCGGGGGTTTTCCGGGTCGAACATGGCATAGTCCCAGGCTTCGCCGTGGTGCCAGACGCGGAATTCGGCGCGCAGCCGGTAGTGCGTCGCCGGTGACTCGAACACCGCCGGTTCGGGCAACTCGAATGCAGCGAATTCGGCGCAGAAGCGCTCGCGCTTTTCGGCCAGCTGGCTCGGGTAGCGTTCGGGGTCGGGGAGAATCAGGGGCATGGTGCTGAGCAGGCCGGAAACGGAAGGGGCGGACTATACCGCGTGGCCGGACAATGCAGAAGCCGGCGCTGGCTGCTTACATGGCCAGCGGCTTCGGCTATGCTTGGCGAAAAAACGGCGCTTTCCCCATGAATCCTGTCTTCGTCATCGTTCTTGCACAACTGTTCGGTACCTCGTTGTGGTTTTCCGCCAACAGCGCCGCCGATGCGCTGATGCTTGCCTGGGGTATTGGTCCGGCCGATATCGGGACGCTGACCAACGCCGTCCAGGCCGGTTTCATCCTCGGTACGCTGGGCTTTGCACTGAGCGGCCTGGCCGACCGTTTTCCCGCCAGCCGCATCTTTGCCGTCTGCGCCGTGCTTGGCGCCGCCGCCAATGCGAGCTTCGCGCTGCTGGCGAGCGAGCTGCAGACGGCGGTGGTGCTGCGTTTTCTGGTCGGCCTCTGCCTGGCCGGGGTCTATCCGTTGGGCATGAAGCTGGTGGTCACCTGGGTGCCCGAACGTGCCGGTGCCGCCTTGTCCTGGCTGGTCGGCATGCTGACGCTGGGGACGGCGCTGCCGCACGGTATCCGTTTTCTTGGCGGCGGTCTCCCCTGGCAGTGGACCATCCTTGCCTCCTCGCTGCTGGCGCTACTCGCGGCAGCGCTGATCCTGCGCCTGGGCGACGGGCCACACCTGCAGCGCCGGCATGGGGCGCCGCCACTGCGTCTGGGACGGGTCGTGCATGCCTTTTCGATTCCCGCTTTCCGTGCCTCGGCCCTGGGTTACTTTGGTCACCAGTGGGAGCTTTACGCTTTCTGGACGCTGGTCCCGGTGCTGCTCGCCAGCAGCGGCGTTGCGCCGGCCGGCAGCCTGCAACTGGCTGGCTGGTCGTTTGCCGTGGTCGGCATCGGTTCGCTCGGTTGTGTGTGCGGCGGATTCTGGAGCCGCCACATCGGCAGCGGCCGCGTCGCGGCCTGTGCGCTGGCGGGTTCTGCCCTGTGCTGTGCGCTGTTTCCGCTGACGGCCGGCTGGCCCGCCGGGCTTGCCCTGGCCCTGCTGCTGGCCTGGGGGTTTTGCGTGGTTGCCGATTCGCCGCATTTCTCGGCCTTGTCGGCCCGTGCCTGCCCGCCGGAAATCGTTGGCAGTGCCCTGGCTTTCCAGAACGCCATCGGCTTTGCCATCACCATGTTGTCGATCCAGCTCGGTACCCGCTGGGTCGGCGACTGGGGCGGGGAGATTGCCTGGCTGCTGTTGCCCGGGCCGCTGCTTGGCCTGCTCGGGCTGTGGCCATTGTGGCGGCGACCGGCGACCTAGTCGCCGCGGTGGCGCAGCAGATAGAGGTAGAGCGATTCGACGCGTTCGCGGGCCCACGGCGTACGGCGCAGGAACTTCAGGCTGGAGGCGATGCTCGGATCGACGTTGAAGCAGCGGATGTCGATCTGGCGACCGAGTTCGGCCCAGCCGTAATGTTCAAC
>Ga0209794_1001800_pt1 | contig 13881 bp, 8 predicted proteins | sample EBPBio232013_DNA_FD_185869 | JGI IMG/M metagenome (GOLD analysis project Ga0209794, IMG submission 185869) | Wastewater treatment Type I Accumulibacter community from EBPR Bioreactor in Madison, WI, USA - Reactor 1_5/23/2013_ DNA (SPAdes)... | ecosystem: Engineered > Bioreactor > EBPR >... | reverse complement strand
GGGCGATTCGAAGCCCGGGATCAGTTCCGGCGACGCCATCCGCATCGTCGAGGAAGTCGCTGCTGCCACCCTGCCCGACGGCTACGGCATCGCCTGGACCGGCCAGGCCTACCAGGAAAAGCGGACCTCCGGTTCGTCGATCCAGGCCTTTGCCTTCGCCATCATCATGGTCTTCCTGATCCTCGCCGCCCAGTACGAGAAGTGGTCGCTGCCGCTGGCCGTGGTCATGGCCGTGCCCTTCGCGCTGATGGGCGCGCTGACCGCCATCTGGCTGCGTGGCATGCCCAACGACATCTACTTCCAGATCGGCATGGTCGTGCTGATCGGGCTGGCCTCGAAAAACGCCATCCTGATCGTCGAGTTCGCCGCCCAGAAGTATGCCGAAGGCCTGAGCGTGAGCGAGGCCGCGCTCGCCGCCGCCCGCCTGCGCCTGCGCCCGATCATCATGACCTCGCTCGCCTTCGTGCTCGGTGTCGTGCCCCTGGTCAAGGCCACCGGTGCCGGCGCCGCCGCCCGCCAGTCGATGGGTACCGGCGTTTTCGGCGGGATGATCGCCGCCACCTTCATCGCCACCATTTTCGTGCCGCTGTTCTTCAAATGGCTGGAGCGCGGCAAGCAGATCAACCCGACGCATCCCGACGTCGAAGAGGAGAAAGCATGATGCGCCGCCCCCTGTTTCGCCTGACCCCGCTGGCCCTGGCCGTGTTGCTCTCCGGCTGCGCCGTCGGCCCGGATTACCTGCGCCCCGCCAACTGGCTGCCGGCCATGTTCAAGGAAGCGCCGACCGCGGTCGCCACCGCCGATACGGAAAAAACAGCCATCGACCAACGCTGGTGGGCACTGTTCAAGGATCCGACGTTGGACAGCCTGATCGATCGCGCCCTGCGCCAGAACGCCGACCTGCGCAGCGCCATCGCCCGTGTCGAGCAGGCCGATGCCGCCGCCCGCGAGGCCGGCGCCAGCCTGTTCCCCAGCGTTGATGCCCAGGCGGCCGGCAGCAATGTACATCTGAGCGAGAAAACCGCCACCTGGTCGGTCAACTCGCCGGAAGTGCTGCGCGCCCGCAGTGCCGGCCTCAGCCTGTCCTACGAGCTCGATGTCTGGGGCCGCGTCCGGCGCAGCAACGAAGCCGCCCGCGCCAGCCTGCTCGCCAGCCAGTACGGTCGCGACAGCATCCGCCTGTCGGTGGCCGGTCTGGTCGCCAGCAGTTACCTCAACCTGCGCGCTCTCGATGCGCAACTGGCCGTGACCGCGCAGTCGCTGAGCAGCCGCGAGGAAAGCGCCAAACTGGTGAAGACCCGGGTCGACGCCGGTCTGGTCTCGCCGCTCGACCAGTATCAGGCCGACAGCGCGCTGGCTACGGTGCGGGCCCAGGCTGCCGATCTGCGCCGGGCCCGGGCGCTGGCCGCGCACCAGCTGGCGCTGCTGACCGGTCAGCCTGAGCTGGAAATCGCCACCGGCGAACTGGCCGCCCTGCCCCTGCCGCCGCAACCGCCGGCCGGTCTGCCGGCCGACCTGATCGAGTCCCGCCCGGACGTGCGTCAGGCCGAACAGCAGGTGATCGCCGCCAATGCCAACATCGGTGTCGCCAAGGCCGCCTACTACCCGAAATTCACGCTGACCGGCGCCCTCGGCAGCGAGAGCAAGACCTTGTCCGACCTCTTTTCCAGCGGCGCCGGCACCTGGTCTACCGGGCTGTCGCTGCTCATGCCCATTCTCGACTTCGGCCGGACCACGGCGCGTGTCGACCAGGCCAAGGCGATCAACGAACAGTCGCTGATCGCCTGGCAGAAAACCCTGGAGACGGCCTACAAGGAAGTGCGCGACGCGCTGGTCAGCCTGCGCGAACTGGCAGCTGCCGAAGCCGCCCAGCAGCAACGTGCCGACAGCGCCGGCAAGGCGCTCGACCTGGCCCGCCTGCGCTACGACGCCGGTTACTCGGGCTATCTCGATGTGCTCGACGCCCAACGCACGGCCAACGACGCCCAACTGGCCCTGATCACCACCCGTCAGGCACGCCTGGGGGCAGCGGTCGAGCTATTCCGGGCGCTCGGCGGCGGCTGGCAGGCCGACGCCAGCTAGGCGGATCAGCGCAGCAAAGACGAGGTCGGCGCCAGCGCCGACTTCGTCCAGGCGCCCGGGCTCGACCAGGGTGCGGCGCAGGCGGTCGAGAACCTGTTGCCAATGGCTGCCCACCCCTTCGGCCAGCCGGGAAAAATACTGCAGCGAGGCAGCAAACTCATCGCCGAGACAGCTGCGCAGGTGACGATTGAGCACCTGCCCGCCCAGCGCCGAACCTTCGACCGCGTAGATGACCCCGAGCAGCCCCGCGTCGCCGGCCGGCAAAGCCAGGGGCAAAGGAGCCGATGGCATCTGGCCCAGTGTCGCCAGATCGGCAGCCAGCAGCGCCTGGCGCGGCCGGTACAAGGAGGCCAGAGGCGAACCCTGCACGCGCGGCAGGAGGGATGCCTCCAGCCCTGCGTAAAACGCGTGGAAATGGCTGAGCGCCTGGGCCACGTCAGCAGGCGCCACGTTCGCCTGCAGCAGTCGGGCAAATGCCGGGGCCGACTCCAGCTGGCGGTGCAGAACCGCGGTCCGGGCACGCAGCTCGGCCAGCGGCTCAATCGCCATGATCGAGCTGCATCACCAGTTCGCGCAGTTTCAAGCCGAGCAAGCGCGCTTCGTTGTCCCACTGACGGCAACGCCCCATGCGCTTCTCCACCCATTTCTCGAAGGAGCGGCGCGGGGCGATGCCATAGACACCGTCATGACGTTCCACCGGCTTGTCCGGATTGCCGCCCCAGGCAACCTCATGGATATGTTCGTGGCGAGTGAGGTAGACACGCAGCAACTGGCCATCGGCGGTCTTTGCCTTGACCGCCAGCACCCCGGCCACCTGCGACAGGGGAAAGTCAGGCACCTGGCGTGACAGTGATTCGACCAGCCAGACCGGGTCGATCTGCTGCTCCAGGAAATGGACATCGACACAGGCGAGCACTTCCGGCTCGAAGCCATCACCCCAGTCGACCTGGCCTTCGTTGAGGCACAACTGGGCACCGTCGGCGCCGAATTCGGCCGCCAGCCAGGGGCCCAGTCGCGGCCAGGCGGCAACGATGTCACCGGCTTCATGCACCATCGCCCGGGCTTCGCTGAAGCGCCGCACCAGGCCATCGAGCAGCTGCATGCGATGCTGGGCGAAGTGGCCGGCCAGGGCCAGCGTATGCGCACGTACTTCCTTCGCAGCAAGACTGAGTTCCCTCAGCCCGACTTCCCGCGGCTGCGCATGATGACAGGCGATCAGGCCCCACAGGCGGCCGCCGACGACAATGGGGAAGGAGAGCGAGGCGCCGACGCCCATGTTGCTCAGGTACAGTGCATGCACCGGGGAAACGCTGCGCAGGTCGGAATAGCCGAGATCGGGCGCCAGTCCGTCACGCCCCATGATCGGCACCGCCCCGGCCTGGGCATCGGCGATCAGGCGCCAGGGATTCTGCTGGTAGAGCACGCGCGCAATCTGCGGGATGTCGCTGGCCGGAAAACGCAATCCGTAATAGGAGCCGCGGACGCCCTCCTGGCGCGCTTCGGCCAGCACTTCGCCGTCGCCGTCGTCGAGAAAACGGTAATACATCACCCGCTCGAAACCGGTCAGTGTGCCCACTTCGACCAGCAGCGCCAGCCGCTGTTGATCGAGCTGGCTGGCGCCGGCCGCCGGCAACAAGCCGGAGAAGGCGGCCGCCGCCGGCACGGCCTCGCAGGCAAGCGTCAGCTCGATCACGAGTTGCTGCTGCCGGCCGCGGCTGACGACCACATCGAGCGCCCCCCGGGGAACCGCCAGCGCCGCCTCGAATTGCTGGCGACTGCCGGGGTCCCGGCCGATTCCGCCGACGATATCCCGGAGCGGCAGCGGCAAGGGTGTGGCGAGCGCTATCGCCATCTCTGTTGGCAGGAAGTCATGAATGTTGGCTGAGAAATGACTGATCGTGAACTGTTCGTCAGTGACCAGCAGCGCACCATGCGCCTGGATGGCACCGGAGAGGTGCAGGGCTTCCTTCTCACACTCGTCGATATAGGGCTTAAGCACGCGCTTTCCTCGCCAGCAGGTCTTCAAAGTCCACAGCCTCCAGCGGCCGCGATAACAGGTAACCTTGCACGACTTCGCAGCCATGCGTCTCCAGCCACTGCAGCTGGCGCTCGGTTTCCACCCCCTCGGCCACCGAACGCAGGCTCAACGCACTGGCCAGACTGAGGACGGCAAGGGCAATCGCCTCGTCGTCCGGGTCACTGCCCAGCCCATCGACGAAACTCTTGTCCACCTTGAGCTCGGCCAGCGGCAGGCGCTTGAGGTAGGTCAGCGATGAGTAGCCGGTACCGAAATCGTCGATGCTGACAGCGACACCGCTCTGATGCAGGCGGTTGAGGTTGGCGATGACCACCTCGCTGTTTTCGAGCAGCGCGCCCTCGGTGATTTCCACCTGCAGCAGCTTGGCCGGCACCCCGGACTCCTCGAGCGCGGCAATCAGGACATCGGCCATGTCGGCTTCGCGCATGTTGCGCGGGGAACAGTTGAAAGCAATTGGCGGCACCTGAAGGCCGAGCGCTCGCCAGGTCACCAGCTGCGCAATCAGGATCTGCTGCACTGCCCGGGTGAGATCCTTGATCAGGCCGCTGGCTTCACAAACGGGGATGAACTCGGCCGGCGAGACCTCGCCGAGTTCAGGATCGCGCCAGCGCAACAGGGCTTCGGCGCCGATCAACGGCCGGCCGGGACGCAAGGCGAACTTGGGCTGATAGACCAGACGCAGCCGTCCCAGGTCGAGCGCCGCCCGCATTGCGCTCTCCAGAGTCGCTCGCTTGAGCAGGCGAACATGCAGGTCAGGGACGAAAAACTCGACCCGGTTGCGCCCCAGTTCCTTGGCCCGGTACATCGCGGTATCGGCAGCCTTGACCAGCGAACTGCTGTCCTGGCCGTCTTCGGGGAAGAAGGCAACCCCGACGCTGGCCGAGACAAAGAGCTGGCGCCCCTGGATGTCGAAGGAAGCCGCCAGTTCATCGACGATGCGTCGGGAAATGCGACTGGCGGCCTCGGCGTCGCAGTCAGAAAGGATGGCGGTGAATTCGTCGCCGCCCAGACGGGCGACCGTATCGACATCGCGCATCACTTGCTGCAGACGACTGCCCGCCTGCCGGAGCAGGTCGTCACCCACATCGTGCCCCAGGGTGTCGTTGATGTCCTTGAAGTTGTCGAGATCGATGAACATCAAGGCCAGGCGTTCCTTCTTGCGCCGGGCCTGAGCCAGGGCATGGCGCAGACGGTCATGGAACAGGGTGCGGTTGGGCAGGCCGGTGAGCACATCGTGGGCCGCCAGGTACTCGGCCTTGCGCTGGGCATTCTTGATGTCGGAGATATCCGAGAACACCGAAACAAAGTGCTCGATCCGTCCCTCGGTGTCGTCGACGCGGTTGATCGTCAACCATTCGGGATAGATCTCGCCGTTCTTGCGCCGGTTCCAGATTTCGCCTTGCCAGAAGCCCTTTTCGAGCAGCGCCCCCCACATTTCCGCATAGAAATCCTGGCTGTGCCGCCCCGACTTGAGCAGGTGACCGACCTGCCTGCCCACCGATTCCTCGCTGGTATAACCTGTGATGGCGGCAAAGGCCTTGTTGGTCGTCTGCACGACCCCCTTGGCATCGGTGATCACGATCGCCTCGCCGGCCTGATCGAACACCCGGGCCGTGATGCGCAACTGCTGCTCGGCATACTTGGTGGACGAGATGTCCTCCGCTTCAAGAATCAGCGCCACCGGGCTGCCTGAGGGATCGCACAAGGTTTGATGAACCACGCGCAGGAAACGCTGGCCGCGCGCGTCGCTCACCGGATACTCGGCGGTAACCGCCTGCCGGCTGCGCAGGGAAGCCAGTGTCCCGTCCCACAAACTCACCGCAAGGTCGCGTTCGAGCAGGGAAAAATCGTTCCGACCGAGGATCTCCTTGTCGTCGAGTCCGAAAAATTCGACGAAGCGGCGATTGGCGTAGATGTAGTTGCCGGCGACGTCGCGCATGGCAAAAATCACCGTGGTGTTTTCCATCAACGCGTTCATCCGCTCTTCCGATTGCGACAATGCCGCCTGGGTGCGGACGATGTCGGTCACGTCGATGAAGCTGACCACCAGCGAGCTGATGCTACCGGTCCGGCCGTGGCCGGGGGAAATCTGTACGCGCAGGTCACGGCCGTCGATATGGACCAGGAGCTGCTCGCGGTCACCGTGCGCCAGCGCCCGCCCCAACCAGGTTTCCATGTCGGCCAGTTCTTCCGGCAGGCGCAGGCGGGACAGATGCTGACGCTGGGCGGTGGAGCGCAGGTCGAAGCGGCGGGCAGCCGGGGCATTGAAGCGAGCCAGTTGCAAGGCCCGATCGAACACCAGAACCGGATATTCCAGCGCATCGTAGAGATGGGCGTAGTCTTCCGACAAGCGCGACAGCTCGACCGTCTTGACGTTGAGCTCCTCGTTCAGGCTGACCAGTTCCTCATTGGTCGCCTGCATCTCCTCGTTGGCGGCTTCCAGTTCCTCGTTGGTCGCCTGCAACTCCTCGTTGGCTGCCTGCGATTCCTCGTTGAGTGCCTGCATTTCCTCGTTGGCGGTGGCCATTTCCTCGACCAGCGCCTGCAGATGCTCACGAGTCGTCAGCAGTTCGTCTTCCAGTTGCTGCGTTTCGGTGGGAATCGCCTCGTCAACGACCTGTTCCCGCCCCTGCGCCGGTGCGAAGATCACCAGCAACAACTGGCCGGTGCCGTCGGACACCGGCTCGACGATGATCTGCAGGTATTCCTTCCCCAAGCGTCGACGTCGACCCTTCTGGGTTTTGTTCTGCTGCTGGCAACGGCGCAGCAGGGTCAGCATTTCGCCTCGTAATTCCGGAACCACGACATCGCCCAGGGTCAGCCGCGAGGTGCCGACGGGAAACAGGAGATGCTTTTCCACATCGCCGGCGGTATGCAACACGTTGCCTTCACGGTCGCAAACGGCGACTGTCAGCTGGAAATGAGAGATCAGGCCGGACAGCAGCATTTCCAGACGGCGGTCCCGACGCTGTGCAGGCGTGCGCAGGGTACCGGCCGGCAGGCTGGATGAGCCGGGAACGATGTGCACCGACTCGCCCTGCTTGCGGAACAGCCGTTCGCGCCGATCAACGGTCAGAAAAAGCTGTTCGGCCTGGGCCACGCTTTCGGAACGACCAAGGAACAGGAAGGACTCGGCACTCAGACCGAAATGGAAAATCTTGAGCACCTTGCTCTGTAGCGGCGCATCGAAATAGATCAGGACGTTGCGGCAACTGACCAGATCCAGGCGCATGAACGGCGGATCGCTGACCAGGTTGTGCCGGGCAAAGACGATCATGTCGCGCAACACCTTGGCGGCTTCGAAACTGTTGCCCTGCTGCCGGAAGTATCGCTGCAACTGTTCGGGACCGAGTTCGCTCATCGAGGCGGCGGGATAAACACCACGTCGGGCGACATTCAGCGCCTCGTCGTCGACATCGGTGGCAAAGATCTGCACCCGGTACTGGGCAAGCTTGTCGCCCAGCGCATCGGCAAACAGGATGGCAATCGAATACGCCTCCTCGCCCGTCGCGCAGCCCGCCACCCAGACGCGAATCTCGGCGCCCGCCGGCTTGCGCGCGACGATGTCGCCAACCGCCCGGCGCAGGGCAACGAAGGCCTCATGATCGCGAAAGAAGGCAGTGACCGAAATCAGGATGTCACGCGCGAGCAACTCCAGTTCTTCGGGATGATCTTCGACCCAGCGCAGATAGGTGGCAAAATCTTCGCAGCCGGTGGCGAACTGACGACGGCGGATGCGCCGCATCAGGGTGCCGACCTTGTAGCCGGAAAAATCGAACTGCAGGCGGTCACGCAGACTGATCAGCAGGCTTTGCAGCAGGTCGGGCGGCGGTTCGGGCTCGTTGCCGGCATCCGGCAATTCGAGTAGACGCTGGATCCGGGCGGCGATTTCCTCCGGCGACAGGACATGATCGACCACCCCGGCCTCGATTGCCGCGCGCGGCATGCCATCGTACTTGGCCGTATCGGGCCGCTGTGCCAGGGTGAAGCCACCGGCCGCCTGGATGGCGCGCAGTCCGGCGACTCCGTCCGAACCGGTACCGGACAGCACGATGCCGATGGCGGCGTCGCCCTCCTCCGCTGCCAGCGAGATGAGGAACTGGTTGATCGACGGCTTGGGTACCACTTCCGGCGCTGCCGCCACCAGGGAAAACCGACCCTCACGAATAAGCGCGTTGGAATTAGCCGGGACCACGTAGATGACGCCAGCTGCGGGGCTGTCTCCCTGCTCCATCTCCTTGACGTGAAGCGAGGTTTCACGGCCGAGAATCTCGACCATCATGCTCCGGTAGGTCGGCGACAGATGTTGCAGGACGACATAGGCACAAGGCAGCCCAGGCTTGAGGTGGGAAATCACCTGGGTGATGGCTTCGAGACCGCCTGCCGATGCGCCGATGCCGGCGATGGCAACACTGCTCATCTGGATCCTCCCTTTTTTCCGGGTATCGTAGCAGAGCTTTGTGCTATTACCTCAGGCCAGTCAAAAAGTTCCTTTCGCCCGCTGGCGCAAGGCCAGACCTTCGTTGAAGACAAGTGCAAAAAGCACCAGCCCGCCGCCGGCCAGGACATTGATCGAGGGTTGCTCGCCGGCCCACAGCCAGGCCCAGGCAACGCCGAAAATCACTTCCAGCAACGCCAGCAAAGCTATCTCCGGCGCCGCCAGAACTCGCGTCAGGCGCACCACCAGCAGGCAGGGAATGGCCAGCTGAACCACGCCGAGCAGGGCGAGCAGGCCGAGGTCGTGTGCGGTGGCCTGCAAGGGCCAGGACAGCGGCAGGGTGCACATGGCCGAGAGTACAGCGCCAATCAGCACCGCTGGCAGCATGTCGGGACCGGCTTCGTCCGCCTGCCCGGTCTTTTGCAGCAGAGTCCAGTTGACCGCCGCCGCCAGCGGCACCGCGCAGGCCACCAGCGAGCCGAGCAACTGCCCGCCGGCTGGCGCTTCGGTGCCAAACATCCAGGCAATGCCCAGCCCGGCCAGGGCAATTGCCAGCCAGGTCCGCAGCGGCAACCGCTGCTTGAGGAAGAAGCGCGCAAACAGGGCGGTGATCATCGGCCCGATGGCCATCGTCACCAGCACCATGGCGACTGTGGTCATGGTGATCGCGAGCATGAAGGCGGTGAACATCACCGCCCAGCACAGGCCGGAAATCCACACGATGCGCGGTGCCCGGAACAGCCCCGGCCACAGACCCGGTCCGCGCAACAGGGTCAGGCCGATGGCCAGCGCCAGGGCGTTGAAACCACTGCGCCAGAAATTGACCTCGAAACCGGCGGCGGCTTCGAGATGGCGGGCGACGACCCCGGCAATGCTCCACAGGAGCGTCACCACGATCATCAGGACAACGGCACTGCGATGCGTCATCGGGTCATTGGCGACGGCGACGGGCCTCGAACAGGCAGACGCCGGCAGCCACCGACACGTTCAGGCTGTCGACGCTGCCGTGCATGGGGATGCTGACCAGTTGGTCGCAGGTTTCGCGGGTCAGGCGGCGCATGCCTTCGCCTTCCGCCCCCATCACCCAGGCGGTGGCCTGCGGCCAGGCGGCGGCGTAAAGGTCCTCGCTGGCTTCGCCGGCGGTACCGATCACGCAGATGTCGCGTTCCTTCAGTTCGCGCAGCGTACGCGCCAGGTTGGTGACCATCACGTAGGGAACGGTTTCGGCCGCCCCGCAGGCAGTCTTGACCGCCACGTCGTTGAGGCCGGCGGCGCGATCCTTGGGGGCGATCACCGCATGCACACCGGCCGCATCGGCAACGCGCAGGCAGGCCCCGAGGTTGCGCGGATCGGTGACACCGTCGAGCACCAGCAGGAAAGCCGGCTCCTCCAGCGTATCGAGCACATCGTCAAGGTGCGCCGGCTTGCGCGCGCCCTCGATACGCGCCACCACGCCCTGATGGCGACCGCCGCCGGCCAGGTCGTCGAGACGCTTGCCCTCGGCCGCCACCACCTTCACCCCTTGCAGCTCGGCGTGCTTGAGCAATTCGCGGGCGCGGGCATCCTGGCGACTGGCGTCGATCAGGATTTCGCGCAGCGATTCGGGGTCCTGGCGAAGCTTGGCGGTGATCGCGTGAAAACCGTAGATGAGGCGGGATGACATGGTGGACGCTGGAAAAAATGGAGCCGAATTTTACCGCGCACGAGCCTTGCCGCGCCCGCCTTTCTTGGCGGCAGCCGGGGTGCTGCGGCCAGCGCCGGCTTTGGCTCCCGTCTTGGTCGCCGCCCGCGCCACAGTTTTCGGCGCGGCCCCGCCTTTCTGGCTGCCCCGTTCGAAAACCTGAGGCGTATCGCGCACCAGCACGAAATCGATCTTGTTCGATTCGAGGTCGGCACGGACCAGCTTGACCCGCACCCGGTCGCCGAGGCGGAAACGCTCGCCGCTGCGCTCGCCGAGCATCTGGTGCTTGATGTTGTCGAACTGGAAGTAGTCCTGACCGAGTTCCGAAACGTGGACCAGGCCCTCGACGTAAACCTCGTCGAGCGCAACGAAGATGCCGAAAGCTGTCACCGCCGAGATGGTCCCGGCGAAAACCTCGCCGATGCGTTCCTTCATGAAGAAGGTCTTCAGCCAGTTCTCGACGTCTCGCGTCGCTTCGTCGGCGCGCCGCTCGGTGGCCGAGCATTGCAGGCCGATATCGTCCCAGGGCTGGTTCGGCTCGTACTTCTCGCCGGCCAGCACGGCCTTGATCGCGCGATGCACGAGCAGGTCGGGATAACGCCGGATCGGCGAGGTGAAGTGCGTGTAGTGCTCGTAGGCTAGGCCGAAGTGGCCGACATTGTCGGGGCTGTACATGGCCTGACGCAGCGAGCGCAGCATCACCGTCTGCAGCAGCTGGAAATCCGGCCGCGGCTTGATCTTTTCGAGCAGGGCGGCGTAATCCTTGGCGCGCGGATCGTCGCCGCCGCTCAGGGCCATGCCGAACTCGCCGAGGAAGGTGCGCAGGTTGCGCAGTTTTTCCTCGGACGGCCCCTCGTGGATGCGGTACAGGCAGGTCTGCTTGTGCTCGGCGAGGAAGTCGGAGGCGCAGACGTTGGCCGCCAGCATGCATTCCTCGATGATGCGGTGGGCGTCGTTGCGCACCACTGGCACGATGTTCTCGATCTTGCCCTGGTCGTTGAACAGCATCTGCGTTTCGGTGGTCTCGAAATCGATCGCGCCGCGCTGGCCGCGCGCCTTGTGCAGGGCGGCGTAGAGTTTGTACAGACTGTGCACATGCGGCAGCACCGCCTGTTCGGCCTCGCTTTCCGGCTTGCCCTCGCCCGACAACCACGACCAGACCTTGTTGTAGGTCAGGCGCGCGTGCGAACGGAAGACGGCCGGGTAGAACCGGTACTTGCCGATCTTGCCGGCGGCGCTGATCGACATGTCGCAGACCATGGCCAGGCGTTCGACGTCGGGGTTCAGCGAGCAGATGCCGTTGGACAGCTTTTCCGGCAGCATCGGGATCACCCGGCGCGGGAAATAGACCGAATTGCCGCGCTCCAGCGCTTCCTTGTCGAGCGCCATGCCCGGCTTGACGTAATGGGACACGTCGGCAATCGCCACCACCAGACGCCAGCCGCGCCCCTTCTTCTCGCAGAACACCGCATCATCGAAGTCGCGCGCCGTTTCGCCGTCGATGGTGACCAGCGGCAGTTCGCGCAGATCCTCACGCCCCTTCAGATCGGTCTTGCGCACCTTATCCGGCAAAGCCTTGTTCTCGGCAAGCGCGGCCCGGGAAAATTCGAACGGCAGATCGTGCTTGCGCAGTGCAATCTCGATCTCCATGCCGGGATCGGCATAGTTTCCGAGCACCTCGATGATCTTGCCGATTGGCTGCGAGAACTTGCTCGGCTGCTCGATGATCTCAACCATCACCACCTGCCCGGACTGTGGCTTGTCCTTAGCCTTCTTCTCGGGCGGCACCAGAATGTCCTGCGATATGCGCTTGTTCTCCGGCACCACAACCACCACGCCGTGCTCGACGAAGACCCGACCGACCACCCGCGTGTTCACGCGCTCGGTCACTTCGACAATGCTGCCCTCCGGGCGTCCCTTGCGATCAATACCGGTCACCCGGACCAGCGCCCGGTCGCCGTGCAACACCTTGCCCATCTGATGCTGATCGAGAAAGATGTCGGCGCTACCGTCATCGGGAATCAGGAATCCGAATCCGTCCGGGTGCCCCTGAATCTTGCCGGGCGTCAAACTGGCCCGCTCGGGCAGGATATAGGCTCCCTTACGGTTGCGCATCAACTGCCCTTCGCGCTCCATTGCGCCAAGACGACGCTGGAACATGTCACGCTCACTGCCGGCAATATCGAGCAACTCGGTTAGTTCAATGAATTCGAGCGGCCGCCCCTCGTCGGCCAGGATTTGCGAGATGTACTCGCGCGACGGCAAGGGGAAATCGTAGCGCGCCGACTCGCGCTCGAAAAATGGATCGGCCCGACGGACTTTGGACAGCTTCTTTCTTGACATTAGCTATTTTTCCTCTAAAATTCTCGCTCTTCGCACCTGTGCCCAGGTGGCGGAATTGGTAGACGCACTAGTTTCAGGTACTAGCGGGTAACTCCGTGGGGGTTCGAGTCCCTTCCTGGGCACCAGCGATTTTGATTGAAGGCTTCGAGTAATCGAAGCCTTTTTTCTTTTCGGCTCGCGCCGAACGACTGCGTGAATTGTCTCACAGCACCCGGCAAAAACCCGAATGCGTCGCCAAGGCAAAAACTATTTACAGCACCTCAAAATCATGTACAATGCGCGCTCTTCGCACCTGTGCCCAGGTGGCGGAATTGGTAGACGCACTAGTTTCAGGTACTAGCGGGTAACTCCGTGGGGGTTCGAGTCCCTTCCTGGGCACCAGCGATTTTGATTGAAGGCTTCGAGTGATCGAAGCCTTTTTTCATTTCCGGACCGGAATTTTCCAATGCGTCTGTGCTTGTAACAATTGCTGACACAAGCTTATACGGCAACGGTCATCGCCTCGTGACGTGGCGCGTTATTCGGCTTGTCCAAACGACAATCACGAGCCGCATAATGAAAAAGACCGCCATCCTCTGCCTGACCGCCGCCCTTGCCATGACCATCAATACGTCGGCACAGGCAGACTGGGGGCGCCACCGTGGGCACCACGGGCCATCGATGCATCACCATCACCACCGTGGCAGCCACGGTTGGGCGGGTCCGGCCGCCGTGCTGGCAATTGCCGGCCTGGCGATAGGCGCAACAGCCTATAGCAATGCCTACGCCGCACCAGCGCCAGTTTATGCAGCACCGGTTTACGCGCCGCCTGCCCCGGTCTATTACGCCCCTCCTGCCCGGAGCGATGTCTGGTATTACTGCGCCTCATCCGGGCAGTATTACCCCTACACCAATGCCTGCCCCGAAGGCTGGCAGGCCGTACCGGCGCGCTAAAAAGAAAACGGGCCCGCCGGGCCCGTTGTTCATTGCACCCCAGGAATGACTACTCCGTGAACGGGTGCTGCTTGAGAATGGTCTCGTCGCGCTCCGGACCGGTCGACACGATGGCGACCGGCACTTCACACAGCTCCTCGAGGCGATTCAGGTAAGCCTGGGCATTGACCGGCAGATCGTCCCAACGCTTGACGCGGAAGGTCGTGCCCTCCCAGCCCGGCATCGTTTCATAGATCGGCACACAGCGTGCCACATCGTCGGCACCAATCGGCAACAGGTCGACCACCTTGTCACCCAGTTGGTAGCCGGTACAAATCTTGATTTCCTTCAGACCGTCCAGAACGTCGAGCTTGGTAATGCACAGCC
>Ga0209794_1001789_pt1 | contig 13960 bp, 17 predicted proteins | sample EBPBio232013_DNA_FD_185869 | JGI IMG/M metagenome (GOLD analysis project Ga0209794, IMG submission 185869) | Wastewater treatment Type I Accumulibacter community from EBPR Bioreactor in Madison, WI, USA - Reactor 1_5/23/2013_ DNA (SPAdes)... | ecosystem: Engineered > Bioreactor > EBPR >... | reverse complement strand
CTACAACGAGGAACCGAGCCCGGATCTGCGCCGTCTCGACACCTCCCGCCTGGGCGTCCAGATACAGCAAACCCTGGGCCAGTTGCGCCAGAGGATCCCTCCATCGCAATTGAATCTGGGCGAGGAAACCAGCGGTCACGTCGCCAAGATCATGACCCAGCTTTCCCGTCCCTGGACCCAGTCGACCGCGCCACGCAAGTTCCGGCGTTTCCCGACCAGTGGCAGAGCCGAGGTCGCGCTCGGATTCGAAGCGATGCATTTCAAGATCTCCGGTCGCGATTTCGAACAGCCTGATTCGGCGGAAACCTATTCGCGCGAGCAGTTCGATACCTTATTCACCTTCCGGCACATGGCCGACCCGACGCAAAAACTGACCATCCAGAAGCCGCCGGAGTACCCGATCGACACCTGGGAGGTACTCAACCACTCGGCCAACGGATTCCGCCTGGCCCGCTCCTCGGCTGGACAGAAAATGGCGCACGGACAATTGCTGGCCCTGCGCCCGCACGACGGCGAGTTTTTCATTCTGGCTCAGAATTGCTGGTTCATGCAGGAGCGCGAAGGGGGCCTGGTCGCCGGGGTCGCCATCCTGCCCGGCATGCCCTCCGGGGTCGCCATCCGCCTGGCCGATCTCAAGCAGGGTGGCACCGATCGCTACACCCGCGCCTTTTTCCTCTCGCCGGTTCCGGCAATCGGCGAAGCCGGTTCGCTGGTGCTGCCGCTCGGCTTTTATCAAGCAAGTCACGTGCTCGATATCGTCTCGGATTCGCCCTGGCAAGCTAAAATGAAAAACATCCTGCAACGCGGCTCGGATTTCGAACGGATCAGCTTCGAACGTATCTGATCCAGGACCGGCATCCGCGCCAAACGGGACGCGCTGAACGTCCCGTTGGAAGCAGGCGGCCGCAGAGCCCAACTTGAGGAGATTACCCATGGCGTCAGCCCCAGAAGCCCCCATTCCGTCAGAAGTCAAACTGCACCGCGTCTCGAAAACGCTGGAACTGGCCTATGACGAGAGCGGCAAGCGTTACGTGCTGCCCTGCGAATATCTGCGCGTCTACAGCCCTTCGGCTGAAGTTCGCGGCCATGCACCCGGGCAGGAAGTGCTGCAGCACGGCTGCCGCGAGGTTGGTATCGAACGCGTCGAGCCGGTTGGCAATTACGCGGTGCGGCTGGTGTTTTCCGATGGGCACGACACCGGGCTATACACCTGTACCATCTGGCCTGCCATCAGGACGAACTCTGGCTCGATTACCTGCAGCGCCTCGATTCTGCCGGCCTATCGCGCGACCCGGTCGCAGACAGCGCGCCGATCGAACTGGAACGCTGGCGGCACGACCATTCCCATTCCTGCCCTTCGCGCAAGACATGACTGAACAGACCACCCATTTCGGCTACGAGACGGTTACCGAGCAAGACAAGGCACGGCGGGTGGCCGACGTGTTCGATTCGGTGGCCTCACGCTACGATTTGATGAACGATTTGATGTCTGCCGGTCTGCACCGGTTGTGGAAATCGTTCGCCATCGCCCAGAGCGGGGTGCGCAGTGGCTCCAAGGTGCTCGACGTCGCCGGCGGCACCGGCGATCTCTCGCTGGCCTTTGCCAAGCGCGTTGGCAAGAGCGGGCAGGTCTGGCTGACCGACATCAACAATGCCATGCTCTCCCGCGGGCGCGATCGGCTCACCGATGCCGGCTTCATGGTGCCGGCCACGCAGTGCGACGCAGAAAAGCTGCCTTTTCCGGACGACTGGTTCGACTGCGTGACCGTGGCCTTCGGGCTGCGCAACATGACCCACAAGGACGCAGCGCTGGCCGAAATGCGGCGGGTGCTGAAACCCGGGGGACGCCTGCTGGTGCTGGAGTTTTCGCAGGTCTGGAAGCCGCTGGCGCCGATTTACGATTTTTATTCCTTCAAAGTGATCCCCAAGGTCGGGCAGTGGGTGACCGAAGATGCCGACAGCTATCGCTATCTTGCCGAATCGATTCGCGTGCACCCCGACCAAGAGACCCTGCGCGAGATGATGGAACGCGCGGGACTGGAAAGGGTCGAATACTTCAACCTCGCCCTCGGCGTGGTTGCCCTTCACCGGGGATTCAAATTCTGATGATGATTCTGGAGAGACGCATGAAAAAGTTGTTGCTGTCCTTGTTTGCCTGCGTTCTGACCCTCGGCATCGCCGTGCAGGACGCCGAAGCCAAGCGGCTCGGCGGAGGGAAATCGGTGGGTTCGCAGCGGCAATTCGATGCACCAACCGCACAGAAGCAGGCTGCACCCCAACAGGCCGCCCCGGCAACGCCGGCGGCACAAGCACCCGCTGCCCAGGCGCCCAAGCGTAGCTGGCTCGGGCCGCTGGCCGGTATCGCCGCCGGTATCGGCCTGGCCGCGCTGCTGTCGCATTTTGGTCTGGGCGAGGGAGTTGCCAATTTCCTGTTGATTCTGCTGGCGGTCATGGCGGTGTTCTTCGTCATTCGTTACTTCATGCGGCGGGCACAACCTCAGCCGGCCGCCGAGCCACTGCAGTACGCCGGTGTCGGCGGTCCGAATCTGGGACCGGTGCCTGAGGCCGACGCAAATGTCGGCACGAGCGGCGGCGCAGCACCGGCACCCGCCCAGTTCAACGCTGCGCCGATTGCCAGCCGGGTTCCAGCCGATTTCGACCGCGAAGGCTTCCTGCGCATCGCCAAGGTCAATTTCATTCGCCTGCAAGCGGCAAACGACGCCGGTAATCTCGCCGATATTCGCGAATTCACCACCCTGGAGATGTTCGCCGAAATCAAGCTGGACATCGACGAGCGCAAGGGAACTGCACAGCACACCGAGGTGATCGGCCTTGAAGCGGAACTGCTTGAAGTGGTGACCGAAGCCGACAAGCACCTCGCCAGCGTGCGCTTCCGCGGTTCGCTGCGCGAAGAGCAAGGCGGTGCCGCCGAGGCCTTCGACGAGGTCTGGAATCTGGTCAAGCCGGCAGACGGTAGCCGCGGGTGGGCGCTGGCAGGAATCCAGCAGCTCTCCTGATGACCGAAAGCCTGTTGCTCGGCCTGCTCAACCACCTTCTGGCTGGGCAGGCCTGGGCTCTTCATAAGCTGCAGCCATTTAGCGGACAGTCTTTCGTATTGCGCGCGCCCCCTTGGCAATGGCGCATGCAAGTTGGCGGCGATGGCGCAATGGTCGCCTGTCGGGACGCGGACGCCCCGGTTGCGGTCGAAATCTCTCTGCCGGCCCGTTCCCCCCTCGCACTGCTGACACAACGGGAGAAACTGCTTTCCGAAGCCCACATTTCCGGCAACGCCCAATTTGCCGAGGCACTGGGCTTCGTTTTTCGTCACTTGCGCTGGGACTTGGAAGGCGATCTGGCGGAGCTGGTCGGTGACATTCCGGCAAGGCGCCTTGCTCAGGGAGGGCAAGCCGCGGCGCGGATCGCCCGCGACACTGGGCAACGTTTTTCCGCCAACCTTGCCGAATATCTTGGCGAAGAGGCACAGTTGCTGGTGACCCGCCCCCATTTGCAGCAGTTCAGCCAGAACCTCGCGAGTCTGGATGGCGCGCTGCAATCCCTGGAACGCCGTGTGGCGCGCTGATCCTTCATAAGCATGAACGAAATCCGTCCCCAGCAGTCGGTTGAGCTGCTCAAGGCCTTGCATATTCTGACCCGCGACGGAAAGATGAATCAGGACAGTCGACGCAAGCTGAAGCAGGTCTATCACCTGGTCCAGTTCATCGAACCACTGCTGGCAGAGATACGCACACGCAAGGGCGCAGTCGAACTGGTCGATCATGGTGCCGGCAAATCGTATCTCGGGTTCATCCTTTACGATCTGTTTTTTAAGGGCTCGCCGGCTGGTGCTCGGGTGTTCGGGATTGAAACCCGTGCCGAACTGGTCGACAGGGCCGCCAGACTGGCAAACGATCTCGGCTTCGGCGGCATGCATTTTCTCAACCTGAGCGTGGCGGAAGCGATCGCCTCAACGGAGATTCCATCCGAGGTTGACGTGGTCACCGCCCTGCACGCCTGCGATACCGCTACGGACGACGCCATTCGCTTCGCACTCGCCCGGCGGGCGAGCCATCTGGTACTGGTTCCCTGCTGCCAGGCCGAAGTCGCCGCGGCGCTCAACCGCAACAAGGGCAAGGCGCTGGCCAACCCGCTCGCCGAACTATGGCGGCGGCCGCTGCACACCCGCGAATTCGGGAGCCACCTCACCAATGTCCTGCGTTGCCTGCAATTGGAAGCACACGGTTATCAGGTCAAAGTCACCGAACTGGTCGGCTGGGAACATTCGCTGAAAAACGAGTTGATTGTCGCCTGCCCCGGGGGACAAACCAGCCGCAAATCGGGTGAGCGTCTGCGCCTTTTGCTCGATGAACTCGGGCTCGACGAATTGCACGAACGCTTTTTCGTGCCGCAGTAGCCGGCCTCCAAACAAAAAAGGCGGCCAGTTGGCCGCCTTTTCTATTCGCCGGAATTGCGCGCTTAGTGAATGCCCTTTTTCATGTGTGAAAGGGTATGCAACTGCGCGATGGCCTGGGCCAGTTCCGCCTCGGCTGCTGCGTAGTCCATGCCAGCCTTGCGGTTGGCCAGAGCTTCCTCGGCCTTCTTCTTGGCTTCAATGGCCTTGGCTTCATCCAGGTCGCGCGCCCGCGTGGCCGTATCGGCCAGCACGGTGATCATGCCCGGCTGAATCTCCAGCATGCCGCCGGAAACATAGACCAGTTCGTAGGCCTCCTGATGCGGCAGCTTCAGTCGGACCGTACCGGGGCGAATGCGCGTCAGCAACGGCGTGTGACGCGGATAGACGCCCAGTTCCCCGGCTTCGCCGGGAAAGACGGCAAATTCGACAATGCCCGAGAAGATCGATTCTTCCGCGCTGACCACGTCGCAATGAACGGTAAGTGCCATGACGGCCTCCTATGGGTTATTGCAGGGTCTTGGCCTTTTCGATCGCTTCTTCGATGCCGCCGACCATGTAGAAGGCCTGCTCCGGCAGGTGATCGTAGTCGCCGGCGACAATACCCTTGAAGCCCTTGATGGTCTCCTTGAGCGGGACGTACTTGCCGGGCGAACCGGTAAACACTTCCGCCACGTGGAATGGCTGCGACAGGAAACGCTGGATCTTGCGGGCGCGGGACACGGCCAGCTTGTCCTCGGGAGACAGTTCGTCCATGCCGAGAATGGCGATGATGTCGCGCAGTTCCTTGTACTTCTGCAAGGTAGCTTGCACCGAGCGGGCGACTTCGTAGTGTTCCTGGCCGACGACTTGCGGGTCGAGCTGGCGCGAAGTGGAGTCGAGCGGATCGACGGCAGGGTAGATACCCAGCGCAGCGATGTCACGCGACAACACGACGGTCGAGTCCAAGTGCAGGAAGGTGGTGGCCGGCGACGGATCGGTCAAGTCATCCGCCGGCACATAAACGGCCTGGATGGAAGTGATCGAGCCAACCTTGGTCGAGGTGATGCGTTCCTGCAGGCGACCCATTTCTTCCGCCAGCGTCGGCTGGTAGCCCACGGCGGACGGCATGCGACCGAGCAGCGCCGAAACTTCGGTACCGGCCAGAGTGTAACGGTAGATGTTGTCAATGAAGAGCAGGATGTCGCGGCCGTCGTCACGGAAACGCTCGGCCATGGTCAGGCCGGTCAGCGCCACGCGCAGACGGTTGCCCGGCGGCTCGTTCATCTGACCGAAGACCATCGCCACCTTGTCGAGAACGTTGGAGTCCTTCATTTCGTGGTAGAAGTCGTTACCCTCGCGAGTACGCTCACCCACACCGGCGAACACCGACAGACCCGAGTGCTGCTTGGCGATGTTGTTGATCAGCTCCATCATGTTGACGGTCTTGCCGACGCCGGCGCCACCGAACAGACCGACCTTGCCGCCCTTGGCGAACGGGCAGATCAGGTCGATCACCTTGATGCCGGTTTCGAGCAGGTCGACCGAGGACGATAGTTCGTCGAACTTCGGCGCCGGCGCGTGAATCGGGCGGGTTTCGTTGGTGTCGATCGGACCGGCTTCGTCGATCGGGCGGCCGAGCACGTCCATGATGCGACCAAGAGTACCCAGGCCGACCGGCACCGAGATGTAAGCATTGGTGTTGTTGACCTTCATGCCGCGACGCAGGCCGTCGGAAGAACCCATGGCGATGGTGCGGACGATGCCGTCACCCAGTTGCTGCTGAACTTCAAAGGTCAGGCCGGCTTCAGCCATGCCATTTTCTTCAGCCGCATCCAGCTTGAGCGCGTCGTACACCTTGGGCATTTGGTCGCGCGGGAAATGGATGTCCACAACGGCGCCGATACACTGAACGATGGTACCTTGACTCATTTTAAAATCCTCTAAAAATCAAACCGCTGCCGCGCCTGTGCGATCTGGTCTCGCCATAACGTTCGTTACACTCACGTTAGTCTCGCCCATCGCTCAGGCACCTTGATCAAACCGCTGCCGCGCCGCCGACGATCTCCGAAAGTTCCTTGGTGATCGCGGCCTGACGGGCCTTGTTGTAGACCAGTTTCAATTCGTTGATGACGTTCTTGGCGTTGTCCGATGCAGACTTCATCGCCACCATCCGCGCCGACTGTTCAGAAGCCATGTTCTCGGCCACCGCCTGGTAGATCAACGCTTCCAGATAGCGGGTCAGCAGATCGTCGATGACCACCTTGGCTTCCGGCTCGTAGACGTAATCCCAGTTGCTGTCGGCGGAGCCGACGGCATCGCCTGACAAGGGCAGCAGTTGCTCGAACACCGGCTCCTGCTTCATGGTGTTGATGAAGCGGGTATAGCAGATGTAAAGCGCATCGATATCGCCATTCATGTACGCATCGAGCTGCACCTTGACCGGGCCGATCAGCTTTTCCAGATGCGGCGTATCGCCCAGGGCGGTGACGTGCGAGACGATCTTGGCGCCGGCGCGCTGCATGAAGGCCCAGCCCTTGTTGCCGATGGCGGTCACCTGCAGGCCGCAACCCCCAGCTTCCCATTCCTTCATCTTGCCCAGCACCAGGCGCAGGACGTTGGTGTTGAGACCGCCGCACAGCCCCTTGTCCGAAGTCACCAGAATCACACCAACGTTCTTGATCGGTTCCTTCTTGATCAGGAAAGGATGGCGGTATTCAGTCAGGGCGTGCGACAGGTTGGCCGCCACGCGCCGGATCTTTTCGCCATAGGGACGGGCGTGCCGCATCCGGTCCTGCGCCTTGCGCATTTTGGATGCAGCCACCATCTCCATGGCTTTGGTGATCTTGCGCGTGTTTTCGACGCTCTTGATCTTGTTGCGAATTTCCTTGCCGCTAGGCATGGCGTTCTCCTAGCTGATCAGGCCCAGCTCGACTTGAAGGCGGTAATCGCGGCAGCGAGTTGCTTCTCGGTCTCGCCGTCGAGATCCTTGCTCTCTTCCATCTTGTTGATGATCGCGGCGTGATTGGCCTTGAGCCAGGCGATCATCGCCTTCTCGCATTCCAGCGCACGCTTGACCTCGACGTCGTCGTAATAGCCCTTGTCGGCGGCGTAGAGGGTCACGGCCATTTCCGCGACGCTCATCGGCGAATACTGGTTCTGCTTCATCAACTCGGTGACCATGCGGCCGCGTTCGAGCTGTTTGCGGGTCGCTTCGTCCAGATCGGAAGCAAACTGGGCAAAAGCGGCCAGTTCGCGGTACTGGGCCAGCGCCAGACGCACGCCACCGCCCAGCTTCTTGACGATCTTGGTCTGGGCAGCGCCACCGACGCGGGACACCGAGATACCGGCGTTGATCGCGGGGCGGATACCGGCATTGAACAGGTCGGTTTCCAGGAAGATCTGGCCATCAGTAATGGAAATCACGTTGGTCGGCACGAAGGCGGAAACGTCACCGGCCTGGGTTTCAATCACCGGCAGTGCGGTCAGCGAACCGGTCTTGCCCTTGACTTCTCCGTTGGTGAATTTCTCGACGTAGTCGGGATTGACTCGTGCAGCACGCTCCAGCAGACGGGAGTGCAGGTAGAACACGTCGCCCGGATAGGCTTCGCGGCCCGGCGGACGGCGCAGCAGCAGGGAAATCTGACGGTAGGCCCAGGCCTGCTTGGTCAGGTCGTCGTAAATGATCAGCGCGTCCTGGCCACGATCGCGGAAGTATTCGCCCATCGTGCAGCCGGAGTAGGGCGCAATGAACTGCAGCGCGGCCGATTCGGATGCCGAAGCAGCCACAACGATGGTGTATTCCATCGCGCCGTGCTCTTCCAGCTTGCGCACCACGTTGGCGATGGTCGACGCCTTCTGGCAGAAGAGATCCTTACCCTTCTGGTTGATGATGGTATCCACCGCCACGGCAGTCTTGCCGGTCTGGCGGTCGCCAATGATCAGTTCGCGCTGGCCACGACCGACCGGCACCATCGAGTCGATACACTTCAGGCCGGTTTGCACCGGCTGCGACACCGACTGGCGCCAGATCACGCCCGGGGCGACCTTTTCGATCTTGTCGGTCAACTTGGCATTGATCGGACCTTTGCCGTCGATCGGCTGGCCGAGCGAATTCACCACACGGCCGAGCAGTTCCGGACCGACCGGCACTTCGAGAATGCGCCCCGTGGTCTTGACCGTGGCGCCTTCGGAAATGTGTTCGTATTCGCCGAGAACGACCGCGCCAACCGAGTCGCGTTCGAGGTTCAGCGCCATACCGTAGGTGTTGCCCGGGAATTCCAGCATTTCCCCCTGCATGACGTCGGCCAGACCGTGCACGCGGCAGATGCCGTCGGTCACGGATACGACCGTCCCCTGCGTGCGCACTTCCGATGCGCCCTGCAGATTCTGGATCTTGTTCTTGATCAGTTCAGAAATTTCGGAAGGATTCAACTGCATGAAATTCTCCTAGTGGTTCAGTGCGATGGCCATCGCATCAAGCTTGCCGCGCACTGAAGCATCCAGCACCTGGTCGCCGACCGCCACGCGGATGCCGCCGATCAGTTCCGGGTCGACAGCCACTTGAGCCGTCAGGCGGGAACCGAAGTGGTCTTCGAGTTGCTGCAAAAGCGCCTTGGTCTGTGCTTCATCGATCGGGAAAGCCGTGCTGATCCTGGCCTCCCGGGTGCCTTCGGCCTGGCGCTTGGCCAGATCGAACAGCCGAGAGATTTCGGGAAGCAGGGCCAACCGGCGGTTCTCGGCCAGCGTGCGAATGAAATTGCCCAATACCGGGTCGTTGTCCTCGGCCACGGCAATGAAAAACTGGGCAACCTGCTCGGCGCTCAGGCGCGGATTGCCGATGGTGGCAGCGACTTCGTCGTTGCGGGCAACCGCGGCCAGACGCACCAGGCGCTCCGACCAGTTTCCCAGCACCCCGGCCTCCTGCGCCGCACGAAAGGCGGCTTCGGCATAGGGGCGAGCGATGGTGACAGACTCAGCCATGTTTACAGATCCTGTTTAATCGCAGCCAGAATGTCGGCATGCGCCTTGGCATCGATTTCGCGGCGCAGGATTTTTTCGGCGCCGGAAACCACCAGTGCAGATACCTGTTCGCGCAGATGCTCCTTGGCACGCACGACCTCCTGATCCGCCTCGACCTTGCCGGCCGCAACAATGCGATCCGCTTCGACCTTGGCTGCGATCTTGGCTTCCTCGATGATCTGGGCGGCACGCTTTTCAGCCTGCGCCAGCAGATCGGCCGCCTTCTCCTTGCCTTCGCGCAGGGCATCGGCGGACCGCTTGGTCGCGAGTTCGAGATCATGCTTGCCGCGCTCGGCGGCCGCCAAACCATCCGCGATCTTTTTCGCCCGCTCGTCCAGCGCCTTCACGATGGGCGGCCACACGAACTGCATCGTGAACCACGCCAGAATGAAGAACACGACGAGCTGAGCAAACAGCGTTGCGTTCAGATTCACGGTTCTAGTCCTTTAAGAAGGTTAATCGGCAAGGACCTGGTTAGATCAGTTTGAACGGGTTGGCGAAGGCAAACATCATGGCGATACCGACGCCGATCAGGAAGGCCGCGTCGATCAGACCAGCCAACAGGAACATCTTGGTTTGCAGCGCGTTCATCAGCTCCGGCTGGCGCGCGGACGCTTCAATGTACTTGCCACCCATCAGACCAATACCGATACAGGCACCGATCGCGCCGAGACCAATGATCAGGCCAGCGGCCAGAGCAACAAAACCGAGAACGTGTTCCATGACAACTCCTTGCTGAGAAAAAAGTGGGACAAAAAAACCTTATTTCGACTGCTTAATGGGATTCATGTGCCTGACCGACGTACACCAGCGTCAGCATCATGAAAATGAACGCCTGCAACGCCACGATCAGGATGTGGAAAATCGCCCAGATCGACCCGGCGATGATATGACCGATCCACAGGAAAGCGCCGGTGGCGGTGCCTGCCCAGGCCGCACCCATCAGCGCGATCAGCATGAAAATCAGCTCGCCGGCATACATGTTGCCGAAGAGACGCATGCCGTGCGACACGGTCTTGGCCAGAAACTCGATCATCTGCATCAGGAAATTGACCGGGTAGAGCAGCGGGTGGCTGCCGAAAGGCGCGGTGAACAATTCATGCACCCAGCCACCCAGGCCCTTGATCTTGACGTTGTAGTAGAGGCAAACCAGCAAGACGCCGATGGACATTCCGAGCGTGCCGTTCAGGTCGGCAGTGGGCACCACGCGCAGATAGGCGTGATGATCGCCGGTAATCAACTGCCACAGATTGGGCAGCAAATCGAGCGGCAAAAAGTCCATCGAGTTCATCAGGAAAATCCAGACAAACACCGTCAGCGCCAGCGGCCCGACAAATTTGCGCGACTCGGCGCTGTGAATGATGCCTTTGGCCTGATCGTTGACCATTTCCAGCAGGATTTCGACCGCCGCCTGCACCCGCCCTGGAACACCGGAGGTGACGCTGCGTGCCACGCGCCACATGAAGAACAACCCGAGCGCCCCCATCAGGATGGAAAAGAACAGGGTGTCGTAATTGAGCACACTGAAATCGATGACATTCTTCTGCGCATGGGCAGTGGAATTCAGGTGCGTCAGATGGTGAACGATATATTCGCCGGCGGTCGGCGCATTTGCGGCAGCAGCTTCGTGTCCCGTAGCCATGTTCAAGACTTCTTCCAAAAAGCGAAAAACCCCGACTGCAGGACCAGCACCAGACCGGCAATGAAGCTCGGCCAGTGCAGGTCGGCGTATGCCATGACGGCAACAACCAACAGCCCAGCAGTCGCCAATACCTTGACGAACTCGCCGATGAAGAAAGTCGCCGGGAAGGACTCACCCGGACGATTCGCCATCGATTTCAAACGAAGCACAAACAACAGATTCGGCACCAAACAAGCCATTGCCGCCAAACCTGCCGAAACAGCCCCCCTTGTCCCGACCAGCCCACCTGCCACGACCAACGCCAGCAGCGCAGCAGCACCCTGAAACTTGATGGCCGCCCACATTGCGCTTTCCCCGGTTGGTTTTATGTGTTTTATAAATTATACAAGACCTGCACCCTTGCCTGTCAAACAGATTCGAGCACCCGCTTGTCACAAACTGTCACAAAGGAAAGATTCTACCTCAATCGCCCGAGAATAGCATCGAGTTGTTCAAGTCCGCTGAACTCGATGGTGACCTTGCCGGCGCCTCGCCGATTGGCGCGAATCGCCACACTGGCCCCCAGCGAGTCGGACAATTCTTCCTGCAGACGCAACAGATCTCGATCCGCCTCCTGCGGCGCCTTGGCCTTGGGCGGATTGAGCAGATGCTGCACCAGACGCTCGGCCTCGCGCACCGACAAGCCCTTCTGCACAACGCGTTGCGCCACCGCCACCTGCTCACCTCCGCCCAACGGCAGCAGCGCGCGGGCATGCCCCATGTCCAGCTTGCCTTCCATCAGCAGTTCCTGCACCGGCGGCGTCAATTGCAACAAGCGCAGCAAGTTGGAGGCCGCCGGCCGAGAACGCCCGACGGCATCGGCCGCCTGCTGATGGGTGAGACCGAATTCGTCAATCAGGCGTTGCAGGCCCATCGCTTCTTCGAGCGGATTCAGATTCTCGCGCTGGATGTTTTCGATCAGCGCCATGGCCAGCGCCTGCTCGTCGGGAATGCTGCGGATCAGCACCGGCACTTCGGCCAGACCGGCCAGTTGCGAGGCGCGCCAGCGGCGTTCGCCGGCGACGATTTCATAGCGCTCTGCGCCTGGCGTTTTGTCGATGGAACGCACCAGAATCGGCTGCATGATGCCCTGCGCCTTGATCGACGCGGCCAGTTCGGCCAGCGAAGCCTGATCCATTTGCGTGCGCGGCTGGTACTTGCCCGGCTGCAGGCGTTCAACCGGCAAGTTGCGCTGCTCGTCCCGATGCGCGGCCTCGTCGCCGGCCAACAGGGCGTCAAGGCCGCGCCCCAATCCTTTCAGTTTCATGCTGTCTGTTCCTTGAGAAATCCGAATCGCTGCAACATTTCCTCGGCCAGCCCGAGATAGGCCTGTGCGCCACGCGAGCCCTTGTCGAAGGCAATCACCGGCTTGCCGTAGGAAGGCGCCTCGGCCAAACGCACATTGCGCGGCACGATGGTCTGATAAACCTTCTTGCCGAAATGGCTCTCCAGTTCGGCCGAAACCTGCTGGGTCAGCGTGCTCTGGGGGTTGTACATGGTGCGCAACAGGCCTTCGATTTCGAGGCGCGGGTTAAGATTGGCGCGCACCTTGCGCAGCGTTTCGACCAGATCGGAGAGCCCTTCCAGCGCGTAGTACTCGCACTGCATCGGGATCAATACAAAATCTGCCGCCACCAGGCCATTCACCGTCAACATGTTGAGCGCCGGCGGACAGTCGATCAACGCGAAATCGTAATCGGCCTGGCCGGCCTGCAGGGCGTCGCGCAGCCGGTATTCACGCCGCTCCAGTTCGATCAGTTCGACCTCGGCGCCGGCCAGTTCGCGGTTGGCCGGCAGCACATCGAAACCGAAATCGGTTTTCAGGCAGACTTTGTCCAGCCCCACCGCGCCCAGCAGCAGCTGATAGACCGTCGGCAGCGCCTCTCGCTTGAAAATGCCGCAGCCCGTGGTGGCGTTGCCCTGCGGATCGAGGTCGATCAGGAGCACGCGACTGCCGTGCGCGGCCAGCCCGGCGGCGAGATTGACCGCCGTCGTCGTCTTGCCGACGCCGCCTTTCTGGTTGGTAATCGCAAATACCTTCATGCTCCGGCTTTCAATATCAACAAATGTCTTTCCGCATCCAGCCCCGGCACTGCCAGGGGCTCAATGGCCTCAATCTGTACATCCGGCGGCAGCCTGGTGAGTTCGTCATCCGGCCGCACCCCCTTCATCGCCAGCCAGCGCCCACCCGGCGCCAGCAGACCACGGGTCAGGCCGACAAAATCGGCCACCTCGGCAAAGGCGCGCGAACTGATCTGGCCATACCGCCCCTCCAGCATTTCCACCCGCGCATGCACTGCCTGCACATTGGGTAAATGCAGTTCGATTGCCACCTGCTGCAGAAAACTGACCTTCTTTTGCACCGCATCGACCAGCGTCACCGACAATTCCGGCCGCACGATGGCCAACGGGATGCCCGGCAACCCACCACCACTGCCTACATCGAGCAGGGGCGTCGCATCCACCCAGGGCAGGATGGCCAGCGAATCGAGCAAATGATGCGTTACCCCCTGCGCCCGATCACGCAACGCGGTGAGATTGTACGTCTTGTTCCATTTCAGCAGGAGGTCAAGATAGGCCAGCAGTTGTCGCTGTGTTTCCGGAGCGATCTCCAGACCCAGTCCGCGTAGCCCCTCGGACAGCATCGCCGCCGGATTCATGCGGCGGCCACTCCGGCGTGCTTGAGATAGATCAGCAGCATCGAAATCGCTGCCGGGGTCACGCCCTGAATCCGCGATGCCTGCCCCAGGGTTTGCGGGCGTTGCTGCGCCAGCTTTTGTTGCACTTCGCGCGAAAGGCCGGCGACCTTTGCATAATCGAGGTCCGACGGCAAGGCGGTGCCTTCGAGCGCAGCCGCTCTGGCCACCTCT
>Ga0209794_1001785_pt1 | contig 13981 bp, 11 predicted proteins | sample EBPBio232013_DNA_FD_185869 | JGI IMG/M metagenome (GOLD analysis project Ga0209794, IMG submission 185869) | Wastewater treatment Type I Accumulibacter community from EBPR Bioreactor in Madison, WI, USA - Reactor 1_5/23/2013_ DNA (SPAdes)... | ecosystem: Engineered > Bioreactor > EBPR >... | reverse complement strand
GAGCTGGCGAAACACCCCGTTCTGGTCCTGTTCGGCTCGCTTGAAGGGCGGTCGCAATACCCCTTTTTGTTCTCGTCGAAAAATGCCGCAGCCCGGCAACGACCCGCCGCCAGCGGCACTCGGTTTCGGGGACAGGCGGGGCGGCCGCGACGGGGCGGCGGCCCCGCCCCGGCTCAGTTGCGGGGCGCCGCCGGCGGCGGGATGAGGCCCGGCAGTCCGCCCGGCGCGTCGAGGCCGGGAAGGCCGCCGCCGATGCCCGGCATCTCGATGCGGATCTCGACCTTGGACGGGTCCAGCTTCGGGCCCTTGTCGAGCCAGTAGGTCACCGAGCCCGGCCAGAAGATGACAATGGCGACCAGCAGCAGCTGCATGAACACCCACGGGATCGCGCCGAGATAGATGTCGTTGGTCTTCACCGAGGGCGGCGCGATGCCGCGCAGGTAGAACAGCGCGAAGCCGAAGGGCGGATGCATGAAGCTGGTCTGCATGTTGACGCAGAGCAGCACGCCGAACCAGATCAGGTCGATGTCGAGCTTGGCCGCCACCGGCGCCAGCAGCGGCACGATGATGAAGGCGATCTCGAAGAAATCGAGGAAGAACGCCAGGAAGAAGACGAAGATATTGACGAAGATCAGGAATCCGACCTGCCCGCCCGGCAGGTTGGTGAGCATGTGCTCGATCCAGCGCGAACCGTCCATGCCCTGGAAGACGAGGCTGAACACGGTGGCGCCGATCAGGATGAACACCACCATGGCGGTGATGCGCATGGTCGACTTCATCGCCTGGTCGACCAGCGGCCAGGTCAGGCGGCGGTGCAGCGCCGCGAGCACCAGCGCGCCGACCGCACCCATGGCGCCGGCTTCCGTGGGTGTCGCAAGACCCATGAAAATGGTGCCGAGCACCAGGAAGATCAGCACGATCGAAGGGATCATGCCCCACAGCACCTGGCGGATCAGCGGCCAGCCGATCTCGCCGCGCGCCTCGGGGGGCAGCGGCGGCATGGTCTGCGGCCGGACGATCGACAGGAAGACGATGTAGAGGATGAAGATCACCACCTGCAGGATCGAGGGACCGATGGCGCCGAGATACATATCGCCGACCGAACGGCCCAGCTGGTCGGCCAGCACGACGAGCACGAGCGAGGGCGGGATCAGCTGGGTGATCGTGCCGGAGGCGGCGATGACGCCGGTCGCCAGCTTCATGTCGTAGCCGTAGCGCTGCATGATCGGCAGCGAGATCACGCCCATGGCGATGACCGAGGCGGCGACCGTGCCGGTGATCGCGCCGAGGATCGCGCCGACGATGATGACGGCATAGGCAAGGCCGCCGGGCACGCCGCCGAACAGCTTGCCGGTGCCCTCGAGCAGGTCCTCGGCCAGGCCGCAGCGCTCCAGGATCGCACCCATGAAGGTGAAGAACGGGATCGCCAGCAGCAGGTCGTTGGAGATGATGCCGTGGAAGCGCAGCGGCAGCGCCTGCAGGAACACCACCTCGAAATGGCCGGTCAGCACGCCGAGCGTGCCGAACATCAGGCCGACCGCGGCAAGAGAGAAGGCGACGGGGAAGCCGATCAGCATGAAGCAGATCATTCCGCCAAACATGAGCGGAGGCATGATGCCGTGCGAGAACATGGGCCTGGATTCTCCGGAAGGTTCTCGCCCGCTTACTGAAGCGGCTTCTCGTACTTGGATTCGAAGGTGATCAGGCCCTGCAGGGCCGCGACGCGCTTGATCAGCTCCGAGAGGCCCTGCAGCGTCAGCAGGGCGAAGCCCAGCGGCATCACCAGCTTGATCGGCCAGACCAGCAGGCCGCCGGCATTCTGCGAGCCTTCCCACTGCTTGAACGAGGTCAGGAAGAACGGCCAGCTGAGATAGGTCATGTAGACCGTCACGGGCAGCAGGAAGAAGACCATGCCGATGGCGTCGATCCACAGGCGCTTGCGGTCGGAAACCGCGCCGTAGACCAGGTCGACGCGCACATGCTCGTTCATCCGGAGCGTGTAGGAGGCGCCCAGCAGCACCATCATGCCGAACAGGTACCACTGGATTTCCAGCATGGAGTTCGACGAGACGTGGATCAGATAGCGGGTCGTCGCGTTGCCCGCGCTGATCAGACAGGCGAGCAGCACGCACCAGTCGGCGATGCGCCCGAAAGCGGCGTTGAGCGCGTCAACCGCGCGGCTGAATGCAAGCAGGCCGCCCATGCAATCCTGTCCCCTGCGGATCTTTTTGTCCGCATCTGGGTTGACGAATACGCATAGGTCACGCCCGGCCGCAAGGGCGCAGGCCGGTACTCCGTTGATTATTTTTGAGGGTTTTCCCTTGGGATCATCGGTGTCAAGTGCTCCCCGCTTCGCGGCCGAAATCGGAAGCGGCTGTAACGCGATGGCCAGGAGCACCGGCGGACCGCAAGAAGCCGCGGCGCCCGCCCTCCCTCATCCGCTAGAGGCCCAGCACCTTCATCGCATTGCGCTTCAGGATGAGGTCGTGGACCTCCTCCTTGAAGCCGGTCTCGCGGAACTGGGCGATCCAGCGTTCCGGCTGGATCAGCGGGAAGTCCGAGCCGAACAGCATCTTCGTCTTCAGCTGCGTGTTGGCGTACTGGACGATCTGCGGCGGAAAGTACTTGGGCATCCAGCCGGACAGGTCGATGTAGACATTGGGCTTGTGCAGCGCGATCGACAGCGCCTCGTCGGTCCAGGGCCAGGACGGATGGGCGAGGACGATGGTCATGTCCGGGAAGTCGACCGCGACATCGTCGATATGGATCGGCTGGGAATATTTCAGCCGCATGCCCCCGCCGCCGCGCATGCCGGTGCCGATACCGGAATGTCCCGTGTGGAAGATCGCCGGCAGCTTGTGGTGGGCGATCACTTCGTAGAGCTGATAGGCCATGCGGTCGTTCGGGTAGAAGCCCTGGCAGGTCGGGTGGAACTTGAAGCCCTTGACCACGCCGGTCTTGATCAGTTCCTCCGCCTCGCGGGCGCCGAGCCGGCCTTTGTGCGGGTCGATCGAGGCGAAGGCGATCATCATGTCGGCATTGTCGCGCGCGGCGTCGGCGATCTCCTCGTTGGGGATGCGCCGGTTGCCGATCTGCGCCTCGGTGTCGACCGTGAACATGACGAGGCCGATCTTGTGCTTGCGGTAGTGCGCGATGGTCTCGGCGATGGTCGGCCGCTTGCCGACCTTGAAATACTTGCCGGCCGCCTCCTCGTAGGGCGTCCAGTAGGCATCCACGTCCTGCCGGCAAGAGACCTCGGCATGGGTGTGGATGTCGATGGCGACGAGATCCTCGACCTTCATGGCACGTCCTCCCGCGGCCGCCCGTCCTCAAGGCGCCTCACCCACAATCGTTATGATCAATAACGATCTGGCGTCAATCGTCCCTGGCCCGCCGGCGGTCAGCGTTGAACCGGATGGTGGCGCGTCATGCCGTGCCTATCGTGGCGGCAAGCCTCCCGGCGCGACCGCAAACGGCGCGGCGAAAGGAGGCGGTCGAGGAGACGATGCCCATGATGACACGACGCTTCTTCGCCACCTGCACGATCTGCGCGGCCGCCACCGGCTTCGCGGCGACGCAGGTCTCTGCCCAGGGTGCCCCGCAGCTCAGCCGCAAGATGCTGTCGCAGACCGAAGGTCCCGCCCCCGGCTACGTGACGATCATCGCCGAGGTGGACATTCCCGCCGGCGCCATCGTCGCGCCGCACACCCATCCGGGCATCGAGACCGGCTACGTCATCGAGGGCGAGATCGAGCTGCCGATCCAGGGCAAGCCGACGGTCGTCCTGAAGCCCGGCGATGCCTTCCAGGTGCCAGCCGGCGCGGTGCATGGCGGCGGCAAGGCCGGCACCGGGCGCGTCAAGGTCGTCAGCACCTTCGTGGTCGAGAAGGCCAAGCCGCTGGCATCGCCCGCCTGAGCCACCTCGCCGGCAGCGCGGGGCATCACGCACTCAACGCCCCGCAATCCGCTGCAATATCGCTCGCCCACAGCGACGCTAGGGTCTGTCCCATGGATCGGAACCGTGGGACAGCGAGGACCAGGATGACTGACGACAGGACCAGGAGTGACCGGCCGGCTACCCCCGAGCAGGTCAATCGGGCCGCCCTATGGGCGAGCCTGCGCGAGAGGATTGTCTTCGTCGGCATCGCGACGGTCGCGCTCAGCGGCGTGATGGCGGTATCGACCGGAGAGTGGCGGCTAGCGCTCTTCATCGGCGCGGCGCTGCTCGCCTTCGTCACGGCCGTGGGGCTCGCAACGCGGAGGTTCCTGACGGGTCGGTGACTTTGGCGACCCCCTGCCCTGGTCCAAGGGAGATCATCGGTTCCCGAAGGCCTTTCCTTGAACGTTCCGCTCGCGGCGGGCTCTCGCCTGAAGCATCGTCGGACAGGGGGTGCCGGGACACGCCCTACGCCGGCAGTTCGGCCAGCATTTTCCGATAGTCCTGCTCGGGGAACGTCCTCATCGTGGTCGTCCGGACATTGCCGCGCGAGGCGATGGCGAGTGTGAATTTCGCGATCGCCTCATCGTTCGGGGCCTTGAGATGAACCATGACGTCGTAGGGCCCCATGCACAGGTGCATGTCGTTGAACTCGACGCCGAGGCTCTTGGCGAGCTCGCGCGCGGCCTCGACGCGCTTGGCGCCGTCGCGGATGGTGCGGATCCCCTGCTCGGTGAAGTTGATGAGAACGCAATAGGCTGCCATGGCTGACCTCCCTTGGTGCGGTTCAGCCCGATCCGGTGCGCGGCCTGCATGATGTCGGCACGGCCGGTCATCGCGGGCCGGATATCTCTATTCCCTTTCCCGGCAGGCGGCGAGTCGCGCGATGTCCCGCATCGGTAGCGCATCATCTATTCACACTTGCAAAGCGTGAATAGCGGCGCACACTCCGGCCGCGACGAAACCCCGTCGCCGAACCGGAGGAATGGTCATGAACGACATGAACCTCAGAACTCTGGACGCCGGGAATGCGATGATCGTCCACACCGAGGTCGAGGCGATCGGAGCAGGCCTGCGCGGCACCATCCTTGAGGAAGGGGATGCAGCCTATGACGTTGCCCGCACCGTCTGGAACGCCGCAATCGACCGCAAACCCGGCCTGATCGTCCGCTGCGCCGGCACCGCCGACGTGATCAGCGCGGTCAGGTTCGCCCGCGACAACCGCCTGCTGGTCGCGGTACGGGGCGGCGGGCACAACATCGCCGGCAACGCGGTCTGCGACGACGGACTGATGATCGACCTGTCGCCGATGAAGTCGGTGCGCGTTGATCCCGACGCCCGCCGCATGTGGGTCGAGCCCGGCGCCACGCTGGCCGATGTCGACCGCGAGGCGCAGGCTTTCGGCCTCGCTGTCCCCACGGGCATCAACTCGACCACCGGCATTGCCGGCCTGACGCTCGGCGGCGGCTTCGGCTGGATCACGCGGAAATACGGACTCACCATCGACAGTCTGGTGTCCGCCGACGTGGTCACCGCCGATGGAGCATTCCTCCACGCCAATGCCCGCGAAAACCCTGACCTGTTCTGGGCCCTGCGCGGCGGCGGAGGCAATTTCGGCATCGTCACGGCCTTCGAGTTCAAACTCCACCCGGTCGGTCCGCAGGTTCTTGCCGGGCTGGTGGTCCATCCCTTCGAGGACGCGGCAACCCTTCTCGCCGAATACCGGCGCGTCGTCGCTTCGGTTCCGGACGAGCTGACCTGCTGGGTGGTGCTGCGGCAGGCGCCACCCCTGCCCTTCCTGCCGACCGAGTGGCACGGCCGCGAGATCATGGCGCTGGCCATGTGTCATTGCGGCAGCATCGAGGATGGCGAGAAGGCCACCCGCGAGCTCCGGGCGCTCGGCCGGCCGATTGCCGATGTGGTCGCGCCGGTACCGTTCGCCGCCTGGCAGCAGGCCTTCGATCCCCTGCTTGCGCCGGGTGCGCGCAACTACTGGAAGAGCCACGACTTCATCGAGCTTTCCGATGCGGCGATCGGGCTCGTGACCGGCGCCATCCGGGAGCTTCCCGGTCCCGAATGCGAGATCTTCATCGGCCATGTCGGCGGCGCGGCTGGTCGTGTGGCCGTCGGCGCCACCGCCTTCCCGCAGCGCGATGCGCATTTCGTCATGAACGTTCATGCGCGCTGGCGGGATCCGGCCATGGATGGCATCTGCACCGGCTGGGCGCGCGGGCTGTTCGAGGCGGCCAAGCCTCTTTCGGCCGGCACCGCCTATGTCAACTTCATGCCGGGGGACGAGGCGGGGCGCGTCGAGGCCGCATATGGCGAGAACTATCGCAGGCTGGCGGCCATCAAGCGCCAGTACGATCCCTCGAACCTGTTCCGCATGAACCAGAACATCCTGCCTGCCGCGACCCATTGACCACGGCAGCGACTGGCGGCGGCGCAGCCGACAAGGCCGGCGCCGCCGCCATTCGAACCATTTTGGGGCGGCCTGGGACCCGCCTCGGAATTCGCGGCAGCGCGCCCGCCTCCCCGCATGGCGCACTGCCCCATTCCTTAGAACGGCTTCAATCGAAGCTGCCGATGGACTAAGAACGGCCATACCTCAGTTCGGTCCCAGGCCTTCCCATGAACGCTCCGCTCGCCGCCGGCTCCTACTCGCTGTTTCCCCTCGCCAAGGACGAGACGCCCTACCGCAAGCTGACCTCCGAGGGCGTCCGCGTCGAGAAGGTGCTCGGCAAGGAGGTCGTGGTCGTCGAGCGCGAGGCCATCCGCCTGCTGTCCGAACAGGCCTTCATCGACATCAACCACCTGCTTCGCCCGGGCCATCTCGCGCAGCTGCGCCGCATCCTCGACGACCCGGAATCGACCGCCAACGACAAGTTCGTCGCCTACGACCTCCTGAAGAACGCCAATATCGCCGCCGGCGGCGTGCTGCCCATGTGCCAGGACACCGGCACGGCCATCATCATGGGCAAGAAGGGACGGCTCATCTGGACCGATGGCGACGACGAGGCGGCGCTCGGCCAGGGCGTTCTCGACGCCTATGCCAAGAAGAACCTGCGCTACTCGCAGGTCGCGCCGATCTCGATGTTCGAGGAGAAGAACACCCGCAACAACCTGCCCGCCCAGATCGAGCTCTATGCCGAGGGCGAGGACGCCTACAAATTCCTGTTCATGGCCAAGGGCGGCGGCTCCGCCAACAAGAGCTTCCTGTTCCAGGCGCCGCCCTCGATCCTGACCCACGACAGGATGATCAAGTTCCTGTCCGAGAAGATCCTCACCCTCGGCACCGCCGCCTGCCCGCCCTACCACCTCGCCATCGTCATCGGCGGCCTCTCGGCCGAGCATACGATGAAGACGGCGAAGCTGGCCTCAGCACGTTACCTCGACGGCCTGCCGAAGCAGGGCTCCGAATTCGCCCATGCCTTCCGCGACATCGCCATGGAGGAAGAGGTCCACAAGCTGACCCAGGCCATGGGCGTCGGCGCGCAGTTCGGCGGCAAGTATTTCTGCCACGACGTGCGGGTCATCCGCATGCCGCGCCACGGCGCGTCGCTCCCCATCGCCATCGCGGTGTCCTGCTCGGCCGACCGGCAGGCCATGGGCAAGATCACCCGCGACGGCGTGTTTCTCGAGGAACTGGAGCACCACCCGGCGCAATATCTGCCGGAGATCGAGGACGGCGCGCTCGGCGGCGATGTCGTCAGGATCGACCTCAACCAGCCGATGAGCGACATCCTCGGCACGCTGTCGAAGCACCCGATCAAGACGCGCGTCTCGCTTTCCGGGCCGATGATCGTCGCGCGCGACGCCGCTCACGCGAAGATCCGCGAGCGCCTCGACCGCGGCGAGCCCATGCCGGACTATTTCAAGAACCACCCCGTCTATTATGCCGGCCCGGCCAAGACGCCCGAGGGTTATGCCTCCGGCTCGTTCGGTCCGACCACGGCGGGCCGCATGGACGGCTTCGTCGACCAGTTCCAGGCCGTCGGCGGCTCCATGGTGATGCTCGCCAAGGGCAACCGCTCCCGCGAGGTGCGCGAGGCCTGCGCCAAGCACGGCGGCTTCTATCTCGGCTCGATCGGCGGACCGGCCGCCCGCCTTGCCCAGGACTGCATCAAGAAGGTCGAGGTGCTGGAATATCCCGAACTCGGCATGGAGGCGATCTGGCGGATCGAGGTCGAGGATTTCCCCGCCTTCATCGTCGTCGACGACAAGGGGAACGATTTCTTCAAGGAACTGAACCTCGGATGAGGTGCTCTATCCGGCGAACAGGCGCCGGATGACTGTTACCAAACGGAAACAGGCGGCCCGGCGATATGAAATCCCCATGAAACGCCATGGGGGGATTCATGGCCTCATACCAAGAGGCTTTCGCCAAGAGGCCGCAATGAGCACCTCGAACCCGACCTTCTCCACCGCCAAGGCCTCCGCCGCCGACGCGCACACGCTGGCGCTGATCGCCTCGTCGCTGGTCGCCGCCACCGCCATCGCCTTCGTCGCCATGGTCGTCACCGCCTGGCCGGCGAAAGCCTCCGAGCGCGTGCAGATGGCGGCCCTGCCCTCCGCCGTGATTCTGAACGAAGCCATGACGCCAGCTCCGGCTCGCCCCGCCGATCCCGCGCCGGTCCGCACCGCCGCCCTCGGCACCCTGCCGATGCCGGCCCAGCCCTGCACCGAGGCGCTTGCCGCCGCCGAAACCGAGATGAACGCCACCCTCGCCAAGGTCGAGGCTCTCTCGGAGGCGGAAATGGGCGCCCAGTGCTCCGCCTTCCGCGTCCACATGTCCTCGCTTCAGCGCGCGGCCTCGACGGTCGATCGCTGCGTCGCCGGTCAGGACCGCAGCACCAAGGCCGGGTTCATTCGCCAGTCCCTGGCCGAATGGCGCGGCGTGATCGCCAACGGCTGCCGCTGACGACCTTTTCGATTGCCAAGCACGACCTCCAAGCCTGCTTGCCCCTCGCGCCGGTGACAATTCCAGGTCACCGGCGTCTTTTTTGCCGGCGGCGCTCCGACGGCTAGCTCTCGAACAGCAGATCCCGAACGGTGTCGCCGACATGAGCGAGCGCCGACAGCGCGGTCTTGAGGCGGGCCTGTTCGCCGCGCGGCAGGACCGTCGGATCGACGCGGCTGCCCGGCGGGATGCCGGCGGCGACGTCGGCCAGTTGCTGGCGCAACACCGCCTCCAGCAGCACGCCGTGGGCCTCGATCCAGCGTTCGATGTCTTCCGCCCCGCCGACCGCCCGTTCGCGGATGGCCATGAGCCGTCCGCGGGTCGAGCGGGCGCGGATGTCGTGCCTTAGCGCAAGGCAACGGGCGCCGGCCACCACCGGGAACAGTCCATGCTTCTTGAGGTCGACGCGCCCGCCTTCCATTCGGAAGCCGCCGAAGAAGGTCAGCGGCGGGGCATGACTGCCGATCTGCTCGGCAAGCAGCTTGACCAGCGGCGGCGCGCCGCGCGCCGCGCGGAACGCCTCGTCCGACAAGGCCGCGGCCAGTCCGGCATCGCCGTGAACCGCTCGGAAGTCGAAGAAGATGTCGACGGCAAGCAAATCCTCGGGCCGCGTCCGGTCGACCCAGCCGCCGATGCGGTTGCGCCAGTCGTCGAGCGAGCCGCGGAATGCCGGATTCGTCGCCATCACGCCGCCCTTGCATCGGGCGACGCCAATGGCGTCCAGCATGCGCGTCACATGCTCGCCGAACAACGCGAACCACCGGTCGGCGCCAGCCGCGTCGGGCGCCGGGGCGGAAACGATGGCATTGTCCTGGTCCGCCGCAAGCAGGCTCTCGCCGCGGCCGACCGAGCCGAGCACGAGCATGGCATAGGCGACGGGCGGCGGGCCATGTCCCTCGCGAACCATCGCCGCCTCCGCATCCCGAGCGGCCCGCGCCGTCAGGGCGGCGATCTCGTCGCTGACCACCGCCGCCACCTGCCGGGCCGGCACCTCCTCCTCGATCAGGCGCTTGGCGACCGCCGGCATCCGGGCGAAGGCCGCTGCGAGCGTCGGCGTGTCCGGCGCCGCCGCGATCGCGTCGCCGAGAGCCAGTGCATCGGAGGCGCGCACCTTGAGCAGGTCGCGGGCGGAGAGCGCGCCGACGATCCGCCCCGCCTCGTCGGTCACGGCCAGATGACGGATCGCCAGCCGATCCATGCGGCCGATCGCCCGGTAGAGGAACTCCCCGGTGCCGATCGCCTCCAGCGGTCGCGAGGCGAAGCGGCTCGCCGGCTGGTCGAGCACCGCGCTGCCGCCGCGCGCGACGGCGCGCATCACGTCCCGCTCGGTCAGGATGCCCGCCTCCGCCACCATCGGCGCCGGCGCGTTTGCGACAAAGACCGACGATGTCCGGCGGTCCGCCATCAGACGCGCCGCCTCGATCAGGCTGGTGTCCGACGACACGGTCAGCGGCGGGCGCCCCATAATGTCTCCCGCCCGATGGCGGAACGGATAGGCATCGATGCGCCTCGGCGCCTCTACCTCGCCGGGCTGAACCGCCACTGCCTTCGGTTCGAGCCAGCCGGCTCCAGCGAACCGGTCGAGCGATCGCGACAGGCGCGCCGAGGCCTCCCCTGCCTCGGCAACGGTTCTGACCGCCTGCGCCTTCAGATGCGGCAGGAGCGCGACGAAGATGGCGGCTGCGAGCCGTGCATCCGCCACGGCGTCGTGGCGGCTGGTGTGGTCGACGGCAATTCCAAGCCGTTCGGCGAGGCTGTCGAGCGAGAAGTCGGTCAGCGTCGGAAAGCAGGCCTCGCCGAGAAGACGCGTATCCAGCGCCGGCGGCGCGGCGAAGGCGAGCCCCGCCAGGCGGCATTCGCGCCGGAGCACAGCGAGGTCGAAGCCGATATTGTGCCCGATGATCAGCCGTCCATCGCGAAAGGCCTCGAAGGCGGCGAAGGCGACGGCGAAATCCGGCGCGCCTGCGACATCAGCATCGCCAATGCCGTGGATCGCAGTCGCCGCCCCCGGAATCGGTACGCCAGGATCGACGAGGCGTACGAAGGGCGCGGCCTCGCCGACAATGCCATGGCGGATTGCAACCGCGCCGATCTGAACCAGCCGCGCCTTGACGGGATCGAGCCCGGTGGTCTCGGTGTCGAGCGCCACGGCGTCGAGCGCGATCAGCGGGCGGGCGGCCTCGGTCGGCATGGCGCGAGGCTAGCGCGGCCATCGCGGGCAGGCGAGTCAGGCCTTCACCTGTTCCTTGACGGCCTCGATGAGCTGCTTGAGCGAGAAGGGCTTGGCGAGGAAGGCGAAGGCCTGTCCTTCCGGAAGGTCGTTCTTGAAGGCTTCCTCGGCATAACCCGACACGAAGATGACCTTGATGTCGGGATTGGTCTTGCGCAGTTCGCCGAGCAGGGTCGGCCCGTTCATCTCGGGCATCACCACGTCCGAGACGACGAGATCGACCTGCCCACCATTCCCGGCCATGACCTCCAGCGCCTCGACGCCCGAGCCGGCTTCAAGCACGGTGTAGCCGCGCGAGGCGAGCGCGCGCGAGGCGAAGGCGCGCACCGCTTCCTCGTCCTCGACCAGCAGGATCGTGCCGGCGCCGGTATCGTCGCGGGGCTGCGGCGCCGGCTTCGCCGGCGGCGGGACGGCGGCGGCCCGCTCGGCCGGCGATGCGCCCTGATCGTCGCCAGCGACGAGCACGGCCGGTGCCGAGGGGGTGGTTGCGGCCGGCAATGCCGCTTCCGCGGGGCCGGCGGGCGCCGCGCGTTCCACCGGCGCTTCGACGGCTGCCGGCTGTTCGACATGGCGCGGCAGGACGATCCGGAACGTCGTGCCCTTGCCCATCTGGCTGTCGACGAAGACATAGCCGCCGGACTGCTTGACGATGCCATAGACCGTGGAGAGGCCGAGTCCCGTGCCCTTGCCGACCTCCTTGGTCGAGAAGAATGGGTCGAAGATCTTCTGGCGAATGTCCTCGGGAATGCCGGTGCCGGTATCGGTGACCTCGATCATCACCGAATCGGTCGCCGGCATCTCCACCGGCTGGTCCTTGGGCTGGTAGCGCGCGACCTCGCCCGCCGGCACGTTGGCGGTGCGGATCGTCAGCTTGCCGCCTTCCGGCATGGCGTCGCGGGCATTGACCGCGAGATTCAGGATCACCTGTTCCAATTGCGTCACGTCGGCCCTGACCGGCCAGAGGTCGCGGCCGTGGATCATGTCGAGCCCGACGCGCTCGCCCAGCGTCCGGCGCAGCAGCATCGAGGTATCGGACAGGACGTCGCCGAGCTGGACGACCATCGGCCGCATCGTCTGCTTGCGCGAGAAGGCCAGCAGCTGGCGCACGATGCTCGCGGCCCGGTTGGCGTTCTGCTTGATCTGCATGATGTCGTTGAACGACGGGTCGGCAGGCTTGTGGTTCATCAGGAGGAGATCGGCATGGCCGATCACCGCCTGCAGCACGTTGTTGAAGTCGTGGGCGACGCCGCCGGCGAGCTGGCCGACCGCGTTCATCTTCTGCGACTGGGCGAACTGCTCCTGGAGCTGGCGCAGCTCGGTCGTCTCGACGACATAGGCGATCGCGGCCTCGCCCGGCTGCTCCGGGTCGGTCACGGGCGCGACGAAGAACCGCGCGAAACGGTTGGCATCGCCGGTGAGCGCGCCATCGACCGGGGTCAGGTCGCCCTTGCCGGCCGTGGCCTCGCCGATGGCCTGTATCAGCGCCGGGCGCGAGGCCTCCTTGACGAGCGCCAGCAGCGAGCGGCTCCCGGCCTCGCCGGATGGCATGAGATCGGCCGACATGCGGGCGAACAGCGGGTTCGACCGACCGACATGGCCGTCACGATCCACCGTGGCGATGCCGAGCGGCGAGGAATTGAAGAAGCGGGCGAAGCGCACTTCCGCCGCGCGCAGGCTGTCGGCGCTGTCGTCCGAGCGCGCGCGGTTGATGACGAGCGTGCGCGAGGAGCCGGGCGTGCCGTCCGCCGCGAAGGCCACCTTGTGCAGGAGGCGGACGGGAAGCGCCTCGCCGCTGCGCTTCTTCAGGTCGAGGTCGAAAGTCGCCGTGCGGACCTCGCCGGGGGCCGGCGTGATGGTGCGCAGGAGCGCAGCCGCATCGGCGGCGAGGATGTCCGCGAGGGCAAGGCCACCGGGGCCGACCTCGGCAAGGTCGTGGTCGAGCCATCCCGCCAGCGTCGCGTTCATGTAGGCGATCTCGCCGGAGGGATCCATCGAGAAGAACCCGGCCGGCGCGTGGTCGAGGAAGTCGATGGCCTTCTGCAGCGTCTCGAAGGCGCTCTCCGCGCTCTGCCGGTCGCGGGTGATGTCTTCGACGCTCCAGACGCTCGCGCGCGCGGCCGCGCGCGGCTTGGCCACGCCCTCCCCCGCCATCGGCCGGACCCGCAGGCGATACCACCGCGCGCCCTCTGCCTCCGGCTGGCGCACCTCCTCCTGATGCCGCCGGCCCTCCCGCGCCGCCTGCGACAGGCGGTAGATGGCCTCCGACACCTCCGGCGCGCCGGTGAAGGCCCGCTCGACGCCGCGCACGTCGTCCTCGCCGCTGGCGCCGGTCATGGCGAGATAGGCAGGGTTGGCATAGAGCACCCGGCCCGAAGGCTCGGTGACGACCGCCGCCTCCTGGGCGCTGTCCACCATCGCCTTGGTCAGGTCGTTGCGACTGTCCTCGGTGGCGAAGCGCAGGATCCCCGCCGCATAAGCGAACAGGGAGAACACGCCGCACACGGCAAGGCCGGCCAGCAGCGCGATGACATAGGGATAGGCGTTCTCGCGCCCGATCATCAGGAAGAACAGCGCCGCGCCGACCAGCACGATGGCGACGGCCAGCACCATGACCGTCGAACCCGAACTGTCCGACTTGTCGACGGCGCGGCGCGCGCCGGCGGCCTTTGGCGGCGCGGCGTCGGCGCGGACGGACTTTTCGACAAGTGCCATGGCGGAGAAGAGCCGTTGGTCGGGAGCCTGGAGAATCCATGCCCGATTCTCGTTGCTAGTGGTGCCGCTTCCCCGCCCGCGAGGCAAGGGCGGAGCACGCCCGCGCCACGTTTACCGGCCGGCCGTGGCCTGGATGCAGCCG
>Ga0209794_1001784_pt1 | contig 13986 bp, 13 predicted proteins | sample EBPBio232013_DNA_FD_185869 | JGI IMG/M metagenome (GOLD analysis project Ga0209794, IMG submission 185869) | Wastewater treatment Type I Accumulibacter community from EBPR Bioreactor in Madison, WI, USA - Reactor 1_5/23/2013_ DNA (SPAdes)... | ecosystem: Engineered > Bioreactor > EBPR >... | reverse complement strand
GACCGGCGCGGCGGTATCCGGGATTTCCGACAGTTCCTCGACGAAAATGGCGCCCTTGGCCTTCAGTCCGTCGACCACGAAGCGGTTGTGGACGATCTCGTGGCGCACATAGACCGGCGGGCCGTAGATGCGCAGCGCCTGTTCCACCGCGTCGATGGCCCGCACCACGCCGGCGCAAAAGCCGCGCGGCGAACAGAGCAGGATGGTCAGCGGCGGTTTGTCCTGCGGCGCGGCCAAGGCGGTCTCCGGATGAGCGTGCCACGGTTTCGGAGGGATCGACGCGCCTGTCAAGGTGAGCCGCGTCAGGCTGCCTCGCGCGGAAGCGGTTTTGCCACCCGGACGCGCCGTACGACGGCAACGATTTCGTGGCGCGTGCAGGGGATGGCCCCCATGGTGATGGCTCGCTTCCGCTCGAAGCCGGTCAGGTCGTAATGCGGGGCACTGGTCTTCGGCGGTCCCTGGTAGATCGAGCGCGGCACACCCATGAGACGCGCGAAGCGATGCAGCTCGTCCTCGGTGTCGGCCAGCAAGTGGCACCATTTGAGGCCCTGCCAGTCCCAGATGGGATCGTCGACATAGACCGCCATCGATCAGGCCGCCTTCAGGCCGGCCGCGCCGAGGGCGGCATTCTGCCGGGCCGTGACTCCCTCGAGGCTGAAGCGCTCGATCTCCTCGTTGTAGAGGCGGTAGAAGTTGAGCTCCGCCTTCAGGTGCAGGAAGACGCCGCCGAGGCCGATGGCCGCGCGGTCCATCAGCACGAATTCCTGCGGGATGGTGACGGGCCCCTTTTCCTTGAGCGCTTTGTGCACCTGGAAGGCCTCGCGGCGGCCATACTCGCCGGGCGCGACGCCATCCGCGATGGAGCGCACCCGGTCGTCGAGCAACGGCCCGTAGATGAAACGCGCCCAGACGTTGAGGATATCGATGAGGTCGCGGCTGAGGTTCCTGAAGCCCCAGGTCTCGTAGGCGTGAACGACGCGCGCGCCGTCGTTCGTTTCCAGCCCCTTGTAGAGATCGATGACCGCGGCGATGAAGCGCGGCGGAAAGATGCGCACGCAGCCATAGTCGAGCAGGTTGATGCCGCCGGGTTCGCCGTCTTCCTCGAACACCGTGTAGTTGCCGAGATGGGGGTCGCCGTGGATCACCCCGATATGGGCGAAGGGGTGCCACCAGGCCCGGAACATGGCGGTGGCCAGCCGGTTGCGGATGGCGAGCGGCCGGTCGATGTGGCTGAGCATTTTGGAACCGTCGAGCCAGGACAGCGTCAGCAGCCGGCCGGTGGAGAGTTCCGGCCGCACTGTCGGCACCCGGACCAGCGACTCGTCGGCGAGGACGTCCGAATAGAGCGCCGCGTGCTTGGCCTCGCGGCGGTAATCGAGCTCCTCGCGAACCCTGTCGCCGATCTCCTTGATGATCTCGCGCGTGTCGATGGCCGGATCCATGCGCCGCTGGATCGCGAACAGGATTTCTAGCTGGGCGAGGTCGGCCTCCACCGCCGACTGCATGTCGGGATATTGCAGCTTCACCGCCAGTTTCAGGCCGTCATGTGCGGTGGCGCGATGAACCTGCCCCAGCGAGGCGGCGGCGGCCGGCACCTTGTCGAAGGTGGCGAAGCGCTTCTCCCAGTCGGGGCCGAGCTCGGCCATCATGCGGCGCTTGACGAAGGCGGGCCCCATGGGCGGGGCTTCGGACTGCAACTTCTGCAGTTCGGAGGCGTATTCCGGCGGCAGAACCTCGGGGATGGTCGACAGCAGCTGCGCGACCTTCATGATCGGGCCCTTGAGCCCGCCCAGCGCCCGCGTCAGCTCCGCCGCGTTCTTCTCGCGGTCCAGCGAGGCGCCGAACAGGCGCGCCGCCGCGATGGAGGCGGCCGCGCCGGCGACATTTGTGCCGACGCGCGCATAGCGCGACAGGCGGCCGGTGAGGCGGTTGGCTTCGTCGTCGCGCGGCGGCATCGGCACTCCGGAATGGGTCGCCACATCAGATAGGACGTGACCGGCCCGGATGCGAGGGCAAGAGGCCTAACGTGCCGCACCCTTACGGAAAAGGGCAATCAGGTCGTCCGCATCGGCGCTCCAGCCCTTGTAGGCGCGCTGGGGACCGTCGAGGCCTTCGAGGTCGGCGGCGAGCAAACGGCCGGAGCGCGTGCCCGCAAGCAGCGCCGCCGGGCCCTGGTGAATGCGGATGGTGAAGGCGATGTCGTGGGATTGCGGCAGCCTCATCAGCGTCTGGCGCTCAACGCGGACGTGAATGCGCGCGGGTTCAAGCCGGCCATCGGCGTCGCGCCACGCCTTCGGATGCGGTTCGGGGTGGTGCAGCCGTTCGTCGTCGTAGAGCGACCAGTTGAAGCGTTCGACGGGTTGAGACGGGGCGAGATTGTCGAAGATGCGTGTCACCATCGCGTCCATGCGGCCTGCGAAACCCGGCACGGGCGCATGGATTGCAGCCATCGGGCGGCCGATCTTGTCGGCGAGCCGCCACGATGAGGGAAAGGCGAGGGCAGCCGCAGCGAGACGCCAGCCTTCACCTGTCCGATGCATCAGGCAGATGTCCTCCTGCACGAGGCGGGAGGCCGTGAGCAGCGGCGGGTCGCCGGCGTCGAGATCGATGGTTCGGCCGGCCGTCGGCAGTTCAATGCGGTCGCCGTGGCGCCGATGGGTTTCAGGGTGATGCGCTGAGAGGTTCCCGATGAGGATGTCGAGAAGCTCCTGCTGTGCCGCGCCGGTGCCGGGTTCGGCGCGAAAGACTGCTGCAGGATCGGCCGCTTCCAGCAGGGCCTTTTCGTCGAGATAGGTGCCAAGACGCGCGTCTACCTCGATCCAGTCTGTCGGCGCGATCGGCCGCATGCCGATGGTGAAAGGCTTCGACAAGCCATCCCACGGAGCATGGCGGAAGGGGTCGTTCACGTCGGCCAATTGTCCTGTATCCAGCGGGTCAGGCCGTCTTCGCCGACGTCACCGGCAGCAAGGGCCAGGATGATGGCCGCCATTTCAGCTTCCGGAACGTCGAAATCGACATCGTTCAGGTCCAGAAACACCACCAGTGCCAGCAGCGCGGCACGCTTGTTGCCGTCGACGAAAGGATGGTTCCGAGCGATGCCATAGGCATAGGCCGCGGCGAGCTCCGGCAAACCCGCGCCCTCGTAGGCCCACTTGTTGCGGGGGCGATCAAGCGCCGATTCCAACATGCCCTTATCGCGAATGCCCGGCGGTCCGCCGAACTCGCGCAACTGCCTTTCGTGGATCGCGATCACGAGTTCGGTCGAGAGCCAGACTGGCTCGCTCATTTGGCGAGTTCTGCGAGTGCGTTCCGATAGCGCTTGATTGCCTTGTTCGCGCTTTCCATCCCTTTGGCGAAATGCGGATCCCGCGATGACAGATGCAGCGTTCCATCGCCGAACTCAGCGACGTGCAGCTTGTCACCTTCCTGCAGATTGAGGCGCGCCAGCAATTCCTTCGGCAGGAGGAGCCCGACCGAATTGCCGATCTTGCGGATCTGAAGCACGAAGCCCCCGATCTCGACCTTGCGCGGCTGATCGTTCATGGCGACCTCCTGTGTGTTGTACATCATGTATAACACACTCTGGGAAGGTTCGTCACATCTGGCCCGGTCGCTCGGCCGTCGTGTCGAGGATGAAGGGCAGCCGCCGCCCGTGGACGCGGATCGTCGAATAGGAATTGTCCAACCAGAAGCCGGTGGCCGCGCGGGTGGCGTAGGGGTTCGAGCGCCGCTCGCGGCCAAAGGTGACATTGGCCATCGGGAAGGTCTGCACGATCCGTCCGAAGGTGGACATGGACTCGATCCGCATGGCGTCCTTCGTGCGCCAGACGGCGGTGGCGTACTGGCGGATATAGATCTCGATCATCACGGCGAAGAGCGCCGAGACAGGCGACAGAACCAGCGAGGCGACGTGGTTGTTGGTGGGATCGTCGATGCGCGTTGCCCAGGCGAGCCAGGCGAAAAAGACGGCCGGTCCCCAGAAGACCAGTTGCAGGAACCGCAGCCGCCACAGCCGCGTGTTGCGGTAGATGAGCTCGAAGCCCTCGTCGGCCCGGGGGCTGTCGGCGTCCGGAGGCCTCATTCCTCCATCGCCTCCAGTTCGCCGATCAGCCGCTCGATGACGCCGAGTCCGCCCTGCCAGAAGGCCGGGTCGCGCGCATCGAGGCCGAAGGGCGCCAGGACTTCGGAATGGTGCTTGGTGCCACCGGCCGCCAGCATGGCGAGGTAGCGCTCGGCGAAGCCCTTGTCGGCCTTCTCGTAGACCGCATAGAGCGAGTTCACGAGGCAGTCGCCGAAGGCATAGGCGTAGACATAGAACGGCGAATGGATGAAGTGCGGGATATAGGCCCAGAAGGTCTCGTAGCCCGGCTTCAGTTCGATGGCCGGGCCGAGGCTCTCGCCCTGCACGCTCATCCACGCCGCGGAAATGTCGTCGGCGGTGAGTTCGCCGTCCTTGCGGGCGATGTGGATCTTCCGCTCGTAGGAATAGAAGGCGATCTGGCGCACGACCGTGTTGATCATGTCCTCGACCTTCGAGGCGAGCAGGGCCTTCTTCTGGACCGGGTCGGTGGTGCCGGTCAGGATCGCCTTGAAGGTCAGCATCTCACCGAAGACCGAAGCGGTCTCGGCCAACGTCAGCGGGGTTGGCGCCATCAGCGCGCCGTTGGGGGCCGCCAGCACCTGATGGACGCCATGCCCGAGCTCGTGAGCGAGGGTCATCACGTCGCGCGGCTTGCCCTGATAGTTGAGCAGCACGAAGGGGTGCGCCGAAGGCACGGTCGGGTGCGCGAAGGCGCCCGGCGCCTTGCCGGGCCGCACGGGCGCGTCGATCCAGCTCTCGTCGAAGAAGCGCTTGGCGATGTTCGACAGCTTGGGCGAGAACCCTGCATAGGCCGACAGCACGGTGTCGCGCGCATCGGTCCAGGCGATCGTCCGCTGCTCGACCTTCGGCAGCGGCGCGTTGCGGTCCCAATGCGGCAGCACGTCCTTGCCGAACCAGCGCGCCTTCAGCCTGTAGTAGCGATGGGACAGGCGCGGATAGGCCTCGCGCACGGCGGCGACCAGCGCATCGACGACCTCGCGCTCGACGCGGTTCGCCAGATGGCGTGAATCGGCAACGTCCTCGAAACCGCGCCAGCGGTCGGCGATCTCCTTGTCCTTCGCCAGCGTGTTGGTGATCAGCGAGAAGGTGCGGAGATTGTCCTTGAAGGTGGCGGCGAGAGCCTCGGCGGCAGCACGGCGCTTCTCTTCCGCGGTGTCCTGCAACAGGTTCAGCGTCGGTTCCAGCGGCAGCTTCTCGCCGTCGATCTCGAAGCGCAGGCCGGCAATGGTCTCGTCGAAGAGGCGGTTCCAGGCCGCCCGGCCCGTGACGCTCTTCTCGTGGAACAACTGCTCGACGCGATCCTCAAGCTGAAACGGCTTGTCCTTGCGGATGTCCTCCAGCCAGGGCCGGTAATGGCCGAGGCGCGGTTCCGCCATGGCCTGGTCGATCAGGCCATCATCGATCCGGTTCAGCTCCAGCGTGAAGAACAGGAGATGCGAGGAGATCGCGGTGATCTTTTCCTGGATGTCGCCGTAGAATTTGGCGCGGACGGGATCGGTCGTGTCGCCGGCATAGACGAGACCCGCGAACGAGGCGAGACGGCCTAGCAGGTCCTCCAGCTTCTCGTAGCGCACCAGCGCATCGGCGAGATCGGCCCCGGCCGACTTGCCGCGAGCCAGCCCTTCCAGGCGGCCCTTGTAGGCATTCTCGAAGGCGATGGCCTCAGCCTCGGCGGCGTCGAGATCGCGGCGGACGGCGGGTGCATCCATGCCGGCATAGAGCGCCGAGAGATCCCATACCGGCAGGGGGCCGAGTTCGCGGTCCAGCCTGTCGCGGGCGGCCGCATTCTTGGAAGCGGCATCCTGGAACGTGCGGCGCATGATGGCCTCCCGCTGAAACGTGACGAGACGCCGATATGGGCAAATCCGCCGCCGCGATCAACGTGGCGTATGGTCCAAGAAGGATCTTGCCGCCCTTGGCGTTGCCCTAATGCAACGGCCGCCGGCGGTCGTTCAGCCTGCGGCCGCGAGGGGCGGCGTCGCAGCGTCGCCGGCCCCGAGCTTGCGGAACCGGACCAGCGAATAGACGCCGAGCGGACCGACGAAACTGCGGTCGACCACCTCGGCGCCGCCGTGGTTGTCCGCCCAGTCCTTCAGGCGCTGGAAGGGGAATTCAGGCCTCAGGCCGAATGTGTGCGCGTGTTTGGAGAACCAGCGCTCGATGGCGGCGGCGACGCCCCTCTCGGAATAGAGGTGGTTGACCAGAATGATCTCGCCGCCCGGCCTGATCACGCGCGCGCATTCGTCGAGAACCCGCTCGGGACGCTCCACAAGCGTGATGACGAACTGCGCCACCACGCAGTCGAACATGCCGTCGGGATAGGTGAGGTCGTGAGCGTCCATGACGCTGACCTCCTTCACATGGGGAAAAGCGCCGGTCGCCATGCGCTCGCGCGCCTTGGCAATCATCGGCTCCGACAGATCGATGCCGTAGATCTCGTATCCGGGCCCGTAGTCCTGGAAGGACAGGCCCGTGCCGACGCCGACCTCGAGGATGCGCTTGCCGACGTATTTCGCGGCGGCGGTCGCGGCGCGGCGGCCCTTCTCGAAGACCGGCCCGCAGACGGCATCGTAGATCGGCGCCCAGCGCGCATAGGCGCGCTCCATCGTGTCGCGGTCGAGATCCTTGCTCTCGCGGTCGAGGCCATGGGCCATGATCTGCTCCCGTCGCGGCCGCGCCGAAGGAATCGGCGGCGTCAGTCGGGCAGCGCTACCAACGTCATGCGACAGATGGACGACAGCTGGCCGGCGGGCCCGCCGGCTGGCGCCGGTGTCACAAAACGACAACGGGAATCTGCTGTTGGTCCCCGTGACATGAGGTCTCGCGGAGCCGGATGATGGCCGAGAAGCGCCATAGGGCGATGTTCATTTCCGACGTGCATCTGGGCGCGCGGGGCTGCCAGGCAGCCCTTCTGATCGACTTCCTCCGCCACAACGAGGCTGATGTCGTCTACCTCGTCGGCGACATCGTCGATGGCTGGCAGCTCCGGCGCGGCTGGCACTGGCCGCAGGCGCATAACGACGTGGTGCAGAAGCTCCTGCGCGTGGTCCGCAAGGGCAGCCAGATCATCTACCTGCCGGGCAACCACGACGAGTTCATGCGCGACTATTTCGGCACGCATTTCGGCGGCATCGAGGTGATGGACCAGATCATCCACGAGGCGGCCGACGGCCAGCGCTTCCTCGTCATCCACGGCGACAGTTTCGACGTGGTGGTGATGCACGCCCGCTGGCTCGCCCATCTCGGCGACTGGGCCTATGACGCGGCGCTCTATTGCAACCGCTGGGTCAACTTCTTCCGCCGCAAGCTCGGCCTCACCTACTGGTCGCTGTCGGCCTGGGCGAAGCTCAAGGTCAAGAAGGCCGTCAACTTCATCGGCGCCTTCGAGGAGGCGCTGTCGACCGAGGCCAAACGCCAGAAGGTGGACGGCGTGATCTGCGGCCACATCCACCATGCCGCGATCAAGGACCAGGCCGGTATCCGCTACATGAACTGCGGTGACTGGGTGGAGAGCTGCACGGCCCTCGTCGAAGGCTATGACGGGCGGTTCGAGATCGTCCGCTGGACCACGTTGCAGACCGCGCCTGCCATCGTCGCCGAAGACGAGGAACTGCCGGACATCCCGCTCGCCCTGCCGGGCCGCCAGAAGGTCAGCGCCTGAGGAGGGCCGGCCATGCGCCTCGCGATCGCCACCGATGCCTGGGACCCGCAGGTCAACGGCGTGGTGCGCTCGCTGAAGGAGACGGCGGCCGTGCTTCCCGCCCTCGGCATCGAGCCGCATTTCGTCACGCCGGAGGGGCTGCCGAGCCTGCCGCTGCCGACCTATCCGGACATTCGCGTCGCCATCGGCGCCGGGCCCGCGGTCGCCGAGCGGCTGGACCGGCTCGCCCCGCAAGCCGTCCATATCGCGACGGAGGGAACGATCGGCCATGCCGCGCGGCGCTGGTGCCTCGCACGGGGGCTGCCGTTCACGACGAGCTATCACACCCGCTACCCCGAATATGTCCGCGCTCGTGCGCCGATACCGGAAGCCTGGACCTATGCCTGGCTGCGCCGCTTCCACGAGGCTGCCGCCCGTACGCTCGTGCCGACCGAGACCATGCGGCGGGAACTCGCCGACTGGGGCTTCGGCAACCTTGCGGTGTGGTCGCGCGGTGTCGATACCGCGCTCTTCCGGTCGCGGCCGGGCGCCGCGCCGGACTATCCGCGGCCGCTGATGCTGACGGTCGGGCGGCTGGCCGTCGAGAAGAACATCGAGGCCTTCCTGTCGCTCGACCTTCCGGGCACCAAGGTGGTCGTCGGCGACGGTCCCCAGCGCGCGGAACTGGAGCGGCGCTTTCCGGGCGCGATTTTTCTTGGGATGAAGACCGGCGAGGCGCTGGCGGAGATCTATGCGAGGGCCGACGTCTTCGTCTTCACCAGCCGCACCGACACCTATGGCAACGTGATGCAGGAGGCGCTCGCATCGGGCGTACCGGTTGCCGCCTTTCCGGTGCCGGGTCCGCTCGACGTGCTGACGGAGCCGGGGATCGGCGCGCTCGACGAAGACCTTGCCGCCGCAATCCGGCAGGCGCTGACGCTGGACAGGGCCCGCTGCCGGGCCGTTGCCGAGGGGCGGACCTGGGCCGCCGCCGCTGCCGAGTTCGCGGCCGCGCTCGCGCCTTTCCCGCGCCGCGAGCGGGCCGCCTGACCTGCGATCACAGCGGATTGGTGAAGACGAAAGGGACGCCTGAGAGGATCAGGAAGAACTGCGCGGCATTGTAGGCCATGCCGCGCCAGTGGAGCCGTCGCAGCTCGCGCACGGCTCCGGCCTCTCCCGCATCGCGCGCCCGGATCTGGATGTCGAGCTGGCCGAGGAACCACTGGCGGGCATAGACGGCGAGCGCCGCGATGACACCGATGGCGATGGCGACGAGCGGCCGGCCCGCCACGATGAAGGCTATCGTGCCGATGGCGCAGACGATGGATACCGCCCGGAAATGGAAGCTGAACAGGCTGCGCAGCAGCCAGGTGACGACCGGGTCTTCCAGCTTCGCCAGCAGGAAGGTCGGCGAGGCGATGAAGAAATAGAGCATCGGAAACAGCAGAATGATGGTGGCTGCCAGCGAGAAGCCGTCTGCAGTCATGGCAAGCCCCTCTCGTGGGTTGGGCAAACGCCGATCCGGGACCCCATGATACGCCCGCTGGAACCGCCGGCCATTGGGCTTTCGTCGCGTGGATTCATGTTGCTTGTTGTGGAAATGAACGGTGCCGCGCGCCATGCCTGACCCGTTTGGGGCCGCGCCGTTACCCGCCCGTTAACCCGCCCTTAAGCGGCTGCGACCACCCTCTCCCGATTCGAGACATCCGCATTCGGGAGTGCATGCCGTGACCACCGTTCTGATCTGCGACGACGATCCGGTCCAGCGTCGGCTGGTGGAGGCCATGGTCCGCAAGTTCGGCTACGAGCCGCGCCTGTGCGAGAACGGCGAGCAGGCGATGCGGGTGCTGTCGGAGGACGGCGACTCCATCGATCTCGTGCTCCTCGACCTGGTCATGCCCGAGCGCGACGGCATGGGCGTGCTCGCCGCCATGCGCGAGGAAGGCATCGCCAAGCCGGTCATCGTGCAGACCAGCCAGGGCGGCATCGACACGGTCGTCAACGCCATGCGCGCGGGCGCGACGGATTTCGTGGTCAAGCCGGTTGGCGCCGAGCGCCTCGCCGTCTCCATCAAGAACGCCCTCAAGACCGAGGCGCTCGTCGCCGAGGTCCAGCGCCTGAAGCGCAAGGCTGAGGGCACGATGACCTTCAAGGACATCGTCACCCGCTCGGCGCGGATGCAGCCGCTGCTGAAAATGGCCGAGAAGGCAGCCGGCTCGATGATCCCGGTGATGATCGAGGGCGAGAGCGGCGTCGGCAAGGAGCTGCTCGCGCGCGCCATCGCGGGCTCGGGCGAACGGCGCTCCAAACCCTTCGTGGCGGTCAATTGCGGTGCGATCCCGCAGAACCTCGTCGAGAGCATCCTGTTCGGCCACGAGAAGGGCGCCTTCACCGGCGCCACCGACAAGCACACCGGCAAGTTCGTCGAGGCCCATGGCGGCACGCTGTTCCTCGACGAGGTCGGCGAACTGCCCCTGGAGACGCAGGTGAAGCTGCTGCGCGCCATCCAGGAGGGCGAGGTCGACCCGGTGGGCGCCAAGCGCAGCGTCAAGGTCGATATCCGCCTGATCTCGGCCACCAACCGCGACCTGATCAGGGCGGTGAAGGAAGGGCGCTTCCGCGAGGACCTCTACTACCGGCTCTGCGTGTTCCCGATGACGCTGCCGCCGCTGCGCGAGCGCGCGGACGACATTCCCGACCTCGTCCGCCACTTCCTCGCGCGGATCGCGGCCGAGGAGGGCAAGCGCATCCGCGGTGTCCAGCCGGCGGTGTTCGGGTTGCTCAACGCCTATCCCTGGCCGGGCAACGTCCGCCAGCTGGAGAATGCCGTGTTCCGCGCCGTGGTGCTCTGCGACGGCGACGAACTGTCGGTCGCGGACTTCCCTCAGATCGCGGCGCAGGTCGACGGCTACGAGGTGGTGGTGCCGCTCGCGCCGCTGCCGGTCGTCGCGGCGCCGGCGATACAGCCGGCCGCGCAGGCGCAACCGGCGATGATCATGCCGGGCGCATCCATCGCGCTGGTTGATCAGGCCGGCCATGTCCGGCCGATGGAGCAGATCGAGACGGAAGCCCTGCGTTTCGCCATCGATCACTATCGCGGTCAGATGTCGCAGGTCGCGCGCCGGCTCGGCATCGGCCGCTCGACGCTCTACCGCAAACTCAAGGATCTCGGGCTCGAGGAAGCGGGTGACGTGCCGGAGGAGGTGTGACTGCGAAGCCTCGCCGCCAGCTTTTCGGTGGCGATGAAGCCTTCGTGGGTTGATCGGCGCGGCGACGCGTGGTCGAAAAACGAGCACATCGAGGAGGGGGCGGTCCGTCGCGGATTCGCCGACGGATTGAAGGGGACACGATGCATATGCGGTCGGTTTTCCTTGCTTGCGCCCTGATCGGTGCTGGAGGGCTGTCGGCACATGCCGGCGAGGCCGACCGCTTCCGCCTTGCGGATTGGGAGGTCGAGGCCGCCATTCCGCGGCCGCCGCTCGACGCCGTGGCGCCGCTGGGCGCGCAGGCCTTCGGGCTCGAGACCTTTCCGCAGTCGCCGATCCTCGCCGAGGCTCCGAATGCCGACGACGAGGCCCCCGAGCACATCCAGGCAGCGCCGATCCCGCAGCCGACCGAAGCCGACTTCGCGGCGATCCCCGACGATCCGCCGAGCGTCGTCGAAAACGGCAAGCCGGACCCCTCGATCACCGCCGAGCGTGTCGCCCAGCAACTCCGCATCCTGCTGGCCCGCCCGGGTGGGGATCGCGCCCTGCAACAGCAGTTCAACCCCTTCTATGCGACGCGCGGCTACGAGCCGCTCTTCGTCAGGGACGGCGTCATGTCCGAGCGCGGGCAGGCGGCGTTGACGCGTCTCGGTCAGGCGGGCGACGACGGGCTCGACGCGCAGGCCTTCCAGGTGTCGCTGCCCGAAGGCGCGCGCAATGCCGAAAGCGTCGCCCGGCTGGAACTGGCGCTGGCGCGCGCGGTTGCGCTCTATGCCTCGCAGGCTTCCGGCGGCCGCACCGACGCCAAGCGGCTTTCGGGCTATTTCGACGTTTCGCCGCCGCGCATCGAGACGGCGGCGGCCCTTGCCGCCATCGCCCGCGCCGACCGCGTCGCGGTCGCGCTTGATGCGTTCAATCCACCGCATGCCGGTTTCCGCCAGCTCCGCGCCAAGCTGATCGAAATGCGCGGCGAGCGCCGCGAGATGACCGCGACCGATCAGACGCGCCGGCACGCGCTGCGCGAGCGCGACCTGATCGCCAATCTGGAGCGCTGGCGCTGGCTGCCGCGCGAGCTCGGCCAGACCCATATCTGGGTCAATTCGCCCGAGGCTTACATCAACGTCGTGCGCGGCAGCGAGGTCATTCACCGGACCCGCGCCGTCGTCGGCCGAGCCGAGACGCAGACCCCGGTCTTCTCGGACTCGATGAGCTTCATTGTCTTCAACCCGTCGTGGTACGTGCCGCTGTCCATCGTCCGTCGTTCGATGGTTGGCCCCGCGAGCCGCAACGGCGGCGGCTACTTCGCCCGTCGTGGCATTCAGGTGACCCAGGGTGGTCGGCAGGTCGACGCCTCGACCATCAACTGGTCCTCGGCCAATGTCGGCCGCTACTCGTTCCGCCAGCCGCCCGGCACGGCGAACGCGCTCGGCCGCATGAAGTTCATGTTCCCGAACCGCCACGCCATCTATCTGCACGACACGCCCTCGCGCGGCGATTTCGGCCGCACCGGCCGGACGCTGTCGAACGGCTGCGTGCGCGTCCAGAATCCGGAAGAGCTGGCCGAGATGCTGCTCAACCTCGGCATGCCCGGCGAGACCTGGACGGTCCCGCGCATCCGCGGCCTCTATGGTCCCGGCGAGCGCACCGTGCGGTTCCGCCAGCAGATTCCGATCCACCTCGTCTATTTCACGATGACGGTGGATACATCCGGTTCGCTCGTTGAACTGCCGGACGTCTATGGCCACAATGCGCGGGTTCGCGCCGCCCTGACGGGAACGCGCGGTTAACCGTCCGTTCACTCCATGCCACGGGAGGCGACGTGGTCCGGCATGATTTCGCCACAGTTCGTTCATACCCCTCACGCGTCCGTGAGCAGGGTCATGGTTTTCGACTCGTTGACAGGACTCAGGGTTCTTTAACCGATCCTGACGATGATACGTTCACCACGAGCCGGGTTTGGTCCGGCGAAGAAGCATCCTTCGTCAGAGAATAGAGACCTGTAGCATAGTGACCACGGCTTACCGCTCACTGTCCCGGTTCGTTTCGCGTCCGCTCGTGCGGACGGCCGCTACCGTCTCTCTCGGCTTCGGATTTCTCCTCGCTATTTCCGGCACGACGCAGAATGTCGTCGCCAATGGCGACACCCGGACGCTCTCCATGCTGCACAAGCACACGGGCGAGCAGATCCTCATCACCTTCAAGCGCAACGGCCGCTACGACCAGGACGCGCTGAACAAGCTCAACTGGTTCCTGCGCGACTGGCGCCGCGACGAGCCGACGCGGATGGATCCGCACCTCTTCGACGTCGTCTGGGAGGTTTACCGCTCGGTCGGCGCACAGTCTCAGATTCACGTCGTCTCGGCCTACCGCTCGGCCGGCACCAACGCCATGCTTCGCCGCCGCTCGCGCGCTGTCGCCCAGCAGTCGCGCCACATCACCGGCCAGGCGATGGACTTCTACATTCCCGGCGCCTCCATGACGCGGGTGCGCGAGGCGGGCATGATGCTCCAGCGCGGCGGCGTCGGCTTCTATCCGGGTTCGGCCAACCAGTTCGTCCACATGGACACTGGCTCCGTCCGCCACTGGCCCAAGGTTTCGCGCGACTATCTGGCGCGCCTGTTCCCTGACGGCCGCACCGTTCATATCCCGGCCGATGGCCGTCCGCTGGCCGGGTTCGACACGGCGCTCGCCATGGTCCGTGCCCGCGGCGGCAGCGCTTCGCGCTTCTACGATTCCCGCGCCGACGAGAGCGCCACCTACGAGGACAACGAGAGCCCCGGCAGCGTGGTGCGCCAGCGGTCGAATTCGATGGGCCTGTTCGCTGGCCTGTTCGGTGGCGGCCAGCAGCGGCAGGCTCCGGCTCGCGCCGTTGCACCGGCTCCCGCGCCTGCGGCGGCGGCTCCGGCCGTTCGCGCCGGCGAGGCCGCTCCCGGTGTTCCGGCGCGGCAGGAGACCACGACGGTTGTCGCCGCGGCCCAGCAGCCGGCCGCCGGCCGCCCGGTCCAGATCACGCCGAACGCGCCGCGCATGCAGATCGC
>Ga0209794_1001783_pt1 | contig 13994 bp, 13 predicted proteins | sample EBPBio232013_DNA_FD_185869 | JGI IMG/M metagenome (GOLD analysis project Ga0209794, IMG submission 185869) | Wastewater treatment Type I Accumulibacter community from EBPR Bioreactor in Madison, WI, USA - Reactor 1_5/23/2013_ DNA (SPAdes)... | ecosystem: Engineered > Bioreactor > EBPR >... | reverse complement strand
TCATCGACATGGGGCCTGAAGGGGGGGACGGCGGCGGCATGGTGGTGGCTGCCGGCACGCCGGAGGAGATTGCGGCGGCTCCGGCCAGTCACACCGGGCGCTTCCTGGCGGAGGTGCTCCAGCGGCGGCCTCTGAAGCGGTAGAGCTTATCGCCGGTTTGTAACTATCCCATTGAATTGATTTCGGAAAATTTTTTCTGCGAGCGAGGTCTTCCCGCTCTATTCGCATAAGTGCTAATAAATTGTGTCTTACGCATGCGTTTTGCTCAGGTCTGCCGCGCGATTAAACAGCGTATTTTGCCTCGACTTTGCCATGTTGCGGCGCGAAATAAGCGCACATCCAGACGGGACGCAGTCGCCCGTCGTCAGGGTCGTCAGGGCACCTCACCTGAGGTTCCGGCGCTCTGAAAAATCTGATTTTGCAACCGTCTTTCGCCATCACGTCTTGTCTGGCGGGCGGGTGCTCTCGAAGGAGAACCGACATGATTATCGCCCAGCTCATCGCCAAGTTCCGCGCTTATCTCGCCTATCGCCGCAATTGCGCGATCCTCGCCGGCCTGACCGACCGCGAACTCCACGACATCGGCATCAACCGCGCCGATATCGAGTATGCCGTTCGCCACGCTGTGAACGCCTGATCGACCTTCCGGCGCGTTCCTCTCCCTCGCGCCTCAAACTGGCCCGCCTCTGGCGGGCCTTTTTTGTTGGCAGGCCAGCAATCGCAAAACCGGTTTTCCCTCTTGCGCGGCATGGATTTTCGCGAAGCATGCCGTTGGCCGCAAAACCGGTTTTCCCTTTTGCGCGGCATGGATTCCCCGAGAGCATGCCGTAGGCCGCAAAACCGGTTTCCACTTTTGCGCGGCATGCTCTAGAACCCGCGCATGAGCGACATTTCTCCCATTCACATCATCGGCGGCGGGCTTGCGGGCTCGGAAGCTGCCTGGCAAATCGCGCAGGCGGGCGTGCCCGTCATCCTCCATGAGATGCGCCCCATCACCACCACGCCCGCGCACAAGGGCGAGGGCTTGGCTGAGTTGGTATGCTCCAACTCGTTCCGGTCGGATGATTCCGATCTCAACGCTGTTGGCCTGATCCATTACGAGATGCGCCAGCTCGGCTCGCTGATCATGGCCAAGGCCGATGCCCATCAGGTGCCCGCCGGTTCCGCGCTCGCGGTTGACCGCGACGCCTTCTCCGATGCGGTGACAGCCGCGCTTAAAGCGCATCCGTTGATCACCATCGAGCGTGGAGAGGTGGCTGGCCTGCCGCCCGAAGCGTGGGACAATGTGATCATTGCCACCGGCCCCCTCACCTCGCCTGCACTGGCCGAGGCGATCCGTTCGCTCTCGGGCGAGGATTCGCTCGCGTTTTTCGATGCTATCGCCCCTATTGTCCACTTTGAGAGCATCGACATGGACAAGGCCTGGTTCCAGTCCCGCTATGACAAGGCGGGCCCCGGCGGCACCGGTGCGGATTACATCAATTGCCCCATGAACAAGGAGCAGTACGAGGCTTTTGTGGCCGCGCTGCTCGCGGGCGAGAAGACCGAGTTCCGGGAATGGGAAAAGGACACGCCGTATTTCGATGGCTGCCTGCCGATCGAGGTGATGGCCGAGCGCGGCGTCGAGACTCTGCGTCATGGGCCGATGAAGCCTGTGGGGCTCACCAATCCGCATGATCCGACCGTCAAATCCTACGCCATCGTGCAGCTGCGGCAGGATAACAAGCTGGGCACGCTCTACAACATGGTCGGCTTCCAGACCAAGCTGAAGTATGGCGCGCAGGCTGAGATTTTCCGCATGATTCCGGGGCTGGAGAATGCGGAATTCGCGCGCCTCGGCGGCATTCACCGCAACACCTACCTCAACTCTCCGCGCCTGCTTGACGAGCGGCTGCGCCTGAAAGCGATGCCGCGTCTGCGCTTTGCCGGCCAGATCACAGGCTGCGAAGGCTATGTCGAGAGCGCGGCCATGGGCCTGATGGCGGGGCGTCTTGCAGCCGCTGAGCGGCTGGGCCGCGAGATGGCGCCCCCGCCCCCGGAAACCGCTTTCGGTGCGCTGCTCAACCACATCACCGGCGGGCACATCGAAACCATTGATGGTGGCACCAAGAGCTACCAGCCGATGAATGTGAACTTCGGCCTGTTTCCGCAGGTGCTGGAAGCCCCGCGCGATGAAAACGGCAAGCGCCTGAAGGGCAAGGAAAAGGGCCAAGCGCGCAAGCGGCAGATCACCGCGCGGGCGAAACAAGCCTTGGCCCAGTGGATGAGCCAGCTCTGAAAAGGGTTGCGCTCAACCCAGCGCCTTGCACGGATCAAACGGCCGGAATCAGCGCGCCTTGAGCGCGGATTTGCCGAAAATCCACATCTTGCGCAGGGACGACAGGTCGATGCGGGTTTCGAAGGGCTTGTAGTCCGCCTGCTCCATCTGCGTCAGGTAGTTCCGGGTCAGGCAAACCGGAAAGAAGGCTGCGCGACAGGTGCGCGGCAGGCAACAGAGTTTGCCCGACACGATATCGAGATGGCTATGGGCGCGCGTGCGCATGGCGTGTAAGGCCGCACGCAGGTTCTCGCTGTCTTTGCCGGCAAATATATCGTCGTGTGAAACGCCACAGGCGATCAGCACCTCATGCGGAATGAAGCATTGATGCCGCCGCGCGTGGAAGGGAAACGCGCGCAGCAGACCGGTGATGGCATAAGCTACGCCCGCATGGCCGCAAAGATCCGCGCCGCCGCATTCCTGCCCGCCGCCTAAAATCAGCGTGGCGAGGCGGATGAGCGAAGACGAGGTTTCCCCGCAATAGCCCTCAAGATCCAGCCAGGTCGGCATCGGGTCATCATACAGGTCGAAGCCGCGGGCCTCGATCAGCGCCAGAAGCGGCTCGGGCGGCAGGGCGAACTTCTGAAGCGTGGTGTGCAGCGCCAGCGCGAGCGGATTTTCAACCGCGCTTTGCGCCTTGCAGGACAGTGCCTCGCGCCACCACTGGTGACGGATCTCCCCCAGCATCGGCTCCGAGATGCTCTCGCGCACCCGCGCGATTTCCGCCGAGAAGGCATAGAGCGCGAAAAGAAAGGGCTGCGCATCCCGCGGGGCAAAAAGCGTGGCGAGATAACGGTCAGGATCGAGCGTCTTCACGCTCAGGCGCGCCGATTCAAACGCGACTGCGAGCGCCTCAGCTTCCGCTGGCAGCGGCGGGAAAATTGGCGCGGTCATGAAAGCCCCGGAAGGAAGTACATGAGAGGCTATATGGCGTTTATCCCGCCGAGGGAAACCCCCAGCTTACACCGCCAGCAGGGCGGCCGCGACGCGGCGGCCTTCTTCGAACAGCACGTTGTAGGTGCGCGCAGCAGCAGGCGTATCCATAACATCCACATGGATGCCCATGGAGCGCAGAGCCTGCGCGAAGGGGGCGTTCTGAGGCAGGGCCTTTTCGCCCGTACCGACCAGCAGGATGTCGATCCGCTCCATTTCCGCAAGAACCGGTGTGAGCGAGTTGACGTCAATGCGTGACGCGATCTTCACCTGCCAGCTCTGGATGCCGGTGGGCATGGCGATGACCGAGCCGACATGCGACATGCCCGCAAAGCGGAAGCCGCCATTGCCGTAGGAATCGATGGCATGGCCGCCGGGGACGAAGGCCGTCTGGTTATGTTCGGGCGCGTTCACGGCAATCCTCCTGCGATCAGGGCTTCTGCGGGGTCACGCTGGCCGCGCCCTCGCCCGTCTTCACGCCAAGATAGATAAGGATAGGGGCAGCGATGAAGATGGAAGAATAGGTGCCGATCAGCACGCCGAACAGCATGGCCAGACAGAAGCCACGGATCGCCTCGCCGCCGAAAATCGCCAGTGCTACAAGCGCGAGGATGGTTGTCATGGAGGTGATGACCGTGCGCGAGAGCGTGGTGTTCATGGAGAGATCCAGCAGCTCCGCCATGGTCATCTTCTTGTACTTGCGGAGCAATTCACGCACGCGGTCATAGACGACCACGGTGTCGTTGAGCGAATAGCCGATGATCGAGAGGATGGCGGCGATCGAGGTCTGGTCGAACTGGAGCTGGGTGACCGCGAAGAAGCCGATGGTGAGCAACAGATCGTGCATGGTGGCAATGACCGCACCGACCGCGAATTCCCACTCGTAGCGGAACCAGAGATAGACCAGCACCACAAGGATCGCGAGCAGCACGCCGATGGTGCCGTTCTGCACGAGTTCTTCCGAGACGCGCGGGCCCACGATTTCCACGCGGCGGAATTCGAACTTCTCCTCGAACGCCGAGCGCAGCTTCACGATGACCTGCTTTTGGGCATCATCGCCGCCGGGCTGGAGGCCCACGCGCAGCAGCACGTCCTTGCCGGCAGCGCCGAACTCCTGCACCTCGACCTCGCCAAGGCCGAGCTTGTGGGCGGCGTCACGCACTGCGGCGTATTCCGCCCGGTTCTCGCCCTTGGCCTGCATTTCGACGACGGTGCCGCCCTTGAAGTCGATGCCGACGTTCATGCCGAAGACGAGAAAGGCCACGACCGCCACGATGGAGGCCAGCGCCGAGAACGGGAAGCTGACGCGCCGGAAGCGCATGAAGCCGAAGCGCGTATTATCGGGGATGAGGCGAAGGAGTTTCATGCGGGCTCAGCAAAATAGCGGGATGGCGGGCGACACAGCGGCGCGGGCTCAGATGGGAACGGCTTTGGGCTTGAACCACTTGTACCAGGCCGCCACCATGATGCGGGTGAGCGTGAAGGCCGTGAAGATGGTGGTGCCCAGACCGAGGCAGGTGGTGACCGCGAAGCCCTTTACCGCGCCGGTGCCGACGAAGAACAGGATGGCGTGCGCCAGAAAGCCGGTGATGTTGGAGTCGAGAATGGTGGCCAGCGCCCGCGTGAACCCCGAATCCAGCGCCGAGACGGCGGAGCGCCCTGACATCTGTTCCTCGCGGATGCGCTCGTAGATCAGCACGTTCGAGTCCACCGCCATCGCAACGGTCAGCACGATGCCGGCGATGCCGGGCAACGTGAGGGTGGAGCCAAGCAGCGCCATGCAGGCGATGAGCAGCACGAGGTTGGCGACCAGCGCGATAATGGCGATGAGGCCAAGCACGCCATAAGTGGCCAGAGTGAAGGCAATGATCAGCACCGCCGACACCGTGGAGGCGAGCGTGGCCGAAGCGATGGAGTCTCGTCCGAGGCCCGGGCCGACCGTGCGCTCTTCCACCAGCGTGAAGGAGGCCGGCAGCGCGCCCGAACGCAGCAGCACAGCGAGGCGGTTGGCGCTCTCAACGGTGAAGCGACCCGAAATCTGGCCCTGCCCCTGCGTGATCGGCGACAGGATGCGTGGGGCGGAAATGATCTTGTTGTCGAGGATGATGGCGAAGGGCTTGCCAACGTTTTCGGTGGTGACCTTTGCGAAGGCCTGCGCCCCCTTCACGTTGAAGCGGAAGTTGACGATCGGCTCGGAGGAGCGCTGGTCAAAGCCCGGATCAGCGGAGACCAGATCCTCACCGCGCACCATCACGCGGCGCTCGACCTGCATCGGGCCTGTGCCATCGTCAGACGGCAGGGTTTCGATCTCGTTCGGGGGCGCGCCCGGGTCCGCGACAAGGCGGAACTCGAGCTTGCCCGGCTGGAGAACGTCGGTGATTTCCTTCGAGTCCTTCGCGCCCGGCACCTGCACCACGATGCGGTCCAGACCCTGACGCTGGATCGAGGGTTCTTTCACGCCTTCCGGATCGATACGCTTGCGGAAGATTTCGATGGACTGTTCCACCGCGCGGCGGGCGCGGTCGTTCAACTCGGCGTCGGTGATCACGATCTGGATCAGGCCATCGCCCATATCGTTGATTTCAAGAGACTTCTGGCCCGTATTGCCCAGAACGGCCGAGGTGACCGGGGTGGAAAGCTCCTGCAACTTCGGCAGCACCTTGGCGCGCGCCGCATTATCCGTGATGCGCAGCGAGACACCGCGCTGCTGGCCGACGATGCCGCCAGCAGGCGCCACACGCTCGGTGCGCAGCACGCGGCGCACATCTTCCTGCAGCTGCTTGACCATATCGCGCGCAAGGCCGGCGCGATCCGCTTCCAGCATCACGTGGACACCGCCCTGAAGGTCAAGACCGAGCTTCACCGTGCCCTTGGGGACGAGGAAAGAGGGCAGAACCGCGCTCACACGATCCATCGCCTCCTTGCCCAGCAGTGTGGGCAGGGTGACATAAAGGCCCAGCGCGAGCGTGAGCCAGATCAGGATGAGCTTGATGGAAGACGTGCGGAACATGGACCCTCACGGGTAGGCAGGCAGAAAGGCCGGCAACGCCGACCCGGCAGGACATCTGGGCAAGGCAGGGGGCGTGCCCCCTGCCCCGGCGCTTACGAGGCCGCGGCGACCGGCTCGGTCTTGGAGCGGACTTCCGCCACCATGGAGCGCACGAAACGCACCTTCACGTTGTCGGCGATTTCGACCTCGATCTCGTTGTCGTCGATCACCTTGGTGATCTTGCCGACCATGCCCGAGCTCATGATCACGGTGTCACCGCGACGCAGGTTCTTCACCATCTCGGCATGGGCCTTCGCGCGCTTCTGCTGCGGGCGCATGATGAGGAAGTACATGATGATGATGACGAAAACGAACGGCAGAAGCTGCATGAGCGCATCGTTGGCAGTGGCAGAGCCGCCAGCGGCCTGAGCAAAAGCGGGGGTGACGAACACGTCGTTCTCCATGAAAACAGCGCCCCCAGGATGGGGGCCGGAAAAGCTCGCGCGGACTATAGTGAGCAAAGCGTCGAAAGCAACGTTTGCCGCACTTTTCCTCGCGATTTCACCATTGGCGCGGGTGCGGCTGCCGCGTTAGAACGGTGCATCTTCCCCAGATACGGCTTTTCGATGACGTCTGATCCTGCAACGCTGCTGCCGCTTCTCACCCGTATTGCCGAATCGCTGGAGCGGTTGGCCCCGCCCCCGCCGCCTGTGCCGGATTTTGCCGCTGCCGAAGGCTTTTTGTGGCATGCGACGCGGGGCGGGCTGACCCCGGTCCCGAGCATCTCGCGGGTGCCGCTCTCGCTGCTCAAGGGGATCGACCATATCCGCGACATCCTTGTCGATAACACGCGCCGCTTTGCCCAAGGGTTTCCCGCCAACAACGTGCTGCTGTGGGGCGCGCGCGGCATGGGCAAATCGAGCCTCGTCAAGGCCGCCCACGCGCAGATGCAGGCTGAGGGGCATCCGCTCAAGCTGGTGGAACTCTCGCGCGAGGATATTGAAAGCCTGCCGGCGCTGATGGACCTGCTGCGGCCCGCGCCCTTCCGCTTCATCCTGTTTTGCGATGACCTGAGCTTTGATGCGGGCGAAAACAGCTACAAGGCGCTCAAAGCCGTGCTCGACGGCGGCATCGCCGGGCGGCCGGAGAATGTATTGTTCTATGCCACCTCGAACCGGCGGCACCTGCTGCCGCGTGACATGATCGAGAACGAGCGCTCAACCGCCATCAACCCGCATGAGGCGGTGGAAGAGAAGGTCTCGCTGTCCGATCGTTTCGGGCTGTGGCTGGGGCTGCACAAAGCGTCGCAGGATGATTACCTCGCCATGATCGACGCTTACGCCGAGTATTTCGGCCTCAAAACCCCGCGCGAGGCGTTGCACCATCAGGCGCTGGAATGGGCCACCACGCGCGGGGGAAGAGGCGGCCGCGTGGCGTGGCAGTTCATCTCCGACTTGGCGGGCCGGGAGGGCATCCGTCTTGGTTGAAGCGCGGCCCCCTCTTCCTGTTTCCGCCGCCTTTGCTTCACGCGAACCGGTTCCCACTTCGCTTGCAAAGGCGATTGAAGGCAGCCGCGTCGCGTGGCAGTTCAGTTCCGATCTCGCGGACCGGGAGGGCGTGCACCTTGGATAAGCCCGCGCCCTGCCCTGTGCCGGAAGGGCTTGAACCCCTGCTGCCCGGCCATGACTTTGCCGACAGCTTCTCCGTTGCGGTGCAGCCGGGGCGCTATGATGCTGTTTCAGCGGCGCATAAGGCACTGGATCAGGCACCGGGTTGGGTCGAGGCCCTGCTGGGCGTGCGTAACCGGCTGATGGCCCCGCTCGGCTTGCGCGGCACGGACGAGGTTGGGCCTGAGCCGCGCATCGGATGGTTCCCGGTGGTGAGTGCTTCGCCCGAGCGCGTGGTGCTGGGGTTTGACGACAAGCACCTCGATTTCCGCATCGTGATTGACCACGACGTGGCTGGTGTGGTGCGTGCCACCACCTTGGTGCGGCGGCATAACCTCGGCGGCAAGCTGTATCTCGCCACCATCATGCCGTTTCACAAGGCGATCGTGCCGCGCATGTTGGCCGCGCTCAACGCTTGAAAAAGAAAGGGCATGGCCCCTTTGGGAGGCCATGCCCTCTTTTCCCGATCCAGTGTCTCGCGGGAGCGGGGAAGCTCTTTTGCCTCAGTCAGCGAGGCGTGTCGTGGGATCCACAGGCTGGGCACCCTTGCGCAGCTCGAAGTGCAGCTGGGGCGAGGTGACGTTGCCGGTGGCACCCGAATGGGCGATCACCTGACCCCGCTTCACCGTATCCCCACGCTTCACGTTCAGCTCGCCGTTGTGGGCATAGACCGAGACGTAGCCGTTGGGGTGGCGTACCAGAACCATCTTGCCGTAGCCCTTCAGAGCGTCGTCGGCATGGACCACCGTGCCGCCTTCCGCCGCGCGGACCGGCGTGCCTTCCGGCACCGCGATGTTGATGCCGTCGTTGGCACCGCCAGTGCCACGCGCCCCGAAGCCTGAGATCACGCGGCCCTTGGCCGGCCAACGGAAGGTGTCGGCGCTGGCGGTTTCCGCCGCTTCCGCCTTCGATTCCGCCTTGGCAGCCATTTTCGGCTCAACCGGGGCGCGCTCGGGCAGCTTGGTGGTGGGGATGGAGCCGGTGGTGACGGTGTCGTCATCATCCACCTTCTTGGCGCGGGCGATCTTCTCGGCCTTGGCCTTCTCCACCTTCAGTTTTTCGGCTTTGAGCTTTTCAGCCGCGGCGACGCGCTGGCGCTCGGCCTTCTCGGCTTCCACCTTGGCGGCCTCAGCTTTCGCCGTTTCTGCCTTGAGAGACTTGCTGCCACCGGCTTCCGCTTTCGCGAGCTTGGCCGTGCGCGCCTTTTCCATCTCAGCCTTGGCCTTTTCGCTCTCGGCCTTGGCCTTCACAGCTTCCGCCTTGGCCTTTTCGGCTTCCAGCTTGGCGCGCTCGGCTTCGGCGCGGGCAGCGCGCAGCTTCGCATCCTCAGACTTGGCCGAGGGGGCACTGTTCTTGGGCGTTTCAGCCTTGCGCGGCGCGGGCGTATCATCGTCCTCGTCGTCATCGCGCGTGGCGGGCTTGGAACCCTTCAGCTCGCGCAGCTTGGCGGCGGCGCGCTTCTCAGCATCGGTTTCGTTCGGCGTGCCGACCTGACGCACCGCGCCGGAGGCCGCGCGCGGGGCAGCCTGCGCCACTTTTTCAGGGGCGGCGGCGCGCATGTCCTTGAGGCGCGTGGGGGCAGAGGTGATGGGGGCGGCTTCCTTGCGGACCTCCTCCTCCACATCGTCCACGGCCTTGGGGGCCATGCGGGCAACCGACGGGCGCTGGATGGCGGCGCTGGCACCGCCGCTGCCCTGCACGGCATTGTAGGCCGGGATCATCAGCTGCTGGCCGGGCGCGAGGCGCGAGGACGGGCTCAGGCCATTGACCGCCATGATGGCGCTGGCGGGCACACCATATTTGCCGGAAAGGGAGTTGACGGTATCCCCCTGCCCCAGCGTGATCGGCGTACCACCGACTGAGGTCCAGCCCGAGGCCGCGCCTGCGGCGGGCGCGAGGGCGCTGCCGGTGCGCTGCGCAACAGGGGCGAGATTGGGGTAATTGGCAGAGGCCACGCCGGGGTTGAAGCCGGAAGCCTTTGCCGCCGGATTGAGGCCCTGCACCACCGGGCGCGAGGCCGGAATAATCGGGCGGCTGGGCGCGGGCATTGACTGCTGGCCCGGCGAAGAAAGCGAGGAGGTGCTGACCGACCCGGTCGTCACAGGCTCATAGGCTGCGCGGCGCATGTCACGCCCCGAGGGCTGACGCACGGAGCCGGTGTTCGGATTGTCGAACCGTGACGAACCCCGGAAGGGATTGGAAAACGGGTCGTCAAATCGGGAGACGTCGGACGAGCAGGCCGAGAGCAGAGCGGCCATCATGACACCGCCCAAAAGCTTCGGCGAAACACCGACAAAACCAAGTTTACGCATTACCCAACCCGTACGCTAACCAAACCGGATGATGCGTCGAGTAAAAACCGATTCAGCTTAAAGCGCGGTTAGGTTGCGTGGTTACCCAAACATGAATTAACGCTATCGGCGAAAACCGGGCAGCCTCACAAAACCGCTGGAATCCCATCGCGCAGCGGCGGCAGGCGGGAGATGCCGTGATCATGCGGCTCGATAACGCGGCCCGCTGATTTATGCCAGGTCATGAGGTGGCAAGTGCCGGAGCGCTTGCGCGCGCCCAAAGCCAGACCGCCGTCCTTGAGACGCTCGAAAACGTGGTTGGGCAGCGCATCCACCGTGCCGTTGAGGATGAGGCGATCGAAGCCGCCGAGGTGATCGACACGGGCCAGCCCATCGGCCTGATGCAACTCGACGTGGTGCAGCCCAAGGCGTGAGAGCGCCCGCTCCGCTCCCCGGACAAGCGTGAGATACCGCTCCAGAGAGACAACCGAGCAGCCAAGGCGCGCCAGAAGGCCCGCCATGAAGCCAGAGCCGGTGCCGATTTCCAGCACGCGCAAGCCCGGCTGGAGTTTGAGCAGCACGAGGTGACGCGCCAATGTGGCCGGATCAATCGCCTCTTCGCCGCAGGGCAGCGGCAGATGCAGGTTCGAATACAGCAGGTGCGACGGCGTTTCCGGCAGAAACAGCGCTCTGGGCGTACGCTCGAAGGCGTTGAGCAGCGAGGGCTCGGTCAGCCCGCGCGAGCGCAGATGCAGCACGAAACGCGCGAGTTCGGTATCAAAACCACCCTCGCCTTCCGCCTCATGCGCATCCCTGTCACTCATCCGCCCAGCACCTCGGCAAGGCGGGTGACGGAGGGAAGATCGGTGAGGTCCAGCCGCAGCGGGGTGATGGAAATCTTGCCATCCGCCAGCGCGTGGAGGTCCGTGCCCTCGGCGGGCTCCACCCGGCCACGCCCGAAGGCGAGCCAGAAATACGGGTTGCCGCGCCCGTCATGGCGGGGTTCCACCTGCAACAGATCCATGTTGCGCTGGCCCTGAAGCGCCACGGTGACGCCGGTGACCTCTTCGGGCGCGCGCGCCGGAAAGTTGACGTTGAGCAGGATGCCCGGCTCCATGCCCGCCGCCAGCAGCTTGCGGATGATGCCGGGGCCATGGGCCAGCGAACAGGCGTAATCCGGGTTTTCGCGGGTGGCGAAATTATAGGCCTGAGACATGGCGATGGAGGGCACGCCGAGGATGGTGCCTTCCATGGCCGCCGCGATGGTGCCCGAATAGGTGACATCTTCCGCAACATTCTGCCCGCGATTGACGCCAGAGAGCACGAGGTCAACCTTCATCCCCTTGAGGATGTGGCGCAGGCCCATGATGACGCAATCGGTCGGGGTGCCTTTGACGGCGAAATGGGTGTCGTCGATCTTGCGCAGGCGCAGCGGATCATTGAGCGAAAGCGAATGCGAGACGCCCGATTGGTCCATCTCGGGGGCGACGACATAGACATCATCGGTCAGCGCGCGGGCGATCTCCTCCAGCACTTTCAGGCCGGGGGCGTGGATGCCGTCGTCGTTTGTGACAAGTATTCTCACTTTTTCGCTCCGCGAAGGTTCCTCGCATGAGGGGCTTTCGCCCCTCGGCTCGGGCGGCCATTCGGCCTTGCGGCCCCAAGGGGGGCCGGGTTTTTCTTTCTCGTCATGGCCGGGCTTGGCCCGGCCATCCACGACTTTGTGCCGTGGAAGACAGTCGTGGATGCCCGCCACAAGGGCGGGCATGACGGTCGTAACTCTTACGCTTTCGCGATGCGCGTGAGGCCGCCCATGTAGGGGACCAGCACATCCGGCACGGTAATCGAGCCATCCGGGTTCTGGTAGTTCTCCATCACCGCGATCAGCGCGCGGCCCACGGCGAGGCCGGAGCCATTGAGCGTGTGGACGAAGCGCGTGTCCTTCTCGCCAGCCGCGCGGGTGCGCGCGTTCATGCGGCGGGCCTGGAAATCCCCACACACCGAGCAGGAGGAAATCTCGCGGTAGGTCGCCTGCCCCGGCAGCCAAACCTCGATGTCGTAGGTTTTCTGGCTCGCAAAGCCCATATCCCCGGTGCAGAGCGTCATGGTGCGGAAATGCAGGCCCAGCTTTTTCAGCACGGTTTCAGCGCAGTTGATCATGCGCTCGTGCTCGTCTTTCGAGGTGTCGGGCGTCGTGATCGAGACCAGCTCCACCTTGTTGAACTGATGCTGGCGCAGCATGCCGCGCGTGTCGCGCCCCGCAGAGCCCGCTTCCGCGCGGAAGCACGGGGTGAGCGCGGTCAAGCGCAGCGGGAGTTCCTCGGTCGGGGTGATCGCCTCACGCACGAGGTTGGTGAGCGAGACTTCAGCGGTCGGGATGAGCCAGTGAGTTGAAAGGTTTAGGGTGTTTCTTGTTGCTGCAATCGCAGAAACAGCCCCCTTTTTTATCATCTCAAACGTTTCCTCGACTGAAAATGGCGTTTGATTTTCGGCTAATAGATCGCTTTGAATTCTATGAACTTCTTTCGGAAATTCTGATGTCACGACATCAAAAATCTCGTCAAAATCAACCTCAGTCGTTGCGCGGAACTGATCCTCGCGGAACTTCGGCAGCTGCGCGGTGCCGAACATGGCATCGTCTTTCACGAGGATCGGCGGGTTCACCTCGGTGTAGCCATGCTCCGAGGTGTGCAGATCGAGCATGAACTGGCCGAGCGCGCGCTCAAGGCGGGCGATGCCGCCCTTGGTGACGACGAAGCGCGAACCCGAGAGCTTGGCGGCGGCTTCGAAATCCATCATCCCCAGCGCTTCGCCCAGCGCGACATGGTCCGCACCGGTCTCCAAGCGCTTGGCGGGAATCGGCAGTTTTCCGCCGGGAATATCGGCATGGGCGGCGATGAGCGTTTGCACGTTGCCATGCTCGTCCTCGCCTTGCGGCACCTCATCGAAGGGCACATTGGGAATGGCGGAGAGGATGTCGCGGATGGCGGCTTCCTTCTCGGCGGTTTCCACCTCCAGCGCCGCGAGGCGCTCCTTGCCTGCCGCGACTTCGGCTTTTAGCGCTTCCGCCTTGGCGGCGTCTTTGGCGGCCATCGCCGCGCCGATTTCCTTGGAGGCCGCGTTGCGGCGTGCCAGCAGCGTTTCCTTCTCGGTCAGCGCAGCGCGATATTCGGCATCGAGGCGGATGATGTCGTCGACCTTGGCGGCCTCCTCCGGCTTGTTACGGCGGAGCATGGCGGCCTTGAGGGCATCCGGGTTGGTGCGAACGGCGCGGATATCGTGCATGGCAGGTCTCGAATCGGCTTTGCGGCAGAAATGTCAGCACCGCATGTAGCAAGGCCGCGCACGAGGGGCAAAGGCGCAGGCGCCAAGAGGCTGGATCCCCGCCTGCGCGGGGATGACATCTGACAGCTTTCAGGAAGGATCAGGCTTCGGCCTGCCCGGCGTTTCCCGCCTGCGGCGTCCTCACTCGGCCTGCGGCGCTTCCGTCTTCTGCTTCTTCTTTTCCACGAAGCCGACGGCGATGATCGCCAGCTCATAAAGGGCGAGCGTGGGCACCGCGAGCGCAAACTGGCTCATGATATCGGGCGGGGTCAGCACCGCCGCCGCGATGAACACCAGAACGATGGCATAGCGGCGCTTCTCGCGCAGGAAATTCGCATCGATCAGCCCCACGCGCGCCAGCAGCGTGAGCACCACCGGCAGCTGGAAGGTGATGCCGAAGGCGAAGATCAGCGTCATGATGAGGCTGAGGTAATCATCCACCTTGGGCAGCAGCGAAATCTGGGCCTGCCCCT
>Ga0209794_1001777_pt1 | contig 14045 bp, 15 predicted proteins | sample EBPBio232013_DNA_FD_185869 | JGI IMG/M metagenome (GOLD analysis project Ga0209794, IMG submission 185869) | Wastewater treatment Type I Accumulibacter community from EBPR Bioreactor in Madison, WI, USA - Reactor 1_5/23/2013_ DNA (SPAdes)... | ecosystem: Engineered > Bioreactor > EBPR >... | reverse complement strand
ATCGCGCATCACTCGGTCAACCTGCTCACCAAGTACAAGGTCAACGACAAGCTGACCGTGGGCGCGCAGGGCACATGGAAGGGTGAGATTCTCGGGGGTTCGCTGGCCGCGAATTACTTTGCGGCCGGCACCGTGAATGTGGGCGGCGTGAACGTTGCAACCCCCGCCGGCTACAACAAGCTTCCCGGCGGCTGGCGCTTCGATCTTCTGGCCGAATACGAGTTCGACAAGCGCTTCTCGGCCAAAGTGCAGGTGCTCAACATCTTCAACAAGACGCTCTACGACGCGTTCTACCGCTCCAATACGCCTTACGTTTATCTCGCGCCGGGCCGTGCGGCCTATGTGACGCTGAACGCAAAATTCTGACCCCCGGCTCGCCGGGGAAACCCGGCGGACCTCATTGAACACGAGTGTCCCATGCTGATCACGATCCCCGATGTTCTGACCCCGGAAGAGGTGACGCATTGCCGCGCTCTTCTCGCTGCCGCGCCCTGGCAGGACGGCAAGGCCAGCGCCGGCGCGCAGGCCGCCCGCACCAAGAACAACCGGCAGATCCCCTTCGGCTCGCCCGAGGCGGATACGTTGGGGCGGATCGTGCTCGGCGCCCTCTCGCAGAACGCGCTTTTCCTCTCTGCCGCGCTGCCCAAAACCATTCTGCCGCCAATGTTCAACGCCTATGGGCCGGGCGAGAATTTCGGCGTGCATGTCGATAACGCCATCCGCGCGATGCCCGATGGTTCGCGCATCCGCACCGATCTTTCCATGACGCTCTTCTTCTCGAACCCGGAGGATTATGAGGGCGGCGAACTTGTCATCGAGACGCTTTACGGCGCGCAGGAGGTGAAGCTGCCCGCCGGGCATATGGTGCTCTACCCCTCGACCTCGCTGCATCAGGTGCTGCCCGTTGTGCGGGGGGAGCGCGTCTCCAGCTTCTTCTGGCTGCAAAGCATGATCCGCGATGAGGCGGCGCGCACCATGCTGTTCGATCTCGACCAGTCGATCCAGAACCTGAGCCTCACGCTCGGCAACGACAATGCCGAGGTCGTCTCGCTCACCGGTCTTTATCACAACCTCATTCGCAAGTGGGCGGAGCTTTGATCATGAGCCGTCGTTTGAACCTTATCCCGCTTGCTCTGGCGGGCGTTTTTGCCGCCTCGCAGGCACAGGCCGCCGAGCTTTCCCCGCTCGGCATGTTCATGGCGGCGGATATCGTCGTCAAAGGCGTTATGGTCGGGCTCGCCCTCGCCTCCGTGCTGAGTTGGACGGTACTGATCGCCAAGAAGAGCGAACTTGCCCGCGCTGGCAAAGCGCTACGCGCGGGGCTGGCGGCGCTGGAGAGCCGCAACACGCTGGGCAGCACGGAACTGACGCAGGACGCCACCTGCAATGCCCTGATGAAAGCAGCGCGCGATGAACTCGCCCGCTCCGGCGCACAAGCCCCGCATGAGGGCATCAAGGAGCGCATAGGCCTTCGTTTTGCCCGCATCGAGGCGGGGGAAGCGGCTCAGGCCGCGCGCGGGGTCAGCATCCTCGCCTCCATCGGCGCAACAGGGCCGTTCGTCGGACTTTTCGGCACGGTCTGGGGCATCATGAACAGCTTCATCGGCATAGCCAAAACACAGACCACGAGCCTTGCCGTGGTTGCCCCCGGCATCGCCGAAGCGCTGCTGGCTACTGCCATCGGATTGGTGGCGGCCATTCCCGCCGTGCTGTTCTACAATCACCTGACGCGCGCCGTGGCCACGCATCGCGCGCTGGTGAGCGATGCCGCCACCGGCGTGATGCTGCTGACCGGGCGAGAACTCGATTGTTTTGACGCATTCCCTTCACGCGAACCGGGGGCCACTTCGCTTGGGAATGCTACCAAGGATGGTGCGCGTTCTCCGCTCCGCCTTGCGGCGGAGTGAGCGCCATGGGGTTCTCGGTCCAGCGCCCGGCGGATGATCTTGTCGAGAACGGCGAGATCAATGTCACGCCCTTCATCGATGTCATCCTCGTGCTGCTCATCATCTTCATGGTGGCGGCGCCGCTCTCAACGGTGGATGTGCCGGTGGATCTGCCGGCCGCCCATGCCCAGCCAACCCCGCGCCCGGAAAAGCCGGTGTATCTCACCATCAAGGCGGATCTTTCAGTGCTGATCGGCGAGGAGCCGGTGGTGAGCGAGCGCTTCGCCTCCCAGCTCGATGTGGCAACGCGCCTCAAACGCGACACCCGCGTTTTCATCCGCGCGGATAAATCCGTGCCCTATGGCGAAGTGATGAAGCTGTTCAATGATCTGCGTGCAAACGGCTATCTCAAGGTGGCGATGGTGGCGCTGGATGCGGGCGGCTCCAGCCCGCAAAACGGCGCACCGCAGGGTGGTGCCCCATGAGCGTCCTTGCCCGCCTCCCCCTCTGGCCGCGCGCGGCAACGCTCGCGCTTGCCCTGCATCTGGGGGCGGGCGGAGCGAGCCTTGGCCTCGGCTGGATGGGGGCCTCCAGCGCGCTCGATTATGGCGCGGAGGAAGCGATCGAATTCGCGCCCATTGTCGCGAGCGCCGAGAGCGAGTTCCAGCCTGATGCCGCCGCGAGCGATGCCGAAGATCGCCTTGCTGCGCCCAAGGTCGAAGAAGTGAAATCGGAAAAGCAGGCGAGCGATACGCCCACCGAGGCCTCCTCCGTTGTTGAGGCTGAGGAAGACCTGCGCATGGCCAAGGAGCGCACGCGCAACGAGGTGGAAAAAGCCGAGATGGAGAAGCAGGCCACCGAAGCCATGCAGCAGCAGGAAGCCTCGACCTCCTCGCAGGCTGCCACCGCCGCGGACAGCACGCCCGATCAGGCCGGCCCATCCGAGGATGTGGCCCGCGCGCCGGAGGCGGGCAATTCGCTCGAAGCCAAGCGCCGCATGGAGGAATGGCAAAAGAAGCTCTTCGCACATGTCGTGAAGTTCAAGCGCTATCCCCATGAGGCACGCGGGCGACGCCTGAGCGGAGAAGCGCAGGTTTCCTTCGCGCTTGATGCGCAAGGCGGGGTGAGCGCGCTCAAACTGGCGCGCTCCTCCGGGCACGGCGTTCTCGATGCTGCCGCTCTGGACTGGATGACGCGGGCAAGCCCCCTGCCGGCGCCGCCGCCCCAAGCCGTAGGGCGTGAGTTCGCCCTGCCGATGAAGTTTGCCGTGCAATGACCCCGCTTGTCTGCCTCTCCGATTTCGAGTGCGAGGCCGCGCGCATTCTGCCTGCCGATCGGGCGGCCTATCTCTTCGGCGGATCGGGGGATGAGGTGAGCCTTGTCGCCAACCGCGCCGCCTTTGACGCGCTGAGCCTGCTTCCGCGCATGGGGCGCGATCTTGCGGGCGGGCACACCGGCATCACCCTGTTCGGGGTGCGCTACGAAGCCCCCATCATCGCCGCCCCGCTTGCCTATCAGCGGCTGTTCCATGCGGAAGGTGAGATCGGCACCGCGCGGGCCTGCGCCGCTTTCGGGCTGGGCTATTGCCTCTCCACCCTGTCCTCCACGCCCATGGAGGCCGTGCGGGCGGCGGGCGAGGGCGCGCCGCAATGGTTCCAGCTTTACGCGCAGCCGCGCGTGGCCGACACGCTGGCGCTGGCACGCCGCGCCGAGGAGGCCGGTTTTTCCGCGCTAGTCATCACGCTCGATGCGCCGGTCAATGGTCTGCGCAACCGCGAGATGCGCGCGGGCTTCACGCTGCCGCCTGATGTGCGTGCGGTGCATCTGGACGGCTTTGCGCGCGCTCAGGCTGTTGAGGGGCACCCCGTCTTCGACGGGTTGCTTCAGGGGGCGATGACCTGGGCGTTCTTCGAACAGATCGCGCGGGCGAGCCGCCTCCCTGTGCTGGCAAAGGGGGTGCTTCATCCGCAAGATGCGGTTCTGGCGCTGGAAGCGGGGGCGAGCGGGATCATCGTCTCCAATCACGGGGGGCGCGCGCTCGATGGTGCCTGCCCGGCACTTGCGGCGCTTCCGAAAGTGGTGGAGGCGGTGGCAGGCCGTGTGCCGGTGCTGCTTGATAGCGGTGTGCGGCGCGGCACGGATATTCTCAAGGCGCTCGCGCTGGGGGCTCATGCCGTGCTGCTGGGCCGACCCCTTGTGGCCGCACTGGCTTTGGGCGGGGCGGCGAGCGCGGCGCAGGCGCTGCGTCTGCTGATCGACGAGCTGGCCGTCGCCATGGCGCTGAGCGGCATCCGCACGCTGGAGGAGGTGAGCCGTGCCTTGCTCTGGCAGGAGCGGCCTTGACGCCCCTTTATTTTGACTTTAAAAGTCAACATTAACAAGCACATGAATTCATGCTGTTTTTATCCATTCCAGACTGGACGCCATGACCAAGAAACTGCCTGATGCGCCGCATACTGAAGCGGAGCTCCCTTCCACCGCGGCCTTGCCGGTGATCGACGTGATGACGCTTCTGGGAGAGAGCCGGGAGGCCATTCTGCTGCACAACGGCGAGCGTTATCGCCTGCGTATCACCGCCAACAACAAGCTGATCCTGACGAAGTAAGAAGCTTTACGCGGCCTCGGCACGCAGGCGGGCACGCAGCATGAACGAGAACCCGAGCCCCAGCGCGAAAAGGCCTGCGCCCGCCAGAGAAAACACCGCCACACCGCCTCTGGCGACCATGAGCCAGGCTGCCAGCGCCACCCCGGCGGATTGGCCGAGGAAGAAAGCCGAAGCGAACAGGGACACTGCGGTTCCGCGCACCTCGGGCGCCATTTGCGTCGCGTTGGTCTGCAAGGTGTTGTGCAACATGTAATAGCCAATGCCGATGAGAAAGCAGGCGGGCATGGCCCAAACCCAATGGGGACCAAACGCGAGCATCCCCATGGAAATTGCCAGAAGCACCCCGCCGCGCAGGGACAACCCTGCCTCGCCGAAGCGTGCGACGAGATGGCGCGAAAGAAACGTGTAAGACAGCCCACCAAGCCCGAAGAGGCCCATGACAAGCCCGGTGACGGTCAGCTCCAGATCAAACCGCAGGTGCAGGTAACTGGGGATGAGCGCCAAGGCGCCAAACAGGGCACCACCTTCCAGAAACACCACAAGCAGGATGCGGCGCGCCCAGGGGCGCAGCACCACCTGACGCATCTGGGCGACCATGCCGAGACCGATGGTGCCCGGTGGTGCCTTGGCGATCGCCAGCGCATTGCGGCGCAGCTCCGCCAGCATCAGCAGGCCGACCACGAGATAGAACGCGGCGAGAAACGCAAAGGCCCAGCGCCACCCGACCGTATCGGTAAAAAGCCCGCCGAGAAACTGCCCCGCAATGACGCCGCTGATCTGGCCCACGAGATAGCGAGCCAGCGTCGTCTGGCGATGCTCATAGGGCACCGTGTCGCCGATCCACGCCATGGCAAGCGGGATGATCCCCGCAGCGGTTATGCCGATCAGGATGCGCGCCAGCACCAATTGCCCCAGCGACTGCGCAGCCAGAGCGGCCAACGCACCCAAGGTGCAGGCGAGCGTGGTGAGCGCCACCAGCCGGTATTTGCCGAGGCGATCCCCCAACGGACCGAAAAATGCCTGCGCGACGCCATAAGCGACCGCGAAGCCGGACACCACCAGCGAGGTTTGCGCAGGAGTGGCCGCAAAAGCGTGCCCCAGCTCCACGAGCATGGGATCACAGATGCGGCCTGTGGTGCCGCTCGCCATGGCAGCGAGGGAGAGAAGCGTGATGGCGCGAGAATGCTCGCGCGAGAGCGTGGAAGACAAGGACGAATCCGGGCTCGGGTTGGCTGAGGCGAGTGGTAGCGCGCACAGCGCCCCGAAACCAAGCCGTCACCCTGTCACGAGCGCGTGATGACGCTCTTTCGGGCATCTTTCACGAAGCTGCGCGTGATGGGTTGATGCGAAGCCGCGAAGCCGCTAAACGGAGCCTCCTTGTGCATTGGGGTATCGCCAAGTGGTAAGGCAGCGGATTTTGATTCCGCCATTCCCAGGTTCGAATCCTGGTACCCCAGCCAAGGTTTTCCCAATTTCCTTTCTCGCCTGACGCCCGTGCGCCGCTGTGGTGGACTATGTAGCGCGCCGCGATTTTCTGGACATATTGATTTGGCCATTCTGGACATTTGGCCAAACTCAAGATCGATCACACCTCACGAAAAGGCGAGGCGATCATTGTCCCGCCGCTGCCCTTCAAGGATTTTGAAAGCATCATAGGCGTGCTCGCGAAGCACGCCGAGAAGGCTCTCTCGATCAAGCCCGGAACCGTTGATGGTGATATTGGGGGAATAAGTCACGCTTCCCCCATCCGGTGCGCCAGCGCCGCTCTTGCGCCCGCCGATCAGCGCGGTGTCAGAGCTGATGCTGCCCACCGGTGTCACCGCATCGCGCATCTGCCCAACAACATTCTGCACCGCCGCAACGGCAGGCCCCGCATGGATACCCATGGCGAGCGTCTCGGCAAACTTGATCTGATGCAGATCCGAGAGCGGCCCAACCTTGGCGGGTGAGTGCGGAAGATGATCGCGGATCTGCTGTGTCACATCGCGCACGGCAGCAACCGCCGCCTCGGCACGCGCCCGCATCCCCTGCGCGAGCGTCTCCATCATCGCGGCACCGTGGCTGTGGAAGCTGATCCCGGCGAGGTATCCCTGCGCTGCACCAATCGCTGCCTGAAGCGCGGGCAGCAACGAGAATGCGGCAACGGCCTGTTGCACCTCGTTTAGCAGCTCCTTGAGACGCTCGAGCGTTTTCACACCTTCCTGCGCCTGCTGTGCCTTGGCGAGCGCGCCGCCGTCGCCATTCTTGTCGGCCCCGCCGAGGCCAACCATGTTGCCCACACTGTTGACAGCACCCTTGAGGTTCTCCCAGACGCGCGAGATCTTCTCCCAAGCTCCCTCTACGAACTTGGCGATTTTGGAAATCGCGCCGTCAAAGGCGTCATAAAGGGTCTTTCCCCAGTCCGCGACCCACTTCGCCACCGGCTCGAAGGCCTTCTGCAAGGCTTCCAGCGGCTTCCAGTTGTCGAAGCTGGTCTTGATCGTATCCCAGAGGTCAGAGAACCACGGCCCGATACTCTCCCAGTTTGCATAGATCAGGTAGGCACCAGCCGCGATTGCCGCGATGCCCGCCACCACCCAACCAATCGGCGTCGTCATCATCGCCGCGCCCAACATCACGAAGGTGCGTGCCGCCATGGTAATGGCGCTGGCGACCATACCCACCGCCATAACAACCTGAGAAGCATAACCGAGGAAGGGCAGCGCCACGAGCGCCGCCACCACATTACCCCAGCCGCCGAACGCTTGAACAACGGGATCCACGGCGCTCGCCATGGACTGGAGCTTGCCCCAGATCGCCCGGATCTTCGCCTCAACCTCGATCAACCCTTGCTTGATCCGCCCGCCGAGCTGGTCGGCGAGGGCGTCGAGACCCTTCTCGCCCATCTGTTCGGTATAGCCGAGCATCTCCTTGAGCTTGTCGGAAACATAGGCGAACGGACCGGCATCCATTACCTTGGCCGTAATGGCGTCCCAGTTGTTTGCCAACTGGATCATCATGCCATCCGGCGACATGCGCTTGTTCTGCATCTGCCCCGCAAAGCGGGCGGAGATCAACGTCTGAAGTTTCTGAAGGGTTTCCGCTGCCTTCTCAGACTCAAGCATGACCCTCTGAACTTTGTTGTTGACCAGCGCCTCAACGTAAGAGCGCCCCTCTCCATCACTTCTCGCATCCAAGCCGAAACTGCCGAGGCCGGAATAATCGCCACGGCTTGCGGAGGCCCATGCATTGGCGGTGCTCTGGATGCTTTGCTGTTTCATGACAGCGGCATTGCCAAGCATATCCATCAACCCGTTCTGACGCGGATCGATACCGGCAGGAGCCAATTCCAACAGCGCAGCGCGGGTGTCGGCAGTCCGGAACGGAGCCTGTTTACCCCAAGCATCGCCATACTGGCGCATAGCCTGCGCGGCCTCGGCCGAGCCGAGATCGGGCCGGAGGCGGTTCTCGACATCAAGCGCGCCCTGGACATTCGAAAATGCGTTGACGCCCGCCTGGTTAAGACCGGTGCGGGTGGACGCATAAGCATTGTTCATAAGGCCGAGGCCGCTGTTTCCCGCGCCGGACACAGCACCCTTGATGCCGCCCCATGCGTTTTTGACCGCGTTCATCGCAGCCTGTCGGGCATTGTCGCCCATGGCTTTGCCCATCGCCCTGCCGATAGCCGCGCCGGCTGCGGTGCCAATTGCACCCCAAGGAGCATTTGCCACCGAACGGGCCATCTGACGCATCCGCCCTTCGGTTCGTGCCGCTTCCTGCCCCGTCTGCTTGACTGCTTCGGTAATTTTCTTCTGCGCGGAAGCTGCCTTCGTGGCATCCTGCGCGTAGCGGTCTGCCCAATAGTCCTTCCAGAACGGCTCGCGCGCCACGTTCTTGCGGGTCTGCTCCTGCCGCTCGAATTCGGCATAGGCCGCTTTGCGCCGCGTCAGTTCAGCCATGCGCTTCTGATGCGCGTCAGAAGCAGCAGCCGAGACAGCTTTCTCCGCCTTGGCTTGTGCGCTCATCGCGTCAGTGGCCTGCTTGGTAGCCTTGGAGATCTGCGCGGCATTCTGAGCGGCCTTGTTTCCAGCCGCCGCATTGGAAGCGTTGATCGCCTTTTGGGCGGCTTCAAGCTTCTTGAGCGGCCCCAGCGCCTTGTCGATAAGCTCCAGCGTCAGTGCGACTTTCATGGCATCAGACATTGCCGCGCCTCCTTCAGTGACCGTCAGGCGAGAGAGGACAAGGCTTCTTCGTAGCTGATGCCCTTGTTGCGCGACACAGACATGGCCCGATCATGCAAAAGCGCTCTTTCGGGAGACACCTCGTAGCCGTCCGGAACCTTGTAGTTCGCCCGCTTTTCGCCATCCTCGAACGGGTCCGCGAACTGATTTGTGATCGATCCATAGTTGACGACAACAGGCAGCGTCGAAATGAACCGCTTGAAGAAAATCAGCGCCTCGACCGAAACTTGAGCGCCGCTCGCATCTGCGAAGCTGACCTCGCCCGCGCCGGACAGGCTGTCCATGAAGGACACCAGCTGATCCTTGTGGCAAGGAAGAACACGCCCCTCCCTGACAAGCTTCTCCAAAAGCTTGTCGTTCTCAGACCGCCCCAGCTGGCGCTGATAAAAGGCTTCAACTTCCGCGACGGTGAGATCGCCAAAGGTCATGACGCCTTCACCAGCCGTGGCAAACTGCGCCTGTTTCAGCCCCTTCACAGCCGGTGCTGCGGCCCCGAGAAAGCCAACGTGCTTGAGGGCATATGATCCGGGTGTCGGATTGTTGCCCGCGTCGGGCATGTAAAACGATGCCGAAACCTTGGCATAGCGCTTCTGACGCACCTGATCCGCGAACTCCGGGTCGATATCGCCCACGTTGGCAATCAGGCGATCCCCTTTCACTTCCAGTGATTTCACCCATCCATAGGCGGGACCATCGGTCTTGGGGTGGCCGATAACGACCGGGGCTTCATGGATCGCCGGATTGTATCGGGAGGCGGTCCCTTCAAGGTCCGCCTGCGAAAAGCTCATCGAGCCTCCCCCCCATCGGGGAATGGGTTCCGGCCCGGAAGATTTCAACCGGAATAGTGGGGCAAGCGCTGCACATGATGATTACCCCACCGAACAGACGTTCTGGAAGAGAAAGCCGGAGGAAATGCCCGTCAGAAGCGGTGCACGCTCATAGGTGACACCGTAAACCCACGACTTCACATCGTTGTCCCAGAATGCCTGTTCGACGAACGGATGCCCTTTGAGAGTGTAGGTGTAGCCGAAAGACGGTTCTTCGAAGCCTTCCGGTGCGGGCGGGACATAGGCCAGAACAGCCGAGTTGCCCCAAACATCCCTGAATTTTTCGTTCTCGCCGGTCCCATCGAGGTATTTCGCCTTGGCGACGGACACCATTTCGAGATCGAAATACGCCGCGAGCATTTCCGCCGTGATGCTGTCCGCAGAGGTGTATTTGAACTTCTCCGCGATCTTCTGGTTCCGGCGCAGCGCCTTGAACGCCTTGTTCGGGATAACCATCCGGTTCGGCTCGATGCCCGCGCTGTTGCGCACCGCTTCCTTTGCGTCATCGATATGTTTGAGAGGATCGGAGGCCGGATCCTCCCAAATGTCCGATCCGGCAAGGGTCAATTTGCGGTCGTTGCTGTAGTTGTTCGCATCGGTCGCCAGCTTGGCCTGTTCATCCTCAAGCGAGAGGGTGAGCGAGAACATCACGCTGCGGGTGGCGCGCTTACCCAGATCGATACCCGGAACGCGTGAGGCATCGCCCAGCAGTTCGCGCGGGATGGAGGAGTTGAGAGCATCCTGCACCAGCGAGAAGGGCTTCCCCGCGTAACCGAACGGAACCTTTGCCGTGGAAGCGCCGGGCGCGCGGCGAACGGTGTAAAGCCGGAAGCTTTCGCGCCCGAACTCGATGGTCGTCCCCCCGCGTTCCGTCACGTCAATGGACGGAAACAGTGTCATGCCGACGCGGTCCGCGTGCTTGAACCCCTGCGCGACGGTCGAGAGAACCGGATCGATAACGCGCCCCTGCGCGACGGTCATATTGGACATTTCAGGCTCCAAAATAGGGTGTGGCGTCAGATCGCGTTTTCAGGCGTTCTGGCGGGCTTTTTGTGGTTTCTGGTAGGGTGGGTGCTGAGGCTCCCGTCATGGGGCGTCAGATGGCCGTCAGAAATTGAAGGAGAGGCATCCGGTTTGCCGTGGTGCGCCAGCCCCATTCCCTTGATCGCCAACAGGACTGAACGGCGATGAAGCCCAACCTCAAGCCCAATTTCTCCGGTGGTTTTGCCAGCAGCAACCATTTGCTTGATTTTTTGATGCCGCCACTTCGTTGTCTTCAACGAAACGGGAACGACCATATCTTCCCCGCCGAAATCTTGGATCAGCGCTTTCTGATCTTCCTCCGACAACATTCGGATAGGCGCATTGGCATACCTCGACTGCTGCGGCGTCTCAGAAAACTTTTTCGGAATGTGAAGGCGGGTGCCGGGAACGGCCTCAACCATGCGCCGGACAATCCCCATACCCAGATGCTCCGCAACGGGCCGGATGGATTTCGGGAGCGCATCAATCAGGGGGTCATAATCTTCCATACCCACACCTCGCGTGTTCGAGGCCTGATAGGGCGATGTTTTCATCTTTACTTACAGGTGATGAAAGCACCCGCGCGCGCGCGACAAGGCATGTAAACCTTGCTTTTGCCGGGCGGGCTTGTCGGAGCCCCTGCTTGGCCGATGAGCCAACCTGTGCGCCAACATGGGCGGGGTCATCGTGCGGTCATGGAGCGGCGACGCCTCTTGCTTCCCTCCGGTTCAACGAGTGCGAAGAACCTCCATGGCCGCGCCCACACCATGCGATGCAAGGGAACCGCCCCCATGAACTTCAAAACCACCACCCACACGGTGAAAGCTACTGGTGACGGCCCGGAGCGCCGCTTCATCACCTTCAACGGCGCTCTTGCCGGTGCGAATGACGCCGTGCTCGGCGTGTCCCAGACCGCGTTCAAGACGGGCAGCGTTTTCACGGCTGACATCATCGGCGTGACGGAAGTCGAGGCGGGCGGCCCGATCGCCAAGGGCGACAAGATCACGCCGGACGCCACTGGCCGCGCGATCAAGGCTCCGGGCGACGCAACGAACGTTGTGGGCCGCGCCGTCAATGACGTGACCAGCGTTGGCGCTGGCGCTCTGGTGTTGATCCGTTGAAAGAAGTTGCGCGGCCCCTTGCCCTGCCGCGCTCGCCTGCGGGGCTACGAGGGCCGGGACAAACGGCCTCGCCACACAGGAAAAACTGACGCCAGCCTCTCAAGAGAACGGCCCGTCATTTTAAACTGATGGCGCGGCCCGTGATCTGCCGCGCGCGCTTGACCACCTTGGACGAACCGGACCACGCGGTCATCAATGGCCAATGCCGGGAAATCCTACCATGCGTCAGAAATTGAGGAAAGCGTCAGGGTTCTGACGCTTCGTTTTTACCCAAGTGCGCGGTCAGAATACGCCGGATGGCTTCCGGCCTCGACGGCTTCGGGTTCGGCTGAGCTTCTATCCATGCATCAATGGATACCAACAGCGGATCATGAACGCGCACACCAAGCATGGTGCCGACACCTGTTGGCTTAGGACCACGCTTTTTTCGTGTTATCAGGGTTTCTTGACCGCTCATAAAAATCCTGATAACAGAGAAACAGGCCGAAGGGAAGTTGGCCCTTCCGCTTCGGCCCTAACCCGAGCCATGAGGACATCATGACCAAGGCTGCTGCCACCCATATCACATATGATCCCGCAGCGCTCACCCCGTCAGAACGGTCGGAAGCGGAGAAGGCTGCAAAAAGCGAAGCCACGCTTCCTGTCTCGGCTGAGCGTCTCGCCACACTGAACAAGCGCTTTGTAAAGCACGCGCGCGGGCTGAACATTCTGCCGCTGCTGCTGTCAGCCAGCGCGGAAGAGGTTGGCCAGATGGGAGATGACGCGCATTGGTCGCTCCAAACGCTTCTCGAAATCGTGCTTGATCCCTTGATGGAGATGAGCGCGGAATTTGAGGAGCTGGAAAGCGTGGGAAAACTCCGCGCCAAGCTGATCGGCGCATGAGGCAAGCCCTTCCCCCTTCAAGTCTGTTCAACCCGGCCCCGTGGCCGGGTTTCGTCGTTCCGGAGTACTGCGTTATGGTGAACGAAACTAAAAAGGCGAAGCCGTGAGGGAATGGTGGCACCTATCGGAGATCGTGACGGCGTGCGAGGGCGTGAAAGCTCCGCAATCTCCGAACGAGATGTTCTGCTTTCTGGTCTTTTATTGCTCCGGTCGGCTGAAAAGCCTTCTGCCGCTTGAGCGGGTTTCATCGGAAGAAATCGACGCCCTTTTCAAGGGCGATATGGTGAACGCGAAGGCCATTCCTCCAATTTTTCTTGATATTCTGGAAGTTCGCAACGGGGGAGAGCCGTCCTGGTCGGTGCGTGGGGCCACAGAAACAACTCATGCATTGTTGCAACGGGAAAACGTGGGGGAACGACGCCTCTTTGAGAAAAGCGTCCTCTCTGCCCGTGCCGAAGCCCGCCAATGCTACCTGTATGGGGTTGGGTTAACGCGTAGCTACCCCTTCTTGTCGGCCATTCCAGACCTGCGGTGGTTCTCGCTCCCATGGATCGTTCACCTTGCTCTGCCCGGCATCCCGAAGTCTCAGTCCGGCATATACAAGTGGATCAACAGCGCCCCTCGGGATCTTCTCCACGCCGATAATGTAGTTGAGTGGCGCGCCTTTCCGCGCTCGTGGAGAACTGCCTTCTCAATTCGGTGGACAAACGCGATGGCTGCTCTTGGGCACCTCTACACGGACGATGATTTTCCGGCGCAGTTTTTCACGCGGCTCGCCAGAGAACCCATGACGGATAGCGATCCGTCCAGTGCGCGCATGCTGCTAATCGAGCGCGTAAGAGATCGCATGAAGAGCGGCGAGGGAAAAATGGAGGCGATCCGGGCCACCGTCTTGGAGGCCGCGTCGGCTGATCGAGAAAGCGACTTGGGAAAGGCAGCCCTTGCCGCCAATGCCAAGAATAGAGGGCTTTCGGAACGCAGCCTTCGGCGCTGGATCGAAGGAGCGGATCTGTGACGCCTAATTTTAGCGAATGGCATCTTTTCCGCGCATAACCCTTTCATTCTTATGATATTTCTACTGTTTTCTTATCCAGAACATTTGGCCACACAATTCGCACCCATTTTGCGTAATAAAATTGCGCGCTGATTTTCTGGACAAAACTGACCAATGTTTGTCCTACCAATGGGTTAGCGTATATTCAGGACTGTCCGGAAACCGTCCGAGTTTGGCCGTTTTATTCTACTGAACGGCTATTTTTGTCCAGAAAGCACATTTGGCCACTTTTGGCCCAAGTCGTTGAAATTCCGATTGATTAGCGATCAATTGGCCAAATCAAATATGTCCAGAATATCCGGGTGCCTCACAGACTAGTCCATTGCCAAGCGCAGCTTGCGGGGGCACTCGTTTTCTATGATCGGGTGATGCGCACCGCCGGTGCGCCCTCAAGGATGAAGCAGCATGGCCCAGCATTCGGACCCGG
>Ga0209794_1001772_pt1 | contig 14070 bp, 10 predicted proteins | sample EBPBio232013_DNA_FD_185869 | JGI IMG/M metagenome (GOLD analysis project Ga0209794, IMG submission 185869) | Wastewater treatment Type I Accumulibacter community from EBPR Bioreactor in Madison, WI, USA - Reactor 1_5/23/2013_ DNA (SPAdes)... | ecosystem: Engineered > Bioreactor > EBPR >... | reverse complement strand
TTGCATGGGGCCACTGGGTTCGCCCCTGTCGCGCTATGGCGTACAAATCACCGACAGCGAATACGTGGTCGTGAACATGAAGATCATGACTCGCATGGGCGAAAACGTATTGCCGTTTATTCCGGCAAAAGGATTTGTAAAATGTTTGCATACGGTGGGTGATCCGCTGCTGCCGGGACAACCCGAAAAGCAATGGCCCTGCAACCCAACCGTTAAATACATTTCGCATTTTCCCGAAGATAGATCCATTATCTCTTATGGCAGTGGTTATGGCGGTAATGCACTGATGGGCAAAAAATGTTTCGCCCTCCGCATCGCGTCGGTAATGGGTCGTGAAGAAGGCTGGCTGGCCGAGCACATGCTGATCATGGGGGTTGAATCGCCCGACACCAGAAAAACCTATGTGGCGGCGGCCTTCCCCAGTGCCTGTGGTAAAACCAATTTTGCAATGCTGATTCCGCCGGCTGCGTTGAACGGCTGGAAAGTGACGACCGTGGGCGATGATATTGCCTGGATACACAAGGGCAAAGGCGGACAGCTTCGGGCCATCAACCCCGAAGCAGGTTATTTTGGCGTGGCACCGGGTACCAATTTCAAGACCAATCCCAATGCGATGGAAAGCATCCGGGCCAATACCATCTTCACCAATGTGGCCATTACCCCCGATAAAGATGTTTGGTGGGAAGGTATGACCGAAGAAGTACCGGCCGGGCTCACGGACTGGCACGGTAAACCCTGGGATCCAAACAGTGGTAAACCCGCCGCCCATCCTAACTCACGCTTCACGGCACCCGCCATCCAAAACCCGGCGATCGACAGTAAATGGGATGACCCCGCTGGTGTGCCCATTGATGGTTTTATATTCGGTGGTCGTCGCAGCGCGGGTGTACCATTGGTGTACCAATCGTTCAACTGGAATTTTGGCGTGTACCTCGCCACCACCATGGGCAGTGAAATGACCGCCGCCGCCTTTGGTGAAATTGGAAAAGTAAGAAGAGATCCGTTTGCCATGTTGCCCTTCATGGGTTACCATATCGGCGACTATGTGAATCACTGGTTGCAGTTTGGCCGTAACCTGCCGAAAGCGCCGCGCATCTTTGGCGTGAACTGGTTCACCAAAGATGAGAATGGTAAATTCCTGTGGCCGGGATTCGGCGACAATATGCGCATACTCATATGGATGGTGAAGCGCATACGGGGCGAATCATCAGCTGTTGAAAGTCCGCTGGGCTGGATGCCCCGCTACGAAGACATCAACTGGTCGGGCATGGAGCATTTCAGCAAAGACAAATTCGCCGCGCTGATGAACCTCGACAGAGAACCGGCGAAAAAAGAATTGCTATCGCACGAAGAACTCTTCGAAAGATTCTACGATAAAATGCCGAAAGAATTTCTGTTCATGCGAGAACTGATACTTTCATCGCTGTGGCGTTCGCCAGAAAAATGGGAACTGCAACCAGAACGGGAATGATCAATACTGGTCTTGGCCGGCATTCATCCCACCCCAGATTTTTTCTTGTGTAATGGGTGAACTGGGCGCTGACCAAAACGGGTCAGTGGCCGGTAACCCCAGAGGCAGAAAAATCAGGCTGCTCATGTACAGACTGCCGGTGGTGATATAATTGTTGGCCAGTGCAGGCTGGTGTCCGTCAACACCAATTTCCAACCAACCATCGGCGGTATAGGTGCCAGGCGCGCTTAGTGTGCGATGTAATACAGCACTCAACGCGCGACGCACCTGGCCGGCTGGCAGGTTGTCGGGAAGTTGTTTGCGCCAGGCCATGTCTGCCAGGTGATGGAAAGCACCACCACGATACACTACCGAGCGACCAATGATGGGATAAGAACCATCGGGGGCAATCAATCGTTCCAGGATGGTTGCATAACGCGCATTGGTCTTCTCCAATTTTTCGTGCATCACCGCATAAGGATTCGGCTCCACATCTTTCACGATGGCCTTGATTTTGTCTTTGAAACCAGGCGCCGTCACTTTGATGGGCAATATGGTTTCCAATACAGCGGTGAGATAAGGATGAATCACCACACTGTTGTACATATCCCAATGAAACTCTTTGCCATCCGAATAAATGCCATCGCCCAGGTACCATTGCTCCATTTGCCGCAAGGCATATTCAATGCGTACATCATCGTAGGGTAATCCGTTTTTAGCGAAGAAGGCTTCAATGAGGGCTGAGTTAAGAATCCAGTTATTATTAAAAGGCGTAACACTTCTGCAATCTGTAAAAGCAGTCACCACATTCTTCTTCACCTCTTCCGGCAATTGTTGCCAGATGCCCGGAGCCCGCATCAATGCAAACGCGAGATATGAGGCGTCAACCAACCGCTGGTTGCCCTGTTTAAAATTCAGGTAATCGGGCGATTGCGGATTCACTGCATTGCTGAGTGCTTTTACAAAAAGGTCGCGGTATTTCTGGCGAAGGGCCAGTTCATTGGCGTCGCCGCCTTCTGCACTTAGCCAAGGTGCGATACCGGCCGACAAACGGCCAAATGCTTCCAGGTAAGCCGATGGTTTGGTAAAATCATTCACCACGCTGGAATCACCAAACTGAACGGTCATTTTTTGCTTCAGCGTACCGGCAGCCAGGTTGGTTAAAACAGGTGAAGCCATTTTATCGAGCGCAGTGAGCCAGGCCTGCCTGGTTTCAAGCGTACTATCGGTGCCGGCTATTCGGCCGGCTACGGGCGTTGTGGTGACAAATACTTCTTTCGGAGCGCCACCGCCACAGGCAGCCAGCAATAAACTGAAAGCTGCCGTTACAACTAAAAAGGGTTTCATCAACGGGTGTTCGTTCGGGTTATTAATGAAGTTACAGTACTGCTGCTTTTTCTAGTACAGCAATCTTGCTTTAATGGTTTCTTTGACACCGCTTAACAGTTTCTGTGCTTGACCAGACAGTTTCTTGTCAACGTCGAGCACCACATAGCCAATCTCGTCGTTGGTTTTCAGGTATTGGCCCAGAATATTGATATGGTGTTTACTGAGTTCTGTGTTAATCGCACTCAATACACCTGGTACATTCCGGTGGATATGCAAAATTCGGTGCGCGCCTTCCTGGGCGGGCAATCCCAATGGAGGAACGCTGTGAGAGCCAAAACTATTGCCAGCTTCCAGGTATTGCGACAATTTAACGCTCACATCCTCGCCAATATTTTGTTGGGCCTCTTCTGTTGAGCCACCAATATGCGGGGTCAGGATTACATTGGGCAGGTTTTGCAGTGGCGTTTCAAAGTGATCGCCGTTTTTTTCGGGCTCCCACGGGAAGGTATCAATGGCTGCCCCCGAGAGATGGCCATCTTCCAGAAACTTCGCCAAATCATTGAGGTCCACCACTTCGCCCCGGGCATAATTCAACAGGATACTGCCTTTTTTGAAATGTTTCAATACCGACTTATTGATCATGTTCCGGGTCAACGGCGTGTCGGGTACGTGTAGGGTAATGATATCTGATTGCGATACCAGTTCTTTGATGCTTTTGGCAGCCTGGGCATTGCCCAGCGGTAATTTGGTCAATACATCGTAAAACAGCACCCGCAGGCCCATGGCCTCGGCCAGCACACTCACTTGTGTGCCGATGCTGCCATAACCGATAATGCCCAGGGTTTTGCCCCGCAATTCAAAACTGCCCTTGGCCTCTTTGAGCCAAATACCCTGGTGGGCGGCAATATTCTTGTCGGGAATGCGACGAATCAACATGACGCATAAACCGATCACCAATTCAGCCACCGAACGGGTATTGGAATACGGCGCGTTGAACACGGCAACACCACGGCGGGTAGCGGCTTTCAGGTCCACCTGGTTGGTGCCAATGCAAAAACAACCAATCGCCTGGAGTTTGGGCGCGGCTGCCAATACCTTGTCGGTAATCTGCGTTTTGGAACGGATGCCGAGTATATGAACATTCTTGATTTCTTTGATCAGTTCTTCTTCAGATAGGGCGCCCGACAGCTTTTTGACCGAATTGTAGCCCAAGGCCTGGAAATGCTTTACGGCTTTGTCGCTGATGTTTTCAAGGAATAAAATATTGATTTTTTCTTTTGGATAACTTGTTGTGGGCTCCATATCATTGATTGACTATTTGCAAATATCCCCGTTTTTAACCAATTAATAAGCCGTTAAACGCCGATGCGGCATACAATTTGCCCACATTTTTCCGTTATAGCGCTGTAATCCGAATCCTAATATCAAATTGTAAGCTTTTGAAAAACAGTATTGTAGCAATTACTGCCACGCTCATAACCGGCTTGATGGGCTGTGGACAGCATGCTGGCGATGAAAATGCCGTTCCCGATCAAACGCACAATGTTAAAATAGTTCCGGCCTCCTTTCAATATGCCGACCGGTTGACCAACGAAAAATACCAGGCCGCCATTAGGGGTTTTTTCGAGAAAAATTTCGGTCGACAGGGTTTCAATGGCGCTTACCTGGTGGCCAAAGACGGTGCCATCATCAGTGAGGGGTATGAGGGCTATCGCGACCTCCAGAGTCGCGAGGGCGAGCTCGGTGAACACGATGCCTTCCACCTGGCCTCTGTGTCGAAAACCTTTACCGCCATGGCGGTTCTCAAACTCTGGGAGAACGGCCAACTTGATATCAACAATGACCTGAGCCTGTATTTTGAAAAATTCCCTTACCCGGGCACTACCATCAAAATGTTGCTCAGCCACCGCAGTGGCCTACCGAATTATACAAACTATCTCGACGTATACCATTGGGACAAGAAAAAACAGGTGACCAACCTCGATGTATTGTCGAGCTTGTATACCCTGCACCCACCCCTGCAATTCCCTACCGGCAAACGTTTCGCTTACTGCAATACCAACTATGCCCTGCTGGCACTGGTGGTAGAAAAAGTAACCGGCAAACATTTTCCCGATTATATGCGCGAAACATTTTTCGAACCGCTGGGCATGGAAGACAGCTACATCTTCCAGCCGCAGGACGAAGAAAGATCGCTGCCTAGTTATGAGTGGAACAACCGCAAATACGGGCTGGAATTTATGGACCTGGTATACGGCGACAAAAATGTGTACTCGACCCCGCGCGATATGCTGAAATGGGACCAGGCCTTGTACAGTGGTAAACTATTTCGCGACAGCACCCTGCAGGCAGCGTTTACTGGTTACAGTTATGAAAAGAAAGGTGCCCGTAATTATGGCCTTGGCTGGCGCCTCACCGAAGTGGACAACGGTAAAAAAATCGTGTACCACAATGGCTGGTGGCATGGCAACAATACAGTGTTTATCCGGCTGCTTGATGAGCATGCAACCATCATTGTATTGGGCAACAAATTCAACAAAGGCATCTATCGTTCTAAACAACTCTGTGATCTCTTTGGTGATTACCGGCAGAGCAATAAACTCTTCCAGGAATCAGACATGGAAGCGACCGACCATATCGCTGCCGGTGGTTCACAATAAGCCTTCTTTTTCGTACATTCCGGTATATGATCGCATTGTCGTCCCAACAAATCCGGGATTGGGATCAGTATACCATTCAACAGGAAAATTCTACCTCGCTCATCCTGATGGAGCGGGCAGCCAATGCGTGCGTGCAATGGATGACAGCCCACGCTATTCCAGGTGAAAAGCCGGTTTTTATTTTCTGCGGAAAAGGGAACAATGGCGGCGACGGACTGGCCATTGCGCGACTACTCTCCGAGCGCGGCCATACAGTGATTGTATACATCATCGAATTTGGCAAAGTTGGTACCCCCGATTTTCAGGCCAACCTGCAACGGTTACACGAAAACAATATTCCCGTTCATTATTTGCAAGAAGACGTACCCCTGCCCCTGCTACCGGTGGGATCATGGATCATCGATGCCTTGCTGGGTACAGGCGCCAATCGATTTCCTGAAGGTCGAATGGCTGCACTGATTCATCACCTCAACCAAACAGAAAACCCGATTTGCAGTATCGACCTGCCAAGTGGTATGCTGGCCGATCGTTCAGTGCCGGCCAATAGTTGTATAACGGCAACGGTCACCCTAAGTTTTCAATGTTTTAAACCGGCACTGCTTTTTGCCGACAATGCATTTGCATTTGGCAAAGTGGTGTTGCTTGATATCGGTCTGCATCCCGATTATCTCAACCAGATAACGCCCTTATACGAAGCGATAGACCGCTCTTTCGCGGCTTCCATATTTCAGCCACGCGGCGAATTTTCGCACAAAGGGCATTTCGGTCATGCATTGCTGTTAGCTGGCTCGGTTGGCAAAATGGGCGCGGCCATCCTGGCCGGCAAAGCCTGTTTGCGATCAGGACCCGGGCTCCTCTCCTTTTTGAATCCAACCGGCAACCAGGCCATTTTACAGATCGCCCTGCCCGAAGCCATGTGCCTGACAGCGCCAGCCAATTACAATGTTTACCGTGCCGTTGGTTGCGGCCCGGGACTCGGTACCAGTCCCGAATCCACTGCCGCTTTGAAGGAGGTGTTGAATAATACTGATCGTCCGCTGGTGCTGGATGCCGATGCCCTCAACCTGCTGGCCATGCACGCCGACTGGCAGCCCCTGGTGCCCTATTTTTCTATCGTAACACCCCATCCCAAGGAATTCGATCGACTGGCGGGCAGTTCTTCATCAGAGAGTGAGCGCTGGCAAAAAGCCATCGACCTGGCCCGGTCGCGCGGCTGGGTGGTGATCCTCAAAGGCCATTTTACCCTGATTGCGATGCCCGGCGGCAAAGCTTATTTCAATACATCAGGCAATGCCTCGATGGCCAAGGGTGGCAGCGGCGATGTATTGACGGGTATGTTAACCGGTTTATTAACCCACGGTTATTCTTCTGAACAGGCTGCTATTCTGGGAGTTTACTTACATGGACGAGCGGGCGAATTGGCGTCTATCGGTTATGGCATGGAATCGTCGCTGGCCACCGATACCATCGAACAAATCGGCGCGGCCTTTAAAGAAATCGGTGCCTGATCAGGATTTCTTTTTCCGCTTTTTGGGTTCTGTTGCAGCAGCTTCTTCCAGCAGTTTTCGCCAGTTATCATTTGGCGTGTCTTCCGTCTCCGCTACTGTTAGCCGGTAGCTTTCGGTATCAATATTTCGCTCTTTGATATCGGTACCGGTATAGGCTTCAATGGCATCGAGCAGGGGTTGTTCTTCCTTGCTCACAAATGAAATGGCTTCACCCCTTTTCACACCCCGGCCGGTACGCCCCACGCGGTGTACATAACTCTCCGGATGATCGGGCAGGTCGTAATTCACCACATAATCAACATCGGGAATATCGATGCCGCGTGCATTCACATCGGTGGTGATCAGCAAACGGCTTTGTCCTTCTCTGAAACTCGTCAACACTTTTAAGCGATCGGTCTGTTCCTTGCCACTGTGCATCACCAATGCGTCGATACCCACGCGTTGCATCGCCGCCGCAACCCGATCGGCCCGCAGTTTGGTGCGCACAAATACCAGCACTTTGGCTTCGGGTCTTTCTTTGAGCAGTTTTTCGAGGAAAAATCGTTTGTCGTCCATCTCAATGCGCGCAAATGCATGATCCACATTTTTCGACACCGGGTCTTTGGGTGATAGCTGGATGCGGATGGGTTTTTTAACGATGCGATAGGCCAGCTCTTTGATGCGCTCATTGATGGTGGCGGAAAAAAACAAGGTCTGCCGGCGCGTGGGCAGCTTGCGCACCAGGTCGTTGATATCGGTGAGAAAACCGAGGTCGAGCATATGATCGGCTTCATCAAGTATCAACACTTCAATATGCGCCAAAGCCAGGTGCCCCTGGTGCGATAGGTCAAACAATCGACCTGGCGTTGCAACCAATATATCGACGCCGTTTTTCAGGGCGCCAATTTGTGGGTCTTGCCCAACGCCACCGAACAAGCCCAATACTTTGAGACCCGTATGCCGCGTGATGTCTCTGAACACGGTGGCAATCTGCACGGCTAATTCGCGCGTGGGGACCATTACCAGGCAACGCAATACATTGAGCTGTCGCTTGCGCAGCAAGCGGTCGGCCACCGGTATGGCAAAAGCCGCGGTTTTACCTGTGCCGGTTTGCGCGATGGCAAGCACATCTTCGCCCTTCAAAATGGAGGGGATGGCTTTGTACTGGATATCGGTGGGTTTTCTGAATCCGAGTTCTTCCAAACTTTCTTTGATGGCCGGGTCAATATGGTACTGCGCAAACTTCATGCAGGCAAAATTAGGAAAGATACTAGCTTTGCCGCCCCCATGTTACGGAAAGAAGCGAAACATACCATTCAATTGGCCATCCCCATTATTATTGGCGAACTGGCACAAATGGCCCTCCACCTGATTGATGCGGCCATGGTGGGCGCCATTAGTTACAAGCAACTGGCTGCTTCTGCCCTGGTGATCAATTCGATGAATATCCCTTTTGTATTGGGCATTGGTATGACGATTTCGGTATCGCAAATGGTGTCGCTGGCCCATGGCCGGAACGACCGGCAAAAAGTTTCGCACTATCTCTACAACGGCTTTATTCTATGTGCCGGCACCGCTTTGCTGATAGCGGGTTTGCTGATCTACGGCGCACCGCTATTACGCAACATGAAGCAAGACCCCGAAGTGGTGGAGCTGGCCATTCCTTTCTTGCGACTCATGGGCTTGTCGATTGTGCCCATGTTGTTGTTTATGACGTTGAAGCAGTTTGCCGACGGACTTCAATACACCAAAACCGCAATGATTTTGTCGTTGGGTGCCTTGCCGTTGAACATATTGCTGAACTGGTTATTGATCTATGGCCATTGGGGGTTCCCGCGACTCGAACTCCTGGGTGCAGGATGGGCCACGCTGATCACGCGAAGCCTTAGTTTTATTTTATTGTTATTAGTGATTTTGCGACACCCAACTTTTCGGCCATACATCGCCGTTAGTGCCTCGCAGTGGAAGTTAAAAATGCAAACCTTTCATGAGTTATTGCATATCGGTATTCCCAGTGCCTTGCAGATTGGTTTGGAAGCCGGTGCCTTTGCGGTATCGGGTATTATCATTGGTACCATTGGCGCTGTTCCCCAAGCAGCCCACCAGATCGCTTTGAGTTGTGCCTCTTTCACTTTTATGGTGTCGATGGGCCTGGCACAGGCAGGTTCCATTCGCGTCAGCAATGCATTTGGCGCGGGTAACAAATCGAAGATCAGCGAAGTGGGTCGAAGTACCCTGCTCACCGCCCTGGCCTACGGTGTTTTTTGTGCCCTTGCCTTTACGCTGTTTCGCAACCAGTTGCCCTTGCTGTTTAATAAGAATACCGAAGTGGTGACATTGGCGTCGCTGTTGTTATTGTACGCTGCTTTCTTCCAGATTCCTGATAGCACCCAGGCCATTGGTGCCGGTTTATTGCGCGGCATCAAAGATGTGAAGCTGCCCACCGTGTTGGTCGCGGTTGCATATTGGGTGGTAGGCCTGCCACTCGGGTACCTGATGGCCTTTCATTTTAATTGGGGCGCACCAGGCATCTGGGTGGGACTGATCATAGGTTTGAGCCTGGCATCGGTATTCCTGGTGATTCGCTTTCTGCGGATGAGTCGTTGAGGGTCGACAAACCATCTTCCGTATCAAATTCATTCAGGTAAATGCGAACGAGTACCAGGATATAACTCATCAGCAGCGGACCGAAAATCAGGCCGATGAAACCAAAGAGGCTAAGTCCCGCGATAACCCCCATCACCGTCACCACCGGATGCACATCGCCAAAACGTTTCAACAACGTCATGCGTGCTACCGTGTCGATATTACCTGTTACCAACAGGCTGTATAACAACAAACCGGTTCCCTGCCAGTTTTGCCCGTTGGCATACAAAAAAATCACCACCGGTACCCAAATGATCATGGTACCCACCATGGGAAAAAAGGCAAACAAGCCAGTCAGCGTTCCCCAAATCAAAAACTCAGGCACACCGAAAATTGAATACCCGATGGTGGCCGTTATGCCCTGTATTATTGAAATCAACGGAATCCCAATGGCATTGGCCTTGATGGTATTCTGGGTTTCTTCCACCAGTAAATTGATGTTCCTGTTTTTAAGCGGTGTGATGCGCCACAGGAATGATTCGAGTTTGCGTCCCTCTACCAACATATAATACAATAGAAAAAGCATGATGACCAGGTTGGCCAAAATATTAGAGGTGCTATTGAGCAAGCCCGGTACCACGCCGCCTATTTTTTCAAACACGGCGTTGAGTGAATTGTTACCAAGTATTTTGTAGTCGTAGCGTGTCTCAATGGTTTCGATGGCGTTTTTCAATACATCAACATAACGCTGTGGCTGGCTCAAAAAGCTTTCTATCTTGGGCTCCAGCAGGGTTACCACCAGGTACACCGGAATGCCCAACACCACCAGGTAAAAAAGCAGGAACCCCAAAGCCGTCCAGCCTTTTTTGGATTTTTTGGTTTCAGTCAATTCAAAATACTTCGCGCGGCTAATGGTGTACAAGGTCAACGCGCAGAGCATGCCGGGGATGAACGCTCTTAAACTGTAGAACAATAAAAAAGTGAGTACCAGGATCAGTGCGAGTAGAAAAAGCTGCTTTAGTTTGGTATTGAAAGTTTTCATGACTGCTGTTTATCAAATCACAGACCAGCATAGCGCTGGTTCAGATACTGATTTTTCGATTGCGTGCCGCCGTAAGCCACTCGCCTGTTAACCGATGATTTTCTACCACCTGCGCGGCGGCGTGTAATGCAATGGTGGGGCAAACATGCCAGGGCAACATATACAATATATCACCCGGTTGGTAGCCGTGCCCTTCACCTGCTTCCAGCACCAGGTGTTCTTCGCTTTGGCCCACGGGCACCAGGTTTTCTGCGTGCAGAAACCGAACTCTTTTGCCGATTTCATTTTCGGCGGCAACTGCCTTATGCCCCAGGTCGAGACAGATTCGCGTAGCCGTTGGCAAAGAAGTGACCCTGGCCAGTAACACAATGGCAGGCAAAAAATCTTGTTCTGTAAATTGTAAGTAGCCGGCATCCCAATAAATAAATGTACCAGGACTGCAAATCCATTTTCCCTTTGCATGGATGGAAAAACTGGGCGAGCCGCTGGCGATGATGCTGATCGGGTGGCCTATCATTTTTTCGAGCGATGGCAACAATGCGATGATGGGTGCAAAGATGTCGGTCACGGCTTGTTGGCGATCGGCCAGCGAGGGTATGTGCAGGTGTCCATCGTAACAATGTAATCCCTCGAAAACCAACGACGACTCTTCTTGTATCTGATGGAGTAAATCGGTAATACCAGTCGCAGCTATGCCGGTTCGGTTTTGCCCCACATTAACATCCATCCAAACGGATAGCTGTAGGCCGGCATTTTTTGCGGCGGCCGCGATGGCCGTAACGGTTGTTGGATGATCAACCAGACAGGCGAATTTTTGGTTAGGATACGTTCTCAGTAGTTCCAACCAGCGTGTAAGAGTAGGCCCCACCGGCTGATAGGCCAACATTATATCAGGTACGCCCATGCTGGCCAGCATTTCGGCTTCGGCGATGGTGGCACACTTGAATTGATTGATGCCGGCTTGCAGCATCATCTGTACCGGCTCTTTGGCCTTGCTGGTTTTTACATGCGGACGCAAACGACCGGTATCGCCGCCCACCATGGCTATGGCTGTATTGATATTGTGCTGCACCCGGTCTTTGTACACCAGGATGGCTGGCGATGCCAGCTTTTCAGGGTTCAATATTTCGTACCAATGCATCATGTTGCCAGTTCGAAGATGACTTCGATTTCAACCGGAATATTGCCCGGTAGGCTGCCCATACCCACGGCACTCCGTACACCGATGCCAAGGTCATCGCCCCAAACAGCGGCAAACAATTCACTGCAACCGTTGATGACAAAAGGATGCTCGCCAAAATCTTCGGTACAGTTTACCATGCCGAGCACTTTCACCACTCGTTTGATTTTATCGAGACTGCCGAGTTGTTGTTTGATGGTAGCGAGAATGGTCAAGCCCACTTGTCGGGCTGCCAGCTTGCCTTCGTCTTTAGTAACGGTTGCGCCTACCCGACCACGAATCAATGATTTATCGGGCAGTACCGGTCCATGTCCGCTGACAAACACTTGTGTACCCACCAGCAACAATGGTTTGTACACCCCCATGGGTGTTGGAGCGGGTGGTAAAACAAGTGCAAGGGCGGCAAATCTTTCATCGGCAGTCATATCGTTTGGTTGGATGAAAGGTCAAGATACAGATTCTGCCGCTTTGTTTAACAGTAGCTTTGGAGGATGTTTTTAGGGTAGTAAAGGGCTTCTTTAAGGATGCAAGGGGCTGCCGTTGCGGATTTCTTCACTGGCATGGGTTACCAATGAATCGCCCACCTGCAATTCGCCGTAAATCTCCATTTTACCTTCACTAACGCGGCCTTTTTTGACGGCTATTTTTTTTGCTTTGCCTGCTTCGGCGCGAATCACAAAGTTGCCTTCGGCACTGTTCAACAAGGCAGTTTCCGGAATAACAAATGAACTGTCGTTCGACGGCAACGGCATTACCACTTCTGCCACCATACCGGGAAGCAATTTCTTTTGGCTATTGTCTACATCCATTTCCACCCGTTGTGAACGCAACCTGCTGTCGATCGCACCGGCGAGCCGAACAATTTTTCCCTTAAAGCTTTGACCGGGCAGTGCGTTAACGCGAAAGGTTAGCTCGTTTTTGGTGCTGACCAATGCAGTGAAAGCTTCAGGAACAGCGATGGACAAACGAAGTTTGCGTTGTTGCTGCAACACAAAGAGTGGCAGGTCGGAACCTTTTCCCGATGGACCAACATAGGCGCCGGTATTTAGATTTCTGGCAGAAATGACGCCGGCGAAAGGCGCTCGAATAGTGAGGTAGTCGCGGTTATTGGTGGACTCGCCATAGCTGGCGCGGGCTGCTTCCAGTTGTGCCAGGTCACTTTGCGCACGGGCACGGGCCTGGTCGAGGTCGGTGGGCGAAATGGTACCCGGTGTTTTACTGGTTTCAAGCAGTCGCTCGTAGTAAGCCTTGCTATTGATATGGGTAGCTTCGGTTGATTTCAATCTCGCTGCAGCGCCCGACAATTGCGAATTGATTTCCGGTGCTTCGAGGCTGGCGAGTACCTGCCCCGCTTTCACTTCGCTGCCCACATCTACAAAGATCTTTTTTACAAAGCTGTTCGCCTTGGCATAGAGATCAACTTTTTCAAAAGCAATGAGTTCGCCCGGCATGTTCAAGCTGGTGCTCAGGCTGCCTTTCTGCAAGGCGAAAACCTCGGTTTGTTTGGGCTTGCTGACCAGGGCCGGGTCTTTGGGTTTTTCAGCCGTTTCACAGGCAGCCAAAGCGCAAAGACAAATAACGGTGGTGAATAAGTTTGTTATTGGGCGTTTTTTCATGCCTCTTTGTTTTCTGTATGTATATAAAAACGGCTGTCGGGGTCTTCGGGATCGAGCGATACCGATTGGGTATCGGTTTTGCCCTGCACCCAGGCAAATACCATGGGCAACACAAACAATACAGCGATGGTTGATGCCAGTAGACCACCAATCACCGCGCGTCCCAACGGCGAAACCTGGTCGCCACCTTCGCCATGACCGATGGCCATGGGCAACATACCAGCCACCATCGCGAGGCTGGTCATGATGATGGGTCGCATGCGCAAGCCCGCTGCTTCTCTGGCGCTCGTTTGTGCATTACCGTTATAAAGCCTCAATTCTTCGGCATTGGTGATCATCAACACGGCATTGGCAATGGATACGCCGACCGACATGATGATGCCCATATAAGATTGCAGGTTGAGGGTGGAGCCGGTAAGCCAGAGCAAAACAAGAGAACCCAAGATAACGGCAGGTACGGCGGCCAGAATAACCAGGGGCACGCGGAACGATTGAAAATTGGCAGCCAGCATTAAGAAGATCACTACAATGGCCACGATCAGGCCACTTTGCAAGCTAGCCAGGGTATCAGACAAAACTGAACTCAGACCAATGCGTTCAATGAAGAGACCGCGGGGCAGCTCCCCCAACGAAGCAATGAGCTGGTCAACCGCTTTTGCGCCAGTGCCCAAATCCGTTTTGTACAAATTGGCCGTAACACTTACATAGGGCAGCGCGCCC
>Ga0209794_1001771_pt1 | contig 14088 bp, 13 predicted proteins | sample EBPBio232013_DNA_FD_185869 | JGI IMG/M metagenome (GOLD analysis project Ga0209794, IMG submission 185869) | Wastewater treatment Type I Accumulibacter community from EBPR Bioreactor in Madison, WI, USA - Reactor 1_5/23/2013_ DNA (SPAdes)... | ecosystem: Engineered > Bioreactor > EBPR >... | reverse complement strand
TGTTGCCGGAGTTGGTGTCAAACAGGTGCGACGCGCGCAGCTCGCCGTCCGGGTTGTAGATTTCCAGGCAGTAATCGTCGAGCAGACCCTTGGGCAGCGCATTCTTCTTGCCGGGTTTGAACCAGCGCTCGTTCGGGTAATGCACGAAGGGCGCGTTGGCGAATTCCTCGCCCCAGTACTGGTCGTTGTAGAAATGGTTGCAGCTGAGGCGCTCGATGTATTCGCCGAGCGCCGAAGCCAGCGCGCTTTCCTTGGTCGCGCCCTTGCCGTTGGTGAAGCACATCGGCGAATGCGCGTCGCGGATGTGCAGCGACCAGACATTGGGTACCAGGTTGCGCCAGGAGGCGATCTCGATCTTGATGCCCAGCCCGGCGAGCAGGCCGGACATATTGGCGATGGTCTGTTCGAGCGGCAGGTCCTTGCCGGCGATAAAGGTCTGCGTATCGGCGTCCGGGCTGACGGTCAGCAGCGCCTGCGCGTCGGCGTCGAGATTCTCGACTTCCTCGATGATGAACTCGGGGCCGGTCTGCACCACCTTCTTGACGGTGCAGCGGTCGATCGAGCGCAGGATGCCGAGACGGTCCTTCTCGGAAATGTCCGGCGGCAGCTCGACCTGGATCTTGAAAGTCTGCTTGTAGCGGTTTTCCGGATCGACGATGTTGTTCTGCGACAGGCGGATGTGCTCGGTCGGGATGTTGCGCGTGTCGCAGTAAAGCTTGACGAAGTAGGCCGCGCACAAGGCCGACGAAGCCAGGAAGTAATCGAACGGCCCCGGCGCCGATCCGTCGCCTTTATAGCGGATCGACTGGTCGGCGATGACCGTGAAGTCGTCGAACTTGGCTTCCTGACGAAGCTTGTCGAGAAAATTGACCTTGATTTCCATGCGGCTGTCCCAGCGTTCTAAACGAATCGGTCGCCATTATCCGGGTTTCCCGGCGGCCGGGACGGATTCTCAGCCGCCGAGCTGGCGCAGGCCGAGCAGCACTGCCATGCCGACGATGAACGGCAGCCAGGGATTGCGCGAGAGCAGGGCGGCGGCTACCGCGGCGATGCCACCGCCGAGCTTGGCGTTGATGACATCAACGCTGCCATTGACCACCAGCAGGTCGGGGGCGACGATGGCGGCCAGGGCGGCGGCGGGCGCGTAACGCAGGGCGCGTTGGAGCACCGGTGGCAATTGCACGCGGTTGCCGAGGACGATGAAACTGGCGCGCGGCAAGGTCGTGGCCAGGCCGATCAGCACGAAAATCAACCACAGGCTGGTGTCGTTCATGGCTGGCGTCGCTGGTGTTCGAGATGTTCGGCGAGGAAGCCGGCGGCAATGCCGATGACGATGGCGGCGACTGTCCCCAGGCGCAGCGGCATGTCGCGCAGCAGCGTCGCGGCGGCGCCGCCGGCTAGCGCCGCGACCAGCATCGGCGGAACGCGCGCCATCGGCACCAGCAGCACGATCAGCGCGATGGTTGCCATGAATTCCAGCGACCAGCTGGCCGGTACGACCCCGGCGGCAAAGATGCCGATCAGCGTGAAGCTCTGCCACAACAGCCACGACCACAGCGAGGGCGCGAGGTAGAAGCCGAGGCGCCAGCGCGGGTCGTCGACCTGTTGCATGCGCTCGGCGCAGGTGGCGAAGACGCCGTCGGTCAGCAGGTGGCCGGACAGCCAGCGCTGCGGCGTGCCAACCCCGCGAAAACCGGGGGCGATGGCGGCGCTGAAGATGACGAAGCGCAGGTTGAGCGCCAGCGCGGTGACGACGATCAGCCACAGCGGCGCATTCGAACTGATCAGCGGCAGCGTGCCGAGCTGGGCGGTGCCGGCGAAGACGATCAGGTTCATGCCCATCGCCTCGACCGGGGTGAAGCCGTGGCTGGACATCGCCATGCCCATCACCAGCGCCCACGGCACGAGGCCGACCGAGGCCGGCAGGAAGGCGGCGAAACCCTCACGGGCGCCGAGCATGAAGGAGGAGGGGCTGGAGGCAGACATCTGCGGCAGGATAGCGAGAGCGCCGCCGGAACACAATTTGTAACAGCTCGAATGCCCCGCCGGCGGCTAAACTCCGGGACATGCGAATTCCTCTCACGAACCTCGGCGTGCTCCTGCTCGGGCTGGCGGGCGGTGTCGTCAATGCCCAGACGCCGGCCGATCCTCTGCGCAGCGAGGCCATGTTGCCGCCCTCCAGCGCCCTGGTGCTGGCCGCGCGCGCCGGCGATCTGCCGTGCACCGGGCAATTGCCGGCGGCGCCCCTGAGTGCGCTGGAGGCGGTCGACCTGGCCCTGTGCAATCACCCGCAGACGCGCGAGCAGTGGGCCAACGCGCGGGCGCAGGCGGCGCAGCTCGGGGTGGCGCGGGCCGGCTGGTTGCCGTCGGTCGACGCGCGGGCCGGTGTCACCCGCAACTTCAACGAAACGCAGGATTTCACCCAGCGCAGCGCCGCGCTCAACCTGTCGTGGCTGTTGCTCGACGGCGGCCAGCGCGCTGCCGGCATCGACAACGCGACGCGCCTGCTCGACGCCGCGCTGGCAACCCGCGATGCGACGGTACAGGCTTTGTTCCTGGCCGCCTTGCAAACCTATTACAACGCCCAGGCGACGCGGGCGGCGGTGCAGGCCGCGCAGGAGGCCGAGCGCTCGGCGCAGGAAAGCCTGGCGGCCGCCGAACTGCGTTACCGGGTCGGCGCCGGCACGCCGGCCGAGCGCCTGCAGGCGCAGACGGCGGCCTCGCAGGCCCGGCTCAACCGGCAGCGTGCCGAAGGCGAAGCGCGCACAGCGCTGGGCAGCCTGGCCAACGCCCTGGGCCTGCCGGCACAGACGCCGCTGCAACTGGCGGAAGCGCCGCCGGTCAGCGGCGAGGCCGGCTTCCGCAAGGATCTGGAGGCGCTGATTGCCGCCGCCATCGAACGTCGTCCCGACCTGAAGGCCGCCGAAGCCCAGGTCCAGGCTGCCGCCGCCGCGGTGACGGTGGCGCGGGCGCAGGGTTTGCCGACCCTGTCGCTGGCCGCCGGGCCAAGCTGGCAGCGGGTCGACGGCGTGAATAGTCACAGCGGCACGCTCGGGCTGACCCTGAACGTGCCCTTGTTCACCGGATTCGCCACCACCTACCGGGTGCGCGCCGCCGAAGCCCAGCAGGAAGCCCGCGCCGCCCAGCGCGACCGCTTGCGCAACCAGGTCTCGCTCGACGTCTGGAAGGCTTACCAGAGCCTGGGAACGGCCACCGAAGCGCTGCAGACGACGCGCGACCTGGTCGCCAGCGCCGAGCAGTCGGAACGCGTGGCGCTCGGCCGCTACAAGGCCGGTGTCGGCTCCGTGCTCGACCTGCTGAGCGCCCAGACGGCGCTGGCCCAGGCGCGCGTCCAGCGCATCCAGGCCGAACTCGACTGGAAGGTTTATCGTGCCGCCCTGGCCCAGAGCATGGGGGCGCTCGACTACACGCTGCTGCAGGCAGCCGGGGAATGAGCATGAAGAAGACAGGAAAATTCGCGATCCTTGCCGTCCTGATCGCCGGCCTGGCCGGCGGCGGCTACTGGTACGTCAAGCAGCGCGCGGCGCAGGACCCGGAAAAACGCTATCGCACCGCCGAGCTGGTGCGCGGCAAGGTGACCCAGTCGGTGTCGGCCAACGGCACGCTCAACCCAGTGGTGCTGGTCAGCGTCGGCACCCAGGTCTCGGGCACCGTGCGCAAGCTCCACGTCGATTTCAACGACAAGGTGAAGGCCGGCCAGCCGCTGCTTGAACTCGACGATTCGCTGGTTTCGGCCACCGCCCGCCAGAGCGCCGCCAGCATCACCTCGGCGCAGGCCAGTCTCGATCTGGCAGTGGCCAACGAGGCGCGGATGAAAGCCCTGCTGGCCGAGGAATATGTCTCGAAACAGGAGTACGACCAGGCGGCGCAGGTGCTGCGTTCGGCACGCGCGCAACTGGCGCAGGCGCAGGCGCAGCATGCGCGGGATCGGGCCAATCTCGGCTACACGGTGATCCGCTCGCCGGTCGACGGGGTGGTCATCGACCGCGTCGTCGATCTCGGCCAGACGGTGGCCGCCAGCTTCCAGACGCCGACCCTGATCAAGATCGCCCAGGATCTGTCGGAGATGCGCATCGACACCAGTTTTGCCGAAGCCGACATCGGCGCCATCCGCGAGGGCCAGAAGGCGAAATTCACGGTCGATGCCTTCCCGGATCGCCAGTTCGAGGGCGTCGTCCAGCAAATCCGCCTCAATCCGGTGACGCAGCAGAACGTGGTCACCTACAACGTGCGCATCTCGGTGGCCAATCCGGATCAGATCCTGCTGCCTGGGATGACCGCCTACGTGACCATCGGCGTGCGTGAGCGCGAGGATGTGCTGTTGGTGCCGAATGCCGCGCTGCGCTTCAAGCCGGCCGACAGCGCGCCGCCGGCAGCCGGGCAAACCGCCGGCGGACCGCCGACGCCGGGTGCCGGCGGCGGCAAGGGTCGGGCTCGCGGTGGCCAGGGGGCGACCGTGCATGTGCTGGAAAACGGCCAGTTGAAGGCGGTGCCGGTTCAACTGGGCATTACCGACAGCCGCAACACCGAACTGGTGTCCGGCGAACTGGCGGCGGGTGCACGCATCGTTGTCGGTGAGAACGGCGGGCCGGCCAAGGCGCCGTCCTCGGTCGGCATGCGGATGTTCTGATGGCCGCTTCCGTCATCCGGGTTGCCGGTCTGGGCAAGTCCTACCAGACGGCGGCCGGCGAGTTTCCCGCGCTGCGCGGTGTCGATCTTGAGATCACGGCCGGCGAGTACGTGGCGATCATGGGGCCGTCCGGTTCGGGCAAGTCGACCTTCATGAACCTGCTCGGCTGCCTCGACACGCCCAGTGTCGGCGACTATTTCCTGGCCGGCGAGAATGTCGCGCAAATGAGCAAGGACGACCTGGCCCGCTTGCGCAACCGGACCATCGGTTTCGTCTTCCAGGGCTTCAACCTGCTGCCGCGCATGAGCCTGCAGGACAACGTCGCGCTGCCGCTGGTCTACGCCGGCGTGGACAAGGAAACCCGGCGGGCGCGGGCCCGCGTGCTGCTCGATCGGGTCGGCCTGGGCAAGTACGCCGAGTCGCTGCCCAACCGGATTTCCGGCGGTCAGCAGCAGCGGGTGGCGATTGCCCGGGCGCTGGTCAATGCACCGCGCCTGATCCTGGCCGACGAGCCGACCGGCAATCTGGACAGCCATACCAGCGAGGAAATCATGCGCCTGTTCGGCGAACTGAACGCCGACGGCATCACCATCGTGCTGGTCACGCACGAACCCGACATCGCCGAGCACGCCGGCCGTCAGGTGCGTTTTCTAGACGGTCGCATCGTCAGCGACCACCTCACCGGAGCCCAGCCATGATCCGCCCGATGCTCGGCGAAGCCTGGCTGGCTATGGGTGCCAACCGTCTGCGCACGGCGCTGACCATGCTCGGCATGGTGATCGGCGTCGGCGCCGTGGTCATCATGCTGGCCATCGGTCAGGGGGCGCAGTACGCGGTGCAGCAGACGATCAGCACCATGGGGTCGAACCTGTTCATCGTCCTCTCCGGTTCATTCACCTCGGCCGGCGTGCGCAGCGGTAGCGGTGGCGGGCCGACGCTGACCGTCGGCGATGCCGAAGCGATTGCCGAACTCGACGGCGTCTCCAATGTCGCGCCGACCCACCAGGGCTCGCGGCAACTGGTCTATGGCGCGCAGAACTGGAGCACCCAGGTGATCGGCACGACGCCGGCCTACCTCGATGCCCGTGCCTGGAATCTGGTCAGTGGCGGCAGCTTCGGCGATTCCGACGTGCGTTCGGCAACGCGGGTGGCAGTAATTGGCAAGACCGTCGCCGAAAACCTGTTCGGCGACGAAGACCCGGTCGGCAAGACGCTGCGCATCCAGCAGAGCCCGTTTGTCGTGATTGGCGTACTCGCGCCCAAGGGACAGAACCTCGATGGCCGCGACCAGGACGATACCGTGATCATTCCGCTGTCCACCGCCCAGCGCAAGGTGTTCGGCACGCCCTTCGTCGGTTCGGTGCGGATGATCATGGTCCAGGCCGATTCGGCCGAAGGCATGGAGCGGACGATGAACAGTGTCGAGTCCTTGCTGCGCCAGCGGCACCGCCTGCGCGAGGACATGCCCAACGACTTCTTCATGCGCAACCTGTCGGCCGCTGCGGAATCGGAAGCGGCGACCACGCGGACCATGTCCGTCCTGCTTGGCGCCATCGCCTCGATCTCGCTGATCGTCGGCGGCATCGGCATCATGAACATCATGCTGGTATCGGTCACCGAGCGCACCCGCGAAATCGGCATCCGCATGGCCATCGGCGCCAGGCAGAAAGATATCCTGCTGCAGTTCCTGCTCGAAGCGGTGATGATTTCCTTTGCTGGCTGCTTGCTCGGCCTGACGCTGGGCATCGCCATCGCACTGGCCATCAACGCCATCACCGGCATGGTCGTGGTCATTTCCGGGACGGCGGCGCTGCTGGCCTTTGCTGTCGCCGCCGGGGTCGGTATCTTCTTCGGCTGGTATCCGGCGCAGAAGGCGTCGCGGCTTGATCCGATCGAGGCGCTGCGCTACCAGTGATCAGCGCAGCCGCGGGCGGTTGCCGAGTTCGTTCGGGTTGTCGCCGGCGCTGGCCGGGAAGTGTTCGGCGAGCAGGGCGCCGATGCGGCCGATGGCGCTGACCAGTCCGTCGCGGTAGCGACCGGCGGCGAAATCGGCTTCGGCGGCGTGGCAGAGGTCGTCCCAGACGGATTGCGGCACGCGTTCGGCGATGCCGCGGTCAGCGAGGATTTCCAGTTGATGGTCGAGCAACTGGATGTAGAGCAGAATGCCGGTCGCCTCGCGCGTCCGGTCGACCCCGTATTCCAGGAACAGGCGAGCGGCGCGCTGGCGGCTGTCTTCTTCGTGCCAGAGCGCGGCGATGGGCAGGGCGCCTTCGATGACCACGCAGATTTCGCCGCGATGGGTCTTTTCCGAAGCGGCGATGGCGGCCTCGACGGCGTCGAGGTCGGCCTTGGCGAAATGGCGCTTGATCAGCCAGCCCGGCGCGGTCAGGTGTTTGAGTTTGCGCAGCAGTCCCATCTCACCATCTCCCCGAGGCGCCGCCGCCACCAAAGCCGCCACCGCCGCCGGAAAATCCGCCGCCACCGCCACGACTGCCGCCGCCGCTGTGCCAGCCGCCCTTGCCGGCGCGCATGAAGGAGGCAAAGAAGGTGATCAGTGCGGCGATCAGGGCAGCACCGAGCGAGCCGAAACTGAACCAGGCCAGCGCACCGGCCAGCAGCGAGATGCCGAGTGCGCCGAGCAGGCCGAACAGGGCGCGGGCCAGGCTGGCGACGAAGATGGCGACGAACAGCAGGCTGTCGGTGTCGAAGCCGCTGTCCTGTGCTTTTTTCTCTGTCGGCGGCGGCAGGCTTTCGCCGCCGATCAGGCGGGCCAGCGTGTCGACGGCCGCGCCGAGGCCGCCGGCAAAATCGCCGTCACGGAAGCGCGGCGCCATCTGCTCGTCGACGATGCGTTTGGCAATGGCGTCGGGAATCGCGCCTTCCAGCCCGTAGCCGACTTCGATGCGCATGCGTCGATCTTCCTTGGCGACGATGACGATGACGCCGTCGTCCACGCCTTTACGCCCGATTTTCCAGCTTTCCGCCAGGCGGATGCCGAACTGCTCGATACTTTCCGGCGCCGTGCTCGGCAGCAGCAGGATGGCGATCTGCGCGCCTTTCTCCTGTTCCAGCCGGGTCAGCCGTTCGACCAGGCTGGCCTGGTCGCTGGCCGACAGTGTGCCGCTCAGGTCGACGACGCGTTCGTTCAGCGCCGGCAGGGCAATCGGGTCGGCGCTCCAGCCGGTGAGCGGCAGGAGCGCGAGCAGGCAGGCGAGCAGCCAGCGCAGCATCGCTTACTTGCTGTCGAACTTGACGGCGGGGGCGTCGGCGATGGCTTTTTCATTGTCGACGGTGAAATTGGCCTTGGGCTTCCAGCCCATGACCATCGCCGTCAGGTTGTTCGGGAAGGTGCGCACCGAGATGTTGTACACGCGCACAGTCTCGATGTAGCGGTTGCGGGCGACGGTGACGCGGTTCTCGGTGCCTTCGAGCTGCGCCTGGAGGTCGCGGAAATTGGCGTCGGCCTTGAGTTGCGGATAGTTCTCGGCAACCACCAGCAGGCGGGCCAGGGCGCTGCTCATTTCCGATTGCGCGGCCTGGAACTTGGCGAAGGCGGCTTCGTCGTTCACCAGTTCCGGCGTGGCGTTGATGCCGCCGACCTTGGCGCGAGCTTCGGTAACCTGGGTCAGCACCTCTTTCTCGTGGGCGGCGTAGCCCTGGACCGTGGCCACCAGGTTGGGCACCAGGTCGGCACGCCGCTTGTACTGGTTGAGCACTTCCGACCAGGCGGCGTTGACGCCCTCGTCGTTGATCTGGATCTGGTTGTAGCCGCAGCCCGAGAGCAGCGTGGTGAGCAGGGTGATGAGGACAAGAATGGGCAGTCGCATGAGTGACTTTCTCCGTGATGATCGTTGGGCTGAGCGTAACACCGGCTTCCTGGGCAAAAGTAAATTTTGGTTTCAGTTGTCAAGCACTGTGCCAGCCCAGGTGAGCGCCTTGCGGTAGCTTTCGATCAGGGCAGCCGGGCTGATCTGCAGGGCGCCGGCCAGAACCACTGCCTGGTCAAGTCGGCAGCGCTCCAGCATGATCGCCAGTTGCAGAAAGCGGGCGTGTTCGCCTTCATTGCTGAGTAATGCAAGCTTGATCGTGGCCGGTAGATGGATGTGAGTGAGGACCTCGGCCATCGGCCGGTCAAGCAGGCTGTCGGCTATCGACAGAAGACCGACCAGAAACGCTTCATCGGCGGCCTGTTTGCCCTTGTCCTGGCTCAGGCCTTCGAGGAGGGCTGCCCGACACAGCGCCAGAACGAGCAAGGTGCGGTCCCGGCCATCGTCACCTTCGATATTGAACATGGCCAGCGACAGCCAGCGATAGAGGGCGTCACGACCGAGCAGGTTGATGGCTTCGCCGATGCTGGCTACCTTGCGCGGCAAGCCGTAAAGCGGGGAGTTGGCCATGTCCAGCAACTTGACCACTACCGCCGGGTCGCGCAATGCGGTCGCGGCGAGTTCGTCAAGTTCAGCATCGCTGCGAATCTGGTTGAGCATTTCAACGACCACCAGCCGGCTTTCACTGATTTTCCCGGGAGGGGCTTCCACGTCGCGGGTGCCGGCAAAGCCGCCGATGCTCAGGTGGAAACCGATGCGCTGACAAAGGCGATGCTCGGCCCAGGATTCGACACCGTCGGCCACCAGCAGCAGGCCGCTACGCTGGCGCAAACGCTGCACCCGACTCTCCTGCGTCGCCAGATCGGTCGCGCGGAAGGCGAACAGGACCAGATCCAGTGGCCAGTCCTCGCTGTCCTGGTTCGCCTTGTCGTCGCGAATGCCAACCTTGCCGCCCAGGGCGCGGATTTGCTCGAAAAGCTGTTGCGGCGCCGGGTGGTTCTGAGGGTCGTTGATCAGGAAAACGGTGTTGGGCGCGACGATTTCGGAGAAATCGGCTGCTGTCCATTGTTCGACCGTCAGGTTGATCAGTAGCGGTCGCTGGCTCGCTGCCTGGCGAACATTTTCGGCGACCAGCGCGTCGCGTAGTGCGGTGCCGGAAATTTCCCCACGTTTGCCGACTTCCCGCGCCTGCAGTCGGTAGCCGGCGATCTGCGATCTGCCATCCAGCATTTCCTGCCAGGCAAAGAGGATTCGCTCGCTTGCTGCTGGGGCTGCCACCGGTGTCTTTAAAGTACGAGGCGACGGTGGAGGGGGTTCAGGGCGCAGGCCGAATAGTTTCCTGAGAAATTGCACGATGAGGTTCCGCGATTGGCTAAGCTTGGATCATAGGCCGGGCGGGGAATTTAGGGAATCTCAGGGGGCTGGATCAAGGATTCTCCAGTGTCCGCCGACGCGCCCCTCGATCGGACGGAACTGCGTTTTATAGGCCATTTTCCGGCTGTCGGCGATCCAGTAGCCGAGGTACAGGTAAGGCAGCTTCAGGGCGCGGCACTGCTCGACCTGCCACAGGATGTTGAAAACGCCGAAGCTGGCGCCGGGCAGGTCCGGGTCGAAGAAGGTGTACACCGATGACAGGCCGTCGTCGAGGAGGTCGATGACGCTGACCATGCGCAACTGGCCATCTTCGATGAATTCGATCAGCCGGGTATCGACGCTGCTCTGCAGGAGGAACTGGGTGTATTGCTCCTGGCTGTCCTCGTCCATGCCGCCACCCGGATGGCGGCTGGCCTGGTAGCGGACGTAGAGGTCGAAATGCTCGGAGACGAAAATCAGCGGCAGTTCGCGGATTTCCATGCCGGCATGGTGTTTCCAGGCGCGCCGCTGGCTGCGCGACGGGCTGAAGTCGGCCACCGGCAGACGGACCGGCACGCAGGCCTGGCAGAGATCGCAGTGGGGGCGGTAGGTGAAAATGCCGCTGCGCCGGAAGCCGGCCCGCACCAGCGTGCTGTAGATGCCACTGTCGATCAGGTGGGCCGGTGTCGCCACCTGCGAGCGCGCCTCGCGCTCGGCAAGATAGCTGCACGGGTAAGGCGAGGTCGCGTAAAACTGCAGCAGCGAGAACGGCAGGTCGGCGTCGTTGGCTTGGGACATGGCGGCTTACCAGTCGGTACGGTCGGCGAATTGCCAGGTGCTGCGGCCGGCGTCGCCGATCAGCCCATGCATGCGCTGGAGGAATTCGGCACGCGCAATCTCCCTGGCCCCGAGCGAGGCCAGGTGGTCGGTGTACATCTGGCAGTCGATCATGCCGAAGCCCTCGGCGCGCAGGTGCCGGATCAGGTAGGCGAAGGCGAACTTCGAGGCATTGTCCTGCCGGGAGAACATCGATTCGCCGTAGAACATGCGGCCGATGGCCAGACCGTACAGGCCGCCCACGAGTTCGCCTTCTGCCCGGACTTCGACCGAATGCGCCCAACCGAGTTCGTGCAGCCGGATATAGGCGGCGAGCATCTCGTCGGTGATCCAGGTGCTGTCCTGTCCCGGTCGGGGGACGCTGGCGCAGGCCCGCATCACCTCCGGAAAGGCGCGGTCGGCGCTGATCGTGTACGGGCCGCTGCGCAGCAGGCGACGCAGGCTGCGGGAGAGGCGGAATTCTTCCGGGAACATCACCATGCGCGGGTCCGGGCTGTACCACAGCGGCTGTCCTTCGACCGTTCCCCAGGGGAAGATGCCGCGCCGGTAGGCATCGAGCAGACGTTCGGGATGCAGCTCGCCGCCTACCGCGAGCAGCCCGTTCATCTCGACATGCGCGGTGCTGACCGGGGGGAAGGGGTCGCGCGGGCCGAGAAAGGGAATCATCTGCCGTGGTTACCGGTGCCAGTTCACCGGATGCTGCGTCAACGCCTTTTGTTCGATCCGGATTTCGCAGGCCGGATCGTCGTTGCAGGCGTCGTGTTTCTTGAAGGCGATGACGTGGTCGGCGTCGAGGCGGATGCCGATCTTTTCGCCAAGACCATGGTTGTGATGCGAGGGCACCAGCGACAGCACTTCGCTGCCGCTGGCCAGGCGCAGTGTGTACAGGATCTCGGCACCGCGGAAGGCCTTGTGCAGGACCTCGGCCTGAACCGGGCTGGCGTCGTCATGGACGATGTCGTCGGGGCGGAGCAGGACGTCGACCCGGCAGCCGTCTTCGCAATGGGCGCAGCTTTCGCTGCACTCGACCGGCGTGTCCGAGATCAGGGTGCCCAGTTCCATGCGCACCGAGTTGCCTTCGCCGACCACGCCGTTGATCAGCACGCCCTGGCCGATGAAGTCGGCGACGAAGCGGTTGGCCGGGCGGTGGTAGAGGTTGTAGGGCGTATCCCATTGCTGGATGCGCCCGTTGTGCATGACGCCGATTTCGTCGGCCATGGCAAAGGCTTCGTGCTGATCGTGGGTGACCATGATCGCCGTCGAGCCTTCGCGTTTGAGGATTTCGCGGACTTCGACCGAGAGCCGTTCGCGCAGGCCGACGTCGAGGTTGGAGAAGGGTTCGTCAAGCAGGATCAGCTCGGGGCGCGGCGCCAGTGCGCGGGCCAGGGCCACCCGTTGCTGCTGACCACCGGACAGTTCGTGCGGATACTTGCTGCCTTGTCCGCCGAGTCCGACCGTGGCGAGCAATTGCCGGACGCGCAGGCTGGCTGCCTCGTCGCGTCGCCGGGGCAGGCCGAAGGCGACATTTTCCTCGACGCTGAGATGGGGAAACAGCGCATAGTCCTGGAAGACCATGCCGATCCGGCGCTTTTCCGGCGCGACGCGGGCATCGGGGCGACTGACCGTTTCCCCGCGCAGGCGAATCTCGCCGCCGGCGATTTCCTCGAAGCCGGCGATGCAGCGCAACAGGGTTGTTTTGCCGCAGCCCGAAGGGCCGAGCAGGCAGGCAATCTGGCCGGGCGCCAGGCGAAAATCGACACCGTCGACGACGGTGTGCTTGCCGTAGCGCTGAATCACGCCATTCAGTTCTAGCTGTGTCATGGTGCTCGATTATAATTCGCATTCATGCACCTGCACACACGCTCATTCTCCTGGCTGTTGTTGATCGGCATCGCGGTGGCCTCGCTGGCTGCCATGCCCGTCGCCAGCGTCGGCCTCAACCTTTTCGTCGGCGGTACCAGCGATACCTGGTCGCACCTGTCGCAGACCGTGCTCCCCGAATACATCGCCAACTCCCTGTGGCTATGCCTGGGGGTGGCGGCCGGGGTCGGGGTGATCGGCGTCGGTACCGCCTGGCTGACGGCCATGCACGCCTTTCCGGGGCGGCGTTTCTTCGAGTGGGCCCTGATCCTGCCGCTGGCCATGCCGGCTTACGTGATGGCCTACGTATATACCGATTTCCTCCAGTTCGTCGGCCCGGTGCAGAGCGCGCTGCGCGAGTGGTTCGGCTGGGAACACGGCGATTACTGGTTCCCCGACATCCGCACCCTGCCGGGCGCCATGCTGATGTTCGTTTGCGTCCTCTATCCCTATGTCTATCTGCTTGCCCGCACCGCTTTCCTGGAGCGCGCCAGCGGCATGCTGGAGGCGGCGCGGACCCTGGGCCAGGGTCCCTGGCGGGCCTTCTTCACGGTGTCGCTGCCGCTGGCCCGGCCGGCGGTGGTGGCCGGGGTGGCGCTGGCGCTGATGGAAACGCTGGCCGATTACGGGACCGTCGCCTATTTTGCGGTCAATACTTTCACCACCGGTATCTACCGCGCCTGGTTCTCGCTCGGTGACCGGGTGGCGGCGGCGCAACTGGCGGCAATGCTGCTCGGTTTCGTCCTGCTCCTGCTGATGGCCGAGCGGGTTTCGCGCGGGCACGCCCGTTACCACAACACGACCGGCCGCAATCGGCCGCTGGCCGGTGCCGCCCTGCGCGGACTGCCGGCGCTGGCGGCGATGCTGGCCTGCGCGCTGCCGCTGATCCTCGGCTTCCTGCTGCCCGCCTTCCTGCTGCTGAAAATGGCGCTGACCGACGGGGATGCCCAGTTCGGCGAGCGTTTCCTGGTGCTCTCGCGCAACAGCTTCGTGCTGGCCGGGATCACCGCCCTGATCGCCGTGGCGATCGCCTTGCTGCTTGCCTACGGCGCCCGCTTGTCGCGCTCGGCGCTGGCCAGCGGGCTCAATCGTCTGGTCGGCCTGGGTTATGCCGTGCCCGGTGCGGTGATTGCCGTCGGTGTGCTGATTCCGGTCACCCGGCTCGATCACTGGCTGTCGGGGCAATGGGAAGCCTGGTTCGGCACGAATCCCGGCCTGCTGCTGACCGGCGGCATTGCCGCATTGATCTATGCTTATCTCGTGCGCTTCCTGGCGGTTGCCCTGCATACCGTGGAGTCCAGCCTGGGCAAGATCACGCCGAGCATGGACGACGCTGCCAGCAGCCTGGGTCTGGGTCAGGCGGCGACCTTGCGCCGTGTGCATGTGCCGCTGCTGCGGGGCAGTTTGCTGACTGCCGGTTTGCTGGTGTTCGTCGATGTGATGAAGGAGCTGCCGGCAACCCTGGTGATGCGCCCCTTCAACTTCGATACGCTGGCCACGCAGGCCTACACGCTGGCTTCGGACGAGCGCTTGGCCGAGGCGTCAACTGCCTCGCTGGCC
>Ga0209794_1001770_pt1 | contig 14123 bp, 13 predicted proteins | sample EBPBio232013_DNA_FD_185869 | JGI IMG/M metagenome (GOLD analysis project Ga0209794, IMG submission 185869) | Wastewater treatment Type I Accumulibacter community from EBPR Bioreactor in Madison, WI, USA - Reactor 1_5/23/2013_ DNA (SPAdes)... | ecosystem: Engineered > Bioreactor > EBPR >... | reverse complement strand
GCCGGGCGGTACCGCGCTGGTCGAGGAGTCGATCGCCGAGGCGCTCGACTTCCGCCGCGCCATGCGCAAGGTTGACGAGGAATGGGGCACCGGCTGGTGGTTCAAGGTCTGGGGCCCGGACGATCTGTCCGAGGAAGGCATCGAAGAGCGCGACGCCTGGATGTTGAAGCCTGGCCACCGCTGGCACGGCTTCGGCCAGCTCGCCGAAGGCTTCAACATGCTCGACCCGATCAAGGCGACGATCATCACCCCGGGCCTCGACGTCGACGGCGACTTCGGCGAGCGCGGCATTCCGGCGGCGATCGTCACCAAGTACCTCGCCGAGCACGGCGTCATCGTCGAGAAGTGCGGTCTCTACAGCTTCTTCATCATGTTCACCATCGGCATCACCAAGGGCCGCTGGAACACGCTGGTTACCGCACTGCAGCAGTTCAAGGACGATTACGACAAGAACCAGCCGTTGTGGAAGGTGCTGCCGGAGTTCGTGCAGAAGCACACGCGCTACGAGCGGATCGGCCTGAAGGACCTGTGCAAGCAGATCCACGCGGTGTACAAGGAAAACGACGTGGCCCGCCTGACCACCGAGATGTACCTCTCGGACATGGTGCCGGCGATGCGTCCGGCCGACGCCTGGGCGCGCATGGCGCACCGCGAGATCGAGCGCGTTCGCCTCGACGAGCTCGAAGACCGCATCACCTCGGTGCTGCTGACCCCCTATCCGCCGGGCATTCCGCTACTGATCCCAGGCGAGCGCTTCAACGCCACCATCGTCCGCTACCTGAAGTTCGCGCGCGACTTCAACGCCCGCTTCCCCGGCTTCGAGACCGACATCCACGGCCTGGTCAAGCGCGAGGACGGCGAGTACTACGTCGACTGCGTGCGCTGATCAGCGGCGCCGGTAGCTGACGAAAGCGAACCCCGTGCTGCCGCTGGCAGGCGGGGTTTTTCTATCGGCGACCTGCCATTCGTCGCCGATCTCCGGAAACCAGGCATCGGCTTCCGGGTTGAGCGCGACTTCGGTGATTTCCAGGCGGTCGGCCAAGGCCATCGCCTGTTCGTAGATCTGCGCGCCGCCAATGACGAACAGCTTCTCCGCGTCCGCCGCCCGGGCGATGCCGTCGGCCAGCGTGTGGGCCAGTTCGGCACCCGGCGCGCTGTAGTCTGCTTGCCGGCTGATCACTATGTTGCGCCGGCCGGGCAGGGGGCGGAAGCGCTCGGGCAGCGATTCCCAGGTCTTGCGTCCCATCAGCACCGCATGGCCGGCGGTGAGTGCCTTGAAGTGCGCCATGTCCTCCGGGATGCTCCACAGTAGCTGGTTGTCCCGGCCGATGGCGCGGTTGGCGGCGACGGCGGCGATCAGGATGATTTCAGGCATGCTCAGCTCCGGAACTGGCGCAGGTGGGAAATGAGCCCGCGGGTTGACGCATCGAGCGTATCGTCCGGGTGCTCGCCGCGCAGGCTGGGCGCCAGCCGGCTGGCCAGTTGCTTGCCCAGTTCGACGCCCCACTGGTCGAAGGAATTGAGCCGCCACAGCACGCCCAGGCAGAACACCTTGTGCTCGTAGAGGGCGATCAACTGGCCGAGCGTGAACGGGCTCAGTTCGGGCAGAACGATGGTGGTCGATGGCTGGTTGCCGGGGAAGGTGCGGTAGGGGACCAGTGCTTCGTCGATGCCAGCGGCGCGCGCTTCGTCCGGCGTCTGGCCGAAGGCCAGGGCCGATGACTGGGCCAGGCAGTTGGCGAGCAGGTTGCTGTGGTGGCCGGGGAGCGGAAAATCGGAACGGCCGAGGGCGATGAAATCGCAGGCGACCAGCGCGCTGCCCTGGTGCAGCAACTGGAAGAAGGAGTGCTGGCCGTTGGTGCCGGGCTCGCCCCAGAGCACCGGGTTGGTCGTGTAATCGACGAACTGGCCGTCGCGGTCCACGCGCTTGCCGTTGCTTTCCATTTCCAGTTGTTGCAGGTGCTTGGGCAGCAGGCGCAGCGAATGGCTGTAGGGGAAGATGCCCTGGCTGTGGGCGGCGAGGAAATTGCTGTTCCACAGGCCGAGGAGGGCCAGGGTCAGCGGCAGGTTCTGTTCGGCCGGTGCCGAGAAGAAGTGCTCGTCGACATCGTGCGCCCCGGCCAGCAACTGGGAAAAGTTGCGGAAACCCACCGCCAAGGCAATCGGCAGGCCGATCGACGACCACAGCGAAAAACGGCCGCCAACCCAGTCGGCAAACGGGAAGACGTTTTCCGGGGCGATGCCGAAGGCGGCGGTCGCTTCCAGATTGGTCGAGGCGGCGACGAAGTGACGGGCGACCGCACTGTCGTCGCCGGCGGCATGGAGCAGCCAGTCGCGCGCGGTGCGGGCGTTGGTCAGCGTTTCCAGGGTGGTGAAGGTCTTGCTGGCGACGACGAACAGCGTCGTGCGTGGATTCAGGCGGACCAGCTCGCTGGCCAGGTCGGCGCTGTCCAGATTGGCAACGAAATGCACGCGCAGGTCGGGCAGGCGGTGTGCCGCCAGCGCCTGTGCTGCCATCCGCGGGCCGAGGTCGGAACCGCCGATGCCGAGGTTGACCACGTCGGTGATGCGCTCACCGGAAAAGCCGCGCCAGTTGCCGTTGTGGATCTGTTCGCAGAAATTTTCCATGCGCTCGAGCACGGCACGCACTTCGGCTGGCGCCTTGGCGCCGGCGCGCAGCCGGCAATGGCCGACGGCCCGGCCTTCGGTATGGTTGATCGGCTCGCCGTCGCGCATCCGGTGTACCCAGTCCTGCCAGTTGCAGCTTTGCGCCAGATCGCGCAGCAGTGCCAGCGTGGTCCGGTCGATGCGCTGCTTGGAAAAATCGAGCAGCAGGCGGTCGTGGGTCAGCGACAGATGCTCGAAACGCTGCGGGTCGGCAGCGAACAGCTCGCGCAGGTGGCGCGGCGAGATCTCCCGGGCGTGTCCGGCAAGCGCTTGCCAGGCGGCGGTGTCGGTCAGTCGTCCCATGGTTCAGACGGCCACCGGGGCGGCGATGTGCGGGTGCGGATCGTAGCCGTCGAGACGGAAATCCTCGAACCTGAAGGCGAAGATGTCCTGCACTTCAGGGTTGATCCACAGCGTCGGCAAGGGACGGGGGGCGCGTGACAGCTGCAGCCGGGCCTGGTCGAAATGGTTGCTGTAGAGGTGAGCGTCGCCGAAGGTATGGACGAAGTCGCCCGGACGGTAACCGCAGACCTGCGCCAGCATCATCGTCAGCAGGGCGTAGGAAGCGATGTTGAAGGGCACGCCGAGGAAGATGTCGGCGCTGCGCTGGTAGAGCTGGCAGGACAGCCGGCCGTCGGCGACGTAGAACTGGAACAGGCAGTGGCAGGGCGGCAGGGCCATGCTGTCGACGTCGCCGGGGTTCCAGGCGGAAACGATGTGGCGGCGGGAATCGGGGTTGTGCTTGAGGCTGTGCACCAGTTGCGCGATCTGGTCGACCAGGCGACCGTCCGGCGTCTCCCAGCGGCGCCATTGCTTGCCGTAAACCGGGCCGAGGTCGCCGTTTTCGTCGGCCCATTCGTCCCAGATACGGACACCGTTTTCCTTGAGGTAGGCGATGTTGGTATCGCCCTGCAGGAACCACAGCAGTTCATGGATGATCGACTTCAGGTGCAGCTTCTTCGTCGTCAGGGCGGGGAAGCCGGCCGCCAGGTCGAAACGCATCTGCCAGCCGAACACCGAGCGGGTGCCGGTGCCGGTGCGGTCGGACTTGTCGTGGCCGTGCTCCAGGACATGGCGCATCAGGTCGAGGTATTGCTGCATCGCGGGTGTGGTCGGGGTCAGGACTCCGGTATTCTACCCCATGGTGGCGTGCGCATTCCCGATGTCGATTGGATTAGAATGAGGCTGACATGGGCAAGGGGGGCGCGAATTGCTGAACAAGATTGGAAATCTGGGTGCTTTGTTCGACCGGCAGCAGGGCCACCCACTGGCCGAAGCCCGTGAGTTGCAGCAGATCATCAGCGAACTGCCCAGGGACAATGCCTTCAAGGCCATGGACGAGATCGGCGGCTGGCTGGAGTCGTTGCTGGCGGCCGAGGACTTTCCTCACGAACGGCGCTTCGAAGCCTTGCGCCAGCTGGAGGACGCGGCTTCGCCGCACTTGCGGCGGCTGTCGCGCGAATACCTGCAGAGCGGCCGCCTGGCGAAGGCCGAGGAAAAGCGTCTGTGGGGCATCAACGGTGGTTTCTGGAATCTGCTCGCCCGCGCGTATGAACAGGCATTTGACGCTCTGCTGGCGAGCGGGCCGACGCCGGAGTTGCTCAAGCATGTGTTGCCCGCCCTGTGTACGCGCCTGCTTGCCGCACTGCGCGAATTGCTCAAGTGGGAGCAATTCCGTTATGGCCCAACGCCTGGTGAACTCTGGCAGCGAATGGGGCGCGTCGTGCTGTTCGCCGAAGAACACGGTCTGGCGACCCGGTTGATCAATCCCTGCGGCATCCACGGTGGCACCTCGGTGCAAGCCGAGTATCGCAAGGCGATGGTGTTCCAGGCCGCCTCACCGGACAGCTTGCTGCCGCTGGAAATTGAACTGGCCGGGCGTTTCATCGCCCACTTTCTGAACCGTTTCGATTTTCCCGTGCTGGCTGAGCACGATTGCGTCTATTGGGTCGATCTGGCGCAAGCCCAGCCGCCCCAGCGGCTGGCGCGGATGCCGGCGCTGGCGACGCCGACCCAGCGTTTCTTCCGACCGGGTGAGGCTCACGGCGAGCTGCAGGGCCTGCTCGCCCTGCTTGAGCGCGGCGGCGACCTGCCCGAGGACATCATGCTCGGGGCGCAATATCCCGGCAAAACGCTGATTCCCGTACTGCAGCACTTGTGTGCCTACCTGGCGCCAATTCCGCCGCAGCGCCGTTATGATCGGCATCGGGTGAAGCACCGGATGTCGGTGCTCAACGGCCTGGTCAATGCCTACGTTGCCTTCTCCGGCGCGTTCGGCCAGCGCCCACGCGGGCTGGAAGCGGAAAGCTGGGTGGTCGAGAACGTCAGTCGCGGCGGCTTCGGCGCCCGCTTCGACAGTCTGCCTGGCGAGTGGTTGCGGATAGGAACGCTGCTGGCGATGCAGCCGGAAGGCGGTGACAACTGGCTGCTAGGTTGCGTGCGCCGTTATCAGCAGGAATCAGCGGCCGCAGTGCGGGTCGGCATCGAAACCCTCGCGCGACAGGTCGAATCGGTCGAGTTGCAGCAGAAAATGGCCTCAAGTCTGGCCGAGGTTGCCGGCATGCCCGCCCTGCTCCTGCACGAAGGTAATCCGCCCGGCGAGCTGCGGGTGGTCCTGCCGCCCTATACCTTCGACTCGCGCGAAGCCTACACCTGCGTGCAGGCTGGCCGGCCGGTCGTGCTTGAACCTTTGCTGGTCATCGAGCACACCAGCGACTACGAGCTGGCACGCTATCGCATCGTCCCCGGCTAGGCCGGGCGAACCGCCGTTTTCGGGCGGAACGCCTTGATCACGTCGGGGTTGGTCTCGATCCAGGGGCCGCCGATCAGGTCGATGCAGTAAGGGACGGCGGCGAAGATGCCGACATGGCTGACCGTGCCGTCGGGTTGGCGGACGCCTTCGAGGGTTTCACGGATCGACTTGGGTTGGCCCGGCAGGTTGATGATCAGCGCCTGCTTGCGGATCACCGCCACCTGCCGCGACAGGATCGCGGTGGGAACGAAGTTCAGGCTGATCCGGCGCATCTCCTCGCCAAAGCCCGGCATTTCCTTGTCGGCAACCGCCAGCGTGGCTTCCGGAGTGAGGTCGCGCGGCGCCGGGCCGGTACCGCCGGTGGTTAGCACCAGGTGGCAGTGGCAGCGGTCGACCAGGTCGATCAGGGTCTGTTCGATGCCGGCGCGGTCGTCGGCGATCAGGCGTTTGTCCGCCTGCCAGGGCGTGGTCAGGGCGCTGCCCAGCCATGCTTCCAGGGCGGGAATCCCCTTGTCTTCGTAAACGCCGGTCGAGGCACGGTCGCTGATCGAGACCAGGCCGACGCGCAATGGCTCATTCGTCGTCATCTTCCGGCTCCGTGGCGGCGGGGGCACCGTCGAGTTCCTTGAGGATCTGGAAGATGGCCCGGAAACTCTTCGGCGGCTTGTTGTTTTCCTGTTCCTTGAGGGCATTGCGACGCAGTTGCCGCAGGTGCTGGATATCCACCTCCGGCCACTGGTTGGCGATCTCGGTCAGGGTGCTTTCGTCTTCCATCAGGCGCACGCGGAAACGCTCCAGGCGGTGGAGGCGGGCCACTTCCGCTGCCGATTCGCCGCGCAGCAGGGCAAGGCCGGCGCGGATCGGTGCGTCGTCCACGCCGCGCATCAGCTTGCCGATGTATTGCATCTGCCGGCGGCGGGCGCCGTGGGCAGTGATCTTCTGGCAATCGCGTACCGCGGTCATCAGGTTTTCCGGCAATTCGATGCGCTTCAACTGGCCGACCGATAACTCGACCAGCTCCGCGCCGAGATCGCGCAACTCGTGCATCGCCTCCTTGCGCTTGGTTTTCGAGGGGCGCTCGTGGTCTTCGGAGAAGTCTTCTTCTTGCATGGGGTAATCCGGTACGGCAAAGGCGGGCTGCTATGATAGCGACTTTTCCCCCAATCGACCCCGCCGCCATGCCCGAGACCGCCGCTTTTTCCCATGCATTCCCCGTGCTTCAGCAACTGGCGGAAGATGTCCTGAAGCACGCCCGCAGCAAGGGGGCGACGGCCTGCGAAGTCGATGTGTCCGAAGGTTTCGGCCAGTCGGTGACGGTTCGTTGCGACGAGGTCGAAACCATCGAATACAACCGTGACAAGGGCATCGGCATCACCGTCTATGCCGGGCAGCGCAAGGGCTACGCCAGCACCTCGGATTTCTCCGCGCAGGCCCTGCGCGAGACGGTCGAGGCGGCGCTGAACATTGCCCGCTTCACCGCCGCCGACGAATGTGCCGGCCTGGCCGAGGCGGCGCTGATGGCGAAGGATTGCCCGGACCTCGATCTGTATCATCCGTGGGCCTTGTCGGTCGAAGAGTCGATCGAACTGGCCCGCCGCTGCGAACAGGCTGCCTTCGATAGCAGCCCGCTGATCGACAATTCGGAAGGGGCGACCATCTCGACCCAGCAGGCGCACTTCGTTTCAGCCAACAGCCTGGGCTTCATGGGCGGCTACCCGACCTCGCGCCACTACATCTCGGCCTCGGTGATTGCCGGCGAGCGTGAGCAGATGCAGCGCGACGACTGGTATACCACGCATCGCGACGCCGCCCGCCTGGAAGACCCGGAAAGCGTCGGCCGCATTGCCGCCGAGCGGGCGGTTGCCCGCCTGGGCGGACGCAAGATCGCCACCGGCGACTACCCGGTGCTGTTCGAAGCGCCGCTGGCTGCCGGCCTGCTCGGCAGCCTGGTCCATGCGGCCAGTGGCGGTGCCCTCTACCGCAAGGCTTCCTTCCTGCTCGACCATCTCGGCAAGCAGATCATGCCCGACTTCGTGCGCATCGGCGAACGCCCGCATCTGCGTTGCGGCCTGGCCAGCGCCGCCTTCGACAGCGACGGCGTCGCCACCCGTGACAGCGAGGTGATCGTCGACGGCGTCCTCCAGCGCTATTTCCTGTCCGCCTACACGGCGCGCAAGCTCGGCCTGCAGACCACCGCCAACGCCGGCGGCAGCCACAACCTGATCATCGAGCCCGGCCAACTGGACCGAAACGGCCTGCTTGCCCGCATGGACCGCGGCCTGCTGCTGACCGAAGTGCTCGGCCACGGCATCAACTACGTCACCGGCGACTACTCGCGCGGCGCTGCCGGCTACTGGGTCGAGAACGGGAAAATCGTGCACCCGGTCGAGGAAATCACCATCGCCGGCAACCTGCGCGACATGTTCGCCGGCATCGTCGCCGTCGGTAACGACGTCCAGGTACGCGGCAGCAAGCAGACCGGTTCCATCCTGATTGACCGGATGACCATCGCCGGCGAGTGAACTCCGGCTCAGGCCGGCATGTGCGGGTAAATCTGGCGCAGGGCGCGGCGATGCAGGGTGAGCAGGTGCAGCACGTTGCGCAGTTTTTCCTGGTCGCCGGGCGATAGCTGGTCGGGGTCGATCAGGTTGTCCGTCGTCTGCCCGCGCAGCAAGGCCCGGCGCTGGTGCTGCCGGCGCAGTCGGCAGACGAATTGCCAGGCGGCAACCAGCTCGCGGCTGCCGGCCGCACTCAGCCAGCGTTGCCCGCCTGCCGCCTGCAGGCGGGGCAGGGTGCCGGTGGGCTCGGCGATGCCTGCTGATAACGCGTGGATTCGGGCTAGTTCGACCAGCGGAATGATGGCGCTGTGCTTGAGGTCGAGCTTGCCAGCAGCGTCGAGCAGAAAGCGGCGGAAGATGCCGAGGGCCGGTGGTGTGGCCCAGGCATTGGCGATCCAGTGGGCAAGCAGCGAATCGTGGCGTGGGCAGTCGGTGCCGATGGTGGCGAACAGCGGTAACAGCAGTCCAGCCTCGCCGGCAACCAGCCGCAGATCGAAGAAATTGCCGGCCAGGCGGGCCTGGTGGCGGTCACTGGCAGTTATCCAGCCATGGAAGAGGCTCGCCCAGTCGCTGCTTCGCAGCCGCCAGGCCGGGTTGCTGGCCATCATCTTGCCCGGGCATAGGACGAAGCCGCACGCAGCCAGAGCGTTGCAGACCTTGTCGGCAAGCCGGGCGAAGTAGTCGCCGTGCTGCGCTGCGCGGTAGCCGTCGGCAAGGACCAGGGCGTTGTCCTGGTCGGAGCCCGGGCCCAGTTCGCGCCGCCCCTGGGAGCCGTAGGCGATCCAGGCATAGGCCACCGGTGGTGGCCCCAGTTCGGCCTCGCTCAGTCGTAGCAGGTGCCGGGTCAGGGCGTCGGCGGCATCACTGATGCGATGGTCGATGGCGGCGTCAGCCGGTGTCGCTACATCGTGCAGCCAGAGGCCGTCGAGGGCTGAGGCGAGGCGCACCAGCGCTGCCGGGTCCGGGGCGTTGGCGACATCGGTGTGGAAGGCTTCGAAGGCTGGGCTCAGTTCGGATTTCCGGTGGCTGGCGATAGCGCTGGCTGGATCGCCGTCGGGAATTCGTGCCGGATGCTCGCAAATTCCCCAGGTTTGCGGAAAAATGCAGGCATTCACACAGCAATCCTGCACGCAGCGGGAGGAGACAACAGAATGCAACGACGTGATTTCCTGGTCAAGGCCGCGCTCGGCACCGCTGCCGCTTCGCTGGCGGCATGCGGCAGTGAAGCGCCGCCCGCGCCGCCTGCGCCGGTGGCCGAACCGGCACCGCCTGCTGTGCCGCCAGCCCAGGCCCCGGTCGCGCCGCCCGAAGTCGCGCCGGCCTCCCCGGGCGGCTTGCCGAACGTGCGCTGGCGCCTGACGTCGAGTTTTCCGCGTAGTCTCGATACCATTTTCGGCGGCGCCGAGGTGCTGGCCAACCGGGTCCGCGCGATGACCGACGGTCGTTTCGACATCCGCGTCTTCCAGGGCGGCGAGATCGTTCCCGGCCTGCAGGCACTGGACGCGGTCGAGCAGGGGACGGTCGAGGTGGCGCATACCTGTTCCTATTACTACGTCGACAAGGACAAGACCTTCGGCTTCGGCACGTCGATGCCTTTCGGCCTGAATGCCCGGCAGATGAACGCCTGGATCTACTACGGCGGCGGTCAGGAACTGCTTGACGATTTCTACGCCAACTTCGGCCTCTTGTCCTTTGCCGGCGGCAACACCGGCGCCCAGATGGGGGGCTGGTGGCGCAAGACGGTGCGGACCGTGGGCGATCTCAAGGGGATCAAGATGCGCATTGCCGGCCTCGGCGGGGCGGTGTTTGCCGAGCTCGGCGTCGAGCCGCAGCAGATTGCCGGCGGCGACATCTACCCGGCGCTCGAACGCGGCACCATCGACGCCGCCGAGTGGGTTGGTCCTTACGACGACGAGCGCCTGGGTTTCTACAAGGTGGCCAAGAATTATTACTACCCGGGCTGGTGGGAGCCGGGGCCGACCATCCATTTCTTCGTCAATCAGGGCGAGTGGGACAAGCTGCCGCGCGAGTACCAGGAAGCCTTCCGGGCGGCGGCTTACGAGGCCAATGTGACGATGATGGCGCGCTACGATCACCAGAACCCGATTGCGCTGACCAAGCTGCTGCAGAGCGGGGTCAAGCTGCAGGAATTTTCCGAACCCATACTCGGCGCGGCCTACAAGGCGGCGCAGCAGCTCTATGCCGACGAGGCGAAGAAAAACCCGGCGTTCAAGAAGGTGCTGAAAGCCTACAACAAGTACCGGCGCAGCCAGAACGCCTGGTTCAGCGTCGCCGAGAACCGCATGGATGTCTTCCTCCAGTCGCAGGCCTGAAACGATGCCCGATACTCCGGAAAACCTCACCCGCCTTTGTATCGTCCGCCATGGCGAAACGGAATGGAACGCCGAACGGCGCATTCAGGGGCAGATCGACATCGGCCTCAACGACACCGGCCGCCGCCAGGCGCTGGCGGCCGGGCGCTGGCTGAAGAGCGCCGGGATCAGCGCGCTCTACGCCAGCGACCTGCGCCGGGCCTGGGATACCGCGGCCGAGATCGGCCGTGCCCTGGGGCTGCAGGCGGAAGCCGCGCCCGAGTTGCGTGAACGCCGTTACGGCGTCTTCGAGGGGCTGACCTACGCCGAGGCGGCGCGCCGCTTTCCCGAAGGTTACGCCGCCTTCGAGGGGCGCAACGCCGACTATGCGTTCGAGAACGGTGAAAGCCTGAAAGTGATGTTTGCCCGTGTCACCGGCAAGCTGAGCGAAATCGCCGCCCGCCATTCCGGCCAGAACATCGCCGTCGTTGTCCATGGCGGGGTGCTCGACGTGATCAACCGCTTCGTGCGCGGCAACCCGCTGGAAATGCCGCGCGACTTCCTGATTCCCAACGCCGGGATCAACTGGATTTCGCTGCGTGCCGGGCAGTGGGCGGTTGATAGCTGGGGGGAAACCGGGCACCTGGCCGACGGTGCGCTGGACGAACTCCCTTCGTGATAAAATCTCCGCCCTTTTCAACGGCTTGAGGCATCCCCATGTTTTCTGCGCAAGACACCCTGGCGAAAGTTGACCCTGAACTGTGGCAGGCCATCACGGCCGAGAACCAGCGTCAGGAAGATCACATCGAACTGATCGCATCCGAGAACTACGTCAGCAAGGCGGTCATGGAAGCCCAGGGCTCGCAGCTGACCAACAAGTACGCCGAAGGCTACCCGGGCAAGCGCTACTACGGCGGTTGCGAACACGTCGACGTCGCCGAGCAGATCGCCATCGAGCGCATCAAGGCGCTGTTCGGCGCCGATGCCGCCAACGTTCAGCCGAACTCCGGTTCGCAGGCCAACCAGGCCGTGCTGATGGCCTTCTGCAAGCCGGGCGACACGATCATGGGCATGAGCCTGGCCGAAGGCGGTCACCTCACCCACGGCATGCCGCTCAACATGTCCGGCAAGTGGTTCAACGTCGTCTCCTACGGCCTCAACGAAAAGGAAGAGATCGACTACGACAAGATGGAATCTCTGGCCCGCGAACACAAGCCGCGCCTGATCGTCGCCGGTGCCTCGGCCTACGCGCTGCGCATCGACTTCGAGCGCTTCGCCAAGATCGCCAAGGAAGTCGGCGCCATTTTCTGGGTCGACATGGCCCACTACGCCGGCCTGATCGCCGCCGGTTTCTATCCGAACCCGGTGCCCTTCGCCGATGTCGTCACCACCACCACGCACAAAACCCTGCGCGGTCCGCGCGGCGGTGTCGTGCTGATGAAGGCCGAGCACGAGAAGGCGATCAACTCCGCCATCTTCCCGGGCTTGCAGGGTGGCCCGCTGATGCACGTGATCGCCGCCAAGGCCGTTGCCTTCAAGGAAGCGGCGACGCCCGAGTTCAGGAACTACCAGGAACAGGTGATCATGAACGCCCGCGTCATGGCCCGTGTGCTCGGTGAAGAGCGCGGCCTGCGCATCGTCTCCGGGCGTACCGAAAGCCACGTCTTCCTGGTCGACCTGCGTTCCAAGAACATCACCGGCAAGGAAGCCGAAGCGGCGCTGGGCAATGCCCACATCACCGTCAACAAGAACGGTATCCCCAACGACCCGCAGAAGCCTTTCGTCACCTCCGGCATCCGCATCGGTTCGCCGGCGATGACGACGCGCGGCTTCACCGAGATCGAAGCCGAGCAGATCGCTCACCTGATCGCCGACGTGCTCGACGCGCCGAACGACGAAGCGGTTGCTGCACAGGTGCGCGAGAAGGTGTCGGCCTTGTGCAAGCGCTTCCCGGTCTACGGCGCTTAAGCAAGCATGAAGTGCCCTTTCTGCGGCAATGACGAAACCGGGGTGGTCGACACCCGGGTTTCCGAGGAGGGCGACATCGTCCGTCGCCGCAGGAAGTGCGCGGCCTGCGACAAGCGTTTCACCACCTACGAACGGGCCGAGATACAGTTGCCGCAGGTGGTCAAGAAGAACGGCCTGCGCGCCGACTTCAGCCGTGCCAAGCTGCGCGCCAGCCTTGAGCTGGCGCTGCGCAAGCGGCCGGTATCGATCGAGTCGGTCGATGCGGCAGTCACCGACATCGAGGAAAAGCTGCTGACCGCGGGCGAGCGCGAAGTCAGCACGCAGCAACTGGGCGAGCTGGTGATGCGCGAGCTGAAGAAGCTCGACAAGGTCGCCTACATCCGTTTCGCCTCCGTCTATCGCAATTTCGAGGACGTCGACGCCTTCTCCAAGGCGATCAAGGAAGTCTCGCCGTCGCCGCGCAAGAAATGAGTTTTTCCGCCGTCGACCGCAGCATGATGGCGCGGGCGCTGCAACTGGCCGAACAGGGCCTGTGGACGACCTCGCCCAACCCACGCGTTGGCTGCGTGCTGGTCCGTGACGGCGAGATCGTCGGCGACGGCTGGCACGAGAAAGCCGGCGAGCCGCACGCCGAAGTCCATGCCCTGCGCGCTGCCGGCGAGCGGGCGCGCGGTGCCACCGCCTACGTCACGCTCGAACCCTGCAGTCACCACGGGCGCACGCCGCCCTGCGCGGAAGCGCTGATCGCTGCCGGCGTCGCGCGCGTCGTCGCGGCCATGGAAGACCCCAATCCGCTGGTCGCCGGCCGCGGCCTGGCCTTGCTGCAGGCAGCAGGGATCGACACGGCAAGTGGGCTGATGGAAAACGAGGCGCGCGAGCTCAACCTCGGCTTCGTTTCGCGCATGACCCGCGGCCGCCCCTGGCTACGCTTGAAGGCGGCGGCCAGCCTGGACGGCAAGACGGCGCTGAACAACGGCAGCAGCCAGTGGATCACCGGTCCCGACGCCCGTCGCGACGGCCACCGTTGGCGGGCCCGCGCCTGCGCCATCCTGACCGGCATCGGCACGGTGCGCGACGACGACCCGAGCCTGACCGTGCGCGACGTCGAAACCCCGCGCCAGCCGCTGCGGGTGATCGTCGACAGCCGCCTGGAGACGCCGCCGACGGCGAAGATCCTGGCCGGGGGCGGGGTGCTGATCGCCGCCGCGGTCGAGGCGCCGGAACGCGCCGCCGCCCTGCGCGCCGCCGGGGCCGAGATCGTGACCCTGGCCAATCCGGCCGGCAAGGTCGACCTCGCTGCGTTGCTGCAGGAACTGGGGCGGCGCGGCATCAACGAGTTACACGCCGAAGCCGGCCACAAGCTGAATGGTTCGCTATTGCGCGAAGGCCTGGTCGACGAATTCCTGTTTTACCTGGCGCCCTGCCTGATCGGCGACGATGCCGCCGGGCTGTTCACTTTGCCGGCGCTGACGACGCTGGCCGACAAACGTGCGCTGAAGATTCTCGATCTGCGTCAGGTCGGGCCGGATATTCGCCTGATCGCCCGGCCGGTTTAGGCGCGCAGACCGCGCAGTCGGGGTCGCGGCGGAACTTCACTGTCCGCCATTCCATGTTCAGGGCGTCGATTAACGATAGCCGGCCGTTCAGCGATTGGCCGATGCCGGCTACGAGCTTGAGCGCCTCGGCCGCCTGCATGGTGCCGACGATGCCGGTCAGCGGCGCGAACACCCCCATCACCGCACAGCGCACTTCCTCGACGTCCTCGGCTTCCGGGAACAGGCAGTGGTAGCACGGCGCGTCGTCGCGGGCGAGATCGAAGACGCTGACCTGGCCGTCGAAGCGGATGGCGGCGCCCGAGACCAGCGG
>Ga0209794_1001769_pt1 | contig 14133 bp, 10 predicted proteins | sample EBPBio232013_DNA_FD_185869 | JGI IMG/M metagenome (GOLD analysis project Ga0209794, IMG submission 185869) | Wastewater treatment Type I Accumulibacter community from EBPR Bioreactor in Madison, WI, USA - Reactor 1_5/23/2013_ DNA (SPAdes)... | ecosystem: Engineered > Bioreactor > EBPR >... | reverse complement strand
CAGGTTTTTCACCTGCCGCCCACGGCGAAGGGACTCCGCCATGAACGCCCGCCTGCCCGCTTCCGCCCTGAACCCCACCGCCGCGCTGGAGCGCATCGGCACCCAGTGGGACACCGACATCGTGCCGCGCTTGAGCGAGTACATCGCCGTGCCGGCCAAGTCGCCCGGTTTCGACGCCGACTGGGCCGCGCACGGCTTCATCGACCGCGTGGTGCGCGACGCCGCGCACTGGGTCGAGGCGCAGAAGGTGCCCGGCCTCCGGCTGGAGGTGGTGCGCCTGGCCGGCCGCACCCCGGTGATCTTTTTCGAGATCGACGCCACCCGCGGCGAGGCCAGCGGCCAGACGGTGGTGATGTACGGCCACCTCGACAAGCAGCCCGAGTTCACCGGCTGGCGCGCCGACCTGGGCCCCTGGACGCCCAAGTACGAGGACGGCAAGCTGTACGGCCGCGGCGGCGCCGACGACGGCTACGCGGTCTACGCCGCCATTGCCGCCGTGCAGGCGCTGAAAAGCCAGGACGTGCCGCACCCGCGCATCGTCGGCCTGATCGAAACCAGCGAGGAAAGCGGCTCGCCCGACCTGTTGCCCTACATCGACGCTTTGCGTGCCCGCCTGGGCGACGTCGGCCTGGTGGTGTGCCTGGATTCCGGCGCCGGCAACTACGACCAGCTGTGGCTGACCACCAGCCTGCGCGGCATGGCCAGCGGCACGCTGAAGGTCGAGGTGCTGAGCGAGGGCGTGCACTCCGGCGACGCCTCGGGCCTGGTGCCCAGCAGCTTTCGCATCCTGCGCCAGGTGCTGGACCGGCTGGAAGACAGCGCCACCGGCCGCCTGCTGCCGGCCAGCTTCCACTGCGAGGTGCCGGCCGAGCGCATCGCGCAAGCCCAAACCACCGCTGCCATCCTGGGTGACGACCTGTTCAAGCGCTTCCCCTGGGTGCATTACGACTGCGGCGGGCGCGAGCAATCGGTGCTGCCCATGACCAGCGACCCGGTGGACGCCCTGCTGGCGCGCACCTGGCACCCCACGCTCAGCGTGACCGGCGCCGAGGGCCTGCCGCCGCTGCGCGACGCCGGCAACGTGCTGCGCCCCTACACCGCCTTCAAGCTCAGCCTGCGCCTGCCGCCGCTGGTGGACGCGGTCAGCGCCGTGCGCGAGCTGAAACACCTGCTGGAAGACAACGCGCCCTACCAGGCGCGCGTGACGTTCCACAGCGAGGGCGGCGCCACCGGCTGGAACGCGCCCGATGCCGCGCCCTGGTTTGCTCAGGCGCTCGATGCGGCCTCGCAAGCGCATTTCGGCGCGCCCTGCGGCCACATCGGCCAGGGCGGCACGATTCCGCTCATGAACCAGCTGAGCGAGGGCTTTCCCACCGCCCAGATGATGGTCTGCGGCGTGCTGGGCCCGCGCAGCAACGCGCACGGGCCGAACGAGTTTTTGCACGTGCCCTACGCCAAGCGCCTGACGGCCGCCGTGGCCGAGGTGATCGCGCGCATGCCCTGATGGCCGCGACGCCCACCCTGTCCGCGCTGCCGGACAACCCCGCGCTGGCGCTGTACGACTGGCCCCTGCCCCCCGGATCGGCACGGCGCGGCACGCTGCTGCTGGTGCACGGCCTGGGCGAGCACGCCGGGCGCTACGCCGAGCTGGCCCGGTCGCTGAACGGCGCCGGATGGGGCGTGCGCAGCTACGACCAGGTGGGCCACGGCCGCTCGCCTGGCCCGCGCGGCGTGCTGGCGCGCGACGCGCAGCTGCTGGACGACCTGGCGCGCGTCATCGACGTCACCCGCGCCGCGATGCCGGCCGGTGCGCCGCTGGTGCTGCTCGGCCATTCCCTGGGCGGCTTGGTGGCGGCGCGCGCCGTGTCGCTGGGGCTGCGGCCGGTGCAGGGGCTGGTGCTGTCCTCGCCGGCGCTGGACGCCGGCCTGAATGCCGTGCAGAAGGCCTTGATCGCCGTGCTGTACCGGTTGGCGCCCACCCTGGCGGTCGGCAACGGCCTGTCGCCCCGCTACCTGTCGCACGACACGGCCGTGGTGCGCGCCTACCAGGACGATCCGCTGGTGCACGACCGCATCAGCGCCCGGCTGGCGCGCTTTATTGCCCACGCCGGCCCGGCCGTGCTGGCCGAGGCGCCGCGCTGGCCGGTGCCCACCTTGCTGCTTTACGCTGGCCAGGACCGCCTGGTCGCCCCCGCCGGCAGCCGCGCCCTGGCCGCCGCCGCGCCGCCCCAGCAGCTCACCGCCCGGTGCTTTGACGGGCTGTACCACGAGATCTTCAACGAGCTGGAGCGCGCGCAGGTCACCGACGCGCTGCTGGACTGGCTGCGCTTGCGCTGGCCGGCATTTTGAACGAAAAACGGCGCCTGCCGGCGCCGTTTCTTCCCCATCAGCTATCCAAATAGTAGCTTAGTGGACGCTCCTCAGGCCCCCGCCTTGACCTTCTGCCGCCAGGCGTGCAGCAGCGGCTCGGTGTAGCCGCTGGGCTGGGCCAGGCCTTCGAAGACCAGGTCGCAGGCGGCCTGGTAGGCGGCGGATTTGTCGAAACGGCCGCCCATCTTGCGGTAGGCCTTGTCGCCGGCGTTCTGGCCATCGACCACGCGGGCCATGCGCTGGAAAGTCTTGCGCACCTGCTTTTCGGTCACCACGCCGTGGTGCAGCCAGTTGGCGATGTGCTGGCTGGAGATGCGCAGCGTGGCGCGGTCTTCCATCAGGCCGATGCCGTTGATGTCGGGCACCTTGGAGCAGCCCACGCCCTGGTCGACCCAGCGCACCACGTAGCCCAGGATGCCCTGGGCGTTGTTGTCCAGCTCCTGCTGGCGCTCGGCGGCGGTCCACTTGGCCTCGGGCGCGACGGGGATGCTGAGCAGGCTGGCCAGCAGCTCGTCGCGCAGGGCCACGGTGTCGGCCTGGGCCAGCTCGGCTTCCATCTGCTTTTGCACGTCGCTCACCAGCACCTGGTGGTAGTGCATGGCGTGCAGTGTGGCGCCGGTGGGGCTGGGCACCCAGGCGGTGTTGGCGCCGGCCTTGGGGTGGCCGATCTTCTGCTTCATCATCTCGGCCATCAGGTCGGGCATGGCCCACATGCCCTTGCCGATCTGCGCCTTGCCGCGCAGGCCGCAGGCCAGGCCCGTGAGCACGTTGTTGCGCTCGTAGGCCTGGATCCAGGCGCTGGTCTTCATGTCGCCCTTGCGGTAGACGGGGCCGGCCTGCATGCAGGTGTGCATCTCGTCGCCGGTGCGGTCCAGGAAGCCGGTGTTGATGAAGGCCACGCGCGACTTGGCGGCCTGCAGGCAGGCTTTCAGGTTGACGCTGGTGCGGCGCTCCTCGTCCATGATGCCGAGCTTGACGGTGTTTTCCTTCAGGCCCAGCAGCTGCTCGACGCGGCCGAACAACTCGCTGGCAAAGGCCACCTCGGCCGGGCCGTGCATCTTGGGCTTGACGATGTAGACACTGCCGGTGCGCGAGTTGCGGATGCCTTCGGCGCCCAGACCCTTCAGGTCGTGCATGGCGATGGCGGTGGTGATGGCGGCGTCCAGGATGCCTTCCGGGATTTCCTGGTACTTGCCGTCCGCGCCCTTGTACAGGATGGCCGGGTTGCTCATCAGGTGGCCGACATTGCGCACGAACATCAGCGAGCGGCCGTGCAGCTTGACCTTGCCCTTGCCGCTGGCGGCGGTGTAGACGCGGTCGGGGTTCAGGCCACGGGTGACGGTCTTGCCGCCCTTGTCAAACGACTCGGTCAGCGTGCCGCGCAGAATGCCCAGCCAGTTGCGGTAGCCCAGCACCTTGTCCTGAGCGTCCACGGCGGCCACGGAATCCTCCAGATCGAGGATGGTGGACACCGCCGCTTCGACCACCAGGTCGGCCACGCCGGCCGGGTCGTTCTGGCCGATCGGCGACTTGGGGTTGATGACGATGTCCAGGTGCAGGCCGTTGTGCACCAGCAGGATGTTGCTGGGCGACTTGGCGTCACCGGTGTAGCCCAGGAACTGGCTGCCGTCGGCCAGCTTGGTCGATTTGCCGCCCTTCAGTTTGACCACCAGCTCGCCATCCTTGACCAGGTAGCCGGTGGAGTCGACGTGCGAGCCCTTCTTGAGCGGCGCGGTGCGGTCCAGCACGTTGCGCGCCCATTCGATGACCTTGGCGCCGCGCCGGGCGTTGTAGCCCTTGCCTTTTTCCTGGCCCTTGGTCTCGGGGATCACGTCGGTGCCGTACAGCGCGTCGTACAGCGAACCCCAGCGCGCGTTGGCGGCGTTCAGGGCGTAGCGCGCGTTCAGGATCGGCACCACCAGCTGCGGGCCGGCCTGCAGGGCCAGCTCGGCGTCGACCTTGGTGGTGTTGACCTTCACCTTGGCCGGTTGCGGCACCAGGTAGCCGATGCCTTCCAGAAACGCGCGGTAAGCGCGCATGTCCTTGATCGGGCCGGGGTTGGCGCGGTGCCATTTGTCCAGTTCGGTCTGCAGGCGGTCGCGCTCGGCCAGCAGGGCGGCGTTCTTGGGCGCCAGCTCGGTCACCAGGCTGGAGAAGCCGCGCCAGAAGGCGTCGGGCTTCAGCCCCAGATCGGGCAGCACGTCCTGGTTGACGAAATCGTAGAGCTCGGTGGCGACTTGCAGGTCGGCCACGGGGGTGCGGTCGGTCATGGGAGAAGGTCCTCGGGTCTCAATCAAAAGGAAAGCGGGCGCGCGCGGCACCCGATGTCGGGACTGTATTCGAAGTTTTTAGGTTAAAAAATATCCAAAAAATCGAAAAACTTTTGACTATTTTGCAAAGCTGACATCGTTCGAAGGAAGATTTTGAAGTCTATCGGCCGTAGGCCGGCGTGGATATTGCCTGATAAGCTACCAAATCAATAGTGACTTGCGCCCCACAGCCGCGCCGGATCGGCCGTGAGCGCAGCCAGCCCGCTGCGCGCCAGCATGCGCTCGCAGGCGGTCTGGGCCTGTTCCAGCACCTGCGTTTCGTCGAGGTGCGTCACCCGGCGCCCCTGCATCAGCACCCGGCCGGCGACGATGGTGGTGTCCACGTCGGCGGCGTTGGCAAAGCAGGTCACGCGCAGCACCGGCATGTTCAGCGGCATCAGGTGCGGCTTGAACAGGTCCACCAGCACGATGTCGGCCTGCTTGCCGACTTCCAGCGAGCCGATCTCGTGCTGCAGCCCCAGGGCGTGCGCGGCGTCGATGGTGACCATCTCCAGCGCCTTGCCGTGCGGCAGCACGTCGGGGTCGCGGAAATGGCGCCGCTGGTAGTGCATGGCCTGGAACATGTGGCGGAACATGTCGTAGCCGCGGTCGGGCGCCGAGCCGTCGGAGCCGATCACCACGTTCACGCCGCGCTCGATCAGCTCGGGCACCGGGCAACGGCCCTTGATGGCCATCACGGCACTTGGGTTGTGCACGATGTGCGCGCCCGCTGCGTGCGCGGCGGCGATGTCGTCCTCGGTCAGGTCGATGCTGTGCGACAGGTAGGCGCGCGGGCCGAGCAGACCCAGCACCGCCGCCTGGGCGATGGTGCCGGCGCGGTGGCCGTCCTGCGTCAAACCGAGGCCGTGGCGCGCCGCCAGTTCGGCGCAGGCACGGCTGAGTGCCTGGAATTGCGGCTCCAACGCACGCTGCGCCGCGTCGTGCATGGGAGCGTAGACCGGCACGCAGACGGCCACCTGAATGCGGCCGCCGGCACGGCCGTGCTGCTCGCGCACGATTTGCTCGCACACATCCAGCATGGTTTCCAGGCCAATGTCGGCGTCGGTAAAGCCGGAGTCGCTCCAAGTTCTGTAGCGTCGTGGCGCCGGCGGCTTGGACGGCCCGACGGCCAGCACCGAGCGCAGGCCGGCGGCGTCGAAGGCGTCGCAGTGCGCGCGGGCGTAGCGCGCGTCGTCCACGCGCATGATCGAGTCGCCCCCGCCCAGCAGCGACACCCCACAGGTCACGCCGCCACGCAGTTTTTCCAGCGCCGCCAGGGCGGCCTCGGTGTGCCAGAAATGCTCGTCGGTGTCGCGGGTGTAGATCTGCTGCGCGGCGCGCATCCAGGCGCCGGGCGCGCCGCCCGTGCCCAGGGTGCGCAACAGGCCGTGGCCGGCGTGGGCATGGCAGTCGATCAGTCCCGGCAGCACCACCTTGCGGCGCGCGTCCAGGGTCTGGCGCGGGCGCCAGCGCGCGCGCAGTTCGGCCGCCGGGCCGACCTCGACGATGCGCTGGCCCTGCACGGCGACCGACGCGTTTTCGAGCACCCGGCGCTCGGCATCCAGGGTGATGACGACGCCGTTGTCGATCAGCAGGTCCAGCTCGGTCATACGCGCTCCTGTCGGGGATGGGTCATGAACAAAATTGAATCTGGACGCTGACCCAAGGCCAACAAGCCATTTCAAAAAAACTCAGGCATCCAGGTAACTGGAGAAGCGCCGGTCCGGATCGTACTGGTGGCGCACCGCCTGCAACTTCTTCCATTTGTCCTCGGAGAAGCACTCCTTGGCCATGTGGGGGAAGTGGGTCAGGTCGATTTCGTTGATGTAATAGCCCTTGATGTGGGGCTTGAGCTTCTGGTGCAGCTCGTCCATCAGCGCATAGTTTTTCTTCACGTCTTCGTTCGTGGTGCCGATCAGGTACCACGAGACGTAGTGATCGGCCTTGTAGGTGAAGCTGCAGGGCTCGGGCACGGTCGGGTTGGTGCCCAGCACCGCAAAGCCAAACGACCTGGAATCCACCGCCTTGGCCTGAAGGGTATCGCCCAGCACTTGCAGCACCGGCGTCGGGTTGTCGGTGAACAGGGCCAGTTCGCTGGTGCGGAACTCGCTGTAGAAGTCGGTCGACAACTGCGAATACAGCTCCATGTAGTCCAGCGGCTGGTTGGTGGTCAGGCTCCAGGCCGCCAGCTTGCCAACGTCGCTGCCGGTGAACACCTTGGCGGCCTCCAGCGCGTCGGCCTGTGTGGCGCCGTACGAAAAGACGTTCACCGCCCAATGCCAGGTTTGCTTGTCGGTCGGGGTGCCCGGCGGGTTGAACATGCCCATGGCGCCCAGCACTTCGGACCGGTTCCGGCTCGCCGGCAGCAGCGCCAGAAAAGCCGGCACGGCCTTGTCCAGCTGATCCAGCGTGTAGAAAAAGCTGTTTTTGACGATCTTGGGCGCGGTGTGGGCCTGCAGTTTGTAGCGCAGCACCACGCCAAAAAAGCCGGGGCCGACACCGCGCAAAGCCCAATACAGATCGGTGTTTTCGCTGGCCGAAGCGGTGACCACTTCGCCGCTGGCCAGCATGACCTCGGCCGCCAGCACCGAGCCGCAGCCCATGCCCCAGGCCGGCATGTTCCAACCCATGCCGCCCCCAAGCAGGAAGCCGCCGATGCTGACAAAGCCGGTATGGGCCGAAGGGAAAGCCAGCCCTTGGGCATACAAGGCCTTGTTCAGCGGCTCGCTCAACACCCCCGGGCCGGCCCACACGGTTTTGCTGGCGCTGTCGATCTCGGAAATTTCATCGAACAGCGACATGTCGATGGTGATCGCGTCCTGCGCCAACACCGGGTTGGAGATGTTGTGTCCCGAGCTGCGTGCCACCACCGGAGTCCGGGTCTGGCGGGCGTGGTTCATCAGCAAGGCCAGATCGTTTTGGCTGGTGGGTTGCGCAAACATGACCGGAAAGGTGTTGGGCTTCAGGCGGTACCAGGTCATGGCCCAGAACCAGCCGAGGTAGCGCGAGTCGCTGCGGGTGATGATCTCGCCTTTGAAGCCGGCCAGCGCCGCCGGGCGTGCGGCCGCCTGGGCTTTGGTGGCCACGGTCTTGGCCAGGGCGTTGCCCAGGTGCGCCAAACCGGCGCCGCCAACGCCCAGCAGGCCGGCGGTTTTTAAAAGGGTGCGACGAAAAACATTGGGAGAGGTCATGGTGAGGCGTCCTGCTCAGTTCGGTAAAGGCCGGCCAGCCTCAAGGCTTGGCGGCGGAAATGGGGGCTTGCGCGCTGAAATGCTGGGCAATCACCTCAATATCCTGATCGCTGAGCGACTTGGCCATGGGCGCCATCACCGCGTTCTTGCGCTTGCCGGCCCTGAAGGCGCGGAGCTGCTCGATCAAATAGGGGGCCTTTTGCGCATGCAGGTAGGGCTCAATGGGCAGCGCGGCGTTGTCGTGACAGGCCATGCAGGCGATCCCTACCGCCGGCATCTTGGCGTTTGCGGCAGCCGGATGGCGTGGCTGGGCGGGCGACTGGGTGCTGAAGTAGTGCGCCAGCGTGTTGAGGTCGGCATCCGAAAGCAGCTTGACCACCGGGTCCATCATCGGGTGCCGGCGCGCGCCGGATCGAAAATCGGTCAGCTGCTGGAGCAGGTAGCTCTGCTTTTGCCCGGCCAGGTTGGGCCAGTCCTGGTTTTGGCTGTGGCCGGTGGGGCCATGGCAGCCCAGGCACTGGCTGACCATGGCGGGCACCGCCACCACCCCGGCGGGCAACTTGTCCGAATTGGCCGGAATACGACCATCGCCCGCGTGGGCCGAAAAGCTGCCCAGCGTGGCCGCGAGCGCCAGGGCGATCTGGGCTGCGGGGCGAAAAAACAAGAGAGTCGGCATGTGTGTTTCCTGATGAACGGGTGGGCGATGGCGCGGCCTGCTGGCTTTTTACCGTAGTACAAAAAACGATCTGAATTGAGGGTTAAAAATACCAAATGCCGGTGTAAATAAACGCGTCATCGCTACCAATAGCGTAGCTTCCTAGAGCTGAAACCTGGGCCATCCGACGGCTGTTTCCCAGCACCCATCGGTCGGCGGCCAGGGTGACCACGGTGTGGTTTTCGATCGGCGGGTCCAACTCGGCCTTGATGTCCGCTCCCGATGGGCGCAGGGTTCGCTGAACGGCGCTGCCGGCGCGCAGGCAACCGCGTTGGTGGTTCTCAGCGGGTGCGCGATATGCTGCGGTGCCTACCTGCCACTGTCGGAGACCCCCATGCCCGCCCCGATCGATCCTCAGCAGGGCTCAGTCAGCCCGCACAAGCACAAGATCGTCAGCGCCGCCGAGGCCGCCCTGCTGGTGCACGACGGCGACACGGTGGCGACCAGCGGCTTTGTCGGCATCGGCTTTGCCGAAGGCGTCGCGGTGGCGCTGGAAGCGCGTTTTCTGGCCACCGGCGCGCCGGCGCGCTTGAGCCTGGTCTACGCCGCCGGCCAGGGCGATGGCAAGACGCGCGGGCTGAACCACTTTGGCCACCGCGGCATGCTGCGCCGGGTGGTGGGCGGCCACTGGGGCCTGGTGCCGGCGGTGCAAAAGCTGGCCGTGGACGGCGAGATCGAGGCCTGGAACCTGCCGCAAGGCGTCATCACCCACCTGTTCCGCGACATCGCGGCGGGCAAGCCGGGCACCTTGACCCGCGTGGGGCTGGACACCTTCGTCGACCCGCGCCACGGCGGCGGCAAGCTGAATGCGCGCACCACGGAAGACCTGGTCGAGCGCATCACGCTGGCCGGTGAGGACTACCTGTTCTACAAGGCCTTCCCGATCCACGTCGGCATCATCCGCGCCACCACGGCCGACCTGGACGGCAACCTGACCATGGAGCGCGAAGCGCTGACGCTGGAGGCGCTGGCCATTGCCATGGCCGCGCGCAACTCGGGCGGGGTGGTGATCGCCCAGGTCGAGCGGGTGGCCGAGCGCGGCAGCCTGCACCCGCGCCAGGTCAAGGTGCCCGGCGTGCTGGTGGACGCGGTGGTGGTGGCCGAGGACCCGGCGCACCACCAGCAGACCTTTGCCGAGGCCTACAACCCGGCCTTTGCCGCCGAAATCCGGGTGCCCATGGACCGGCTGCCGCCCATGGCGCTGGGCGAGCGCAAGCTGATCGCCCGCCGCGCCGCGCTGGAGCTGCGGCCGCACCAGGTGGTCAACCTGGGCATCGGCATGCCCGAGGGTGTGGCCAGCGTGGCGGCCGAGGAAAAGATCATCGACCTGCTGACCCTCACGGCCGAGCCCGGCGTGGTGGGCGGCATTCCGGCCGGCGGACTGAACTTTGGCGCGGCCGTGAATCCGCAGGCCATCATCGACCAGCCCTACCAGTTCGATTTCTACGACGGCGGCGGGCTCGACATCGCCATCCTGGGCCTGGCGCAGGCGGATCGGCACGGCAACCTCAACGTCAGCAAGTTCGGCCCCCGGTTGGCGGGCGCGGGCGGCTTCATCAACATCAGCCAGAACGCCAAGACGGTGGTGTTTGTCGGCACCTTCACGGCCGGCAAGCTGCAATTGGAGATCGCCGGCGGCAAGTTGCGCATCGCCCACGAAGGTGGCGCACGCAAGTTCGTGCGCGAGGTGGAGCACCGCACCTTCTCCGGCGCCGAGGCGCTGCGGCGCGGCCAGCGCGTGCTGTACGTGACCGAGCGCGCCGTGTTCCGCCTGGTGGCCGCCGAAGACGGCCCAGGCGGCGCGCTGGAGCTGATCGAGCTGGCCCCCGGCATCGAGCTGGAGCGCGACGTGCTGGCCCATATGGCGTTCCAGCCGCGCATCGCGGCCGAGCTGCGCACCATGGACGAGCGCCTGTTCCTGCCCCAGTCCATGGGCCTGCGCGCCGAACTGCTGGAGCGCCCGCTGGCCGAGCGCATGCACCTGGACCCGGCCGCCGGCGTGCTGCACATCGATTTTTCCGGGCTGCAGGTCAACACCCTGTCCACCATCGAGGCCATCGATGCCGCGGTGCGCACCCTGCTGGCGCCCTTTGGCGCGCGGGTGGCGGCGGTGGTCAACTACGACCACTTTGGCATCGTGCCCGAGCTGGTCGACCCGTACGCCGCGATGGTGCGCCAGTTGACGCAGGACCTGTACACCGGCGTCACCCGCTACGGCACCACCGGTTTCCTGAAGTCGCGCCTCAAGAGCACTTGAATTTTGCTACTGTTTCAGTAGCTACTCAGGATTTGATGGCGCCGGCCAACGGCTTGTTTTGACCTTATTCCAGCACCTCGCGCACCTGGCGCGCGGCCATCCACAGCCCCGGCAACAGCACCGGGGCGGCCTGCACCACCCCCACCACCAGGCCGCCGCCCGCCCCGCGCCAGGCCCAGCCCAGGGCCAGCAGGGCCAGGGCCCCGTGCAAGAGCAGGGCCCAGCGGCTGCAGCGCAGCAACAACCCGCCCACCGCCGCCAGGCCGACGGCGCAGACCACGTAGTACACGCCACCGCCGTGGCCGAGCGCCAGCAGAGCCCCCAGCATGATCAGCACGGCCCAGCCGATCAGCGCCATGCCGACCAGGCGCGGCGGCCCGTCGAGGCCCACGCCGCGCTCGTTCTGGCCGGCGATCAGCTCCAGCTGTTGCAGCAACGCCTCGCTGGGCACCGCTTGAGCACCGGCCGCCGGGGGATCGGCCCTGGCCGGTGCCGGCGGCGCCGTGGCCGCTGCGGGCCGCGGCACCGGGGGCTCAAGGGGCTCCGGCAGCACGGCCGAGGCGGCGGCGCGCATGCGCCCTTCCAGTTCGGCCTTGGCACGCCGGCTGCCGCGCTCGGCCAGCTTGCGCAGCTGCACGACGTTCAGCGTGCGCACATCGATGGGGTGCTTGTGGGACGGCTCGGCGGGCGGACGGGTCATGACGGGTCGGCGGCAATTTCGCGCCGAATGATCGCACGCCAGGCCCGGATAATGCCTGGCCATGGACAAGCTCAAGGCCTTTGAAACCTTTGTGTCGGTGGCGACGCGGGGTTCCTTGAGCGCCGCCGCGCGCGCCGAGGACGTGGCGCCGGCCGTGATCGGGCGGCGCCTGGACGCGCTGGAGGAGCACCTGGGCGTGAAGCTGCTGGTGCGCACCACGCGGCGCCTGGCGCTGACGCACGAGGGCGCGGCCTTTCTGGACGACTGCCAGCGCATCATCGCCGAGGTGGCCGGGGCCGAGGCCAGCGTCTCGGCCGGCGGCGTGCAAGCCAGCGGCCACCTGCGCCTGACGGCCCCGGCCGGCTTCGGGCGCCGGCACGTGGCGCCGCTGGTGCCCACCTTCCACGCCAGCCATCCGCGCCTGCGCATTTCCCTCAATCTGTCGGACCGCGTGGTGGACCTGGCCGGCGAGGGCTTCGACTGCGCGGTGCGGGTGGGCGACCTGCCCGATTCGTCGCTGATCAGCATCCGCCTGGCCGACAACCGCCGCCTGGCCGTGGCCGCGCCCGAGTACCTGCGCCGGCGCGGCACGCCGCGCCACCCGCGCGAGCTGGCCCAGCACGACTGCCTGGTGCTGTCCTCGGACGCCTCGCAAACGCGCGGCTGGGCGTTCAGCGAACACGGCCAGGTCACGCACCTGCGCCCGAGCGGTCCGCTGGACTGCACCGACGGCCAGGTGCTGCACGACTGGTGCCTGGCCGGCCACGGCATCGCCTGGCGCAGCACCTGGGAGGTGGAAGGCGAAATCGCCGCCGGCCTGCTGGTGCCGGTGCTGGAGCGTTTTGCCGCCCCGCCGAACGGCATCTACGCCATCTTGCCGCACGCCACGCGGCACACACCGCTGCGCGTGCGCCTGTGGGTGGATTTCCTGAAGGACCGCTACGCCGACAGCGCGTTCTGGCGGCGCACGCAGTAAAACCCACAGTAGACGCCGGCGCGGCCGCCGCTACCATGCCTGCCATGTTGGAGCCCTGGCTTGCCTTTTTTCACCTCAGCGCCATCCTGGCCTGGGTGGTGTTCGCGTCGGCCCAGGCCGCGCTGTGCCGCGTCGAATGGCTGAACGCGGCGGTGGTGCGGCGGCTGGCGCGGCTGGACACCATCCTGTGGGTGGCCACGGCGGCGCTGCTGCTGTCGGGCCTGGCGCGCATCTACCTGGGCGCCAAGGGCGCGCCCTGGTACTGGGGTCAGTGGCTGCTGCACCTGAAGCTGACGCTGTTCCTGGCCACCGTGGCGCTGCAGGTCGGCGTCACGCGCCGGCTGCGCCGGTGGGACGCCCGCCTGCGCGCTCATGGCGGCCTGCCCGACGAGACCGAGATCCGCGCCGCGCGCCGTGGCCTGATGCTGGCCACGCACCTGGTGGCCCTGATTCCGCTGGCGGCGGTGTTCCTGGCGCGCGGCTGGTGAACCTGGCGCCCATGCCGACATGGCCCCGGCCTGTCCGCCTGGGTTCCGTGGCGCTGGGTCTGGCGCTGTTCGTGGCGGTCTGGCTCGGCCTGCTGGGCGCCACCGCGCGCGTGGCGCCAATCGACAACGTGGAGCAGTGGGTGTGGTCGCACGCCGCGGCCTGGGGCTACTACAAGCACCCGCCGCTGCCGACCTGGATCGCCATCGGCGCGCAGGCCCTGCTGGGGCCAGGGCCCTGGGTGATCGACCTGCTGGGGGGACTGTGCGCGGGGCTCTCGCTGCTGATCTTCTGGGCCTTGCTGCGCCGGCTGCGCGGGCCCAGCTTCGCCACGCTGGCGCTGCTGGCCACGCTGTGCATCACCTACTTCACCTACCGGCTGAACTACTTCAACCACAACACGGTGCTGATGCCCCTGGCGGCGGCGGTGATCGCGCTGTGCTGGCGGGTCACCGAACACCCGGGGCGCTGGCGCTGGGCCGCCATCGGCCTGGGCCTGGGCCTGGGCCTGCTGACCAAGTACCAGATGGTGCTGGTGGCCGTGTGCGTCGGCCTGTGGTGGCTGCGCATCGGCGGCTGGCGGCACCCGGAGCACCGCGCCGGCGCGGTGCTGGGCGCGCTGGTGCTGCTGGCCGTGTTCTGGCCACACCTGCGCTGGCTGGTGGCCTCGGACTGGGCGCCGCTGCAGTACGCCCGCCAGAGCTCGCTGGGTGCCGCATTGCCGCTGCCGGCACGCCCCGGGCACGCCCTGACCTGGCTGATCGACTGGATGGGCCTGCGGCTGGCGCCGGCCTGGGCGCTGCTGGCCGTCACGGCCTGGCGCGTGGCGCGCGCCGCCGAACCCGCCGCGCCGCCGGACGCGGACAGGCCCCAGGCGCCGGAACGCCTGTCCCGGCAGTTTCTGCTGCTGTGGGGGTTCGGCCCGCCCTTGCTGATGGTCTGGCTGGGCCTGGCCCAGGGCATCTGGCTGCAGCCCAAGTGGAGCACCAGCTTCGCGCTGTGGACCGTGCCGGCCGTGCTGGCCTGCCTGCCGCTGGGCCGCTGGGCGGCGCGCGCGCCGGCCCTGCCGCGCGCCAGCTGGGTCGGCTTCGGGCTGCTGCAGCTGGTGCTGATACTGGCGCTGTCGACG
>Ga0209794_1001768_pt1 | contig 14135 bp, 14 predicted proteins | sample EBPBio232013_DNA_FD_185869 | JGI IMG/M metagenome (GOLD analysis project Ga0209794, IMG submission 185869) | Wastewater treatment Type I Accumulibacter community from EBPR Bioreactor in Madison, WI, USA - Reactor 1_5/23/2013_ DNA (SPAdes)... | ecosystem: Engineered > Bioreactor > EBPR >... | reverse complement strand
GCTGCGCCCCGCCACGTCCTCGATATGCTGGATGATCAGCTGGGATTCCATCAGCACCGTGCCGTCGTCGGCGACCAGCGAGGGAGCCTTGATCAGCGGATTGATAGCCCGAAAGCGGTCCATGTGCCGGAACACCGACACCGACTGATGTTCGAAATCGACCCCCAGCACCGTGCCCGCGATCGCGGCGCGGCGCACATAGGGACTGTCGAGCATGCCGACGAGTAGCATCGTATTCTCCTGCCTTGGCGCGGCCAAGAAATCTGGCGCGGCACGTTGGCCGAGAACCGGGCTTGCGACAAATTCAGGGAAATGATGGCTCGATCAGGCCGCTTGATCGGTCGGCCGGCGGACCGCGTTACCAGCTGCGGCGCGGGCCGTTATCGATGTGGAACAGGCCGTTGCGGTAGCGCTTGACGCCGCCGAGCTCGTGGCGCGCGCGCAGGAACGCCAGAATCGCCGCCGGATTGCCGGACACGCGGAAGTCGGCGGCGCGGCAGTCGCGATGATAGGAGCCCCGCCAGGCATCGGTGCGCACGAACGAGCCATTGCCGCGATGGGTCGAGCGCACCAGAACCGGCCCGAAGCGCAGCGCGACGTCGTTCAGTGCGCGCCGCACGGGCGCGGGCAGGCACGCGAGCGGCACGCCGGGATCCGGCATAACCCGCTCGCCGGCAATGCCGAGATTGCGATCCTCGCCGCGCGCGCCGGGCACATAGCGCGGCCAGTCGCGCGCGCCGCCATCGGGCGGGAGTGCCGCGAGCACGGGCCCGCGCGCGGGCGCGGGCGTCGTGATCACCGCCTGCTGCACGCCGGGGAAACTGCCGGCCGGCGGCGTCGCCATGGTCGTCGTCGTGGCCGAACCCTGGGTCGTGAGCGTCACCGGCACCGTGGAGGCGGAGGCAAGCACCGGCCCAGCGACAGCAGGCGTGCCGGCGACGGCCGCGACCACGGTCATGCCGCCGCCGGGGCGCGCGGCCGGCAGGGGCGCGGCGAAAGCCACGGCGCGCGTCGGCATTTCGGGGGCCGCCTGCTGCGGGGCGACCGCCGCGATCGCCTCGACGGCGGTCGCGGGCGCGGGCTGCTGGCGGATATAGGCGCCGGCAATGATCACCCGGCTCGGGTCTTCGTCACGCGGCCATTCGTCCATGCTCGGGCGCAGCAGCGGCGGCTGCGGAGCCTCCGCGACAACGGGCTGGGCGGGAACCGATTGCGCCTGCGCCTGCTGGACCACGCCGGCCGCGACCGGGGCCGGCGCGCTCTCGGCGGTGATGACGGCGCGCGGGGCGCTGGCGGGGCGCGGCGCCGGAACGGGAGCGGCCATCATCGCGGGAGCCGCGGGCGTCACCTGCACGTTCGGCGCGGCTTCAGCGCCACGCGGCACGGCCGTGCGCGGAGCCGGCGCGATGAAGGTCGGCGACAGGAGATTGAGAGGACCGCCGGCGGCGGAGCCACCTCCCCGCCCGGAGCCGGCCTGAAAGGCCAGGGCCGGATGCACCGCGATGACAGCCCCGCTCCCAAGGATGACACCGAGGGTGGCGATAAGGGCTCGCGATCGGGAGGCGGGTCTGGGCATGCGGAGCGACGCGATCCGGGCTTGCGACCGCGAGACGCGCGGTCATGGGCTGGCCAATTCTGACCTTGGCTGCGCGGCCGTTCTGGCCACGCGACGGAATGGGAGCATCGCCCCCGCTTGGGGAAATCCTCTCGCAGCGGACTGTGGCAACTTCCGGGCAGAAAAGGCAAGAGCGCGGCAAATCTGCCGCGCGGCTGCCGGCCTGAATCAGCCGGCCGCGACCTCACGCACGGGAATGCCGTTGGTCTTCATCATCTCGACCAGTTCGCCGGACTGGAACATCTCGCGGGTGATGTCGCAGCCGCCGACGAATTCGCCCTTCACATAGAGCTGCGGAATGGTCGGCCAGTTGGAATAGTCCTTGATGCCCTGGCGGATGTCGTCGGCGTCGAGAACGTTGACGCCTTTGAACGGCACGCCGAGATAATCGAGGATCTGCACGACCTGGCCGGAAAAGCCGCACATCGGAAACTGCGGGGTGCCCTTCATGAAGAGCACGACGTCCTGGCTCTTCACCTCGGCGTCGATCTTGTCGTGAACTGCGGTGCTCATCGGGTTTCTCTCGTTCGGCGGGTCCAGACCTGGCTGGAATGACGACCCGCCCAGTGCTTCAGGTGGGTGCGCCGGTGGTCAGCGCAAGGGCATGCAGCACGCCGCCCATCTTGCCCTTGAGGGCGGCATAGACGAGCTGATGTTGTTGCACGCGCGACTTGCCGCGGAAAGCCTCGGAAATCACGGTGGCGGCGTAGTGGTCGCCATCGCCGGCCAGATCCTTGATCTCGACGCGCGCGTCGGGCAGCGCTTCCTTGATCATCCGCTCGATATCGGCGGCCGCCATCGGCATTGGTCGTCTCCGAAATTCAGGCCGCGCGCGCCATATAGGCCGGCAGCCACGACTCGAACGTCTCGCTCAAGTCCTTCACGAGTATGGGTTCCTCGCCCGGCACGGTCAACGAATCCCCGCCTGTGGCACCAAGCCGCGTCAGCGTGACGCCGGCCCCCGCCGCATGGGTCACCAGCCGGTCGCGGTCGGCGGCCCTGATCGTGACGATGTAGCGCGCCTGATCCTCGCCGAACCAGAAGGCATGGGCCGGCACGTCATGGTCCAGCGGCTCGACCGTCAGGCCCCGCTTCGCGGCGATCGCCATTTCGGCGAGCGCGACCAGAAGGCCGCCGTCCGAGATGTCGTGGCAGGCCGAGACGAGCCCCTCCGCGATCATGGCGCGAACGAACTCGCCGTGCCGCCGCTCCTGCGTCAGATCGACGGGGGGCGGCGCCCCCTCCTCCCGGCCGCAGACATCGCGCAGGTAGAGCGACTGACCGAGCCAGCCCTTCGTCTCGCCGAGAACGAAAATGTCCTCACCGTCCGCCTTGGGCGCGATGGCGACGCTGGTCGAAAAATCGTCGAGAACGCCGACGCCGCCGATGGTCGGGGTCGGCAGGATCGCCCGGCCGTTGGTCTCGTTGTAAAGCGAGACATTGCCGGAGACGACCGGGAAGTCGAGTTCGCGGCAGGCTTCGCCGATGCCGCGGATGCAGCCGACGAGCTGGCCCATGATCTCCGGCCGCTCGGGATTGCCGAAATTCAGGTTGTCGGTGATGGCGAGCGGCTTCGCGCCCACCGCCGAAATGTTGCGATAGACCTCGGCCACCGCCTGCTTGCCGCCCTCGACCGGATCGGCCTCGCAATAGCGGGGCGTCACGTCGCAGGTCATGGCGAGGCCCTTCGGCCCGTGCTCGACGCGGATCACCGCGGCATCGCCGCCGGGGCGCTGCACGGTATTGCCGAGGATGATCGAGTCATACTGCTCGTAGACCCAGCGCTTGGAGGCGATGTCGGGCGTCGCCATCAGCTTCAGGAGCGCCGCGCGGCTGGAGAGCGGCGCCTTCACCGCATCCGACGCGATCACCGGCAAGGCCGGGCTGGCCACGTGCGGGCGGTCGTAAAGCGGGGCTTCGTCGCCCAGTTCCTTGATCGGCAGGTCGGCCTTGACCTCGCCATTGTGCTTGATGACGAAGCGCAGCGTATCGGTGGTGTGGCCGATCACCGCGAAGTCGAGCCCCCATTTGCGGAAGATGGCCTTCGCCTCCTCCTCCTTCTCGGGCTTCAGCACCATGAGCATGCGCTCCTGGCTCTCCGACAGCATCATCTCGTAGGCGGTCATGCCGGCTTCGCGGGTCGGCACGTCTTCCAGGTGCAGTTCGACGCCGAGATCGCCCTTCGCGCCCATCTCGACCGCCGAGCAGGTGAGGCCGGCCGCGCCCATGTCCTGGATGGCGATGACGCAGTCCTTGGCCATGATCTCGAGGCAGGCTTCGAGCAGCAGCTTCTCTGCAAAGGGGTCGCCGACCTGCACGGTCGGGCGCTTCTCCTCGGCGCCCTCGCCGAACTCGGCCGAGGCCATGGTCGCGCCGTGGATGCCGTCGCGGCCGGTCTTGGAGCCGAGATAGACGATGGGCATGCCGACGCCGGTCGCCTTGGCGTAGAAGATGCCGTCCGTGCGCGCGAGGCCGACCGCCATGGCGTTGACCAGGCAATTGCCGTCATAGCGCGTGTGGAAGCCGACGAGGCCGCCGACGGTCGGCACGCCGAAGGAATTGCCGTAGCCGCCGACGCCCGCGACGACGCCGGAAACGAGATGGCGGGTCTTCGGGTGTTCGGGATCGCCGAAACGCAGGGCGTTCAACGCCGCGATGGGACGCGCGCCCATGGTGAACACGTCGCGCAGGATGCCGCCGACCCCGGTCGCCGCGCCCTGATAGGGCTCGATATAGGAGGGGTGGTTGTGGCTCTCCATCTTGAACACGGCCGCCAGCCCGTCGCCGATGTCGATGACGCCGGCATTCTCGCCCGGCCCCTGGATCACCCACGGAGCCTTGGTCGGCAGGGTCTTCAGGTGCAGGCGGCTCGACTTGTACGAGCAGTGCTCGTTCCACATGGCCGAGAAGATGCCGAGTTCGGTGAAGGTCGGCTCGCGCCCGATCAGGTCGAGGATGCGCTGATACTCGTCCGGCTTCAGGCCATGGCCCGCCACGAGTTCCGGCGTGATCTTCGGTTCGTTCGCGCTCATGCCGCTTCCGTTTCCAGCCGTCGGGATCGAAGCGATGCACTTAGACGCCGAGGTGCCGTTTCGCAACGGCGAAGGCCGGTTTTGTCGGCCCTTTCCTCAGGCCGGCACGCGATTTGAACCCATGAGCCCAGGATGACGGCCGGACGGGGCCGGTGTCCCGGAGCGAAACACATGGCTGGCCTTCTGTCCCGATTCCGCCGCGAGACCCGTGCCAATGTGGCCGTGATCTTCTCGCTGGCGCTGGTTCCCCTCTTCGCCATGGTCGGCGGCGCGGTCGACTATTCCCGTGCGACCAAGGTCCAGGCGAGGCTTCAGGCCGCCCTCGACGCCGCCTCCCTCGCGGTCGCCAAGGATTCGCGCCGGCTCGGCGCCACCGACCTCCAGGCCGCCGCCAACCGCGCCTTCGCCGGCAATTTCACCGCCGATGGCGATACCCAGCTGAACGCCCTGCGCCTGACCAAGGACGGCAACACCATCCGCCTCGAGATCGACGGCCGCGTGCTGACCTCCGTCTCCACCGCCGTCGGCATCGACTCGATCCCGGTCTATGTCGTCTCGCAGACGACCTGGAACGAGCCGCGCATCGAAATCGCCCTCGTCCTCGACAATACCGGCTCGATGGGCTGGAGCGGCAAGATGGAGGCGCTCAAGAAGGCCGCGCGCGACCTGATCGACGAACTGGAGGCGACCCGCGTCTCCACCGACCAGGTCAAGATCGGCATCGTGCCCTTCGACACGCAGGTGAATATCGGCACGGCCTTCCGCAACGAGAACTGGCTGCGGTTCGATGGCACGGGGCTGTCCTCCTCCGTCGTCACCACCCGCAGCGCCTGGCAGGGCTGCCTCACCGACCGCGACCAGCCGGCGGACACCAACGACCTCGCGCCGACCAGCGACCCGACCCGCTACCGGGGCGTCAAATGCGCCACGGGATCGCTCGCGGCCGTGCAGCCGATGACCACCAATTTCGCGCCGCTGCGCACGACGATCGCCGCCATGCAGCCGTCGGGCAACACCAACCTGACCATCGGCGTGCAGATGGGCCTCGCGGTCATGTCGTCGGGCGTGCCGTTCAGCCAGACCGGCACAGAGCCGGACATCCTGCGCTACATGATCGTGCTGACCGACGGCGACAACACCCAGAGCCGCTATTCGACGAGTTCGACGCAGATCGACGCCAGGTCCACCATGGCCTGCAACGCCGTCAAGGCCGCCGGCATCACTGTCTTCACCGTGCGCGTCATCGAAGGCAACCAGACGCTGCTCCGCAACTGCGCCTCCGACCCGTCCATGTATTTCAACGTGACGAGCTCGAGCGGCATCGGCGACGCCTTCAAGGCGATCACCAGCATGATCAAGCGGATGCGTCTGTCGGTGTGACAGGGAATGAACCTTCTCCCCTTGCGGGAGAAGGTGGCGCCCTTAGGCGCCGGATGAGGGGGGCTGGCTGAGTGCCCCCTCACCCGCCCGCTCATAGCATCGAGCGAACGCGAGGATGCGTTCGCATCTCGCTATGCGCGGGCACCCTCTCCCACGGGGGGAGAGGGTTTACCCAAGGCTTCGTCACGCCGTCTGAAGCGCCTCGGCGATGCTCTCGAAGAGCGCCCGCCCGTCGGTCATGCCGACCGCGGGATCGACGTGGTTCTCGGGGTGCGGCATCATGCCGAGCACCCGGCCATTGTCCGAGACGATGCCGGCAATGGCGTTCAGCGCGCCGTTGATATTGGCCGCCGGCGTGACCGTGCCGGTCGCGTCGCAATAGCGGAACAGCACCCGGCCATCGCCCTCGAGCCGCTTCAGCGTCTCCTCGTCGGCGACATAGTTGCCCTCGCCATGCGCCACCGGCACCTCGATCACCGCGCCGGCATTGTAGCGGCGGGTGAACGGCGAATTGGAGCTTTCCACCCGCAGGTGGACGTTGCGCGCGATGAATTTCAGCTGCGAATTGCGCATCAGCACGCCGGGCAGCAGGCCGGCCTCGCAGAGAATCTGGAAGCCGTTGCAGACACCGAGCACCAGCCCGCCGCGCTCGGCATGCCGGCGCACGGCGTCCATGATCGCGGCACGCGCGGCGATGGCGCCGCAGCGCAGGTAGTCGCCATAGGAAAAGCCGCCGGGCAACACGACGAGATCGGTTCCGGCCGGCAGTTCGGTGTCGGCGTGCCAGACGAGCGCCGGCTTCACGCCGGAGGTCAGTTCCAGCGCATAGGCGATGTCGCGCTCGCGGTTGGAGCCCGGAAAGACGAGGACGGCGGCCTTCATCGCGTCTCTCCCCGGTTCAGAGCAGTTCGATGCGGTAGTTCTCGACCACCGTATTGGCGAGCAGCTTGTCGCAGGCCGCCTTGATCGCCGCCTCGGCGGCAGCCTTGTCGTCGCCGGAAAGCTCGAGGTCGAAGACCTTGCCCTGCCGGACCGAGCCGATGCCGTCGACGCCGAGGCTCTTCAGGGCGCCTTCGATGGCCTTGCCCTGAGGATCGAGAACGCCGTTCTTCAGCGTGACCGTGACGCGGGCCTTCATGGCTTGCAGCTCTCCAGGCGGGATCGGCGGGATGGCGTCCGTCTAGACCGCCCGGGGCCGGCGATCAATGGAGGAAACACGCAAAACCCACGATTCACTGGCTCGGCGGCTTGCCGCCGATGTGACCCGACAGCATGACCATCGGCAGGAAGGTCTGGAGATTGGTTTGCGCCACGACCTGGCTGGGCGCGGTCGAGACGATGGAGAAATGCCGCGTGCCGTCCGAGACGATGCTGGTGGCCATGGCCTCGCGCCGCCCGTCGGTGAACTCGATGATCTTGACCACGGACTGGGAGCGCTGGCCTGCCGTGTCGTTCTCGCTGGCATCGACCGTTTCGACACGGGCGATACGCCCCTGGCTCGCCGTGATCATCCGCTGATTGACCAGCTCGTGCTGGGCGCGGAAGGCGGCGAGCGGCGCGAACTGCGCGCGTTCCTGCGGCCGGTAGCTGACCGTCGACCCCGGCGCGCAGGTCGCCCCGCCGCAGCGGTAGTAGATCGTGCCGGTCGCGGCGGTGGAACGCTCCCAGCCGCTGACCTCGATGGCGACGCCCTGCGCCCGGGCGGGCGCAAGGCCGGGCGATGCAGACAGGGCCACAGCGACGGCCAGGGCGGACAGGTAGCGGCGCATGGGCATCTCTCTGCGAAACGACTGCCGGAGCCCTAGGCGGCTCGTGTGTCGGTTTGGCGGCGCGCGAAGCGCCGGCCATTGCGCCGGCATCGCAGAGCGTCAGGACAAGCCCCCGCCTCAGCTCGGCCGGCGCATTCCCCACGCGGACTCGGGATCGGGCTCCACGACCTGCAGCAGCGGTCCGGGCCGGTCGTCCGCCAGCACGGCGATATCGTCGAGCAAGGCGCGAATGGCCTTCCGGGGGTCCCCGTCGAACTCGGCGAGCACCGCCTCGACCTCGTCGTCGCCCTGCCAGCCGTCGATGATTTCCAGAGTAGCAGCCATGGGAAATGTCTCCTCAACTCCTGACACTCTACAGCCAGTGTTGCCAAGGCATGGCAGCAGGATGGCAGTAATTGGCCGGGCATGGCTTTTCATCGCGGTGCCGGAGGAACCTTGGTGAACAGCGATGTGACGGTCGGGAGCCGATGACAGCAGCCATCGCGGAGACACGGGATTGCGCCGAAAAACCTAGAGATTGGCCTCGGCGGCCGACCGCGCGGCGGCCTCGACCTGCGCGGCGCGCGGTCCGACGACGACCACCACCCTCAGGCCCCCTGCCCGCTGGCGGCCGAACACGACGGCATGGGCGTCGCGTGTCCTGTCGCCGGCGCGACGCATGGCCATGGCGAAACCGGAGAAATTGCGGTGCCGGATCGAACGGACGGATGCCGCCGCCCGGCGCGGCATGCGTTGCGCGGCAACAGCGGCAGGCGCCCGTCTCAGCGCGGCGGCAGCCAGCGCCCGCCGCCGGCGATTGCCCTCGTCGAACCGCGTGGCGAGCGAGGCCGGCGCGGCAAGCGAACGGGCGAGCGCCCGCGCTTCCGCGCCGCGAAGGTCGATCACCGCCACGGCAATCTGGCTGGGGCAGGCCGCGTCCGGGCACAGGCCCACGGAAACCGGCGTGGCGTTCTCGCGCGTGATCCACGCGCCGACCGGCACGAAGATCCAGGGATTGTCGGAGGATTGAGCGCCCGGCTCGGCGCGGCTGGCAACGCCATCGACCGCGACGGGCATATAGGCGCAGGAGGCGAGCATGACGGTGGCGACGACCGCGAGAAAGCCGGCACGCAGCAATTGCCACGTGTCGCCCGTCGCCGATGGTCCACGACGTCCGGCGCGGCCGTTGTCCCGCCCCGCCGGATCATCGTTCAGTTCCAGCACGGCTGCCGCCCTGCCCAGAGGTGGTTACTGGACGAGGACCGGCCCGGTCGGGCGCTCGTTCTCGCCCATCACGCCGAGCCGGCGCGCGACCTCGGTATAGGCCTCGATCAGGCCGCCCATGTCCTTGCGGAAGCGGTCCTTGTCCATCTTGTCGTTCGACTTGATGTCCCAGAGACGGCACGAATCCGGGGAGATCTCGTCGGCGACGACGATGCGCATGACATCGTTCTCCCAGAGCCGGCCGCACTCCATCTTGAAATCGACGAGGCGGATGCCAGCGCCCAGGAACAGGCCCGAGAGGAAGTCGTTGACGCGGATCGCCAGCGCGATGATGTCGTCGATCTCCTGCGGCGTCGCCCAGCCGAAGGCCGTGACGTGCTCTTCCGAGACCAGCGGATCGTTCAGCGCATCGTTCTTGTAGTAGAACTCGATGATCGAGCGCGGAAGCTGGGTGCCCTCCTCGATGCCGAGGCGGGTCGACAGCGAGCCGGCAGCAACGTTGCGGACCACAACTTCAAGCGGGATGATCTCGACCTCGCGGATGAGCTGCTCGCGCATGTTCATCCGGCGGATGAAGTGCGTGGGAACGCCGATATCGTTCAGCTTCAGGAAGATGTACTCGGAGATACGGTTGTTGAGCACACCCTTGCCGTCGATCACCTCGTGCTTTTTGGCGTTGAAGGCGGTCGCGTCGTCCTTGAAATGCTGGATCAGGGTTCCCGGCTCCGGACCTTCATAGAGGACCTTGGCCTTGCCTTCGTAGATGCGGCGTCGGCGGCTCATGGGAATATACCGTGTCTTGAGGAAATCCATCTCTCACCAGGGTTCCGGGTTGCCGGTCTCCGGCGACGGCGCAGACGGGCGATCATCGCACGCGTCATGGCCGACCATCGTGGCAGAGCAGAATCGCGCGCGCGGACGCCTTTGCCCGCACCTGTCTTCCTATCCGATCGTTCGCCATTGCACAATGAAGCCGCGAGGGGCCGAAATCGCGTCGCTGCGACGCCTTTGCACTCGCCAAGGTGGGGGCTGCCCGCCTATATGCAAGCCTGCCGGGGCCTCCCCGAACAGGGTTAGATGGTCCTTGCGGGCCAGCGGAAAAGACAGGACGAGACGCGGATGAGCACCTTCGACAAGCGCGAGGAAGGGTTCGAGAAGAAGTTCGCCCATGACGAGGAGCTGCGCTTCAAGGCGACCGCTCGCCGCAACAAGCTGCTGGGCCTCTGGGCTGCCGGCAAGCTCGGCAAGACCGGCGAGGATGCCGAGGCCTATGCCAAGTCGGTCGTCATGTCCGACTTCGAGGAAGCCGGCGACCACGACGTGCTGCGCAAGGTGAAGGGCGATTTCGACGCCGCCGGCGTCGACCAGTCCGAGCACCAGATCCGCCGGACCATGGACGAGCTGATGGCGACCGCCATCGACCAGGTCAAGGCGGGCTGAGCCGCCATCCGGGCGCGACGGCGGGGCGGTCCCCCGCCGTCCACCCTGACCTTCAGGCGGCCCGCCGGGGCAGCGGGCCGACATAGCGCGACTGCGGCCGGATCAGCCGGCCGGTCTGCTCCTGCTCCATGACATGGGCGGCCCAGCCAGCGACCCGGCCGGCGGCGAAGACCGCCGTGAACGCCTCGCGCGGCAGTTCCAACGCCTCCAGCACCAGCGCCGTATAGAACTCGACATTGGTCTGCAGCGGCTTCGTCTGCTTGCGGGCCTTGAGCAGGTCGAGCGCCGCCGCCTCCACCGCCTCAGCGAGACGCACCCGGTTGCCGCCGCCCTTGAGGCTCGCCGCGACCGTCTTCAGCACGTCGGCGCGCGGGTCGCGCACCTTGTAGACCCGGTGGCCGAAGCCCATCAGCCGCTCGCCGCGATCGAGCGCGTCGCCCAGCCAGGCGCCGGCGGCCGCCTCGGTGCCGATGGCGTCGAACATGTCGAGCACCGGCCCCGGCGCGCCGCCATGCAGCGGCCCTTTCAGCGCACAGAGCCCGGCCACAACCGACGAGGCCATGCCGGCACGGGTCGCCGCCACGACGCGCGCCGCGAAGGTTGAGGCGTTGAGTCCATGGTCGATCACCGTGACCATGTAGATGTCCAGCGCCCTGGCATGGGCGGCGGGCACGGCCTCGCCCCGGACCATCCGCAGGAAATCCTCGGCCTGGCCGAGCGTCGCATCCGGCGGGACCGGCGCGAGCCCCCGGCCCTGCCGGACGATGGCCGCCGCGAAGACCGGCACCGCCGCCGTCGCCAGCACATGCGCGGGAACCGGCGAGGCGTCCGGCAGCGCCGCCAGCAGCAACCTCAGCCCCTCCACCGGCGACAGCGCCTTCGCTTGCGGCAGCAGCGCCAGCGCCGTGTCGAACGCCGCGACGCGCGCCCGCCCGAGCGCGGCGCGCACGGCTGCCTCGCCGTCTTCCGGCGCGAAACCACTCCACAACAGGCCGGCGACGGCCTCGTAGCTCCAGCGGCCGGCGAGTTCGTCGAGGTCGTAGCCGCGGATGATCAGGCGGCCCGCCTCGCCATCGACGTGGCTCAGGACGGTTTCAGCGGCGACGACATCGTCGAGGCCAAGAGAGTTGATCGCTGGCGACATGACTTCACTCCTTCATTGTCGCGCTGATCTTGATATGCCATAGTTGATCGTCAATCTTGATTCATACGATCAATATGAAAAGCACCGCTGCCCATATCGATGCCCCCGAGGCCGCGCAGCGCCTCGGCATCAGCCGCGCGACGCTCTACGCCTATGTCAGCCGCGGCCTCGTCCGCGCCGTCGCGGATGCCGATGATCCCCGCCGCAGCCTCTACAATGCGGCCGACATTGCGGCGCTCGCGGACCGCAAGACCCGCAGCCGCAAGCCGGAATCGGTCGCCAATGCCACGCTCGATTTCGGCCTGCCGGTGCTCGCCTCCGGGATCACCAGCATCGCCGACGGCCGCCTCGCCTATCGCGGGCGCGATGCGGCCGATGTCGCCGCCACCGCCAGCCTCGAGGATGCGGCCCGCCTGCTCTGGGATTGCGGCGAGGACGATCCGTTCGCCGATCCCGCTCCCGAGATCGACCCGGTCTGGCCGCAGCTTGCCAGCGGCCTTGCCCGGCTGTCGGTCTTCGAGCGGACGGCGGCGCTGCTGCCGCTCGTGCGCGGCGCGACCCAGATCACCTGGCAGCGCGAGACGCGGCGGCTCTGGCCGAGCGGCGCGGCGCTGGTGCGCGCCATCGCGGCGGCTGCGACGGGACGTCTGCCCTCGGCCGAACCGATCCATCGCCAGCTCGGCGCGGCATGGGGCATCGATGCGACGGGCGCCGACACGTTACGCGCGGCACTGGTCCTGCTGGCCGATCATGAACTCAACGCCTCGACCTTCGCCGTCAGGGTGGTCGCCTCGACCGGCGCCTCGCTCGCCTCGGCCCTGTCCGCCGGCCTCGGAGCGCTGAGCGGGCCGCTGCATGGCGGCCAGACCAGCCTCGTCGAAGCCCTGTTCGAGGAGGCGGAGCGCGCCGGCGACGCGGCGGCGCTGATCGACCGGCGGCTCTGGCGCGGCGACCGCCTGCCCGGCTTCGATCACCCGCTTTATCCCGAAGGCGACCCGCGCGCTTCGGCCCTGCTCGCGCGATTGCCCGCCGATCCCCTGCGCGCCGACCTCATCGCGGCGATGGATCGCCTCGGCAAGCGGCCGAATGTCGATTTCGCCACCGTCTCGATGCGCCGCTCGCTCGGCCTGCAGCAGGGCTCGGCGCTCGCCGTCTTCGCGGTCGGCCGTTCCGTCGGCTGGATCGCCCATGCGCTCGAGCAGCGCGCCACGGGCAAGCTCATCCGCCCGCGCGCGCGTTACGACGGCCGCCCGGAATGACCGGGCTTCACCGATAGACGAAGACGGGGTCGCCGAGATCGATGGCCGGAAAGGCATCCTTGTCGGCCCAGTAGTCCTGGCTGTGCTGCCAGTCGGAACCGGGGCCGGCCTTGGGCAGGAGATGCATGCCGCGCATGAGATAGCCGGGATTGAAATTCTCCTCGTCCCCCCACGGCTTGCGCGACGCTCCCACCTCGTCGGGCCGGAGCGCCGCCTCGACGGCCGATAGACCCTTTGCCCGCATGTGGGGCAGCAGGCGGCAGACGAAGTCCGCGACGAGATCGGTGCGCAGGGTCCAGCTCGCGCGGAAATAGCCGAAAACCCAGACGAGATTCGGTACGCCCGTGAACATCATGCCGCGATAGGTGACGGTATCGGCGAAATCGACCGCCTTGCCGTCCACCGCGAACGGGATGTCGCCCATTACGCTGAGATGGAAGCCCGTCGCGGTGACGACGATATCCGCCTCCAGTTCCTCACCCGACCCGAGCCTGATGCCCGTCGGCGTGAACCGGTCGATCGTATCGGTGACCACCGAGGCCTCGCCGCGCTTCACCGCCTCGAACAGGTCGGCATCCGGCACGAAGGCGATGCGCTGCCGCCAGGGCCGGTAGCTCGGCGTGAAATGGGTATCGACATCGTAGTCCGGCCCCATGATCGTGCGGATCGCCCCGATCAGCTCGGCCTTCACCTTGTCAGGCCTGGCGAAGGTCTGCCGGGTGAATGCATCCTGGTCGAACAGGATCTTCCGGCGCACGATTTCGTGGATCCAGGCTTCGTCGACGGCCAGCTCACGCAGCGTTTCCGCGAGATCGATGGCGTTGCGTCCGGTGCGAAAATAGGTCGGCGACCGCTGGAGCATGGTGACGTGGGCGCATTGCCCGGCAATGGCGGGCAGCAGCGTCGCGGCGGTCGCACCCGAGCCGATCACCACGACGCGCTTGCCGGAGACGTCGAGGTCGTCGGGCCATGTCTGCGGATGCACGATGCTTCCACCGAACTCGTCCATGCCCGGCCATTCCGGCGCATAGCCCTCGTCGTGGCGGTAATAGCCCTGGCACATCCACAGGAAACCGGCGGTGAAATGCACGCTGTCGCCGGTGTCGAGCCGCTCGGCGACAATGGTCCAGCGCTTTTCCGCGCTGGACCAGTCCGCCGAGACGACGCGGTGGCGATAGTGGATGTGGCTGTCCAGCCCGGCCTCGGCGATGATCTCGCCCATATAGGCTTTGATCTCCGCTGCCGTGGCGATGGGCGGCCCGGTCCACGGCTTGAAGCTGTAGCCGTAGGTGT
>Ga0209794_1001767_pt1 | contig 14140 bp, 19 predicted proteins | sample EBPBio232013_DNA_FD_185869 | JGI IMG/M metagenome (GOLD analysis project Ga0209794, IMG submission 185869) | Wastewater treatment Type I Accumulibacter community from EBPR Bioreactor in Madison, WI, USA - Reactor 1_5/23/2013_ DNA (SPAdes)... | ecosystem: Engineered > Bioreactor > EBPR >... | reverse complement strand
TCCCGGCCAGGGGCTGACCTGAAAGCCCGCATAGACGACAAGAGCAAGAACCAGCGGCACCGCGGCGATGCGCGCGAGCCGCCGGCCAACCCGGCGAGGCTTCGCCGTGACTTCCGCGCCGCCGGTCATGGCGACATCCCGGTATGCCGCATCGCCGCCTGCTCGCGCGCGGCGGGGGTCGGCTGAAGCACCGGCCTGAAGATGCGGACGCTGTCCTCGCGCCTGACCGCAGCCGGCCGGTAGACCTGCTTGGTCGCCTCGACCAGATGCACCCCGGCAAAGGGCAGCGACAGGGCGGAGCCCATCCGCTCCCAGGCGATCGCCGAGCCGAGGATCAGCGATTTCTTCAGCGGCGGCACCCACAGCGCCTGGCTCCAGGCGACCGGGGTGAACGAGGACTGCCGCATCAGCTCGGTGAGCTGGCGCGCCGAATAGGGCCGGCCCTGCCCGAACGGCGTGTTGTCCCGCTGGGCCCACAGGCCCCGGCGGTTCGGCACCACGGCCAGCACGCGGCCGCCAGCCGCCAGCACCCGCCAGGCTTCGCTGAGCAGCGCCTGCACGTCGTCGGACACTTCCAGCGCGTGGACGATGAGCAGCCGGTCAACCGCCGCGTCGGGCAGCGGCAGCATGTGGTCCTCGACCAGCACGGAGCGGCACGGGCGGGCGGTCGGCCAGTGGATCACGCCCTGCTGCGCCGGCATGAAGGCGAGCGAACGGTCGGGCTCGTCGCGAAACAGGCCGAGATAGGGCGTGCAATAGCCGAGCCCCACCGTCGTCATGCCCCTTGCCGAAGGCCAGTGCGTGCGGATGGCGCGGCTCACCATCCGGCGCGCGACGGTGCCGAGTTGCGAGGTGTAGAAGGCGCGAAGGTCGATGACGTCGGACAAGACCGGGCTGCTTCAGCGGTATCGGGCGGTCATTGGACAATGGATTGCCCGGGGGCGGCAGGCAATGTGATAAACGCGCACCTGTGAATGCCCGGAGAACGCCATGACCGCCCAGACCCACCAGTTCATGTGCCTCAGCGACAATTTCGGCCTGCTGATCCACGATCCCGTCACCGGCAAGACGGCCGCGGTAGACGTGCCCGAGGCGGCGCCCGTGCTGGCCGCGGCGAAGGAAAAGGGCTGGACGATCAGCCACATCCTCGTCACCCATCATCACGCCGACCATGTGCAGGGTATCGCCGAGGTGAAGCAGGCGACCGGCGCCCGCGTGGTCGCCAACGGCGCCGACGCGCATCGCATCCCGCTGGTCGACGAGAAGGTCGCTCCCGGCGGCAAGGCGACGTTCGGCTCGCTGGCCGCCGACATCATCGACACGCCCGGTCACACGGTCGGGCACATCAACTATCATTTTCCCACCGATCGGATCCTCGCCTCCGGCGACACGCTGTTCTCGCTCGGCTGCGGGCGGCTGTTCGAGGGCACGCCGGGAGGGATGTGGGAGGCGCTCAAGGTGCTGCGCGCCCTGCCCGACGACACCAGGGTGTTCTGCGGCCATGAATACACCGCGTCCAACGCGAAATTCGCCGTGACGGCCGATCCGGACAATGCCGCGCTGAAGGCCCGGGCCGAAGAAGTCGCGAAACTGCGCGAGGCGGGCCTGCCGACCCTGCCCACCACGATCGGCCGGGAGAAGGCGACCAACCCCTTCCTGCGCGCCGACGATGCGGCCATCGCCGCGACGCTCGGCATGGCCGGCAGACCGGCCGCTGAAGTCTTCGCCGAACTGCGCGAGCGCAAGAACAAGGCGTGAGGCGACGGGCAGCCGGCGTCAGAAATCGACGGCGATGCCCCCGACCTCCCAGTCGTCGTAGCGGACCGGATCGGCGCCGCCGCGCCCATGCAATTCGGCACTGGCGGCCAATTCCCTCGCCTTGGCGTCGAGCGCCGCACGCCGCTCGGCAGCCTCGGCCAGCGCGCGCTTGGCGGCCTCCGGAAGCACTTTCCTCGGCGTTTCGATGGCGGCCGACGGCGCATCGACCGCAACGGCGGTGGTGAAGACGGGCTTGTCGCTCATGGCCCCGAGAAACGCCCGGCAAGGCGCGGAGTCAACTCCCGAAGGCGTGAGGCCAGCGGATGGAGCCTGGTGTGTTGACCGCCCGGGGGCCATGGCTATAGTCCGCGCCCGTTGCCCCTATGGCGGAATTGGTAGACGCGCTCGACTCAAAATCGAGTTCCGCAAGGAGTGCTGGTTCGATCCCGGCTAGGGGCACCACTAACCCATCCACCAGTCTCCGGGATGGCCCTCCGATCAAAAGGAAGCGCAGGCTTTTTGGCATTTTCGCCGCCAACGTGGTCCGCCTCCCTCCATTGACATCCGAGACATTCGTTGGCCTTCTCACGCGCATCAAGCCAACAGGCTCTGATTTGCGAGCCAACGCGAGGCCATCATGGCGCTGACCGATGTGCAGATCCGGAATGCGAAAGCGGCCGGTCGCCTGGTCAAACTCTCTGATGGTGGTGGCCTTCAGCTCCACGTGACAGCAGAGGGGTCGAAGCTCTGGCGGCTGGCTTATCGCTTCAACGGCAAGCAGAAGAAGCTCGCGATCGGCCGGTATCCTGAGATCAGCCTTCAGGACGCGCGGGAGCGGCGGGCCGCTGCGAAGGACCAGCTTGCCAGGGGCGAGGACCCGAGCGTTCTGAAGAAGGTCGCGAAGCTGGCCAATAGGGAAGCGGCCGGCAATACGTTCTCGCTTGTCGCGGACGACCTGATCGCCAAGAAGCGGCGCGAGGGCAAGGCGGAGATCACGATCTCGAAAAACGAGTGGCTGTTGAGCTTCGCCCGGCCGGACCTCGGCAATCGTCCGATCTCGCAGATTTCGTCGGCGGAGGTGCTTGGCGTTCTACAGGCCGTGGAGCGCCGCCAGAAGTTCGACACGGCGCTACGGTTGCGGTCCATCATCGGAGAGGTCTTTCGGCTGGCCATCGCCACTGCGCGCGCCGAGAATGACCCCACAGTCGCGCTGCGCGGCGCGCTGACCATCCCAAAGGCAAAGAGCCGTGCCGCGATCACCGACGCCAAGCAGGTCGGCGGCCTGATGCGCGCCATAGAAGGCTTTGATGGGCAGGCCACGACGCGAGCAGCTTTGCAGCTCATGGCGTTGCTGTTCCCCCGGCCGGGTGAATTGCGCCTCGCCGAATGGAAAGAGTTCGACATCGAGGCGGCTGTATGGACCATCCCGGCCGCGCGCACGAAGATGCGCCGCGAGCACCGCATTCCCCTTGCCCGCCAGGCGGTCGAGATCCTGAAGGCTCTCCACCCCATAACCGGGCATGGCGTTGGCGGCCTCGTCTTCCCCGGTGTGCGTGTCGTCACGCGGCCAATCAGCGAAAACACGATGAACGGCGCGCTGCGCCGGCTCGGCTATGACCCCGATCAGATGACAGCGCACGGGTTCCGCGCCATGGCGGCGACCCTGCTGAATGAGAGTGGCAAATGGTCGCCCGACGCTATCGAACGCGCGCTCGCTCATCAGGATGAGAATGAAGTTCGGCGCGCCTACGTCCGCGGCGCCTACTGGGACGAGCGCGTTAGGATGGCTCAGGCATGGGCCGACCATCTTGATGAATTGAGGGACGGCGCGAAGGTGTTGCCCTTCCCGAAATCGGCGGGATGACCCGCTGATATAGCGGCCCGGCAAGCGTTGCAGCGCCGGCCGGGCCATCATCACCACATCGAGCCGGAGAGCCGACAGATGACTACCTCCAAAATGCCCGACCGCCGCGCCGCGGTCAAAGGACTGGCTATGGCCGCAGTGATGGCAGTGCCGGCTTCAGCCAGCACATTGCATCCCGATGCCGAACTGCTGGCGTTACGCGAACCGCTTGAGCGGCTGGCAGCGGAGGAACGTGCCGCTGCCGTCGTGATGGTGGAGGCGCAGGACGCGGCCGCTCAGTTCGAACATGACCATCGGCCGCAAGCCCTCTTCGTGCAGCCGGCTGATGCGGATGATCTTCCTCCAGACCTACGGCAGCGGATCGACTGCTTTACGGTATCCCGCCAGCCTCCACGTCTCGCATATGGGCCCGACGCAGCATCCGCACTGCGTCCGAAACTGATTTCCCACGACCACGCGGTCGCCAACGGGCGCCCCTCGAAAATCGAGCATCGCGCCGCGGAGCGCATGCGGGAGATCGTCGCGGCTCAGGAGCAGTTGGACGCAACGATTGAGGCCGCCGGCCTTGCGCGTGAGGCAGAGCGGGCGGAAGCCGAGCAATATCGGATCGCGAGCGAGTTGAACGTGCTCATTGACAGGGCTACGTCGCTACGGGCCACCACTCCGGCGGGCTTCCGGGTGAAGGCCATATCCGCCGCAGCATGCACCTCAGACACGGTAGAGAATTGGATCGCCAACCCGAGCGAGATCGCCAATAGCGCGTCCATCGAGATGGCATCCCTTCTGGCGGACATCATGGCTGCAGAAGTGCGGGGATGGTGAAGTTGTGCCGGCGGTTGCCGGCTGAGAAACAACCGGCCCGGCCTCGCGCCGGGCCAGCCTAGCGGAAACTACAATGTCGAAGCGATATGTCTATGGCGATCAAGACCATATTCAAGCTCTGATCGACATTGTCGCGCCGATATTGCGCCGGCGCGATCTATTACGCCGGGAAACCCTAGATAGCCATCTCAGGCTCCGCCTAGACTATGCGCTCGATCAACTTTCAAGCGCCGCCGGGCGGCGGCGAGAGATGTGGCAAGAACGGAAAGCGCGAACGGCGCTGACGGCAATCCGGCGAACGCTGTCTTTCCTAGAAGGCGCGAAGCATCAGCCGTGCCACCCGCCTGCGGGCCATTCCTTGCCCTTTGACTGGGCCAATAAACCATTTCCGACCTTCGGCGACTGGCGGCAGCACATTGGACCAAGCCTCGATACAGTGGCCGCGACGATAGAAGACCAGATCGCGCCTTTGTCCCTCGAGGAAAAAGCTCGGTCGACGGACATCTCGCCGGAGATGGCGATGGTCATGCCGTTCATCGAGATTTGGAGTGGGATGCATCTAGATGTACGGGACAGTTTGGCGATGTCGACGTTCGTAGAAATCGCAACCCGCCCTCTGAGAAAACGCCACCCCCGGGCCGGGGAGCACGACGATCTCATGGCTTCATTTCGTCATGCATCGATCAAACGTGCTGTTGCCATTTGGTATCGTGCGACGGGCGCTAAGCCATTGAAAGGTGCACCGAAAAAGCGACCGCGGCCAGTTCCCCCCAAGTAGCGCATCAATTGCGTTTTTTCGATCGGACCAACCTCGCATCTTCCCCCGTGTCGAGCCGTTGACGACGGCGCAGAGAGATACAGTGGAGGATGGTGACAAATGCAGACCGAAACCCGCCTGCTGCCCTTTGAGAAGGCGTGCGTCGAACGCCTCGGCATCGGCAAGTCGCTCGCGTGGAACCTTGCCCGCGACGGCAAGATCAAGACCGTGAAGCTCGGCCGGCTGACGATGGTGAAGGAGAGCGAGATCGCTCGCTTCATCTCATCCCTCGAGAATGAGGCCGCCTGACATGACGGCACCGGGCATCTTCAAGGCCGTCCCGCTCGCGTTCACGGCCACCCTCAGGGGCGAAACCTGCGCCGAGGTCCACGTCTACAAGCCGACCGTGCGCCAGATGCGCGAATGGTCGGACGATCCGCAGGCGCCGTCCCCGATGGTGCGTACGCCTGGCGGCCAGTTCCTCGCCGATGGTGACATGGACGACCTTCTCGCGGAGGACGCCGATGCCATCGCCGCGGCGGTGCTGGATTTTTTGCCGCCACGGCTGAGGGCCGTCCCGGCTTCCATCCCCGAAGCGCTCTCGCCGTCATCGCCGTCGTCGGAGCCGAGATCTCCGGCCTCGGAGAGCTGAACGACCTCCGCTGGGACGAGCTGGGCGAGCTCTATGGGCACGCCCGCAGCATCGCCCGCGAGCGTGAGCGCCGGCTCTCCATCGAACTCGCCAGGACCATCATCCCGCTGCTCAGGAGGTGACCCATGTGGTTGCTCTCGCCGACCATGCACGCCATCCAGCTGGCGATCCAATCCGGTGAACTTCGCCCTGATCTGACCTCTTCGGTCCGACAGTTCGAGATCGACGCCGCCGAGCACATTCGGCGGAACCCCCGCGCTTTCCGCCGGCCGCTCTTCATTGATCGGCTGGCGGCTCGCATCGTCGCGGAGCGCTGATCATGGCCAGAACCATTCTCGGCGAGGTCATTCTTCGCCTTCGTGATCTGGTCACACCGGGCCTGCGCGCGCTCAGCGACAGGCTGAAGGCGACGGATGGCGACCTGCGGAACTTCGGCAAGGGAGGCACCGGCGGGCGCGATGTGGCGCGCAGCCTGAAGGACGCGCAGGCGGCCGCAACGGGGGCGCAGCGAGAGATCCAGCGCGCCAGGTCGGCCATCACGGCCCTGCGGGCGGAGGCTGCCGCGCCGATCCGTATCCGGATAGAGCACGACCGGGGATTTCGCGGCCGGATCGCCGCCGACATCGCCGCGGCTCGCAATGCCGCGCGCCAGCCCATCGTCGTGCCGGCGCCGGTGAGCCATCCGACCCGGCCCACGGGGGCCGCGCCGCTCGCCGCTGCGACGCTGGGCGCGGTGACCGGTCCGCGCATCGCGCGAGGCGGTCGGTATGCGATCACGCAGGGCGCCGAGAGCTCGCGCGAGGATCTGCGCATTTCCAATCAGGGCGCCACGCCCGCCGAGGCCGCGGACATCGAGGCCACGGCGCGGCGCCTGTCGGCAATGCCCGCCTATCGGTCACAGGACCATGTCCAGATCCGCGAGCTGATGCGCAACCTGCTCGCCAATGTCGGCGATTACGGCAAGGTCAACGAGCTCGCCGAGCCTTATCTTCGGGGCCGCGTAGCGCTTCAGACGATCCTTGGACCGCGCGCCGATGACCGCGAGATGGAGTATTTCTCGCGCTTTATCGACCTCGCAGGCCGCTCGCGTGATGTCGGCTCCACGAAGGCGCTGATCGATGCCTATCTGCGGGCTCGTCAGCTCGATAGCCGCGCCGTGACCGCGCAGGACTACGTGAATTTCATGCAGACCGGCGGGTCGGCGGCCCGCGGTTTCAGCGACGACTTCCTGGCCAAGGTCGCGCCAGCGATCATCGCGCAGCAGCGCGGTCACCGGACCGGCACAGACTTCATGACGGCGTTCCAGAACTTCGCGATGGGGCGCGGAACCGCCGCGACGATCGAGCAGCAGCTGGATTTCTTTCGCGGCGGCTCAGACAGCAATCTCAGTCAGCAGGACAGCCTTGGCCTGCGCGAGGGTGTCCAGCGTGACCGGCGCGGCCGCATGACCAATCGCGGCCGCCTGGTCGATGAACCGCTCTATCTCGCGAACCCATACGAATGGGCCAAGAAGCACCTGGTGCCTCGCCTCATTCAGGAAGGCGCGCTGCCGGAAGCATATGGCCGGGGGGACTTCTCGCAGGATATCTCCGCCGAGCAGCGGGGCACGCTGAACCGGCGGCTCAACGACCTGTTCTCCGCCCGGCGCGGGTCGTCCCTGTTCAGTTTGATGCTCGGCGACATGGGGCAGATCGAAGCGTTCATGGAGCGCCTTCAGAAGGCCCGCGGCGCCGAGAATGTCGAGCGGGACGCGGCGCGCGATCCCTTCGTGGCGTTCGAGGGCGTGATGGCGCAGCTGCGCAATTCCGTCGCCGACCTGTCGAAGCCGATCGTAACCGCAGTGCTGCCGGCGCTGAATGCCTTTGCCGGGTCACTGAACGCGATCTCCCAGTGGATCAACAAGAACCCGGCAATCGCGCCCTACGCATCGGGCGGAGCTGCCCTCGGCGTCGGCGCGGCGGGGCTCGCGGCCGGGTGGCTCACCCTGCGCGGTATTGGATCAGCGCTGGGGCTCGGAGGTGGCGGCGCGGCCGCGGGCGGCGGCCTTTTGGGTGGCGTTGCCCGGTTCCTGCCGGGCGTCGGCATCGGATTGTCCGCGATCCCTGCTCTCGGTTTCGCCGGCTCGCAGTTCGCCGACTATTTCAAGGGCGTCGGCGACGGCGATGTTCACAACCGCGGCCGCTCGCGGCGGCAGGAGGCGGAGCGCATTCAGCGGGCGGAACGCGATCAGCGCTTCGGCCCGATGGACGGTGAGCACAGCACGGGCGGCGGGTTCGGCTCAGACGGGTCCGGGGCGTTTCGCAGCTGGGGCGAGAGCGCACGCCAGGCCGGCGAACAGGCCGGTGCTCAGATTGGACAGGGGGTTGCGTCAGGAGCGCAGGGCGCCACGTCGGCAGCGAGCGCGGCCGGCGCGGCGATAGGCGAAGCGATTGCCCGCGCGGCCCGTGCCTCAGCCGGCTCCCCGGCCGGTCCGCAGCCGGCGGCACCCGATGCGCCGGGGCGGATGTCGGGCGGCCCCGTGTCGGCGGGCCAGCTCTACACCGTCGGCGAGGCCGGCCCGGAGCTGTTCTCGCCCGGCGCGAACGGCTCCATCATCCCCAACCATGCCCTGCGTGACTCAGCGGAGGCCGCTGGCGGCCTTTCTGAGGGTGGTCGCAGGGGTAGTAGCCAAACCCGCAACGTGACGTTCAGGGGTCCGCTCATCGGCGCCATCCATGTGACTGGAGGCAATGCGTCCGAGATCATGGACCAGATCGGCGACCGAGTGCGGACGGCGCTCGAGGGCACCTTCGCGGACAGCAACCTTTCTTGGGGCTAGCGCCCCGCACCCATCGCGCGGGGGCGATCGGTGGCGCCCCCGTAGCGAGCCCGCCGCGCTCTGGAGGATCGGGCGCGGCGGGCCACTCCACCAGGTCAATGGAGCACCCATGAGCATGAAATCTGCAGCCACCGCATTCGCCAAGGCGGTCGGCATCTACGGATCGAAGACGGCCAGCGCGAGCGACATCGCCGCGGAAATATCCACGCTCGCCGGCGGCCAGGCGCAGCGCGAGACGGCGCTGGCGCAGGCAGAGGAGGATCGCCGCGTCGCGGTCCTGTCCGGCAATGCGGCCAAGGTCGCCGCCGCCGAGACCGCGCTCGCCACCGCGCGCCGGGAGATCGAGCACGCGGGCATCCTGTTGGATGGCCTGCGGACCCGGCTGGCGGACGCCGAGGCGGCGGAAGCCGAGGCGGTCAGGCAGGAGCGCTACGACCGCGCGCGGGCTCTTCACGATGCCCTGCTGAAGGAGATGCCGGCGATTTGGAAGCGGCTGGGCACCGACGCGCGGCAGCTCGCCGAGCGGATGGCCCAAGCACACGAGCTGATCGAAGAGGCGAACAACGATTTGCCTGCCGGGGGGACGCGTATCGCCGATCCCGATGTCATTATTCGCGGCCGGCTAGCGGCAGACGAGGAGATCGTTGACGCGCGCATCGTCAATTGCTGGTGCCGGCCCCATTCCGGCCGCCGTCTCTCAGACGATTACGCCGCACGTGTCCAGCCTTACGATGATGGACGGACCGGCTATCTGACAACCGCTCAGGGAGTGATCGGCGGCAGCGGCGGTTCCGAGCAGGTGGAACTTCGGCCATTCCGCCGGGAGCGCTACCGGGCGTCCGTCTCCATCGACAATCCCGAGACATCGCTGCGGGACATCGCCGCGATGCTGGCGCCACCCCAACCGCCGCTTACCAAAGCCGACCGGCCGATCCTCGAGCGCTTCACCCCGGCCTGATCCTGCGTGGCGGCGTCGTCGGCGCCGCCGCATCACCCCAACCTGAGGAGTTTGCCATGTCCAACGAAAATCCCCGCGTCGAAGCCGAGATGCGCGCGCTGCTGAAGGCCCATCCCCGCCTGTCAGCCAATCCCGCCAAGCTGCGCACCGCTGCCGAGGTACGCGTCGCCGAGCGCGACCGCCAGAACTGGTCCAAGGCTGTCGCGAAGGTGTCCCCATGAGGGCGCTCACAATCGAAGAGGCGATGAGGGCCCGTCGCATCCTGGACGGTTGGCTCGATGACAATGGGAAGCCCCTAGAGCCGATCGAGGAACACGCGGTCGATACGGTTCTGCGGAGCCCTGTCGGAAGCCGCGCCGGCCACAACCTGGCGCTGGTCGTCTGGCTCCTCCGGGACATGACAAGGCTCGCCAATCAGCGACAGATGTCGTCGCTTACCGAACTGGAGGCAGAAACCGTCATCGAGAAAATGGAGGACGCTCGCAGTGCCCGCGGCGAGCCGAGCGTGGGAGCGCGCAAGGAAACCTGGCAGGCCCTTCTTCGGAGCGCCATCGGCACGGCAGCAGCCGCCGACACTGACCGCCTTGACGCGGTCGTTTCCGAGCTGATGGCGATCACGGCGCGCAAGCCGAAGGAACGGGCCGCATGAGCGAGGCTGGCCAGGATACGATCCACGACGACATCGCGCGCCTCGCCGCAGAGCTGCACCGGATCGTCGGCGTGATGGCGATCTATCCGCCAGAGGTCGGCGCGGTGGTGATCCATCGCGCGCTGAAGGGAACGGAGGTGCGCGGCAAGCGCCGCCGCCGGCTCACGAACTGGATCGTCGGCGAGGTCCGGGCTCTACGGCTCCGGCGAGATGAAGAGGCGGCCGCCGCCGCGCTGGAGCAAGCGGCATGACCGAGGAGGCGAGGCGCGCCCGTGTCGTGCCCCTCCGTGGCGAGCGGGTCCGCGTCGGCGCGGCCATCCTCAGCGAGGCGCCCGCGGCACTGCGATCCACGGCCAGCTTCTGCAAGAAGCGCCTGGACGAGCTCGCCCGCATCATTCGCCATCGCCACGGCGTGGCCGCGCTCGGCGACAATGAGGTGAGCCGCGCCTATGCGATCTTCGCAGCTCACCACATCCGCGAGCCGAACCGCATCGCGCAGTGGATCGATCTCAACATTCCGGCCATGGCGGCGGGCACGCGCGACGCGATTGTCGGCTTCGCGGTGAACGAGCCGCGGAAGTGGACCGCGGACCAGGCTGGCCATCATCTAGGCCTTCATCTCGAGGAGCGCACCGCGCTCGCGGTCCAGACCATCGGGGCCTGCGATGCCGGCAAACGCCGCCGGCGGGCCATAGCCGAGGACAAGAAGCGGGAGAGGGACAAGCGGAATGCCGAAGCTCGCCGTCGCAGGGCGGGCGCGGTGGAGCGCGGGGAATATCTCAAGCAAGCCTCATCTACGGCCGCCGCCGCATCCGAGGCCGGCGTGTCCGCGAGGACGCTTCAAATCCGTCGCCGGGAGATCGCGGATCTGGTAATTCTTCGCAGGTTCGTCGCCCCCTATTCTTATAGAATGATAGCCCGCGACGGACGTGCGAAGAATTTCACCCCGGAGCCCCGTGAACCCCGCCTCGTCACCTTCCGCATCTCGCCGAGGAGCGCACCCGTGACCGTCGATGTGAACGAGCTGGAGCCGCTGTCCAAGCAGGTAGCCCGCGCCTTCATGGACCTCATGCGGGCGCGGATGCGCTACACCGATCTCCTCGCCGAGGAGCAGGCTCGCCTCGAGCGCGAGCTGTACGCCCCGGCGAAGAGGCGCGGTAGAAAGCCGAAGGGAGCAGCGTGATGCGCGATGTCGCGACCAAGGCCGATCTCGAGGCCGCCTTCAAGCGGGTGGAGCGGCGGCTTGCTGCCCTGATCTGCTGCATGTTCGCTTTCGCGGTGGTGCTGGTGGCCGTGGTGCGCTGATCAGGGCCTCGAGCGTAGCGCGTCGGCCGCGGCCCCAGCGAACGGGCCTTCCGCGTCGCGGACCTGGGTCAGCACGCGCTCCAGCCGTCCCTGGTATTCCTCCATCACCCGACGATGCCATTCATACGCGTCCATCATCCGCTTCTGGTGGTCGATTTCGTTCTCCAGTTGCTCGACCTGGGTCATGGTGCGCGTCATTGGTCTCTCCTGATGCGTTGACGCCAGCGATCTGCTCTCGATTTCTCGCGCAGATAAACTGAACCGAACGTGCGCTGCTGCCGGATCGTGGCAGCAGCACGCGCCTCGCCGGATACCCGCGCTACCGGCCGTTGCAAGGCAGTTCTAGCGGTCGCGAAATTGGCGAGTGGTCAGCGCTTCGCCCGCGTCAACGTCGCACGGATGCTGCGATCCTTCGCCGTGATCGCCAGGAACTCACCGACGCCGGCCTCCAGCTCATAGCCGGCCTGTCTCACCATGGCGGCGATATCCGCATGGCGGGCGTTGCTCACGTGAGCGCGGACCTCCCGCATCCCGGCCGGAACGACGTGGTCGGGGACGCCATGAGCCTTCAGCACCGTGATCAGCGCGGCCTCGTTCCTGACGTCCAGTTCCTTGCATATCTGGCCATGCGTCTTCCCTCGCCCGCGGAGGAATGCCGCCAGCACGATCTTGTCCGCCGTGAGCGCGCCGGCGCGGTGGTCGTTCTGCCCTGCCATGCCGTGCCTCCCGTGACGATGATCGCCGTATCTATCATCGCTGCGGGCCGCTTCGCGATCCCCTCCTGCGGCGGGCCATCGGGCGCGCGACGGTCGCGAAATGGCGGGGGAAGGCCGCTCCCGCGCCGAGGGGTGGTGGTGGCCCTTCAGGCGACGCGCGACGGCGAATTGGGGGGCTGAGCATTCCCTCCCTGATGAGGACCCTCGGAAGGCCGATGACCGGCATTTGCCGCGGGATCGACGCCCCCTCCTGCTGGGGACCCTAGGGAGAGATAAGTTGCGTCAAATGCCGGGGGTATGGTCCACCCGCGGGGCGATGAGGAAAACACGGTCCCTACGATTTCGCAGGGACCGTACAGCGTCGGCGGCCGCGCGTAGCCCCCGACATCTGGCGCAACTTTCCGTTCCGAGGAGCCCGCCGCCGCCTATCCTGACGAGGCAGGGCCGCTTCCCGCTTGGCGATGCGCGCGAGTGGGCTTGATGGCTACCTCGGCGGTTCCGGCGGCGGGAAAATCTTCGCACCGCGATTGACGACGTCCGTCAGAAAATACAGCGCCCAAAATACCGTGACTGCCAGGATTGAGAAAAGCAGCGACATCGAGGCAACCCCACCCAAACGAACGATCCTCATCAAGGTGGGTGTAGCCTTGAGCCAATGGACCGCGGTGTCCTTAAGCAGGGTCGCGGCTACGACGGCTATGAGGGTCACCATACCGACAAAGCAGAGATAACCGAGCATGTAGCAGGTGAACTGACGGAGCGTCAGCACCTCGCCATCAAGCATCAGTTCTGCGCCCATCGGACGCCGGTCAAGATGCTGCCCAGGCGCCCCCATCGCGACGGCTGCTAACGCGCCGACCATGAAGGGCACAGCCATAATGAGGAAATCTCTCGCAAACCTAAGAAGCCCGCTCTCGCCGAACACGGGTGGTGAAGGGGTCAGAAAGACAAAGATGGCGAACGTCACGGCCGCGACCGCGCCCGGAACAATGAAATCGTAGCGGCGCTTCTCGGGATGATAGATCGCCAAGTAGCGTACAGGCGCGAGAAGACGGAGACGGGATTTTGCCCTTCCCTGCCTGACGTCCTCTAGCCCTACTTGGTGCGTGACCATAGCTCGTCTCGATCCACAAGCTCTCGCAGTTTACCGAGCGTTTGCTCGCAAAATGTGGCGCGCCAACGCTTCGCTTCGCCAGGGATGTCAACTAGCTCACGGGGGCACAGCACCAAGTCAGCAGCTCCCTCGATATCGCGGTGCTGGACCTCACCTGATAGCATTCCGCCACCTACACTCCGATAGTACACACGGGTTTCGTACCCGCGGTTTTCCCAGGTCTGCCGCAACTTGGTCCACCATCCCGAACGCTCGCCTTCGTCGGCGGGAGCCTCCTTGGCCGAAACCTTGACCTCGACACTGGCCGTGTATTCGCGGTCGATAACCGATGTGGCTCCCGCCAGTTCCTGTCGCTCGGATCGATTGACGAACACCATGTGAGAAAGCGTCCTCTTGGGGGAGGTTGCCGCATCCAATGCACGACCGACGTCGGCCAGAAGGTCGATTTTAGGGTGATACCGATACGCCTTCTCCCGTCCGCGGGCTTTTCCCTTTGGCGGGATTTCAACCGAGAAGTTGAATTCGCGATCTCGTGCCACGCGGAGGAGCTGGCGCGAAAGCAACATCGCGATATCGCTGCGGGTTACCGAGTGAACGGCCTCTATGGCGCACCGATATTGTCCATCCTCATACTCATTCGCCTGGGGAAGCCGAACAATAACATGCGCTGCCGCAGCCCCTCGCTCGTCGCGATCGGCTTCGACCTCTCTCCCTTCGTAGGTATCGA
>Ga0209794_1001766_pt1 | contig 14140 bp, 14 predicted proteins | sample EBPBio232013_DNA_FD_185869 | JGI IMG/M metagenome (GOLD analysis project Ga0209794, IMG submission 185869) | Wastewater treatment Type I Accumulibacter community from EBPR Bioreactor in Madison, WI, USA - Reactor 1_5/23/2013_ DNA (SPAdes)... | ecosystem: Engineered > Bioreactor > EBPR >... | reverse complement strand
ACGAGGGTCTGTTCCTGGATCTGCGTCAGCGCCTGAAACAGCGAGATGATGACACCGATGACAAGGCCGATCACCATGACGGGCATGCCCACCTTGAAAAAGGTGACAATGGCATCGCGCGCAATTTCAATGAGATCGGCAGCACCCATCAGATCGGCATCCTCATGATTTCCTCGTAGGCCGCCACGACACGGTCACGCACGGTGACCAGCGATTCCAGCGCCGCCTCGCTTTCGGCAACAGCGGTCACCACCTCGACGAGATCGGTGGGCTGGCCGGAAGCGGTGCGCATGGCCTGCACATCCGACTTGCGACCCAGCTCTCGCGTGTTGCCGACGGTGGCCGCCAGCACATCGGCGAAGCTGTTGCCGTCCTCATTCGCCTTGGAGGCAAGCGTGAACGGGCTGGAGCCCATTTTCTGGGCGATGGCATAAGCGCCGGCGGCGGCTCCGGGGGTCATTAACGGTTTCATGGCTCTCTCCTACCTAACCGATTCGCGGGGCTCAGGCCCGCAAGATGTCTAACGTGCGCGCAATGATGCGACGCGTGGACGAAACGACGTTCAGGTTGGCCTCGTACGAACGCTGGGCTTCCCGCATGTCGACCATCTCGATCATGGAATCGACATTGGGTTTCTTCACGTAGCCTTCGGCATCCGCCATGGGATGGCCGGGCTCGAACTGCTTGCGAAAGGCGGCATCGGAGCGTTTGACGCGCCCGAGCTGCACCGTGTTCACATCCATTTCCTTGTCCAGCGCCGCCTGGAAGGTCGGCACCTTGCGCTTATAGGGATCGCCGCCCTTGGTGGTGGCGGTGGTTTCCGCATTGGCGATGTTCTCGGCGATGACGCGCATGCGCCCGGCCTGCGCACGAAGCCCGGAGGCGGCCACGGTAAGGGATTTGAACAGGTCCATGCTGCGTCTCCTCAAGCCTTCTTGCCCAGCGCGATCTTCATCTTGCTCAGGCCGCGCTGATACAGGTTCGCGGCGGTCTGAAAGTCGATCTGGTTCTGGGACACCTTCATCATCTCGTTTTCGAGATCGACGGCGTTGCCCGACGGGCGTGTCTCGTAAACAGCGCCGCGCCCGCTCGAAGCCCCGCTCTCGGAGGAGGAGGCGATGTGGCGCGGATTGGTCATGGCCATGCCATAGGCCGCCTGCTGCATCACACCGCCGGAGGAGAGCATGCGGCTCTGGTCCGCCCCGCGTGAGGCCGGGTCCACGCCCAGCTGGCGCATATCCTTGGGCTTGTAGCCGGGGGTATCCGCATTGGCGACGTTCTGCGCCAGCAGCTTCTGGCGCGTCTGCAGGAAGCGCATCCGCTCACGCAGGCCAGCGAAGGAGGGAAGGTCCGAAATCATTTACACCTCGGCAGAATCAGTCGGGATAGCCCCTTTGTTGGGCAATTCTTGCCGCCTGTATGGTTAAGACGGAGTTAACCCGAACCCCGATCTGTCCCATCTTTGAGCCATTGCACGCATTAGGCGTGCATATGTTAACCGTGATTAACCTTTTTGGGCTTTTCACGCCCAAAGGCATGCTAAAGGAAATGTGGGATTCGGCTGTCCGTTAACCAACGGATATTCCACTGCACCGGGCACATCGAGCTTGCGTGCGGCCGCCGCAAAACGAGGCGTCCGGGATCGGGGAGAGACCCGGCGCAAGAGGTGAAGGCGTATGCAGAAGCTGGTGGAGAAACTGGGGCTTTCGGAAGGCGCGGCCTCGGCGGCCCTCTGGGTCATTCTGTCGGTGGTGCTGCTGGCGATCGTCGCCCTGCTGGCGCTCTGGCTGGTCCGGACCTTGCGGCCCTCGCTCAACATGAATGGCGGCACGCGGGGCGGACGCCCCCAGCGCCTTGCCATTACCGATGCTTTTCCGCTCGATCGTGAAGGCCGCAAGCTGGTCATCGTCCGGCGCGACAACACGGAACATCTGCTGCTCATCGGCGGCCCGAACGATGTGCTGATCGAGGGCAACATCACCCGCTATGATCGCACGACACGAGGTGGGCAGGCCCGCCTGAACGACGGTGATGAGGAAACGCCCGTCGCCGTGCCGCCTCCCGCTCCGGTTGCACCGCCCATGGTCTCTCCGCCGGTCATGCCGCCCCCGGTGATGATGCCGCCACAGGCTCCGGTAGTGGCCTCGCCCCCGCCGCCTCCTGTGGTTGCGCCCCCCCGCCGCGAATCACTGGCTCCGCCCCCCGTAATGCAGCCGCCGCCTGCGCCCCCGGTGCCCCCGCCCGCACCGGTCCCGGCAACGGCTGCACCCGCCCCGGTGGCACCGCCGCCGCCCGTGCTGACACTGGAAACCCTGCTGGCCGATGCCCAGCCGATCAAGCCGGAACCGCCGGCGGTCGAGGTCAAGCCGGCTGAGCCCAAACCCGTCGAACCGCCCGCGCCCGTTGTGGAGCCCGCGCCGACGCCGCAGGCACCGCCTCCGCGCCCGCCCGCCATGAGCGAGATGGCCCGCCGCCTGAACGAAGCGCTCCAGAAGCCTGTCAGCGGCACCTTGCGCCCGCCCTTCAACCGCTCGATCCCGCCTGCCCCGCCCACCGCTGGGCCGAGCGCCTCGCCCACCCCGCCGGTCACGCCGGTCGCTCCCCCGCCCGCTCCGGAGCCGCCGCCACCGCCGGCCCCGGAGGCCAAACCTGCGCCCCCGGCGCCTGAACCCGTGGTCGCCAAGGCGGACATGGATCTGCTGGAGGAAGAGATGGCCCGCCTGCTCGGTCGCCCGGCCCAGCCGAAGAAGCCCGACGTCTCATGACGCGCCAGCCGAGTGCGGGAGATCGCCGCTTTCGTGTGAAGGCGGTCCTCCCGGTCGGGTTGGCGGCGCTGTGTGTTCTTGGCGCGCTCATCACAGGAGCTCAGGCTCAGGATATCTCGTTCAACTTCGGTCAAGGTACCGGGTTGACCGAGCGCGCCCTGCAAATGGTCGCGCTGTTGACGGTGCTGTCGCTGGCACCGTCCATCCTGATCATGGTGACCTCTTTTGCCCGCATCGTCATCGTGCTGTCGCTACTGCGCTCGGCCATCGGCACGCAGTCCGCGCCGCCCAACACGGTGCTGACGGGGCTGGCCCTGTTCCTCACCTTCTTCATCATGGCCCCCACCTTCGAGACCGCCTACAACAACGGCGTCAAACCCCTCATCGCAGGCCAGATTCAGGAGATCGAGGCGTTTGACCGGGCTTCCCAGCCCTTCAAGACCTTCATGCTCAAGCATGTCCGCCCGGCGGATCTGGAGCTGTTTCTGGATATCTCGCGTCAGCCGCGCCCGGCGACGCCCGAGGCGACCCCGCTGCAAAGCCTCGTGCCCGCCTTCATGATCTCGGAGCTGCGCCGCGCATTTGAGATCGGCTTCCTGCTGTTCCTGCCCTTCCTCATCATCGACCTTGTGGTCTCCTCCATCCTGATCTCGATGGGTATGATGATGGTGCCACCCGCAACAGTCGCACTGCCGTTCAAGCTGATCTTCTTTGTGCTGGTGGATGGCTGGCGGCTGGTGGCCGGCTCGCTCGTGCAAAGTTTCGGGGCGATGTAGCCTGCATGCGCGCAACAAAAAGGCCGCTTCAAGCGGCCTTTTTCTTTAACCTCGCGCCGGTGCCGGTTGGGGCGGCGGCAGAGCGGACTGACGGTTGTCCGTGGCCGAGCGCACCGGACGCGCCTGCCCCGCGCTTTCAGGATAGCGCTTGCGATAGGCGGCCATGAATTCGGTCATGGTGTCGGCATTGACGATGGCGCGCGCCACCTCGCGGAAGTCCTGCGGACGGGTGAATTTGTCGTTGGTGACAAGGTTGAACGAGCCACCATCTTCGGTCCGCATCATCGGCGCCATGTAGCGCCCGCGCAGACGATCCAGCGATAGCTTTTCATCCCCCAGCGTGTAGGCAAGGCCTGCACGCAGGGCATCCAGACGCTGCCCCTCGCTCAGCGGCTCCTTCTGCTGCCAGGCATCGCCCAGCAGACGCTCATAGCTCTCCCCGGCCTCACGCCACTTCTTGCCCTTCCAGTAGATATCGGCCCGCAGACGGTCGATGTCCTCGCCCTGCTCATCGGCCACGAGTTCAATGGCGAGATCGGTGCGGTAGAGGTCGCCCAGCGCGCGCGCTTCCAGCAGCTGGCGGGCGCGACGCAGATCCGGCGGCAAGACAGCAAGACGCGAACCGCGCAGGGCCGCCAGCGCCTGCACCGGCATGCGGCCATTGAGATAGACCACCGCCAGACGCGTCGCCACCGCCGCACGGGCCACGCCCTCAAGACGGTTCTTGACCTGATGCTCGAGAATTTCGGTGGCCTCGGTGACAAGATCAAGGTCCAGCAGGCGCTCGGCCAGATGACGGGCGATCTCGTCACCACGGCGCCCCACCGGCACGAGCTGGCGGAATTCCTGATAGATCGCGAGGGTTTCCACCTTCGAGAGCTTGTCGCCCTCGTTCTTCAGGAAAAGCCCTTCAAAGCGCCGTGCCATGGTGTCTTCAAGACGCCGCGCCGAGACATGCTCCGGCATGATCGCAGTGGCGCGCTGGGAGGCCAGAAACGCCTCGCGCCAGCGCCCTTCGGCCGCATAGAAGCCACCGAGCTTTTCGAGCGCCTTCACTTCCACATCCGAACGACGCCAGATCATCGACAGGGTTTCGAACTCGGCCCGCGCATCTTCCGGCGCGATCTTGTTCATGGCGAGCAGCGCCACGGCCTTGCCGAAGCGCGCCTCGGCCTCGATCTCGCGATCCGGTGATTGCGCCGCCAGCGAATAGGCCGCCAGCGCATCATCCGGGCGGCCCTGCTGATCGGCAAGACGCGCGGCCAGCAGTTGCTGGAGATGCAGATTGCGATTTTCCGGCGAGAGCTTGGCATAAGCACCAAGCTGCTCGCGCGCGAACACCGGATCATCGGCCTCAATTGCGGATTCGATCACCGTGCGGCGGAACAGGCCCTGCAGCGACTCCGGATACCGGTCGAGTTCGCGCAGCGCGCCGCGGAACAGGGCCAGCGCCTGCGGGTAATGCATTGCCTTGGCCTGCACATAGCCGAGCAGCAGCTGCGCTTCCCCTTCCGTCGAGAGTGAGGCATCCGACAGAAGCTGCGTCGCCTCGACCGTACGGCCCGAAAGGGCTGCCGTCATGGCGCGATAATAGATCACCTGCTTGTTGGTGACCGCTTGCGGATCATCCGCCGAGAGCACCTTGAGGACAGCATCCGCCTCCGGATAGAGGGCATTGGCGATGTAGAAACGGGCCAGGCGCAAGCGGGCCGCCGAACGCGTCACGCGCGGCGCCTCGGCGGCATTGCTCAGAAGCTGGTTTTCCGTGCGCTGAAGATCGCCCGCGCGATCCTCGTTCCACCCCGCCAGATCGAGCAGCAACAGCGAGCTTTCACGCGCCGAGGTATCTTCCGGTTCGGACGGCAGCGCCGAGAGGTTGAGGCGGATATCATGGCTCACCAGAACCGAATCCGCCCGGCGCTTGACCGAGACAGCCTCGTCAATCGGCAGGATGGCCAGCCCCGCCAGCGTAGGCTGGAGCGAGAATTCCGCGAAATCGAGCATCTTGGGCGACATGAAAGCCGCCGCAGGTGCCCCCACCAGCGTCAGCTTGGAGCCGGTCTCGGTGTCATCCACGGTGTAGAGCGTGCCTTTGCCGCCCACCTTGGCTTCAAGCGCCGCACGCCCGTTGGCGTCAAACGCACGCGCCAGCGGCACCGAAGCACCCGAATAAGCCTCCGGCGTTCCGCCCGAGCGACCACGCTCGATCACGAGGTCCGATCCGTCGCGGCGCAGCCAATAGCCCCCCTCCCCACCCGAGGTCAGGCGCAGCAGCGTCGCGCCCTTCAGCGGCTGGAGCTGGGCATTGTCGATGCTGGGCTTCAGCGCCGGCGGAATTTCCGCAAAACGCAGCGCATCAGGGCTTTCCACCAGCACATTCAGGATGCGACCCCGCCGGACAATGGCCAGCGGCGCCTGCCCGACCTGCGAAAGACGCAGCGCGAACCCCTGAGGATCACGCCCCACCTCGATGCGGGCCAGCGGCTGTGCCTCGGTGGCGGCCAGCGCCTGCTCCAGCGCCTTGGGAACCACATCCACCTTGCCGCCATCCACGCGCGGCACGCCCGGCATGGGCTGGGCCGGCGCAGCCTCGGCGCGCTTGGCGGGAGCCTCGGCGGCAGGCGCAGCCTTGCCGGGCGCTTCCTTTGCCGGCATCTCTTTGGCAGCAGCCGGCGGTGTCGCAGGCGCAGGCGCGCTGGGATCGTCAAAGGTCTTGCCGTCCGCGCGGGTGAAATCGAAGGTGATGGAATCGTCCTCGCGGAACCCGCGCACCTGAATGCCGTCCGGCGTCACCATGGTGATGCGCAGCAGATCCGGCCCTGTTTCGATGTCGATGTCGCGGATCAGACCGGCCAGACGCTGGCGCGCAAAGGCTTCCGACAGGGTGAAACCGGCATCATAGACGATCGAGATCGTATCATCCTTGATGGAAAAGCTGACCGGTGCCGAGCGCGGCATGGTGAACATGGCGCGGCGGAACTGCGGCGCGGTGCCGACCTTGAGGTCCAGCGCTCGGTTGCCCTGCTTTTCCTGCTCGCGCGCCATTTTGCGCAGCTGGTCCTCAGCCGCGCGCGCACGGCGCACCAGTTCCTGCACCACATCCGGGGGCAGCGGGGGGGCCGCGCCCTGCCAACGGTTGGAGAGAATGTCGAGATAGACCTTCTCGCCCGCCATTTTCAAATCCGAGCGGAAGCGATCATTGAGCGCAAGGCGGATCGAGCGACCATCCGGATCCGCGCGCACCATGGAGACATAGTTGGGCAGCTGCTGGCTGAGCTTGTCCACATCGAGCGTCACCGGCTGATCGAACTCGATGATCAGCACCGCATTGACGACGCGAGCCTTGGCGGCCACCTCGCCGTCGAAGCTAAAGATGACACGGCCATAGCCCTGCATCTCGGTGCCCACCGCAAGCCCCTTGGCGGCTTGGGCGCCGGAGAGGCTTGCGCCGAGAAGGAACATCCCCAACGCCAACGAGCGCAGCGGGGCGCCGAGAGCGGATTTCGGGAGGGCGACGGAAGCCAGAAGGGAACGCAGCACGAGGTTTGCCCAACGTTGGAACGCGACAGGAACTCTGCCGCGATCCTAGGTCATCATGCCTAACGGGGGCTTAATCCGGCTTGGGGCATTGCCTGCACCTGCTGATTATTTTCTGGCTGCGCTCAGCGGCGCTGCGACCCCGGCAGGCGCTGAAGCTCGGCTTCCTCCCCGCCCTTCGCCTCGGCGACGATGGCGTCCCCGGCAGCGGCACGGCGGGCCATGGCCACGGTCACCTTCTCGGCAGCCTTGGTATCCATCACCGCGAGGATTTCGCTCACCTTGCGCGGGTTCATGTGGTCGATGAGGTCCATGAGCACGGCGGTATCGAGACGGTCGAACACACGGGCCGCCTCTTTCGGCTTCATGTTTTCGTACATCACCACCAGTGGCTTGTAGCGCGCGTTGGAGTCGGCCTTGCCCTTTTCCCCGCCCAGACGGTTCTCGATGGAGCGCAGCTCGCCGATCCGCTCGTCGAGCTTGCGCTCGCCCATGCGCAGCAGGTTGTCGCGCATCTCCAGCTCGCGGTCGCGGCTTTCGATCTGGTCGCGGCGCTCGCGCAGCTTTTCGAGCAGGGCGCGCTCTTCCGGGCTGGCCGGGTTGTTCGGGCGCAGCTGGCTGTCCAGCGGAATGCGAACACCTTCGGATTCCGCCTTGGCCTTGAACTCGGCCTTGGCCTTTTCCAGCTCGGCCTTTTCCTGCGGGCTCAGCGCGCCGGGTTTCTTTTCGTCCTTCTTGGGCTCCTCGCCTTCCTTTTTCTTGGGCGCGGAACCGGTGATGATCTCGTCGTCGCTCGCACCTTCCCGGGCGATCTGGACAGTCTTCGCCATGCGCTCGGCGAGCGTCGCCTCCTTGCGCACCGTGGGCATCGGCGCAAGCGCCAGCGAGAGCAGCTTGATGCCGACCAGCGCGCTCATGCCGAAAACAACCACAGGAAGAAGGCGAAGGCGGCTCATGGGATTACCCGACGTTGACGCGTGACTGGGCTTGCGCGGCGAGGGCCTGGGCGGCGGCCAGCGTATCGCGGATGCGCGAAGCCGGGCGGGCCTGAGCCATCGGAGCGGCGGGCGCAGGGGCCACGGCGGCCAGCGGCGCCGGCCCCGGCGTTTCCACCGCGCTCGAGACGATGCGCGAGATGCGGCCAAGAACCTCATCCCCCGTGCGGATCTGGTCCTCAAGGTCAGCCGTGTAGCGCTCGGCCACACGCAGGCGCTCGGCCAGCGTGCGGTCCGTTTCGCCCAGCGTCGCACGCAGGGATTCAATCGCGCGTTCGGCCCGCTCGGTAGCGCCGGAAAGCTCCACCACTGTTTTGCGCATCATGGCTTCATCGGCCCGGACCGCCCTCAGGCGCTTGTCCAGCACGATGCAGTACCCGATGGTGACGCAAAGCAGCCCCACCACCATCAGCTCGATCACCAGTCCTAGGTTCACAGCCATTGTCTCACCTGTCGCGGCGCACGGAAGCGCCCTGCTCGAATGCCGCCATGGTTGTCTTCGACCGCTTCAGCGGCTTGGCAACCTCAACGGCCATATTGTCACCCATGCGCCCGATTCGCCCCTGAGTCAGAAGCATATCGCCACAACGCAACGTCACCATGGGGTCTCCGCGCACATCGAAGACCAGCGTATCGCCCACCTTGAGATCGAGCACCTTCTTCACCGGCATTTCGGCCTCGTGCAGAACAGCGTCGATATCGAGCTTGGCCTGCCAGATCTCGGTGGCCAGATGCCCTTCCCAGATGTGGTCGCGGCCCAGCTTCTCGCCCATGTAGCTCTGGAGCAGCAGCTCGCGAATGGGCTCGATGGTGGCATAGGGCAGCAGCAGCTCGACGCGCCCGCCGCGACCTTCAAGGTCAATCGCCAGCGCAATCAGGATCGCAGCGTTGGCGGGGCGGGTGATCGAGGCAAAGCGCGGGTTGGTTTCAATACGCTCCGCGATGAACTTCACCGGCGAGAGCGGCTGGAAGGCCTGCTCGGTCTCCATCAGCACCAGATCAAGCATACGCTTGACGAGGTTCACTTCGACCGTGGTGTAGGGACGCCCTTCGATGCGGAAGTTCGAGAGCCCACGACGCCCGCCCAGCAGCACATCCATCACGAGATAGATGAGTTCCGAGTCGATGGTGATGAGGCCGTAATTCTCCCACGGCTCCGCTTTGAACACCGAGAGAATGGTCGGCAGCGGCAGCGAGGAGACGTAGTCGCCAAAGCGGACCGAGGTCACGTCATCGAGCGAGACTTCGACGTTGTCCGAGAAGAACCCGCGCAGCGTTGTTGTAAGCGTGCGGACCAGACGGTCGAACACGATTTCGAGCATCGGCAGGCGCTCGTAGGAAACCACCGTCGAATCGACGATGGCGCGCACGCCATTCTGCTTGGATTGGTCGGCATCTTCCGGGTCGAACCCGAAGATGGTGTCCACTTCCTCCTGATCGAGGAACAGGCCGGTGCCCAGATCGAGATCGAGCGAGGCATCGGCCGGACGCTTGGGCGCATCAGCGGTATCGTCAACGACATCGCCGCTTTCGCCCAGCGCCTTCGCCCATTCGTCGGCGAGATCGTCTTGCGTGTTCTCGTTGTCGGCCACGGCTCACTCCACCCGCAAAATCACTGGACCAGAACGTCCTTGAAGAGCACGGCCTCGATGCGCGCGGGATAGATCGCGGCATTGATACGGCGCACCAGCTCTTCTTTCAGGCGATAAAGACCCGCCGACCCTTCAAGGTCCGAGGGGCGCAGCTCGCGCAGGAAGATCTGGAAATTGTCCACCACGCGCGGCATCAAGGGCTTGATGTCCTCGATCATCTTCTGGTCTTCCACCTCGATGGCGAGCTTGAGACGCAGATAGATGGGGCGCTCCGAACCGGGTGCCTGCGCAAGGTTGGTGGTGATGTCCGGCAGATCGAAGAACACCGTCTTCTTCTTCACCGGGTTCTTCTGGGCTTCCGCTGCGGCCTTCTGCTTCTGCATATAGAAGTAGCCGCCGCCCGCGCCGCCCAGCACCAGCACCGCTGCTGCGGCCATGATGATAAGCTTCTTCTTGCCGCCTTTGGCTTTGCCTTCCCCGCCTTCGGGGACTTCTTCTGCTTCTGCCGCCGCTGCCGCCATGGCTTTCACCCTGTCATCGTCGCGCGGGGGGAGAAGTCTGAATCGGCCCCGCTGCCTCCTGTTCACCTTGGGACGCTGATGGTTAACGAAGCCTTTCCAAATTCGTTAACACGGCAAATTTTGCCGGATCGTTTCTGCCCCCTTTTGGCAAGGCGGCATATACTGCCGGGCAGTGATTTTTATCATGTCACTGTTTTCAATGCATTTTTATGAAAAAGCCGCTCTGGCACGCCCCTTGTTATGGTTAATGCATCGGTTTGTCCTGCGCTGGGGAGCGAGGGGAGAAACCTTAACCGAGGAGCAAAGGGGAGGCGTTCCATGGAGAACGTTCTTCTGGTCGGCCTGTCGCGTCAGATGACGCTTCGGCGAGAACTGGACGTGGTCGCGAACAACGTGGCCAACGTCAACACGAACGGCTTCAAGCGCCGCCTGTCGGATAACCGGGAATTCCAGATGCCGGTGGCCTCCGACGATGTTTTCCGTAAGGGAGCGGACCGCAAGGTCTCCTACGTGACGGAAAAAGGCACGCCTTTGGACCTTTCGATCGGCAAGATCGAGCCGACAAACAATCCGATGGATCTTGCCATCGCGAACAACAACACCTTTTTCGTGGTGCAGACCCCGCAGGGCGAGCGCTACACCCGCAACGGCGCGCTGATGATCAACGCGCAGGGCCAGCTCGTGAACTCGGATGGCTATGCGTTGATGGGTGAGCAGGGCGCCTATCAGTTCGGCTCGGAAGAGAAGAACATCCGCTTCGGCTCGGATGGCACGGTCTCGACCTCCAACGGCCCGCGCGGCAAGCTGCGCATGGTCAGCTTCGCCAATCCGCAGACGCTCGAAAACGTCGGCTCGAACCTTTTTGCCTCCAAGGCCCAGCCCGAGGTCGACAAGTTCGCCCGTGTCCAGTCCGGTTTTCTCGAGCGCTCGAACGTCAATTCGGTGGTCGAGATCGGCAAGATGATCGAGGTCACCCGCCAGTATCAGAACATCGCCAACATGATTGCCCGGCAGGACGAGTTGCGTCGCAACGCGATCTCGAAGCTCGGCGAACCCATTTAACAAAGGATCACACCCATGCGCGCCCTTTACACTGCCGCCACGGGCATGATGGCCCAGGAGAAGAACGTCGAAGTGATCGCCAACAACGTGGCGAACATGCGCACGACGGGCTTCAAGCGCCAGACCGTCCACTTCCAGGATCTGGTGTATGAGCACCAGCGCCGGGCGGGCTCGCCCTCCTCGGACCAGAACACCACCATTCCGGCCGGCACCTTCTTCGGCTCCGGCACCAAGGTGGTGGCCACCCCGCGCATCATGACGCAGGGCAACATCTCCCAGACCGAGCGCACCTATGACGTGGCGATCCGCGGCGAGGGCTTCCTGCGTGTCCAGCTGCCCGACGGCCGCATTGCCTTCACCCGTGACGGCGGCTTCGAAACCGACGCGCAGGGCCGCCTCGCCACCAAGGAGGGCTACCTCGTCGATCCCGGCATCACCGTGCCGCAGAACGCGACCTCGGTGTCGATCAACAATCAGGGCCAGGTGACCGCCGCGATCCCGGGCTCCACCACGCCCCAGTCGCTCGGCCAGCTCACCATGAGCCGCTTCATCAACCCTGTCGGCCTCGAGTCGATCGGCGACAACTACTACGTCGAAACCGCCGGCTCCGGCGCCCCGATTGACGGCGTGCCCGGCGGCGAGGGCTTCGGCAACCTCCAGCAAGGCTATCTCGAAGATTCCAACGTCAACGCGGTGACCGAAATCGCCTCGATGATCCAGGCCCAGCGTGCCTACGAGCTGAACTCGAAGGTCATTCAGGGCGCGGATTCGATGCTGACCGCCACCGCCACCATGTTCCGCGCCTAAAAGGAGACGGAGCCATGAACCGCCTGATCACCACCCGACTCTGCGGGGCCCTCACCGGCCTGCTGCTCGCCGGCACCGCGCTGGCCGCGGATGCCCGCATCCTGCGCGAAGCCACGGTGTCCACCGACATCGTCCGCCTCGGCAATCTGGTCGAGGGGCTGGATCAGGGCGCGGACATTCCGCTGTTCAAGGCCCCCGCCCCCGGCACGCGCGGCACCATCCGCGTGGAGCGCATCCTGATGGCCGCGCGCGAATACGGCATCACCAACATCGCTTACGGCGATGTGCGTATGGTGCAGATCTCGCGCCCGGCCCGCACCATCCAGCGCGCGGACATGGCACAGGCGATCAGCCAGTCCATGGCCCAGCGTGGCAATGCCAATACGCTCGACATCGTGCTCGATGACCATGTTGCCCCCCGCATGGTCGATGTCGCCCGCCGTGAGTCCCTGCGCGTCATGCAGGTGAACCGCGATCCGGCGACCGGGCGCTTTGAAGCCAAGCTGGCGCTGGCCGACGATCAGGCCTCGGAAACCTGGAACGTCACCGGCGCGGTGCTGGAAACGCGCGAAATCGCCGTGCTCGCCAATGATGTCGAGCGGGGCGATGCGATCAAGGACAAGGATCTCACCCTTGTGCGCCGCCCGGCGAACCAGATCGAAAAGGACGCCATTGCCTCCGCGGCGGACCTGATCGGCATGGTGCCGCGCCGTGCGATGCGCACGGGTGAGTTCGTCCGCTCCACCGATATCGCGCGCCCCATGCTGGTGGAAAAGAACCAGCTGGTCTCGGTCACCTACGTCTCCAAGGGCCTCACGCTCTCCATGCGGGGCCGTGCCCAGTCCAACGGCGCGATGGGTGAAACCGTCCGCGTCCAGAACCCCCAATCCAAGCGCTTCGTCGAAGGCGTCGTCTCCGGCCCCGGCCAGGTGACGATCACCGCGCCGGCCCCTGCCACGGCAAACCTCGCCGAAGCCCGCTGAACAAACCGCACGCTGCGTTCCAAAGGATCACACGGATGACCCGCCCCTCTCTCGCTCTTCGCCTCGTCTCGCTTCTCGCGATCGGCACTTCGCTCACGGCTTGCGGCTCCATTGATCGCCTCGCCAATGTCGGCAAGGCGCCGGCCCTCTCGGCCATCGAGAACCCGGTTGCCCAGCCGGGCTACCGCCCGGTGCAGATGCCGATGCCGGCCCCCAAGCCGCAGAGCTATCCGCAGAACTCGCTCTGGCGTAACGGCAACCGCGCCTTCTTCAAGGATCAGCGCGCCCAGCAAGTGGGTGACATCCTCACCGTACGCGTCCGCATCACCGACAAGGCCGCCATCGACAACACCACGGAGCGCAAACGCTCCAATGCCGAGGGCATGGATGTCGAGGGCTTCTTCGGTCAGGAAGACCGCATGAACAAGCTCTTCGCCAAGGGCGCGACCGGCAAGGGCCTCGTCGATCTGGGCTCGTCCAGCAGCTCGAAGGGCGAAGGCACGGTCAAGCGCTCGGAGTCGCTCACCACTGACATCGCCGCGGTCGTCACGCAGGTGCTGCCGAACGGCAACCTCGTCATCGAGGGCAAGCAGGAAGTGCGCGTCAACTTCGAAAAGCGCGAGCTGATCGTCGCCGGTGTTGTCCGTCCGGAAGACATCGAAGCCGGCAACCAGATCGAAAGCACCAAGATCGCCGAAGCCCGTATCGCCTACGGCGGTACCGGCCAGATCAGCGATGTGCAGCAGCCGCGCTATGGTCAGCAGGTGCTGGACGTGCTGCTGCCGTTCTGAACAATAGCCTTTGCAAGCGAAGTGGACCCCGGTTCGCGTGAAGCAAAGGCGTCAAAAGAAAGCCCCCTTCCAAGTTTGGCGGTGCCCGATGAGTAAGAGTCTCGCGTAAGAGTACACGGCACCGCCTCCCCCCTCCCCCTGAAGTTCAGTGTAGCTTCTCCTGCTTCAGCGGGCTGGTTCTGCTCGCCCCTCGCTCCCCCCTTGTGCGGGTGGCAGAACCCAACAGCCCCCGGATGACCGCTCCTCGGCATCCGGGGGTTTTGTTTTGGACGAACGCCTGTCGGCTGTCGCCGCAGGCTACGGGATGACCG
>Ga0209794_1001763_pt1 | contig 14182 bp, 6 predicted proteins | sample EBPBio232013_DNA_FD_185869 | JGI IMG/M metagenome (GOLD analysis project Ga0209794, IMG submission 185869) | Wastewater treatment Type I Accumulibacter community from EBPR Bioreactor in Madison, WI, USA - Reactor 1_5/23/2013_ DNA (SPAdes)... | ecosystem: Engineered > Bioreactor > EBPR >... | reverse complement strand
TCACCGGGTCCGCGTAGTACAGGCTGCCACCCACCGCCGTCGCGCTGTCCGCCGTCGCCGTCGCGTTATAGCCCGCCGCCGTCGCATTCAACCCTTCGGCATACGCGCCACTGCCGTACGCCGACGCACCCTGGCCGAACGCGTTCGCCGCTTCGCCCGACGCCGTCGCATACGCGCCTTCCGCGTACGCGCCCACGTCATCCGACTGGTCGTCGTCGTTGCCCGTCGCCTGGAAGTACTTGTTGTCCGCCGTCGCCTCTTCAAGCTGCGCCACGTTCACCGCGTCCGTGGCCTCCGTACCCGCCGCCACGTTCGTGATCTGGCGCTCCGCGCCTTCGTCGCCCACGGAGACGGTGTTGTCGCGCAGCGCCACCGACGCCGCACCCAGCGCCACGCTGTTCGCACCCGCGGCATAGGCGTTGAAACCGATCGCCGACGAGCTTTCGCCGTCTGCCCAGGACAGCGTGCCGACCGCCGTCGTCAGGTCATTGGTTGCACCGGAACCGGCGCCCAGCGCGGTCGCGCCGAGGCCCGTGGCCTCCGCAGTGAAGCCGCCGGCGACGCCACCCAGCGCAGTGCTGCTCGCACCACTCGCCACCGCCGTCTGGCCGACGGCCACGCTGTTGCCGCCGAGGGCCTGGCTGTCGGAGCCGACCGCCGTGGCGTTGGAGCCCGACGCCGTCGAGAAGTTGCCCACCGCCGTGCTGTTGAAGCCCGACGCGGTGGCGAATCCGCCGACCGCCGTCGCGAAATCGTTGTCCGCCAGCGCGGACGCGCCGACCGCCAATGCGGTGAAGCCGGTGGCGGTGCTCTCCGTGCCCAGCGCGGTCGCGCCGACGCCGTCGGCCGCGGCGCTCGCGCCGGCGGCCACCGCACCGTCGCCGTTGATGCTGGCGTCGTCGCTGCCGTCGTTCTCGCCATCGGCCTTGAAGTAGCGGTCGGTGGTTTCGGCCATGTCGGCCACGGCATTGAGCTGGCGCATGGTCACCGCATCGCTGTCGGCGACGCCGTCGCTGACGTTGATGATGCGGCGCGTCGCCGGGCCCGTGCCGCCAAGACCGCCGCCACTGCCGACCGAGACGACGTTGGCTTCCGTGGCGCGCGCGCCCCAGCCCAGCGCCACGCTGCCGGTGGCTGTCGGCCCGACGAAGGCGTTGAAGCCGACCGCGATGGCGGCCGGCGCCTGCGCGATCGCGGACACGCCGACCGCAGTGCTCTGCAGGCCGATCGCCTGGGAATTGCTGCCCAGCGCGGTGGAGGAGGCGGTGCTGGCCAGCGCATTCGAACCGACGGCCGTCGCATTCGCGTTCTGCGCGCGCGCATTGTTGCCGTAGGCACTGGAGCTGATGCCCGTCGCCTGCGCGCCGTTGCCTACCGCCGTGGCGCCGTTGTTGCCGGCGACCGCGCCATTGCCGCAGGCGAAGGCCCCGGTGGGAGTGGCCGAGGGTGGCGTGGTGCCACTGCCGGTCTGCACGCACACATCCCCCGCGAGCGCCGGTGCCGACGCGATCGCGCCGGACACCACCAACGCCTGCAGCAGCCGGGAACCCTTGCCCTTGCCCTTCGCCTTGGCCAACTCGGAAGCGACGGCCACCTGGCCGGTGGACTGGTTCCAGACCTTGGAATAGATGCGATTCATGGGTGGGCCTCTTCTTGACGAATGGACGAAAGATGTTGGGTAGCACCGGAAAAACGAAAACAACCGGCCACGCACTGCCCGGGGCAGTCCGTTACGTGAAGTGGTGTGGGGTGTCTCAGGAGCGAGTCGGGAACGCATGGAACCCGGGTTGGAATCCTTTCCAATGTGTGAGCCCTCGCGCTTCCCTGAACGATCCCCTAGTACTCACGAACTGTGATCGATACTCACCGGAGATTCGTGCCGAGGTCAAGCAAATGGACAAATTCCGTCAACATGCGACGCAAAGCGTTGCTCGCCTGGCGAGATGCTGTCCACGGCCATCATCTCGTGGACATCAACACATGCATGGCGGCCACGCCTTTTCGCATCAGTAGCTTGTCGAACATTCGTGGAAGCGCGACTTACGATGGACGACGGCGCGGTTCAGCTTGTCGCGCGTGGCGTCGTCGGCATCCGCGCGCGCGCGTTGCGAGGTCGCCAACGGGCGTCCGTGTCTCCGTACGACGCGGTATCGCTGCCCTGCAACAAAACCGGCTTGCGGGCGCATCGCGTCGCCTGCACGCCGGCATGGCCGGGTCGAACGCCGGCCTTCGTTTCGCCCGCGCGTGCCCGCCGCGCGGGCAGCGCGGGTCATGCGCCACCACGAACGGTTGCGACGGAAACCAATTCATCCGCGTTCATTCGAGCGCACGCCGTCCCGGCGCCCGTGCGTCGCCGCGACTCAGCCCACGCGCAGCCGGGCGTTGCGGAACATCCGCAGCCAGGGCGAGGCGCCGGTCCAACCGGCGGGTGCCCAGCTGAAGTTCGCCGCACGCAGCGTGCGCTCGGGATGCGGCATCAGGATCGTGGCCCGGCCGTCGTCGCTGCACAGGCCGGCGACCGCGTCCTCGGACCCGTTGGGATTGGCCGGGTAATGCGCCGCCGGCGAACCGTCGCCATCGACGTAGCGCAACGCCACGCGCGCGGCGGCGCGATCGGCCTCGCCCGCGAAGACCGCGCGGCCCTCGCCATGCGCGATCGCGACCGGGATCCGCGAACCGGCCATGCCGGCGAAGAACAGCGACGGTGACTCGACCACCTCCAGCAGGCCCAGGCGCGCCTCGAACTGCTCGCTGCGGTTGCGCAGGAAACGCGGCCAGTGCGTGGCGCCGGGGATGATGTCCTTGAGCTGCGACAGCATCTGGCAGCCGTTGCAGACGCCGAGCGAGAACGTGTCCTGGCGTGCGAAGAACGCCGCGAAGGCTTCGCGCAGCGCGGCGCGCTCCAGGATCGAGGTGGCCCAGCCGCGGCCGGCCCCGAGCACGTCGCCGTAACTGAAACCGCCGCAGGCGACGAGGCCGGAGAACCGGCCGAGGCTGATGCGGCCGGCGACGAGGTCGCTCATGTGCACGTCGACCGCGGCGAAACCGGCGCGGTCGAACGCGGCGGCCATCTCGACCTGGCCGTTGACGCCCTGCTCGCGCAGGATCGCCACCGCCGGCCGCACGCCGCGCGCGATCATCGGCGCGGCGACGTCGTCGCCGGGATCGAAGCCGAGCAGCGGCTGCAGCGCCGGCGCGTCGAAGCGACGCGCGGACGCGCGCTCCTCGTCCGCGCACTGCGGGTTGTCGCGCAGGCGCTGCATGGCATGGGTCACGCCCCACCATGCATCGAACAGCTCGTCCCAGCGCCATTCGACGAACGCCTGGTCGCCGTCCAGCACGCGGATGCGGTCGCCGCCGGTGGGGCGCGCGATGCGCTGCGCGCATTCGATCAGGCCGTGCCGCGCGACGAGGTCGGCGAACTCCGCGCGATCCTCGCTGGCGATCTGCACCACCGCGCCGAGTTCCTCGGAGAACAGCGTGCGGAAGACGTTGCCGGCGCGGTCCTCGCCCCAGCCCTCCAGGTCGATGTCAAGCCCCCGGTGCGAGCAGAACGCCATCTCGCACAGCGCGGCGAACGTGCCGCCGTCGGAGCGGTCGTGGTAGGCCAGCAGCAGGCCGGCCTCGCGTGCATCGCGGATCAGTTCGAAGAAGGCGCGCAGGCGCGCCGGATCGTCAAGGTCCGGGCAGGCGCCGCCGAAGGCATCGAAGCACTGGGCCAGGATGGATCCGCCCAGGCGCTGCTTGCCGGCGCCCAGTCCGATCAGCCACAGCTCGCTGTCGACGTCCTTCGCCAGCAACGGCGTCAGCTGGGTGGTCACGTCGGCGACCGGCGCGAACGCGGTGACGATCAACGACACCGGCGACACCGACTTGTGCGCACCATCGGCGTCGTGCCACTGGGCCTGCATCGACAACGAATCCTTGCCGACCGGGATCGACAGGTCGAGCTCCGGGCACAGTTCCATGCCGACCGCACGCACCGCGTCGAACAGCTTCGCGTCCTCGCCCGGGTGCCCGGCGGCGGCCATCCAGTTCGCCGACAGCTTGATGCGGTCCAGCGCATCGACCGGCGCCGCGCACAGGTTGGTGATCGCCTCGCCCACGGCCATGCGCGCGGCGGCGGCGGAATCGATCAGCGCCAGCGGGGTGCGCTCGCCGATCGCCATCGCTTCGCCTGCATCGCCTTCGTAGCCGGACAGCGTGATCGCGCAGTCCGCGACCGGCAGCTGCCAGGGGCCCACCATCTGGTCGCGCGCGCTCAGGCCGCCGACGCTGCGGTCGCCGATGGTGACCAGGAAGCTCTTGGACGCGACCGTGGGATGCGCGAGCACGCGCAGGCCGGCCTCGTGCAGGTCCACGGCATTCGTGTTGAGTCCGCGCCAGCGCACGGGCGCCGCACGCATCGTGTCGCGGTGCATCTTCGGCGGCTTGCCGAACAGCACGTCCATCGGAATGTCGATCGCGGGATCCGGTGGCGTGTGTCCGGCGCTCGCCCCGTACGCGACGACGAGCTGTTCCTCGGCGGTCGCCGTGCCGACCACCGCGAAGGGGCAGCGCTCGCGCTCGCACAGCGCGGCGAAATCGGCCAGCCGGTCCTGCGCCACGCCGAGCACGTAGCGTTCCTGCGATTCGTTGCACCACAGCTGCATCGGCGACAGCGAGGGATCGTCGCTGGGCACCTTGCCGAGGTCGATCGCGCCGCCCACGCCGGAATCGTGCAGCAGCTCCGGGATCGCGTTCGACAGGCCGCCGGCGCCGACGTCGTGGATCGACTGGATCGGGTTGTCGTCGCGCAGCGCGACGCAGCGGTCGATCACTTCCTGGCAGCGGCGCTCCATCTCCGGGTTGTCGCGCTGCACCGAGGCGAAGTCGAGGGCTTCGCTGCTCTCGCCCGAGGCCACCGAACTGGCGGCACCGCCGCCAAGGCCGATCAGCATCGCCGGGCCCCCGAGCACGATCACCGCATCGCCCGGGCGCAGCCGCTGCTTGGCCACCATCGGCCGGTCGACGGCGCCGAGGCCGCCGGCGAGCATGATCGGCTTGTCGTAGGCGCGCGCCGGCTCGCCCTCGTGCTGCAGCTCGAAGCTGCGGAAGTAGCCGAGCAGGTTCGGACGCCCGAATTCGTTGTTGAACGCGGCGCCGCCGAGCGGGCCCTCGAGCATGATCTCCAGCGCCGGCGCCATGCGCGGGTTGAGCGCACGCGCGCCTTCCCACGGCTGCGGCAGCGTCGGGATGCGCAGGTGCGAAACGCTGAAGCCGGTCAGGCCGGCCTTGGGCTTGCCGCCGCGGCCGGTCGCGCCCTCGTCGCGGATCTCGCCGCCGGCGCCGGTGCTGGCGCCCGGGAACGGCGAGATCGCGGTGGGATGGTTGTGGGTCTCGACCTTGATGCAGAACGCGCTGTCCTGGACTTCCTCCGCGCGGTACTCGAAACCCTGCGGGTCGGGGCGGAACCGGCGCGCGGGGAAGCCTTCGACCACCGCGGCGTTGTCGCTGTACGCCGACAGCGTGAACTGCGGCGTCCTGCGATGCGTGTTCTTGATCATCTGGAACAGCGACTGCGGCGCGCCGCTGGCCTGCATGTCCTCGCCGTCGATGGTCCACGACGCGTTGAAGATCTTGTGGCGGCAGTGTTCCGAGTTCGCCTGCGCGAACATCATCAGCTCGACGTTGGACGGATCACGCCCGAGTTCGGAATAGCGCGCGCGCAGGTAGTCGATCTCGTCCTCGGCCAGCGCCAGGCCCAGACGGCCGTTGGCCGACTCGAGCTGCGCAAGCGGGATGCGCGCCAGGGCGCCGCGCGCAGGGGCGGCGAACAGCGCGCGCGCCTCGTCGTGCGAGGCCAGCAGCGACTGCGTCATCGGATCGTGCAACAGGCGTTCGAGCTGCCTGACGGTGTCGTCGACAGAAGCGGCGTGCTGGCTGCCTGGCGGCACGAGCCGCGGCGGCGGCATCGGCTGGCCGGACTCGGATGGATCCGTCTGGCGCGGCCAGCCCGCAAGATCGATGCGCAGGCCGCGTTCCACGCGGGCCACCGGCTGCCCGGCGCCGCGCAGGATTTCGGTGGCCTTGCTCGCCCACGGCGAGATCGTGCCCAGCCTTGGCGAGACGTAGCGCGACAGTGCCTCTTCCGCGCGCGGGTGGCGCAGGTCATCGGCCTCGAGCACGCGGCGCAGCACCGCGGCCTCCGGCGTCGCGCCGGCCTGGGGTTCGATCCAGTAGACATGCCACGCGTCGAGGACGCGGACGGCGGGCGAGAGGGTTTGCAGGCGGAGTTCAAGCCGCTCGCGGCGGAACGGCGACAGGGCAGGAAGGCCCTCGAGGACGATCATGTCCGGGGGAAGCCAGTACCAGTGCGGGGGCGGCATTGTACCCCAGGCGCCCGGGCCGGGCCGCGCGGACGCTGGCGGCGCATGCGCGCCAGGCGCGGCCTCAGCCGCCGGCGGCGGGGGCGTCGTGCCTGGTCGGCGCCGCCGACAGCGCCTGCAGCGCCGCAAGCAGCGCATCCGGCGGCAGGTAGCCGGGCATCTGCGTGCCGTCCTCGGCGAGGATCATCGGCGTACCGGTCAGGCCGATGCGCTGACCCAGTTCGTACTGGCGCGTGACCGGGTTGTCGCAGGTGCGCGGCGGCACGCGCTTGCCGGCCTTGGCGTCGGTCAGCGCGCGCTTGCGGTCGGGCGAACACCACACTGAAACCATCGCGTTGAAGTCGGGCGAGCCCAGGCCCTGGCGCGGGAACGCGAGGTACTCGACCGCGATGCCGCGCTTGTTGTACTCGGCGATGTCCTCGTGCAGCTTGCGGCAGTAGCCGCACTCGATGTCGGTGAACACGCTGACGGTGTACTTCGGGTTGGCCGGTGCGAACACGATGCGTTCGGCCTCCGGCACTGCGTCCACCAGCTTCTTGCGCACCGCGGCCAGGCTGGCCTGCCCCAGGTCGCGCTTCTCGGCGACGTCGTAGAGCCCGCCCTGCAGCAGGTAGCGGCCATCGTCGGTGATGTACAGCACCTGGCCGCCGACGATCACCTCGCGGAAGCCGGGCAGCGGCGCGGGACCGATGCGGTCGATGGCGATCTTCGGGTTGATCGACTCGATCGCCTGGCGCGCGCGGTCCTCGGGCGTGCCGGGCGTGGTCTGCACCGAGGCCGTCGGCGCCTTCGCGGCGGCTTCCGTCGCGGCGCCGGGCGTGGCGTCGTCCTCGGGAGCGGGCGACTGCGCACAGGCGGACAGGCTGGCGGCACAGAGGGCGGACAGGAAGGCGGTACGCATCGGGTCTCTACCTGCTGGAAGCATGTCCGGCGGCCTGCCGGCGGGGCCGCATTGTCGCATGCCCCGCCCTGGCCCGGCCCCGCGCATCGCGGGCCGGTCCGGAACCGTTCAAGCGGCGCCGCGCGCGCCGGTTCAGATCGCCGCCACCGCCTGCGCATGCACGCCGGCCACCGCGCGGCCGGACGGATCGGCCATCTTCGCGAAGCTCGCGTCCCAGGCAATCGCCGCCGGCGACGAGCAGGCAATCGACTTGCCGCCCGGCACGGTTTCCGCGCAGGCCTGCCCCGGATAGTGCTGCTCGAACAGCGTGCGGTAGAAGTACGCCTCCTTGGTCTGCGGCGGGTTGACGGGAAAGCGTTTGTCCGCGGCCGCCAGTTCGCGATCGCTCACCTGCGCCTCGGCATGCGCCTTCAGGCCGTCGATCCAGCCATAGCCGACGCCGTCGCTGAACTGTTCCTTCTGCCGCCACAGGATCGAATCCGGCAGGTCGCCGTCGAAGGCGTCGCGCAGCACGCCCTTTTCCATGCGCTGCGCGTCGCCGCGCGACTTGTCGACCATCTTGTACTGCGCATCCATGCGCATCGCCACGTCGAGGAATTCGACGTCGAGGAACGGCACGCGCGGCTCCACGCCCCAGGCCATCATCGACTTGTTGGCGCGCAGGCAGTCGTAGTTGTGCAGCGCATCGAGCTTGCGCACCAGTTCCTCGTGGAACTCACGCGCGTTCGGCGCCTTGTGGAAGTACAGGTAGCCGCCGAAGATCTCGTCGCTGCCCTCGCCCGACAGCACCATCTTCACGCCCATCGCCTTGATCCGGCGCGCCAGCAGGTACATCGGCGTCGAGGCGCGGATGGTGGTGACGTCGTAGGTCTCGATGTGCCGGATCACCTCGGGGATGGCATCGAGGCCTTCCTGGAAGGTGTACGTGAAACCATGATGCACCGTCCCCAGCGCCTTCGCCGCGACCTCGGCCGCCGCCAGGTCGGGCGAGCCTTCCAGGCCGATGGCGAACGAATGCAGGCGCGGCCACCAGGCTTCGGTCCGGTCGTTGTCCTCGACGCGATGGCGCGCGTAGCGCGCCGCGACCGCCGCCACCAGCGAGGAGTCCAGCCCACCCGACAGCAGCACGCCGTAGGGCACGTCGGTCATCAACTGGCGATGCACGGCGGCCTCGAAGGCCTCGCGCAGCTCCGCCTTCGAGACCTGCACGCCTTCCACGGCCGCATGGTCACGCCAGGGCCGGTCGTAGTACTTCGCCAGGGTGCGGGTGGCCGTGTCGTAGTAGTGCCCGGGCGGGAACTGCGCGACGTCGGCGCAGATCGGCGCCAGCGCCTTCATCTCCGAGGCCACGCACAGGCGCCCTTCGCGGTCATGGCCCCAGTACAGCGGGCACACGCCCATCGGGTCGCGCGCGATCAGCGCGCGCCGTGCTTGGGCATCCCACAGGGCGAAGGCGAAGATGCCGTTGAGGCGGTTGAGGAAGGACGCCGGGGCATCCTCGCGGTACAGCGCGTTGATCACCTCGCAGTCCGAGCCGGTCTGGAAGGCATAGTCCTGGGCGAGCTGCGCCTTCAGCTCGCGATGGTTGTAGATCTCGCCATTGACCGCGAGCGCGAGCTGGCCGTCGGCCGAGCGCAGCGGCTGCGATCCGCCCGCGGGATCGACGATGGCCAGCCGCTCGTGCACCAGGATCGCGCCATCGTCGTGGTACACGCCGCTCCAGTCGGGGCCGCGGTGCCGCTGCTTCTGCGACAGTTCCAGCGCCTGTCGCCGCAGGGCCTGGAGGTCGTCGCCGGGCTGCAGCCCGAAGATGCCGAAGATGGAACACATGGTGGGAGTCCTTGCAGGGGGTTGAAACGAAAAAACCCGCATCTCTCGATGCGGGCTTCGGTGTCTGGCGCTTGTCGCTTCGCCTATGCGCGGGCCCGCCGCCGCGCACGATGGGGCGTGCCGCGGTGATTGCGGTTTCCGTTGGCGGCGATCGTGGCGGGGCGATGCATGGGGCGTGACGCTACCGGTTCGCCGGGATGCGCGCAACCGTTGCAGTGGCAACCGTCAGCGCAGCAGGCGCTCGACCAGCGACAGGTACAGGCCGGGCAAGGCTTCGAGGTCGGCCACGCGCAGGTGTTCGTCGACCTGGTGGATGCTGGCGTTGACCGGCCCCACCTCGATGCATTGCGCCCCCAGCGGCGCGATGAAGCGCGCGTCCGACGTGCCGCCGCCCGTGCTTTCCTCGGGCGACGTGCCGGCGAACCCGGCCAGCACGTCGCGTGCGGTCGCGCGCAATGTGCCTTCGGGCGTATGGAACGGCTCGCCGCTGCGGTGCCAGGCGAGCGTGTAGTCCAGCCCGTGCCGGTCGAGCAGCGCGGCGACCTCGGCCTCCAGCCGCGGCGCGTCCCAGTGCGGGTTGTAGCGCAGGTTGAACAGCACCTGCAGTTCACCGGGGATGACGTTGTTCGCGCCGGTGCCGGCGTGGAGGTTCGAGACCTGCAGGCTGGTCGGCGGGAAACTCGCGTAGCCCTCGTCCCAGCGCCGCGCGGCCAGGTCGGCCAGGGCCGGTGCCGCGAGGTGGATCGGATTGCGCGCCTTGTGCGGATAGGCGACGTGGCCCTGCACGCCTTTCACCGTCAGGGTGCCGGACAGGCTACCGCGGCGGCCGACGCGCAGCAGGTCGCCCAGGCGCTCGGTCGAAGACGGTTCGCCGGTGATGCACCAGTCGATGCGCTGGCCGCGTTCGCGGAAGGCCTGCGCGACCTTGCGCACGCCATCGATGGCATCGCCTTCCTCATCGGAGGTCAGCAGCACAGCGAGCGTGCCGGCGTGGCCGGGATGCGCGGCGACGAACCGTTCCGCCGCGACCACGAAGGCCGCGACGCTGCCCTTCATGTCGGCGGCACCGCGCCCGTACAGCATGCCGTCGCGGATCGTCGGCACGAATGGGTCGCTGGCCCACGCCTCCCTCGGCCCCGGTGGCACCACGTCGGTATGGCCCAGCAGCACCAGTACCGGTCCGCCCGCGCCATGCGTGGCCCACAGGTTGTCGACCGCGCCGAAGCGCAGGTGTTCGACGGCGAAGCCGGCCTGCGCCAACCGTTGCGCGACGAGCGCCTGGCAGCCGGCATCGTCCGGCGTCACCGACGGACGCGCGATCAGTTCACAGGCCAGTCCGAGGACGTCGCTCACGTTTGCCCCCGCCCCAATCCTACCCGCAAGCGAAGGACGATCATTTTTCGATGCCGAAGCGCTGCTTGAAGCCGTTGTCGGTGAAGCCCTGCGTGACCTCGCCATCATCTGTCACCACGACCGGGCGGCGGATCAGCTGCGGGTGCTCGCGCAGCAACAGCTTCCACTCGGCTTCCGAACCTGGCGACTTCCGCGCCTCCGGCAACTGCCGCCAGGTCGTGGACGACTTGTTGATCAGCGCGTCCCAGCCGCCCGCCTTCACCGCCCACGCGGTCAAGGCCTCGGGCGGCTGTCGATTGTCGCGGTAGTCGACGAAATCGTGCTTGACGCCGAAGCGGTCGAGCCACTTCAGCGCCTTCTTGCAGGTATCGCAGTTCTTCAGTCCGAAAATCGTGGTCATTTGCGTGCTCAGGTGCCTTTGCCTTGATCCCGGAAACTTCCGATCCCTCATCCCGTCGCCCGTCAACAGACGAATGTCTGGTCAAGCCGGGATCCAGCCCTTGGACTGTCCTTTCGATTTCGAGACAAGCAACGGAAAAAGCTGGATCCCGGCTCTCGCCGGGATGACGAAGGAAAGCTCAATCCGCCAACCCGCGCAACAGTTCGTTCACGCTGGTCTTGCTGCGCGTCTTATCGTCCACCTGCTTGACGATCACCGCGCAGTACAGCGAATGCGAGCCGTCCTTCGCCGGCAGCTGGCCGGAGACGACCACGCTGCCCGGCGGCACGTAGCCGTACGACACTTCGCCGGTGGCGCGGTTGTAGATGCGCGTGGACTGGCCGATGAACACGCCCATGCCGATCACGCTGTGGTGGCCGACGACCACGCCTTCCACCACCTCGGAACGCGCGCCGACGAAGCAATGGTCCTCGATGATGGTCGGCGACGCCTGCAAGGGCTCCAGCACGCCGCCGATGCCGGCGCCGCCGGACAGGTGCACGTGCCGGCCGATCTGCGCGCACGAGCCCACCGTGGCCCAGGTGTCCACCATCGTGCCCTCGCCGACATGGGCGCCGATGTTGACGAAACTCGGCATCAGCACCACGTCCCGGCCGAAATACGTGCCACGGCGCGCCACGGCACCGGGCACCACGCGTACGCCCAGCGACTTGAACCTTGCGGCGTCGAAGCCGGCGAAGCGCGCCTCGACCTTGTCCCAGAACGGCGCCGGCTGCGCTTCCACCAGTGCCATGTCATTGACGCGGAAATACAGCAGCACGGCCTTCTTCAGCCACTCGTTGACCTGCCAGCCGCCGCCGTCGGTCGGCTCGGCCACGCGCAGCTCGCCACGCTCCAGGCCGAGCATCGCCTGCTCGACCGCGGGTTTCACCACGTCGCCGAGTTCCTCCGGGGTGAGCCCGGCGCGACGCTCCCAGGCGTCCTCGATGGCCTGGCGGAGGCCGGGGGTCGATTGCGGTGCCGCTGCAGTCATGCGGTGGGTTCTCCTTCGATGCCGCGCTGGAGCGCGTCGCGCAGGGCGGCGCACTGGGTCTGGTCGAGCGCCCGGTCCTGGCGGTCGCTGACCAGGAACACGTCCTCGGCGCGCGCGCCGAAGGTGGCGATGCGCGCATCATGCACGCGGATGCGCTGCTGGCGCAGCACGTGCGCCATGTCCGCCAGCAGCCCGGGGCGGTCGGTGCACACCAGGCTCATCACCGTGCGCTGGCCGTCGCCGCTGGTGTCGAAATCGATCTGTGGCGCGATCCGGAAGTGGCGCAGGTGGCGCGGCTGCGCGCGCATGGCCGGGCGCACGTCGAGCGCGCCGGACAGCACCGTGGCCAGCTTGCGCTCCAGCGCGGGCAGGTCGGGCGCCTGGCGCGGGTCGGCCGAGAGCACCTGGAAGGTGTCGAAGATCGTGCTGTTCGGCCCGTCCAGCGCACGCGCCTGCTGGATCACCAGGCCGAGCCGGTCGAGCGTGATGACGATCGCGGCGAACAGGCCGTCGCGATCGGGCGCATGCACGAACACGTCCATGGCATCGCCGGCACCGGCGAGCTTGCGCACGCGCACCACGGTGGCACCGGGCGCGGCGTCGCGCAGCGCCAGCGCCTGCCAGACGATCTGGTCGGCGCGCGCGCGCAGGAAATTGGTCGCCGGCATCCGCTCGAACAGCGCGTCGATGCCCGCCACGCCCTCGGCGACCAGCAGGCCGGTGGCCTTGTCGCGCGTTTCGGCGATGCGTTCGGCGGCGCCGACGCGGTGCTCCAGCCCGCGCCGCAGCGCGTAGCGCGTGGCCGTGCGCAGGTCGGACAGCAGGCGGTCCTTCCACGCATTCCAGAGCTTCGGCGAGGTGCCGGCGATGTCGGCGCAGGTCAGCAGGTACAGGTAGTCCAGCCGCTCGCGGTCGGCCACCTCCACGGCGAAGCGATGGATCACCGCCGGATCGGAGATGTCCTGCTTCTGTGCGGTCACCGACATCAGCAGGTGCTTGAGCACCAGCCATTCGACCAGCGCCGTGTCGGCCTCGCGCAGGCCGTGTGCCTCGCAGAACGCGCGCGCGTCGACCGCGCCGAGTTCGGAATGGTCGCCTCCGCGGCCCTTGGCGATGTCGTGGAACAAACCTGCGATCAGCAGCAGTTCCGGCTTGCGCAGGAGCGGCCAGACCTCGTGCGCCATCGAGAAGCGCTCGTCGGGAATGCCGGTGGAGAATGACGCTAGGTTGCGCAGTACCGCCAGCGTGTGCTGGTCGACGGTGTAGACGTGGAACAGGTCGAACTGCATCCGCCCGGACACCTGCGCGAACGCCGGGATCCAGCGCCCCAGCACGCCCAGCCGCGCCATGCGTTCCAGCGTGCGCACCGGGCCCGGCCCGCGCAGCAGGTCGAGGAAGGCCTCGCGCAGCTCCGGCGCGGCGGCATCGTAGGCCGGCAGCGCATGCAGCGACTCGGCCAGCGCGCGCGCCGTCTTCGAATGCAGGCCCTTGGCTTCGGGGTGGTCCGCCCAAAGCGCGAACAGCGCCAGCACCCGGCCCATGTCGCCACCAGGCCAGAATTCGTCGCGGGCGACGAGGTAGCCGCGCTTCATCGCGAACTCCGCGTCCAGCGGCGTGGCCTCGACGTCGCCCTCGATCTGCTCCTCGAACCGCTGCAGCAGGCGGTCGCCGATGCGCAGCACGATGGCGGCGCTGCGGTAGAAGCCCTGCATCATCTGCTCGACCGCAGCGTTGTCGGCGTCCTCGATGTGCTGCAGGCGCGCGGCCAGCATCTTCTGGTAGTCGAAGCGCAGGCGTTCCTCGCGCTTGTTGGCGACCAGGTGCAGCCCGTAGCGCAGGCGAGACAGCACCCGCCATTCGCGTTCGAGCGCGGCGTACTCGTCGACGCCGAGGTGGCCGAGCGGGATCAGCGATTCGATGTCGCGCGTGCCGAACGTGCGCCGCGCCATCCAGCGCAGGGTATGGATGTCGCGCAGCCCGCCGGGTCCTTCCTTGATGTTGGGTTCGAGGTTGTCGGCGGTGTCGCCGAAGCGGGCGTGGCGCTGGCGCAGCTCCTCGCGCTTGGCGTGGAAGAACTCGCGCGCCGGCCAGACCTTGTCGGCCGAGACCGCGTCGGCCAGGCGCATGGCCATCTCCGGCGAAGCCACCAGCGGCCGCGCCTCCAGCAGCGCGGTCATCACCGTCAGGTCATCGGCCGCCTGGGTGCATTCGGCCAGCGTGCGCACTGCGTGGCCCACCGGCAGGCCGGCGTCCCACAGCAGCGCGAACAGGCGTGACAGCGCGGCGGTGTCGTCCTC
>Ga0209794_1001760_pt1 | contig 14251 bp, 13 predicted proteins | sample EBPBio232013_DNA_FD_185869 | JGI IMG/M metagenome (GOLD analysis project Ga0209794, IMG submission 185869) | Wastewater treatment Type I Accumulibacter community from EBPR Bioreactor in Madison, WI, USA - Reactor 1_5/23/2013_ DNA (SPAdes)... | ecosystem: Engineered > Bioreactor > EBPR >... | reverse complement strand
TCGCGCAGAAATCGATGGCCTGCTCGCGCGTGTGGCGACGCTTCATCCGCTTGAGGGTGAGATTGTCGCCCGCCTGAAGCGAGAGATGCAGGTGCGGCATCAGGCGCGGCTCTTCCATCAGCAGGCGAACCAGCGTGTCATCGGCCTCGATCGAGTCAATCGATGATATTCTTAGACGGCTTAATTCCGGCACATGATCGAGGATCGCCTTGGTCAATTGGCCCAGAATCGGAGTTCCCGGCAGGTCCGCACCATAGGAGGTGAGGTCCACTCCGGTAAGAACCACCTCATGATAGCCGCGCGCGACAAGACGGCGGATCTGATCCACTACCTCCCCCATGGGGACAGAGCGGGAATTGCCGCGTCCGAAGGGGATGATACAGAAGGTGCAGCGATGGTCGCAGCCGTTCTGAACCTGCACGAAGGCACGGGCGCGTCCCTCAAGGCCATCAATGAGATGGCCCGCCGTTTCCTTCACGCTCATGATGTCATTGACGATGACGCGCTCGGAGGCCTCGATGCCGAAAGCGTTGGGCCTGACGAGGTCCGTCCAGGTCTCCGCCTTGAGCTTGGCATCGTTGCCGATGACCTGCGTGACCTCATCCATTTCAGCGAAGGTTTCGGGCTCCGTCTGGGCGGCGCAGCCGGTGACGACAATTTGCTTGGCCGGATTCTCCCGCTTCAGACGACGGATGGTCTGACGGGCCTGACGCACCGCTTCGGCGGTCACCGCGCAGGTGTTGACGATGATCAGCCCCTCATGCCCCGCCGCGCGGGCATGGGCCTTCATCGCCTCGCTCTCGAAGGTGTTGAGGCGGCACCCCAGGGTCACGACTTCCGGTGCGCCGGGGATATCGGGCTGGCTGATGTCGGTTTCACTCATGCGGTGACCTCAGCTCAGGCCCGCAAGCAGCGAGGGGTCGATGGTGCCGGCAAAAGCGGTGGCAACCGGGCCGGTCATCATCACATGGTCACGCCCGTCGCGCGCGATGGAGAGGCGCCCGCCGGGCAGATCGATGGTGATGGTGCCTTTGGCAAGGCCAAGCCGTTCCGCGGCGACTGCCACAGCGCAGGCAGCGGTGCCGCAGGCCAGCGTAATGCCCGCGGCGCGCTCCCAAACGCGCACCTTGAACGCATTCTCGCCCGTTTTCTCCACCAGCGAGATATTGGCCTTCTCGGGGAAGATTGCGTCGGTTTCGATGCGCTGGCCAAAGGCTGCAAGGTCCAGTGCGTCCACTGCTTCCACGAAGAAGATGGCGTGGGGATTGCCCATGTTCACGGCCGAGAACCAATCGGGCAGGCGATGCGAGATCCGCTGCGCTTCCGGGAAGGGCACGCGTGCGGTGTCTTCGCCTGCACCCGAGAGCGGAATTTCGTCCCAGCCGAGGCGCGGTGCGCCCATGTCCACCGTGACCGTGCCGCCGGGAATAAGCTGCGCCAGCAGGACGCCGGCGCGGGTTTCGATGCTGGCGTTTTCGCTGCCCTTTTCATCCGCCAGCAGCGCGCCGATGCAGCGCGTCGCGTTGCCGCAGGCACCGACCTCTGAAGCATCGGGGTTGAAAATGCGCATGAAGGCATCGGCGCGGGTCGAGGGTTCGAGCACGATCAGCTGGTCGCAGCCAATGCCGAAGCGACGGTCGGCGATGCGTTCCAGCTCTGCCGGGGTGAAGCTGAGGGAGGCGCTGCGGGCGTCGATGACCACGAAATCATTGCCGAGCCCATGCATCTTGCGAAAGGGAATCGGGGCCGAAGGGTTCGTCATGATGCGCGCAACCTCCATCGGTCTGCGTTGGCTTGAGAATTTGCCTGATGTGCTGGGGCAGCGAAAATTTGTGCGCAAGGGCTTGCGGGGGCCGCAACCACCATGCACAACAGGCGTCGCAAAGCGCTATAGCGGGTTTGTCGCGCGCGGGATACGGTTCTTGAAGCCTTCGTTGCCTCAGCAGCCTGTCGTCGCGCCCCCGTGTGGCCAGTTGGGCGGATGGTCTTGAATTGACGACAGCTTCTGTGCGGCGTCCCCTTGCTAATCTCGCCGTTGGTTCGGCGCGCGCGCTTTCCTTTGCCGGTGGCTTTGCGTTTGCCGGTGTTCTCGCTGCTTCTGCCGCCATGGCGCAGATTTTCGGCCCGCCCGCGCCGGGGGAGCCGATTCTCACCTCTATACAGGTGCCGAACCTGCCCTTGGGGGTTGTTACCTTTCCCAACGGCAAGGCAATGAACCTGACCGTGGGGTTGGGCTCGGGTGCCTATCGCTCGCCGCTGGATGCGCCGGGCAAGCTGTGGCTGGTGACCGATCGTGGTCCGGCCATCCCTTGCGCGGAGGCCAAGCGCCTCATCGGAATTGAGCCGGAAGCCGCCTGCGGCGGCGCGAAGGAGGGCAGTGTCTATCCGCTCCCCGGTTTCGTGCCGTCGATCTATGGCATCGAGATCGGCGCTGATTTTTCGGCCAAGATCACGGCTGTGCTGCCGCTCAAGGGCAAGTCCGGGCGGCCCGTAACAGGGCGGCCGACGCCCTCTGCCGCAGGGCCCAAACCGGAAGCCGTTTTCGGCGTTGATGCCAAGCCACTGCCCACCGATCCTTCGGGGGTCAACCCGGAGGCCCTGGTGCGGCTTTCGGATGGCAGCTTCTGGGTGGCCGAGACCTTCGGCCCTTCGCTGTTGGAGATCGGTCCGGACGGGACCTTGCGCCGCCGGATCGTCCCTGCCGGGGCGGGGGAGGATTTCAAGGATTCGGACGCCGAGATTCAGGCAACCCTGCCGCCGATCTTCCGGCAGCGCCGCGGCGTGCAAGGGTTTCGTGCGCTCGCGCTCTCGCCTGACGAGCAGTTTCTTTACACCGTGACCGCCGCGCCCCTGATGCTGCCGGATGAGGCCGCCTCGCGGGCCTCGCGCCATCTGCGCATCCTCAAGATCGAGCGTGCGAGCGGGACGGTTGTGGGGCAGTATCTTTATGCCGTTGAGCCGGTCGATCGCTTCCATTTCGAGGCGGATGGCCGCGCCCGCACGCAAAGCGATGTGAAGGTGGTGGAAATGGCGGCCGCAGGGCAGGACAAGCTGATCCTGCTGGAGCAGGTCGATAAGTCTGCCCGCCTTTTCATGGTTTCGCTGGATGAGGCGAGCCGTGTGCCGCCCGAACTGGATGCCCCCGATGCCCAGCCCAGCCTTGAGGCGATGGGGAGCGCAGGGCTGGAGGCCAAGCGGATGACCCCGCTATCCAAGACCCTTGTTCTGGAGAGTGAAAAATTGCCCGGTCTTGCGGGACGTATCGAGGCTTTTGCCATTTTCTCGCCCTCGGAACTCGTTGCGATCAACGACAATGATTTCGGGATCGACGGCGTGCGCACGCAGGTGTTCCGTATTACCCTGCCCGGTGCAGGACCGGAGCCTGCGCGTGAGGACAAGGCGAGGAACAGCGAGCGGAAATGATGCGACGTTTCATGCACCACCTCCTTCGTGTTGCTGTTGTGGCTGCGCTGGCGGGGACGCCCGTGCTGGCGCAGACGTCGCCGCCTGTGGCGCCAGTTGCCCCCGCAGCGACTGCGCCCGCCCCTGCTGTTCCCCCAGTTGCAGCGCCTGTGCCATCGCCGGCTCCTGCCCAAGCCCCGGCGGCCACGCCTGCCGCGCCCGTGACGACACCTGCGCCCGCTGCTGCTGCCCCTGCGACCCCTTCGCCGGCGCCCGTTCTCCCCTCGCAAGATGCGGCCAAGCCTGCCGAGGCGCCGACCGATCCTTCCACGGGCACCATCCGTGATGTTGCGGCCAAGCCGGTGATCCGCCTCAAGGGCAAGAGCACCTGGGATGACGGGTTCGACAATCTGCGCAAGGCGCTTGATATGCTGGAGGCTGAGGCCAAGCGGCTGAACCTTGCGCGCGAAGGCAACCCGATGGCCTATTTCGTCGACAGTGATGACAATGGCTTCACTTTTGAGGCCATGGTCCCGCTCAAGGAGGCGGCGCCTGCCGGCACCCAATTCGGCAAGGATATGGATGCCACCCAATCTCCTGCCGGGCGCGCCGTGATTTTCCATCATGAGGGCGCTTATGACGACATCGACACGGCCTATGAGGCCTTCACGGTTTGGCTGGACGACAAGAACCTCGTCTCGACCGGCAAGTTCCTTGAGGAATATGTGGTGTGGCCGGGCAAGAGCGATGAGACGGTGATGAAGATTCGCATCTCGGTGTTTCTGCGCTGATTTCGCCCATCGACTGTTTTCTTGACCCCGCACGGCCTTTGCGATAACAGGGCCGCTTCCAATGGCAGATCGCTCATGATCCGCTGACCGGGGCCATGGCCCCGGAGGTCAACGTCCGGCAGCGCGATGCGCCCCCGGGCGCGAAAATGTTTGGGAAGACGCTTGGGGCAGGCCCCAAGCTTTTGCCCGGGCGCGAAAGTGTTTGGGATATTGGCTGCTTTCCGAAAGGGGGTGGCTGGCAAGGCCGAAAGCCGAAAGGCTTGAGGCTAGAAGCAACGCGACGCCGAGCAGGGCTTTCGCCCGTTGCGAGGGAACCGATCCTGAGGAATGGCTTTTTGCTGAAAGCCATTCCTCAGGATCAAAGGAAGAGACCATGTTTGAAGGCCTTTCGGGTCGTCTTTCCGGCATTCTCGACAAGCTCACGCGCCGTGGCGCGCTGAGCGAGGCGGATGTTGGCGAGGCCATGCGTGAGGTGCGCCGCGCCCTGTTGGAAGCGGACGTTGCGCTCGATGTCGTCAAATCCTTCACCGACCGCGTGCGCGAGCGTGCCGTCGGCGCCACCGTTCTCAAGTCCGTCACCCCCGGTCAGATGGTCGTCAAGATCGTCCATGACGAGCTGGTGGCGACGCTGGGCTCGGATGCCGATCCGATTTCGCTGAACGCGACCCCGCCGGTCGGCATTCTCATGGTCGGCCTTCAGGGCTCGGGTAAAACCACCACCACAGCTAAGATCGCGCTGCGCCTCAGCAGCCGCGAGAAGAAGAAGGTGCTGCTCGCCTCGCTCGATACCCGCCGTCCGGCGGCGATGGAGCAGCTGGCGGTGCTGGGCCGTGACAACGGCATTGATGTGCTGCCCATCGTGGCAGGCCAGAACGCCGTCGAGATCGGCAAGCGCGCGCAGAATGAAGCGCGCCTCGGTGGCTATGATGTGGTGATCTTCGATACCGCCGGCCGCGTCACGCTCGACAATGAGCTGATGGAAGAGGTGGTGCGCGTGCGCGATGCGGTGAAACCGCATGAGACGCTGCTCGTCGCCGACAGCCTGACCGGTCAGGACGCGGTGAACACCGCGCGCGCCTTTGATGGCCGCGTGGGCATCACCGGCATCGTGCTTACGCGTGTTGACGGCGATGGCCGTGGCGGTGCCGCGCTCTCGATGCGCGCTGTCACCGGCAAGCCGATCAAGCTGATCGGCATGGGCGAAAAGATGGACGCGCTGGAGGATTTCCATCCCGCGCGGATCGCCAACCGCATCCTCGGCATGGGCGACATCGTCTCGCTCGTCGAGAAAGCCGCGCAGACCATCGATCAGGAAAAAGCGCTGGCCATGGCCGAGCGCATGAAGAAGGGCAAGTTCGACTTGTCCGACATGCGCGAGCAGCTCAAACAGATGGAAAAGCTGGGCGGCATGGGCGGACTGATGGGCATGCTGCCCGGCGTTGCCAAGTTCAAGGACCAGATCGCCAATGCCGGCATCGGCGACAAGATGATCGGCCGTCAGGTCGCCATCATCAACTCGATGACTCCGGCGGAGCGCGCCAACCCCGATATCCTGAAGCATTCGCGCAAGAAGCGTATCGCGGCGGGCTCGGGCACCTCGGCGGAAGAGATCAACAAGCTGCTGAAGATGCACCGCACCATGGCGGACATGATGAAGGCGGTCGGCAAGGGCGGTCGCGGGCCGCTCGCGGGCCTTGCCAACATGTTCGGGCTTGGCGGCGGCATGCCGGATCTTTCGCAGATGCCTGCGCCGGGCAAGGACGGGAGCCTCTCGCCCGATGCCATCGCACAGGCGCAGAAAGAACTCGAGAAGATGCAGGGCGGCAAACCCGCGCTGCCGCCCGCTGGCCTTCCCGGCCTCGGCAAGCCCGGTCTTCCGGGCTTGGGCGGCTTGCCGGGTCTTGGTGGCTTCAACCCGTTTGGGGGGAAGAAGAAGTGAGCGACTTCCTTGGCGCACAGATTGCGGCAGCACTAATTCTTGCCATTTTTAGTGTGGCTTTCATGTTGAGGATGGAGCGTAAATCGATCATTGCATTGATTTTAGCCATGCATAACACAAAGCATTTGGAGTGGAATATTTCTAATATTCAGATTTCTTTTGCTCATTTTATATCTGAAGCCAAACTCCTCTCGGAAGTGGAGGATGATAACATTCGAAAAAGATATCGGAAAAATATAATAAGGGCTAGAGGTAAGTTTATATCGTCAATTCTTGCGAGTTTTCCCAATAGGATTTTTTATAACAAAATAATCGGTTCTTCTGAGTCGATTATTAAACATGCAATGGATTGCAATTGTGACAAATTGAACGCCGAATGCGCAAATTTACATTTTTATTTGTCCGAAATTCTTCGTGAAGAACGCAACAAAACTCTGATAGCAGTCGGCGTTTAAGCTGACCAGAACGTCAACCTTGAAAACCAAAACCTCAGGAGTAACCCATGTCTCTGAAAATCCGTCTCGCCCGTGGCGGCGCCAAGAAGCGCCCGGTTTACCGCATCGTCGTGGCCGATGCCCGCGCCCCGCGTGATGGCCGCTTCATCGAGAAGCTCGGCACCTATTCGCCGATGCTGCCGAAGGACTCGGGCACCCGCGTCGTTCTCGATATCGAGAAGGCCAAGGAATGGCTCGCCAAGGGTGCCCAGCCGACCGATCGCGTGGCCCGCTTCCTCGACGCTGCCGGCGCCCTGAAGCGCGAAGCCCGCAACAACCCGAACAAGGCCGAGCCGGGCAAGAAGGCTCAGGAGCGCGCTGAAGCCAAGGCGAAGAAGGCCGGCGAAGCCGCTGCCGAGTAATGGATCAGGAGGCCGGGTTTTCCCGGCCTCTTTCATCTTGAGGGTATGATGGCCAAGCCGAAGAAGCCCAAAGCCGCCCCTGCCGTTCCCCCGCAGGAGCGCCGCCTCACCATCTGCGTGATCGGCGCGCCCCATGGTGTGCGCGGGGAGGCCCGCGTGAAAAGCTATACTGGCGATCCCATGGCGATTGCCGATTACGGCACGCTGTTTTCCGCCGATGGCCGCGCGTTTGAAATCGAGGATGGCCGCCACCTGAAGGAAGACATGCTCGTCGTTTCCTTCGAGGGTATCCGCGACCGCGACCAGATCAAGGCGCTGACGGGTACCGAGCTTTTCGTGGACCGCGCCATGCTGCCCGAGGCCGAGGAGGACGACGAGTTCTACCACGCGGATATGATCGGTCTCGATGTGGTGGATTTTGAAGGCCAGAAGATCGGCACCCTCCACACCATCCTGAATTTCGGGGCGGGGGATCTTCTGGAGATCAAGCCGGTTCAGGGCGGGCAGACGTGGCTCCAGCCCTTCACCAAGGTGGCAACGCCTGAGGTGAATCTTGGCGCACGCCGCATCGTGATTGATCCGAAGCATCTCGCCAAGCCGGAGGCACGCCCGGCCAAAGGAACGCCCGAGGCGCGTGAAGCCGAGGACGGGGAATGAGCGGCTTTGAAGCCCTCGTCCTGACGCTTCAGCCGGAGATGTTTCCCGGCACGCTGGGGCTCTCGCTCGCGGGGGACGCCAAGGCGCGCGGGGCGTGGTCCTTGGCGGTCAAAGACATCCGCGATCACGGGCGCGGCAAGCATCGCGCGGTGGATGATACGCCTGCGGGCGGCGGTCCCGGCATGGTGATCCGTGCCGATGTGCTGGCCGAGGCGATCGACGCGGCTGTTCCGGCGGATGATCCGCGACCGCGGTTTCTCATGTCCCCGCGCGGCCGTGTGTTCGACCAGAAACTCGCGCGTGAGCTTGCCGCAGGGCCCGGGGCGGTCATCGTCTGCGGGCGTTTCGAGGGCGTCGATGAGCGCGTCATCGCCGCGCGCGGCCTTCAGGAACTCTCCATCGGCGATTACGTGCTCTCAGGCGGGGAAGTCGCCGCGCAGGTGGTGCTCGACGCTGTCATTCGCCTGCTGCCCGGTGTCATGGGCGGGGAGGGGTCGGATGTGGAGGAGAGCCATGAGAATGGCTTGCTCGAATATCCGCATTACACCCGTCCGCGTGATTTCGAGGGCCAAAGTATCCCTGAGGTGCTGACCTCTGGCAACCATGCGGCCATTGCGGCCTGGCGGCATGAGCAGGCGCTGGCGCTGACCAAAACACGCCGCCCGGAGCTGGCCGAGGCCTATCTGCTGGCGAACCCGCCCAAAGCAAAGAAAAAGCGGCGCGGCCCGCCCTCCGAGGGGTGACAGCCCGACCCTTTTCGTGTATCGGCCCCGCTTCAACTTAAAACAAGCGTCCCGAAACGCCCGCCATAGAAGCGAAACGGATAGAAGGTTTACTGTCATGGACATCATCCAGACTCTCGAAAAAGAAGAAGCCGCGCGCGTGCTCGGCGACAAGAAGATCCCGGACTTCGCCCCCGGCGACACCGTGATCGTCAACGTGAAGGTGAAGGAAGGCGAGCGCTCGCGCGTTCAGGCTTACGAAGGCGTCTGCATCGCCCGCAACGGCGGCGGCCTCAACGAGAGCTTCACGGTTCGCAAGATTTCCTACGGTGAAGGTGTCGAGCGCGTGTTCCCGCTCTACTCGCCGAACATCGATTCCATCAAGCTCGTGCGCCGCGGCAAGGTTCGCCGTGCGAAGCTCTATTACCTGCGTGATCGTCGCGGCAAGTCGGCCCGTATCGCCGAGCGCACCGACCGCAAGGTCAACGAGGCCTGATCGCCTCCGGCCTTCGGCCAAAACACCTATCAGGCGCCCCAAAAGGGCGCCTTTTTTGTTTTTCAGCCCCTGTTTTGGCTTCATGCCCGTGAAATCGTGCGCTCAACATGTCGAGGGAGGAGTAACAAAGGCACAACTTTAAGTTGTTACAATGCGTTCCATGTTCCTTACAGGAGTTCAGCGGGATGCGTAGCGAAGCCCTCACCTATTGTTCCTCCAGCGGCTGGGCCGACAACATGGGCGGCAAAGCGGGCCTACCGGCCTTCAATGCCGGCCTGGTGATTGCTTTTGGGACCCGTGAAGCCCTGCAGGATGCAGAAGGGGTGGCCGCCTTGCATCGGCGCTATCCGGAGGCGCGCATCGTGGGGTGTTCCACCGGCGGGCAGATCGTGCGGGGGGATGTGTGCGATGATGAAATCGGCGTTCTGGCGCTGCGCTTCGAGCGCTCTGCCTTCGCGATTGCACAGGAATTCATTGATGATCCGGAGGAATCCGAGCGCCTCGGCACCAAGCTCGGTCTTGATCTGAACCGAGCGGATCTCAAGGCGATTTTCGTGCTCTCGGATGGCACACGCGTCAATGGTTCGCGGCTGGTGGCGGGGCTGCGCGGGGCCGTGGGTGAGGGGGTTTCGATCACCGGCGGGCTGGCGGGTGATGGCGCCCGTTTTCAGGAAACGCTGGTGCTGCTCGATGAAAGCGTGGAGCCGGGCCGCATTGTCGCCATCGGGTTTTACGGTGAGGCGTTCCGCGTGGGGCATGGCTGTCGTGATGGCTGGAGTGCCTTCGGGCCCCGCCGCAAGGTGACCGGCTCGCGCGGGAATGTGCTGCTGAGCCTCGACGACAAGCCCGCGCTGGCGCTCTACAAGAGCTACCTTGGGCCGGAGGCCGATGGGCTTCCCGCCACGGGCCTGCTCTACCCCGTGATGCTCACCGACCCGGACAACCCCGAGCACAGGGTGATCCGCACGGTGCTGGCGGTGGATGATGCCAACCAGAGCCTCACCTTTGCGGGCGATACGCCGCAGGGCTGGCACGCGCAACTGATGCGCGGGCATTTCGACCGCCTGAGCGATGCTGCCGGTGAAGCGGCGGCCCATGCCATGGAACAGGCGCGGGGCGAAACAGCGGCCATTCTCATCTCCTGCATCGGGCGTCGCCTCGTGATGGGCGAGAACACCGTCGACGAGATTTCCGCCGCGCGCGAGGCGCTCGGAGCGGACGTCGCAAGTGCGGGATTCTACTCCTACGGCGAGATTTCGCCGCATGCCGGCTCCGGCTTCTGCGAGCTGCACAACCAGACCATGACGGTCACGACCTTCAGCGAAGGATAAGCGTATGCATCGCGTGCTGAAAAACCAGATTGCGCGGGCCAGCGCCGAAAAGGGCGAACTGGACATCGATGCGCTGCTTCAGTTGGTCAGCAAATCCTACTCGGAGTTCGACCGCGAGCGCGGTCGGCAGGAGCACGCCAATCAGCTGATGATGGCGGAGGTCGAAGAGGTGAATGCCGCACGCGATGCTGTGCTCGAGCGCTTGTCGCAGGAGCATCGCAAGCTCGATGCCGCGCTGGAAAACATGGCCCATGGTCTGGGTATGTATGACGCCGATGAGCGGCTGATTGTCGCCAACCGGCGTTTTGGCGGGCGGGTGTCGCGGGCGCGGGACCTGCGGGCGCGCACCTACAGCGAAAACCTTCAGGCCGTGCGGCACAAGATCCTCTCGTTCGATCAGCCGCTCGAGGATATTCCCTATCTCATGGCCTCCGGCACGCCGGCGGAGCGAATGGTGGAGCTGGCGGATGGACGCACGGTGTCCATCAGCTTTCAGCCGCTGATCGGCGGGGGCTGGGTGCAGGTGGAGCGCGATATTTCCGAACAGCGCCGCGCCGACGAGAAAATCCGCTACCTCGCCCGGCACGATTCGCTGACGGGCCTTGCCAACCGCGCTGTGTTCAATGAGGTGATCACGGAAGAGCTTGAGCGGCGGCCGAATGAATCCATAGGGCTTTTGTGCCTCGATCTCGACCACTTCAAGAGCGTCAACGACACGCTGGGTCACCCGATTGGTGATGCGTTGCTCAAGATCGTGGCGCAGCGCCTCCAGCGGCAGGTGCGCGAGGGCGATGTGGTGGCGCGCCTCGGGGGTGACGAATTCGCGGTGCTTCAGCTGGGCGGCGAGCAACCGGCTGCGGCAGAGCGTCTTTCCAAGGCCATCGTTGAGTCGCTGATCGGTTCTTACGAGATAGACGGGCACTCGGTGCAGGTGGGCGTCTCCATCGGCATTGCGGTGGCGCCGGTTGATGGGCACGACGCAGAGACGCTGATGCGCAATGCGGATATCGCGCTCTACCGCGCCAAGTCTGACGGGCGCGGCGTGTTCCGCTTCTTCGAGGCCGGCATGGACGAGAAGATGCAGGCCCGTCGGCAGTTGGAAATGGATCTGCGCCAAGCCCTGCTTCAGCGGCAGTTCGAGGTGTTCTACCAGCCGCTGGTGGATATTCCGACGCAGAAGGTCAATGCCTGCGAGGCTCTGCTGCGCTGGCGTCACCCTGTGCGCGGGCTGGTGCCGCCGGACAGTTTCATTCCGCTGGCCGAGGAAATCGGCCTGATTGTCGATATCGGCGAATGGGTGCTGGAGCAGGCCTGTCAGGAGGCCTGCGGCTGGTCTCCCGATATTTCAGTGGCGGTCAATGTGTCCCCGGCCCAGTTCGGCTCCATGCGGCTGGTGAAAGCCGTGGAGCGCGCGCTCAAGAAATCGGGCCTGAGTCCGGATCGGCTGGAGCTGGAGATCACAGAGTCGGTGCTCATCAACGACACGGCCCACACCCTTGAGCTGCTCCACCGGCTCAAGGGGCTCGGCGTGCGCATCTCGATGGATGATTTTGGCACCGGTTACTCCTCGCTGAGCTACCTGAGACGCTTCCCCTTCGACAAACTCAAGATCGACCGCTCCTTCATCGGCGATCTGACGCGTGATCCGGAGGCGAGCGCCATCGTGCGCGCGGTGATCCAGCTGGCCAATACGCTCGGCATGTCCACGACGGCGGAGGGCGTGGAGGACAGTGACCAGCGCGATCTGCTTCAGGCGCTCAACTGCCGCCAGTTTCAGGGGTATCTCGTCTCCAAGCCGATCGACGCCACGGCGCTGCACGCGTTTTTGGGGCCCAAGACGCTCACGAAGGATCGTTCGGTGGCCTGAGGGGCCGGTTCTGACGGCTGCAAAACCGGATTCCCCTTTGCGCGCACATGCTTTAGGGAAGAGGTCTTGACCGGAGGACCTCCATGAAGGCACGCGCGAAACTCATCGAAGGCATGGCATTTCTGGGCGAGGCTGGCAGCGGCCATTCCCTCGTGATGGACGGATCGCCCGAATACGGCGGTCGTAATGCCGGGTTCCGCCCCATGGAGCTGCTGCTGGTGGGCCTGGCCGGCTGCACGGCTTTCGATGTGGTGCATATCCTGCGCAAGGGCCGCGAGCGCGTGGACGACTGCACAGTCGAGGTGAATGCGACGCGCGCGGATGCCGATCCCAAGGTTTTCACCAAGCTGCACCTTGTTTACCGCGTCAAGGGCAAGGGGCTGGCGCTCACCAAGGTGGAGCGCGCGGTGCAGCTCTCGAAAGAGAAGTATTGCTCGGCCTCGATCATGTTCGCGCAAGTTGCGGAGGTGACCTACGAGTTCCATCTTGAGCCTGAGGACGCCTGATGGGCCCGCTCGTCTCGCCTGCCGAGCTGGCCAGCGCGCTGGATGACAACGGCCTGCGCATCATCGAGGTGAGGCTCGCCGCTGATGGCGGCGCGCATGCTTTTGCCGCGGGCCATGTGCCGGGCGCGGCCTTTTCCGATTACGCTGCCGATGGCTGGCGCCGGAAGATCGGCAATGCGCCGGGCAAGGTGCCGGATGAAGCGCATCTGGCGAGCCTTCTGGGGCGGTTGGGCATCATCCCTGCGCACCATGTCGTGCTGGTTCCCTCGGGTACCAGCGCGAATGATCTGGCGGCCTCGGCGCGGGTCTATTTCACGCTCAAGCTGGTGGGCCATGAGGCTGTCTCCATCCTTGATGGCGGCTCGGCAGCGTGGTTGTCGGATCCTGCCTTTCCGGTGGAGCAGGGCGAGAGCCGGGTGAAACCGCTTGGCCCCTATCCGGTGCGCTGGAACGGGGCGGTGCGGGCGGAAATCGCCGAGGTGGAAGCAGCGCTCGCGGCGGGCGGCCTGATCGTCGATGCGCGCTCCCCCGCCTATTTCGAGGGACGCGAGAAGGCTGGTGAGGCGCGTGTTGCGGGCCGCATTCCGGGGGCGGTCAACCGGGATTACGCCGGGCTGTTCGATCCCGCGCGGCATGGGCTGAAGGCGCCCGAGGCGCTGGTGGCCTATTTTGCCGGGCTGCCGGAAGGCGAAGCGATTGCCTATTGCAATACCGGCCACACCGCTGCGCTCGATTGGTTCGTGCTCAACGAGGTGCTGGGGCGCAAGACCCGCCTTTATGACGGGTCGATGACCGAATGGACCGAGGACGCGTCCCGCCCCGTTGAAAACGGCTGAAGGCAAGACCTGATGCCGGGCTGCGCATGGCGATGCCCGGCATTTCAGTGCGCGAACCTCGCCCTTCTCGCCACGTTTCCTGCCTCGGCCTGAGGCCTTTCTGGTGCCGCGCCTGCTGTCGGCTGGTCCGTATTACACCTGCGCCAGCGCGTTCTCCAGATCGGCGATCAGATCATCGGGATGTTCAAGGCCGACCGAGAGGCGCACCATGCCCTCCGAGACCCCCATTGAGGCGCGAACCTCGGGCGTGAAACGCTGGTGCGTGGTGGTGGCGGGGTGCACCGCAAGGCTCTTGGCGTCGCCGAGGTTGTTCGAGATGCGGAAGATCTTGAGCGCATTGAGGAAGCGATAGGCGCCCGCCTTGTCGCCCTGCACTTCCAGCGCGATCAGGGTGGTCGGCCCGCCCATCTGCTTGGCGATGATCTCGGCCTGCGGATGGTCCTTGCGGCCGCAATAGATCAGCTTCTTCACCTTGGGCTGGCCCGCCAGCCAATCGGCCAGCACAGCGGCGCTCTCGGTCTGGCGGCGGATGCGCAGGGGCAGGGTTTCGAGCGCCTTGAGCATCACCCAGGCGTTGAACGGCGAGAGCGCCGGGCCCGTCTGGCGCAGCAGCGTGTGGACGTGATCGTTGATGAACTTTTCGGACGCGAGGATCGCCCCGCCCAGACACCGTCCCTGCCCATCAATGTGTTTGGTGGTCGAATAGACGACGCAATCCGCGCCCAGTTCCAGCGGCTTCTGCCAGAGCGGCGTGGCGAAGACATTGTCCACGATGAGGATGGCGCCGGCTTCCTTGGCGATCTTCGCCACGGCGGCGATGTCGATCACTTCCAAGGTTGGGTTGGAGG
>Ga0209794_1001759_pt1 | contig 14276 bp, 14 predicted proteins | sample EBPBio232013_DNA_FD_185869 | JGI IMG/M metagenome (GOLD analysis project Ga0209794, IMG submission 185869) | Wastewater treatment Type I Accumulibacter community from EBPR Bioreactor in Madison, WI, USA - Reactor 1_5/23/2013_ DNA (SPAdes)... | ecosystem: Engineered > Bioreactor > EBPR >... | reverse complement strand
GGCGCGGCCCTGCGCCTGACCTTTTCGTCTGGTGCGGTGGTGGAACTGACGGCCACCGAACTCTGGCGCGAATGCCGCTCGGCGGAGGGCGTGCTGCGCCGCCTGAATGAGACCGCCCCGCCCGAACATCTTGTCATCACGGCGCTTCAGCCGGTCGGCGACTACGCCGTCAACATCGCGTTTTCGGATGGCGAGCAGCGCGGCATCTACCCCTTTTCGCTTCTTTCACGGCTTGCCGGAACCGCCCTCGATGGGGCGCGCACCGCCGCCTGACAACAGGAGACCCCCCATGACCTCTCCCTCCTTCGACACGATTGTCGATGGCCTCTCGGAAGTCGATTGCGATGTGCTCGTGATCGGCGGCGGCACAGCCGGTCCCATGGCTGCGCTCAAAGCCAAGCAGAAGAACCCGAAAGCCAAGGTGATTTTGCTGGAAAAAGCCAATGTGAAGCGCTCCGGCGCGATCTCCATGGGCATGGACGGGCTCAACAACGCCGTCATCCCCGGCTACGCCACGCCCGAGCAGTATGTGAAGGAAATCACCATCGCCAATGACGGGATCGTCGACCAGAAGGCGGTGCTGAAATACGCGCAGAACTGCTACTCCATCATCGAGGAACTCGACAGCTTCGGCATCCGCTTCCAGAAGAACGAGAACGGCGATTTCGACGTTAAGAAGGTGCACCACATCGGCACCTATGTGCTGCCTATGCCCAATGGCGAAACCGTGAAGAAGGCGCTCTATCGGCAGCTTCGCCGCGCGCAGATGCTCATTTCCAACCGCTACATGGCCACCCGCCTGCTCACGGGCAAATCCGGCCGCATCGCCGGGGCCATTGCGGTCAACACCCGCACGGCAGAGTTTCTGGTCATCAAGGCCAAGGCCGTGATCCTGTGCATGGGGGCTGCGGGGCGCCTCGGGTTGCCGACCTCGGGCTACATGTTCGGCACCTACGAGAATGCCGCCAACTCCGGGGATGGCTATGCCATGGCCTATCACGCGGGGGCCAAGCTCGCGAACCTCGAATGCTTCCAGATCAACCCGCTGATCAAGGATTACAACGGTCCGGCCTGCGCCTATGTCGCAGGGCCCTTCGGCGCCTATACCGCCAACAACGAGGGCAAGCGCTTCATCGAATGCGACTACTGGTCCGGCCAGATGATGCTGGAGTTCTTCAACGAGCTTCAGAGCGGCAAGGGACCGGTGTTCCTCAAGCTCAACCACCTGCATTCCGACACCGTGGGCGAGATCGAGACCATTCTGCACACGGTGGAGCGCCCCACGCGCGGCCTCTTCCATGAGAACCGCAAGACCGATTACCGCAAGGACATGGTGGAGATGCATATCTCCGAGATCGGCTTCTGCTCCGGCCATTCGGCTTCGGGCGTGTTCGTCGATGATTTCGCCCGCACCACGATTCCCGGCCTCTATGCGGCGGGCGACATGGCGAGCGTGCCGCACAACTACATGCTCGGCGCCTTCACCAACGGCGCGGTGGCGGGCGAGGATGCCGCCGAATTCGCCCTCAACCACGATTTCGAGGCCTTTGATGCCGCCGATGTGAAGCTGGAGCAGGCCCGCGTACTTGCGCCCACCAAGCGGGAGGACGGCATTCCGCCCAACCAGATCGAATACAAGACGCGCCGCCTCGTGAATGATTACTTCCAGCCGCCCAAGGTGACGCGCAAGTTCGAGCTGGGGCAGGCTCGCCTCGCCGAGGTGCGCGAGGATATGGAAAACAACATGGTGGTGACGAACGCGCATGAGCTGATGCGCGCGCTGGAAGCCACCTCAATCCTCGATTGCGCGGATATGGCGGCCCATGCCTCGCTCTACCGCGCGGAGAGCCGCTGGGGCCTTTATCACCTGCGCACCGACCATCCTGACAAGGATAACGAGAACTGGTTCTGCCACACCCTGCTCTCCAAGCAGGATGGCAAGATGACCTCTGAGAAGAAGGCGGTCGACCCTTACGTCGTCCCCGTCGCCGAGGAGGAAAAGGACCTTTACGACAAGCAGCGCATCCGCGCCTCGGCCTGAGAAGGAGACGAGACCCATGCCCTTCGCCCATTCCCCCTCCGCCGTTCCGGTTGTCGTCGATGACGCCAAGTGCATTGCCGAAAAGGGCTGCCGCGTGTGCATCGATGTCTGCCCGCTCGATGTGCTGCGCCTCTCGGATGAAACCGGCAAGGCCTACATGGCCTATGACGAGTGCTGGTATTGCATGCCCTGCGAGGCCGATTGCCCCACCGGCGCGGTCAAGGTGAACATCCCCTATCTCTTGAAATAAAAGGGAGACGCGCGATGTCCGCCGTTTTCGAAAGCTACACCGACCTTGAAGATCTGAAAGAGCAGCTGGCCTCCCCAGACGCAGGCGAACGCCGGGTCGCGATCATGGAATTGGGGGATCTGGGTGATCCCGCTGCCGTGCCGCTGCTCACCGCGCTCTTGGGCGATGAGGATGCCGAAGTGCGCCTTCAGGTCGCCCGCGCCTTGGAAAACTACGATGGCCCGGAGGCGGCGGAAGCGCTCGCCACGGCGCTGGTCGATGCGGATGCCGAGGTGGCAGCCGCCGCCGCTTGGAGCGCGGCGGAACTGAAAGACCCCGCAAGCGCTGACCCGCTCCTGCCGCTGGTGAGCCACGAGAGCGCTTTCGTGCGCGCCTCCGCCCTCAAGGCGCTCAAGGAATTGCGCCGCAAGGATGCCCTCAAACCAGCGCTCGAAGCCTTGCAGGATGCCGAGCCATCCGTGCGTGTGCAGGCCGTGGGGGTGATCGGCTTCCTGAAGCTCGAGGAGTCCGTCCCCGCCCTGCGCGCTGCCACCCATGATGGCGATGCCGATGTGCGCCGCGCTGCCGTGAGCGCGCTCGCCTTCTCGCATACCCTTCCCGCTGGGGAGACCATTCGCGCTGCGCTCAAGGACAGTGACTGGATGGTGCGAGAGATTGCCGCTGAAACGCTGGGCAAAACCGCCACGGGCAGCAATGCCAGCGTGGATCTCATCACGCTTCTCTCCGATGAATTCTGGCAGGTGCGCCTCAAGGCCACGCGCTCGCTCGGCAAGCTCAAGGTCTTCACGGCGGCAACGGCGATTGCCGCTGGCCTTGCGCATGAGCAGGCCAACTTGCGCAAGGAAAGCGCTTTTGCCTTGGGCGAAATCGCTGACCCTGCCAGCGCCCCTGCGCTCGAAGCCGTGCTGGAGGATTCCGACCCCGAAGTGCGCAAGAACGCGCGCTGGGCGCTGGCGCAGATCGCCCAGAAAGCGGCGGGATAAACAGAATGGCGCGCGCGCAGCCCACCTCGGTCGGAGCCGCGACAACGCGGGAACCGGGCGCGCGCGTCGTCAAATATGTCGCCATCCGCAACCATCTACTGGGGCAGATTCTCTCCGGTGCGCTGGCGCCGGGGGCACAACTGCCGTCCGAGCATGAGATCATGGCGCTCTTCGGCGTCTCGCGCGTGACCACCCGACAGGCGCTCGACATGCTGCGCAGCGAGGGGCGGGTGGAAGCACGGCGCGGCAAGGGATACTTTGTGCGCGCCATGCCCGCGACCGCCGAGCTTGCGCGGCTTCAGAGCTTCGGGGAAATGATGGCGCCCTTGGGCGTGCCGCTACTCGCCGATGTCATCGAGATTTCGGAAGTCATTCCACCGGTCGAGATCGCCGGCGCGCTCGGCTTGCAGGATATTGAACCGGCCATCCGTCTTGTGCGGGCGCGCATCGCCGCCGGGGCTACGGTCAGCGTGGACGAGAGCTTTTTCCCGCTGCCGCTCGGACGCAGGCTGATCCAGCTGGATCTCGTGCATCGTGATGTCTTCGAGTTGATGGAAACCCGTCTCGGCGTGGCACTATCTTACGCCGATATTGCGCTGGGCATGGCCCCGCCACCGCCCGATTTCGCGCGGCTGATCGGCCTCAAGACGGATGAGCCAGCCTTTACCCTGACCCGCACCGCACGCGATGTGGAGGGCCGTGCGGTCATGGTGCAGGCGAGCTACGCGCGGCCCGGATTGCTGCGCTTTCACATTCGCGCCACCCGCTGAGCCACGACAGATTGGTCCCCAAAGCCCCTTCTTCGGGGCCGCAGACCTTTGTGGCGCACCCGAAGCGAAACTTGTCTTATCCCGCTGGAATAACTGAATTTTTGCGCTGCACAAACATCAGGCAAGCGGCTTTGAAACCGCACAACGCCCCCGCTTTGCGCCCCGAATGCCGCACACCCCGACATTCCAGATAAGCATATGAAAAATCGATTGTTTGTCGCGTTTTTCATTGCCCGTAGTGCTGCCTTGGCACGCCAGTTGCTGCCCATTCTACCGGCGTGAATTTCTTTCCTTGAGCCGCCTTCGGGAGCAAGACATGAGCAAGACAAGCCTCGCCTTCACCCTCGCCGCCCTTTTCACCAGCACGGCCTTTGCCAGCGCCCAGACCCTTGAGATCGGCATCGGCCACCAGAGCACGGTCACCAATACCGTGCCGGGCGGCGTGATCCTCGAAAAGCTGCAACTGCTGGAAAAGCACCTGCCGAAAACCGGCAAATACGCCGGTGTGAACTACACGCTCGTCTATCAGGATTACACCTCCGGCCCCCCCATCACCAACCAGATGCTCGCGGGCAAGCTCGCCTTCGGCGTGATGGGCGATTACCCGCTGATCGTGAACGGCGCCAATTTCCAGAAGACCGGCAAGAACGAGAGCCGTTTCATCATGGTGACGGGCTACAACCTCAAGGGCACGGGCAACGCCATTGTGGTGCCGGTGGCCTCCGATGTCTTCACGGTGGAGCAGCTTGCGGGCAAGCAGCTCTCCACCCCGGTGGGCTCCGCCGCCTGGGGGATGAGCCTCAAGGTGCTGCGCGACAAGGGCATCTACGACAAGGTCGAGATTCTGGGGCAGGCCCCGCCGGTGGGCGTTGCCAACATCGCGCAGAACAAGATCGCCGCCCATGCCGACTTCTGCCCCTGGTCGGAGGTGATGGAATTCCGCGGCACGGGCCGCAAGATTTTCGATGGCTCGGAGGCAGGCATCCCCACGTTCCACGGCACCGTGGTGCGCAAGGATTTTGCGGAAGAGCACCCGGAGATCGTGCAGGCCTATGTGAATGCCACCATGGAAGCGCAGGGCTGGATCGAGAAAGACCCGCTGAACGCCGCCGTGAAGGTCTCCGAATGGACCGGCATCGAGAAGGAGGTGCTCTACCTCTATTTCTCGAAAGGCGGCATCTCCACCTTCGAGGGCTCGATGAAGCCGCAATGGGTGGAAGCCCTGAAATATGACCACGGCCTTCTGGCCAAGGAGCGCGAGATCCCGCCGCTCGATTTCGACAAGTGGATCGACACCAGCTTCGTCAAGGCGGGCTTCAAGGCTGCCGGCAAGGATTATGAGGCCGCCGTCAAATCCGTTGTCACCTCCAAGCCGGAGGATGCCGCCCTGCCCTCAGCGGAAGTCTGGTTCGAGGATGGCCTGAAGACCTACGCCTCGATCAAGGAGGCGGCGGAGGCGGTCAAGGCGGCCACCAAGGCGGGCAAGAAGGTCAACGCCTCTTACGTCTATGACAAGGCCACCGGGCTCAAGCTCTTCGGGCATGTCGCCTTCTATGTCGAGGCGGGCGGCAAGCTCAATGCCTTCATGAAGAAGGGCGATGCCGAGGCCTTTGCGTCTTCCGCCAAGGGCAAGCTCGCCGCCTGGAGCGACATCGCCGTCTGATGTGCCGGCGGGGCGCTTTCGCCCCGCATTTTCCCTCCAACGAGGATAGTTCCATGCTGGCGAGAACGATGGACCCCGCTGAAACCCATGGCACGGCTGCTCCACTGCAGGTTGTCAGCCCGCCCCCCGCGAGCGCCGAGGCGCTGGCCGCCTTGCAGCATTCGCGCCCGGAAAAGCTGAAAGGCTGGGCGGCGGTGCATGCGGTGCTGGCCAGCCCCGCCCTGCCGATGCGCTGGGCGCGGCGCATCCTCGCGCTCAGCCTCGGCATCCTGTGGTGGCATCTGGCGGTGAAGTATCAGCTCAATGTCATCGTCAAGTTCGACAATGTCTCGTCACCCGCCGAGGTCTGGGCGAGCTTCATCAAACACATCAATGGCAAGATGTATTTCACCCATGTTGGTGTGAGCATCCGCCGCATTGCCATCGCCTATCTCTTTGCCTGTGCCATCGGCATTCCGTTAGGGCTGCTGATGGGCCGCTCGCGCATCATCAATGATTTCATCATGCCCTATGTGGAGATCCTGCGCCCCATTCCGGCGGTGGCCTGGATTCCGCTCGCCATCCTGATGTGGCCGACGGAAGAAAGCTCCATCCTCTACATCACGTTTCTCGGCGCGCTCTTCCCCATCATCCTGAATACGGTTGCGGGCGTGGAGCAGACCCCGGAAGTGCTGGTGCGCGCGGCGCGCTCGCTGGGGGCGAAACAGCGCCAGATCTTCCGCCATGTCGTGCTGCCCGCGGCCCTGCCCAACATCGCCACCGGCCTTGCCGTGGGCATGGGGGTGGCGTGGTTCTCGCTGCTCGCGGGGGAGATCATCTCCGGGCAATACGGCATCGGCTACTTCACCTGGACCGCCTATCACCTCATCAAATACCCGGACATCATCGTCGGCATGCTCTCGATCGGCCTGCTCGGCACGCTCTCGACGCTCGGGGTTCAGGCCGCCACCAAACCCTTCCTGCGCTGGCAGGCCAGGGCGCGCTGAGAGGAGGTTGCCATGATGAACATTCTCACCGCCCCTTTCCGCAAGGCCACTTCTTCGGCCTTGGCACCTGCATTTTCCACCTGGCGCGAGGCCCGCGAAGGCGAAATCGTGATCGATGAGGTCGGCATTGCCTTCGGTCCCGAGGGCAAGCGCCATATCGCGGTTTCCCCGACCTCGATCACCATCAAGCCGGGCGAGTTCGTGTGTATTCTCGGCCCCTCCGGCTGCGGCAAATCGACCCTGCTCAACGCGGTGGCAGGGTATGTGAAGCCGACAACGGGACGCATCCTGCTCGATGGCGCGCCGATTGATGGCCCAGGCCCGGATCGCGGCATGGTGTTCCAGCAGTATTCGCTGTTCCCCTGGAAGACCGTGCGCGAGAATGTCGCCTTCGGGCCGAAGATTCTGGGCCGTTTCGACCCCTCGCCCGAAGCCACAGCCGATACCCTGCTCGACATGGTGGGGCTCGCCAAATTCGCGGGGCGCTATCCGGCGGAGCTTTCGGGCGGCATGCAGCAGCGTGTGGGCATTGCCCGTGCGCTCGCCAATTATCCGCGCGTGCTGCTGATGGATGAACCCTTCGGCGCCCTCGACAGCCAGACCCGCCACGTGATGCAGGAGAACCTGCTCAAGATCTGGGCCGAGTTCCGCATTACCGTCCTGTTCGTCACCCACGACATCGACGAGGCCGTGTTTCTGGGCGATCGCGTGCTGGTGATGAGCGCCAGCCCCGGCGCGATCATCGCCGATATCGCCGTCGATCTGCCGCGCCCGCGCGTGCCGGAGCTGGCGGTGGATGAGCGCTTCATGGCTCTGCGGCGTCTCTGTCACGAGACGATCCGGCAGGAGAGCATGAAGGCCTTCGAGCAGCAGAACACCTGAGGATACGGCCATGACCCGATCATCCATGACCCGCTTGCAGATTGTTCCGACCGAACCTGTGGCCGCGCGCGAGGCGGAGGATTCGGCTGTTTACCTCTCCGAAGCGCTCGATGAGATCAATCAGGGCGCGGGGTTTCTCGACCGCCTCTCCCTCGATGAAGCCAATATGCTGCGCCGCGCCGCCACGGCCATTGAGGTGGATGCGGGCGAAAGCATCTTCATGCAGGGCGATGTCCATAACGGCATCTTCCTGATCGAGCAGGGGCGCGTGCGCGTCTTCTACGCCGGGCCGGGCGGGCGCGAGATCACGCTCGCCTACTGGACGCCCGGGCATTTCATCGGCGGGCCGGAGGTCTTCGGTGGCGGGGTGCATATGTGGTCCGCGCTTGCCACGCAGAAAACGCGCCTGGCTTACCTTTCCGCGCCCCGCCTGAGGCAGCTGGCGGCGAGCGTACCCGCCGTGGCGCTGGCGCTGATCGACGGGCTGGTGAGCAAGGGCAAATGCTACTCCGCACTGGTGCAGATGCTCGGCACCCGCTCTGTCACCGAGCGTCTGGCGCAGTTGCTGGTGATCCTCGCCTCGGTAGAGGGCAAGGAGGCCGGCTCGCGTCTCGTGGTGGACCGGCGCATCACACATGATCAACTCGCCGCCATTGTCGGCTCCACGCGCCAGTGGGTCACAACCACCCTCTCGCGTTTTCAGGAGCGGGGCATCATCCGCATCCAGCGGGGGCAGATCGTGATCCTTGAGCCCGATAAGCTGCCGCTTCAGGTGTGATTGCTCAGACTCACGTCCAGCGCGCCAGCATCACCGCCGAAGCCAGAATGGTGAGCGCTCCGGCTCCGAACACGACCAGCGGTCGCCAGCCGCAGGCCAGCACCCCGCGCAAGGTGGTGCCCATGCCCATGGCCGCCAGCGCCAGCAGCAGCAGCACCCCCGACAGCTGGAGCAGCCCCTGCCGCAGCGGGCCATAAACCGGCGCAACCGCGGGAAGGCTCGCGAGCACGGTGTTGAGAAGGCAGAAGCCGAGAAAAAACAGGGCGAAACGCGGCACGGAGGGGGTTTCTCCCGCCTCCTGGCAGGAGCGCGTAAACAGCATGATCACCGGCAGAAGCAGCAGCACGCGCAGCATCTTGACCGTGATCCCGGCTTTGGCGGCCTCTTCCGGCAGGGGCGAGGTGGTGGCAATAACCTGCGCCATATCCTGCATCGCCGCGCCCACCATCACGCCGGTCTGCCCCGGCTGGAAGCCCAGCTGCGCCGCCAGCATCGGAAACAGCACCATACCCAGCGTGGAGAGCGCATTCGCCAGCACCACCGTGAGCAGCAGGATGCGCCGCTCGCGCGCGCGCTCCGGCAGGGCCGCTGCCATCGCAAAAGCCGCCGCCGCGCCGCAAATGGCATTGGCCGCCCCGATCACCAACCCATCCCCGCGCAGCAGGCCGAGGCGCTCGGCCAGCACGCGGCACACCAGCACCGTCAGCCCCATCGCCCCCATCAGCGCCGCCATGCGGACCGGCCCCACCTCGGAAAGATCGACCAGCGACAGCCGCAGCCCGAGCAGCGCCACCGCCGTGCGCAGGAGAAGGCCCGTGCTCAGCCTGATCCCTGCAGCGAATTTCTCCAGCGGCACCCATGGCCCCACCGCCATGCCGAGCAGCACCGCCAGCACCGCCGGCGGCAGGATCGACTGCATCCGCCCCATGGCGAGCGCGCCCAGCGCCAGCCCCAGCGCAGCGGCAAGCCCGGGCAGCGCCGGGCCAAAAGGAGGGCGCAGGGTGGTGAAGGAGACAGGCGAAAAGGGCAAGGCGATCCCCGACCATTGGCCGCCTCCATGCGTGCGGCACGGGGCAACTCTGGCCCTGACCGCCGGACGGGGCGGTCAATTTGTTGCAAAGTCACGACAGGACGGCGCGCCAGCCCGAGACCCGAACCCGACCTGATTGGAACACTGTGTTGCAGAACCGCTTGCTGCCAGCAGGCGGATGTGACGCTAATGAGCGGCCATTCCGGCAAGGGGACAACGTTGCCATGTTTCTCAAGTGCAATCCCAATGATCTCTATCTCTTCGCGGTGCTGGTGGAGGCAGGGGGATATACGGCGGCGGCCAAGGCGCTCAGCATTCCCAAATCGCGCCTGTCGCGGCGTATCAGCGCGCTGGAGGAAACACTTGAGGCCCGCCTGCTTCAGCGCTCCACGCGCGCCATCCACCTCACGGAGGCGGGCCATGCGCTCTATCAGCACAGCCGGGCGATGATCGAAGCCGCCCATGCGGGTGAGGATGCCGTGCGCGACAAGCACGGCTCGCCCACAGGGCTGGTCCGCGTGAGCGTGCCGCTGGCGGTGGGCCACGTCATTGTCTCCCATGTGCTGGCCCGCTTTCTGGAGGATTACCCCGAGGTCCGCGTCGAGGTGAACGTCTCGAACCGCAACGTCGATCTGATCGCCGAGGGTTATGATCTGGCGGTGCGCGGCATCGAAGGCTCCGCCGATGATTCCGCGCTGGTGCAGGTGAGCCTGTGCAAGCTCGACTGGATTTTTGTGGCGAGTCCCCGCTTCGTCGACACCTATGGGCTGCCGCAAAACCCGCAGGATCTCTCGCCGAACCAGATGCTGCTCTACTCGAAGCATCAGGTGGCACCGAACCGGGCCACCATCACCAGCACGGGCGGTGAAACCGTCTCCATTCCCCTCAATCCACGCATGACGAGCAACAGCTTCCTGATGCTGAAGGCGGGTGCGCTGGGCGGGTTCGGCGTTGCGGGGCTGCCGCCCTACATGTGCCGGGCCGAGCTGGAAACCGGCACACTGGTTCATGTGATGTCCGGTTGGGTGCCGCGCCCCGGGGAGATCGTCGCCATGTTTCCCACCCGGCGCGGGCTTGCACCGGCCACGCGCGTGCTGCTCGAATACCTCAAGCGCGAGCTGCCAGCCGCAGCCCAGATGCCCCTGATCTGAGCGCCAGAACCGGTTTTTCGGAACAGTGAATTCCGCAAGCTCCGCTCGTCAAACCTGCTCTGCCGCGCGAAGCCAGAGGGGCGCGAGGACACCCCCGCGAGACGGCGGCACTGGCCGGAATCGAGTCCATCTCTCGCGCCTTGTGAACCCGGAGCGCCGCCGGTCCGCGATTTCATCCGGAGGATTCATGGCCGAACACCCCACACAGACACATCCCTCTCCGCCGCAACAGGGCAAAGTGGCCCGTATGGCCCGCTTTGCGGCCGCCGGAGCGCTCATCGGCTTGGGTCTGCTCTCGCTCGTTTTCCCGCTCGCCGTCGGATACTCCACGGCGCTCGCCGTCCCGTATTTCCTCATTGCCGCCGGGTTGATCGGCATTGTGGCGGAGCTGATTGCCGCATTTCGCGGGGGCGACCGGTTCGATTGGCTGATCCTGCTGTTCAGTATCACCTATCTGCTGCTGGGACTGCTGGTCGCCAATGTCTATGATGCCACCTTTGCCTTCAGCATCCTGATCGCCACGGGCTATCTGACGCAGGCGGTGCTGGCCGCCCTGGCGATCTTCATCGCCAAGGGAAATCGACTCTGGATGAGCGCACTTTGCGTGTGCTGTGCGCTGCTGGCGGGCCTGTCCTTGGTGCAATGGCCTTTCGGCGCTTTGCAGCTCGCCGGGATCAGCGTGGGCTTCAGCCTGATCAGCTGGGGCATGGCGCTGGCGAAAAGCCAGCCTGTCACACCGTAAACAAGCGTCAGGGTCGGCGGGGATTTCGCTGACCCTGAAGGCCGGGCCGCTGCAAAGTCTCGCCCTCGGCACACCGCCGCCGACATCGGCAGCATCATCAAATTCGGCACGCGGGGCACACTCCGTTGCGTGGGGCTTTCCATCCGCGGGCGGGCGACTTAACACCTCAGGAGCATCATCGGGATGCCGAGCAAGGGCGCCTGCCTTGGATTGGAACGACCTTCGATTTTTCCTCGCCGTGGCCCGCTGTCACAGCCTGACGGAGGCATCACGGGGTCTGCGCGTCAGTCAGGCGACGGTGGCGCGCCGTATCCAGGCGCTCGAGCAGGCGCTCGCCGCGCCGCTCTTCACCAAAAGCCATGACGGCTACGCCCTGACCGTGCAGGGCGAGGCGTTGCTGCCGCACGCCGAGCAGGCCGAGGCGCATATGCTCTGGCTGGAGCGCGGCGGCGCTGTTCCGCGTGAGGAGGAGGCGGGCATCGTCCGGCTCGCCATGCCGGAACTGCTGGGGCAGCACCTGATCATTCCCGCGCTCGCCCCCTTCTGCGAGGCCCATCCGCAGATCCGGCTGGAGGCCGAGGCCGATGTGCGCCCCGTGAGCCTGAAACGGCGCGAGGCGGACGTTCTGGTGCGTCTCGTACGCCCCACGCACGGCGACTACACGCTCAAACGGGTCGGCAGCATCGCGCTCGCGCTTTATGCAGCACCCGCCTATGTTGTGCGTCATGACCTGCCCACCACGCTCGGCGAGCTGGAACACCACCGCCTCATCGGCTGGAACACCGGCCTTGGCTTCCTGCCCTTCTCAAGCTGGCTGGTAGATGCCGTTCCCGCAGCAAAGGTCGCGTTCCGCGCGCATACCATGAGTGCGCAGCTGGCGGCGGTGGAAGCTGGCCTTGGTCTGGCGGTTCTGCCCGCCTTCATCGCCCGGAAATTCGGGCTTGAGCGCGCCCTGCCGCAGGAAAAACCGTTTTTCTCGGACATCTGGCTGCTTCTTGCCGCCGACAGCCAGCATGTCACCCGTGTGCGTCTGCTGGCCGATCACCTTTGTGACCTTTTGAGCGGACATACCGAAGAGCTGACCCGCGTGGAGTGATCCTCCTGATTTGAAAAACGGTTTTTCAATCTTGGGGCTGGCGGGCAAGCCCGATCAGCGGAACGATGCGCGCCCCGTTCAACCCACCAAGGAGGTCCGTTTTCATGGCCGGCACCGCAAGAACCTTCACCTTTGCCAGCACCGGCGCACCGGATGTCCTGACCCTTGCCGAAGGCCCGCTGGCCGCCCCCGGTGAGGGGCAGGTGCAGATTGCGCAGGAGGCGATCGGCATCAACTACATTGATGTCTATCACCGCTCCGGCACCTATCCGCTTCCCCTGCCGAGCGGTCTGGGTGTTGAGGGCGCCGGCATCATCGAGGTACTCGGCCCGGGCGTCACCGGGTTCGAGCCGGGAGATCGTGTGGTCTATGCCGGTGGCCCTCCGGGTGCCTATGCCACCGCCCGCAATGTGCCCGCCGCGCGCGTGGTGAAGCTGCCTGACGACATTTCGATGGAAGATGCCGCCAGCCTCTTCTTCAAGGGGCTGACGGTCGAGTATCTCATCCGTCGCTGTTTCAAGGTGCAGGCAGGCGACAAGGTGCTCTTCCATGCGGCGGCAGGGGGCATCGGGCTGATCGCCTGCCAGTGGCTCAAGGCGCTGGGTGCCAGCGTCATCGGCACGGTCGGCTCGGATGAAAAGGCGGCGCTGGCCAAGGACAACGGCTGCGAACACCCCATCGTCTATACCCGCGAGAACTTCGTCGAGCGCGTCAAGGCGATCACAGGGGGCGAGGGCGTGCCGGTGGTCTATGATTCCATCGGCAAGGATACGGTCATGGGCTCGCTCGATTGCCTGCGCCCGCGCGGCATGCTGGTCAGCTTCGGCACGGCCTCGGGCGCGGTGCCCCCGCTGGATCTCGGCATTCTCGGCGCTAAGGGCTCGCTCATGGTCACCCGCCCCTCCATCGCCCATTACACCGCCAGACGCGATGAGCTGGAAGCAGGCGCCGCCGCCGTCTTCGAGATGATCCGCACGGGCACCATCAAGGCGGTGGGTCTCAAGCGTTATCCGCTGGCACAAGCGGAACAGGCCCATGCGGAGCTCGAAGGCCGCAAGACCACCGGTTCGCTGATCCTGATACCCTGAGGAAAACATGCCGGTGGCCGGCGCATGCCGCGCTTAAGGCGCAGGGCCACCGGTTTCATCGAAGCCCCCTCACGGGAGGCTGGTGAGGCGCGCAGTCCCGACATCTGCGATGACGACAGATCAATGCCTTCCCGGCAAACGCCTCGGTATAGGGCGGGCAGAAGCAGAGGGCGGGCGCAGAGGCGTTCACCTGAAAGACGCACGGAATGCATAAACCGGCTGTTCGCCGCATGAAAACATTCCTAGTCGTGTTAAGCCTGCCCTAGCCCTTGTGCTGCTTTACTGAACACAACGCCGCCGACGCGATCTGTTCAGAAGAGCTTTGGATCGCCGCTATCGGCTACAGGCGCAGCGATGTCATGGGACGCCCCTTCGAGCTATGCCTCGGCCCGGCATCGTGCTGCGCAAGGCCCACCCCGGTCCTCAGCTGTCGAGCATCGCCTGAACCAACATGCGGATGGCAGCGAGAATCGCCGTACCAGAGGCCAGCAGTGCCGCGCGGGCATTCATGATCTGGGTGCGGTTGAGCGCGGTGACGATGCGGTTGATATCCGCCGCATCGAGTTCCTCGTCCCGGCTGATGCGACGCAGCCGCTGGCGGCTGGCGAGCCACCAGTACCAAGCCGAAACCAGCGCCAGCGCCGCGATGGAGATATCGAAGAACAGAAGCATCAGTTTCATGAGATCAGCAGATCCAAAGACGCGTCATCACGGTGCCGTCATGCCCAGATCCAGCGCGATAGCGCGGGCTTCCTGCTCCAACGCCTCGAAATGGGTCTGGCGTCCGGCCCCCAGACGCCAATAGAAGCCGAAGGT
>Ga0209794_1001752_pt1 | contig 14379 bp, 9 predicted proteins | sample EBPBio232013_DNA_FD_185869 | JGI IMG/M metagenome (GOLD analysis project Ga0209794, IMG submission 185869) | Wastewater treatment Type I Accumulibacter community from EBPR Bioreactor in Madison, WI, USA - Reactor 1_5/23/2013_ DNA (SPAdes)... | ecosystem: Engineered > Bioreactor > EBPR >... | reverse complement strand
TGATCAGCATGATGGCTTTAGCCTCATGTGGCGCAAACGGCCAACTTCCCCCTAATCCGCGCCCTCATTATTCCCTCTCCCCTGCCCCTCTGCTCCTCCCTCGCCTGCGGGGGAGGCTGGGAGGGGGTTCTGCAATCCGCTATAATCAATTGATCTGCGTATTCGCATATTTCACCAACGTTCATAGGATTGCGTCATCTCACCAATGGCAATTCAGATTACGCCGGAACAAGAGATTTGGGTTACAACGACTGAAGGCAGAGAACTAACCGGATACAATCGCCAGTATGTTGAAAAGCTAGCCAACAAAAATTGGCGATTGCCAGAAGATGAACGGCTCATCAAACTTCGTAAGCGGTCAGGTCGGTTTGAACTCTGGTTACCCGATTTGCTCCGATACATCGACGAAGTCGGTTACGGTCCTCACCAAGACAAGGCATAAACCACCTGCCTTCCCCTTTCGTCTGATACTGAATTGCTTGACTTTATATGCCTTCGCATATATAATCCTCTTTATCACAACCTCTCCTGCATCAAAGTTGAGCGCCAAATCACTTTAAGCTGCATAAAGGCGATAATCCCTTCGCTGGAACGGACGCGGGTATCCCCGTCTGCGTCAATAGCTATCGTTCAGGCCGACCGTGTGTTTGAGTTCGCCCTCTGGCGGTGTGGAAAAGGGTTTGTGAGACCGGACAATCAACCGTTGTGGTGAACGGTTGTACATCGCGCGAGCCAGTACTCCGCGCATTTTGATACCCGCACGGCTTTGGCACCGCTGCGGGTATTTGCTTTGTGGGGTTGGTGGCAGTGGGCGCACGACCGTGCGCCCCTACGGAAGTATGTTTGGTTAGCCGGTCATCGCCGCCGCGATGGCGCTGGGGTAGCGCTGCTCGAAGTCGAGGATGCCGACCCATTCGGGCGTGACGGCTACCCGCGCCATCTGCGTGAACATGCCCTTGACTTGGTTGATCCAGCCCTGCCCGCCTTCCACGCCGAAGTAACGCTCGGCAGCCAGCGCGTACTCCGGCACGACACCATTAATGACCGAGGTGTCCACTGTCCCGCGAATGGACAGCACTTTGTAAGGCCACGTGTTGCTGTCGATGGTCACGGCGACTTTGGAATGATTGGGCAGGATGTGCATCTTGGGCGATTTGACGGGCGTGCCGAACACGATCTGCTTACCGTCCCAGTGGAACCAGATGGGAATGACACGCGGCGTACCGTCATCCCAGACATAGGCTAAACGCGCCATATTGGTCGAGGTCAGCAGTGTTTGAGCGATGGGGTCGTTTAGTAACGAGAGATCACCTTGATGAGCCATTTGGATTCTCCTTACTCGTGACATAAATTATAAAAATATCGTGCTTTATTTTAACGCAATTTAGTTTTTCTTACGAATACTTTTGAGAAGCAGCGTTCAGATTTTTCGTCATAAATAGGAGTCATCAAGCAGGTTATATTTTGGTTTGAATGTTCGCGAACCGGGCGATAAAATTCGTAATAGCAGTCCAAATATGAATTTCCCGTTAGCTTTTGCAACAAATTGAAACCTTTCTAACCGAAAAATAGGCTACTTGGCTCTTTCCTTAAGGAAGCAGCTTTACGTTTTTGTGTTACTCTTGTTGTAAGAGGTTAACGAATCCCGTTATATTTTCGCGCCCACACATTGCAGGCCAGTTTTAATGAAAATTGCAGATTGGCAATATCTTCAACAATCATTACGGGAAATAGATCGTTTTATTCGTGATGCCGTCGACGCTGTGCAGGAAGCCGGGAACGACCCGACGAATACCCTGCGCGGTTTAGTCATCACCGAAGACGAAGTTGCCGCTTACCTCGACCATGACCCCATGACCGCGCCGATCCCTGAGGGCGCACTCGAATTCCCCAACCTCGATTTTCAAAATTCGGATAATCCCCTCGCGCGGTTGGTGGCGGCCTTCGGGCTGACGACGCTGGACAGCATTATCCTGCTGTTAAGCCTCGCGCCGGAGTTCGACCTGCGCTACGAACGCATTTACGCCTTCTTGCAGGATGATGTGGCGCAGCGTCATGCGTCCGTCAACCTGATGATGAACCTGCTGGGCAGCAGTACCGAGGAACGCTTCATTATCTGGAAGCGGCTGACTGCCGAAATGCCCCTGCGCCAGCACCGCCTGATTAACGTCGTGCCTGACCCGGTTCGCGCCAACGGCAGCTTTCTGTCGCACCAAATCCGTGTTGACCACCGCGTCACCGCCTACCTGCTGGGTGATAACCAGATGGACGGACGGCTGACGCAGGCGGTACAGGTGCGGCCTTACAGCGCGGCGGGTTGGCTGCCACAGCCAGCAGAAGCCATCCAAGCCGCGATGCCGGAGTCGCCGCTGGTTTACCTGTACGGGAACGCCGAACACGGGCAGCTTGAAATGGCGCTGGCGTTGTGCGCCCCACAGCAGTTGACACTGGTGCAGGTCGATATGACCGCGCTGGTGGCGAAAGATATGCCCATCGAAGAAACGTGGCGGCTGGCGCTGCGCGAGGCGTATTTGAACCGCGCCGTGCTGTACATCGACCACTGGGAAAGCGCCCTGAACGAAACCACCCGTATGCCCGCCCCTGCCCTGTGGCAGTCGCTGTTGGAATACCCGCAGACGGTGTTCATGGCGGCACAGGACGAATGGGAACCGCGCGACCTCAACCGCAGCCGCCGGATGCTGCGCTTGGGCTTCTCGCTGCCGGATTACCGCGAACGCTACAACACGTGGGAAGAAGCGGTCAACCGCTACCCGACCGCGCTGCAAGTGGCGGACATCGAGGAAACCAGCGCGAAGTTCATCTTTACACGCTCGCAGATTATCCGCGCGGTGAATACGGCGGTTGATCTGGCGCAGTCCCGCGGGGAACTGGCGGTGAAGGCCGACCTGTACGCGGGGGCGCAGGCTCATGCCAATTTACAGTTAGGGTCGCTGGCACGGCGGATTGTGCCGCGCTTCGGCTGGGATGATTTGATCCTGCCACCGGAGCAGCTTCAACAGCTCCGCGAGATGTCCGACCGGCTGCGCTACAGCCATGTGGTGCAGGACGACTGGGGATACAGCGAGGCCATGCCCAACTCGGCAGGGATCAGCGCCCTATTCGCGGGGGACAGCGGCACGGGTAAAACCCTGTCGGCGGAAGTCATCGCCAAAGACCTCGGCCTCGTGATGTACAAGATTGATCTCTCGGCGGTGGTGAGCAAGTACATCGGCGAAACCGAGAAGAACCTGAACACCATTTTCACGGCGGCGCAGTCGAGCAACGCCATTCTGTTCTTCGACGAAGCGGACGCATTATTCGGCAAGCGGTCGGAAGTGAAGGATGCGCGTGACCGTTACGCCAACATCGAAATCGCCTACCTGCTCCAGCAGATCGAGGCGTACGACGGTGTGGTCATCATGGCGACCAACTTCCGCCAGAACCTTGACGATGCCTTCACCCGACGCTTGGACTTCCTAATCGACTTCCCCTTCCCCGACGCGGAATACCGCAAGCGGTTATGGGAGGCGCACTTCCCGCCGCGCACCCCGATGGCGGAGGATGTGAATTTTAAGACGATTTCGGAACGCTACCGGCTGGCGGGCGGCAACATCCGCAACGTGGCGCTGGCGGCGGCTTACCTCGCGGCGGCCAACGGGCAGGTGGTGACGCAGGAGCATATCCGCAGCGCTATCCGGCGCGAGAATCAGAAGATGGGACGGCTGCTGGAAGATTAAAACATCCCCACCCCTGCCCTCATCAGCAGGTTCGCAGGCTCACTCCGCTGAAAGCCATAGCAACAGGGGAGGGAGCAAACCGACAAGAAATATTGAGGATGTGGGCGGGTCGCACGAATGAAGAAAAATTATTCAGGGAATTAAGCAGTGCTGCACGATTTAAACAAAACACTTGAAAAATTATTGGTTGAAAAGGGCAAACTGACCCCGAACCAAATTGACATCTCTTTCGAGCAGCCCAACGGTCAGTGGTCGGCCCGTTTGAGCCGCCCGACCCTCAACTGTTGGTGCTTTGACCTGCGCGAAAATATGAAGTTACGGAATATGGATATGGATGCTTACCGTAACGGCAGCCGTGGTGTTAAATCCATACCTGCACGCCGGATGGACCTGACGTATTTGGTCACGGCATGGGCGAGCAAAATTGAGGACGAACATCAATTACTCTGGCGAGCGTTAGCGGCGCTCAAGCGCGTGCCATCCATCGAGCCACGGGACTGCGAAGGGCTGCTGCGCTATCAAACCCGCGATGTTCCGCTGCTGGTTGCGGATACATCCAGCACCAATATAAATCTTGTGGATTTATGGGGTGTTTTGGATAACCAGATGCGCTTAGGCTTTACGCTGATAGCGACCGTTGAACTGGATATGGAACTGAGCATCGAAGCGCCGCTGGTGCTAGAGGCGACCATTCGCTTGGGGAGTTCCGACGATCCGGCTCGACGCACATTGAACGAGGGTGGGCGCGAGGAACTGAAGATCAAGCCGAAGCCGGGTCAGAAGCCCCCATCAGCACCAGACGACTCCCAAGAGAAACCATAGGAGGATGCCCATTTACGTATCTGGATGAACTCAACGTTATCCGTTTTATTTTGAAACACAAGTTAGATAAGGAGCGATTAGGATGCCATCATATCTTTCACCCGGCGTATATATGGAAGAGGTCGATAAAGGCACAAAGCCGATTGAGGCCGTGGGTACGGCAGTGGCGGCGTTCATTGGTTATACCGAACGCGCAGTGGATGCCAAGAAAGGCACATCGCTTTTGGGGAAACCGACGCTGGTCACCAACTGGAGCCAGTACGTACAGAGCTTTGGCGGCTTTGTGGACGGGGCTTATACGCCGGATTCGGTGTACGGTTACTTTGCGAACGGCGGCAACATTTGCTATGTGGTGAGCGTCAAGACATTGGGCGGCTCGTCTGACCCGGATGCGTCCGATCCTGCCGTGACGGTCATCAACTCGGATGGCGACAAGGGAACCAAGCTGCTGCAATTCAAAGCGCGTGAAGGCGGCCCGGCGGGTAACAAGATCACCGTCGAAGTCAGGCCGGATGCCCCGGCGGAAGACGGCAAGAAGGCCAGCGGCGAATTTACCCTGCAAATTAAAATTGATAACAGCGTCGTCGAGAGTTTTAGCGGCTTGACCACCGGCAAGGGCGACAACAACGTCGCCACCGTGCTGGAAACCAAGTCGAAGGTTGTGCTGGCGGAAGTCGTCGGCAAGGCTGATCTGGCTCCAGCAGCGGGTTCGTTCGCGCTGGCGGGCGGCAAGCTGAAGGAAAAGCAGATCACGCTCAAAGATTATCAGGGCAGCGTGGCAGAACGCAGCGGCCTCGGTGGTTTGGAACCGCTGACCGATGTGACCATGATCGTTGTGCCTGACCTGATGAGCAGTTATCAGGCTGGCGAGATCGACATGAAGGGTGTGCAGGCGGTACAGCAGGCGATCATCGACTACTGCGAATTGGTACGTTACTGCTTCGCTATTCTCGACTGCCCGCCGAACATCATGCCGCAGGAAATGAAGGAATGGCGTTTGGCTGTGAACTACGACAGCACCCGCGCGGCGCTGTACTATCCGTGGATCGAAATTGCGGACATGACCGGCAAGAATGGTCGTACCCGCCTCGTGCCGCCTTCGGGCCACATGGCTGGTGTATACGCCCGTACCGACGGAACCCGTGGTGTGCATAAAGCCCCCGCGAATGAAGTTGTGCGTGGTGTGCTGGGCTTGGAAGTCCAAGTGACCAAGGGCGAACATGATCTGTTGAACCCGATTGGCGTGAACGTCATTCGTTCGTTCCCCGGTCGTGGTATTCGCATCTGGGGCGCGCGTACCCTGTCGAGCGATGCGTCATGGCGTTACATTAACGTGCGCCGTTTGTTCAACATGATCGAAGAGAGCATCGAGAACGGTACCCAGTGGGTGGTGTTCGAGCCGAACGATCAGTTCCTGTGGGGACGTGTGGCGCGTGATGTGCGGGCGTTCCTGACGATGGTTTGGCGGACGGGCGCACTCTTTGGGGGGACACCCGATCAAGCCTTCTATGTGAAGTGCGATGCAGAAACCAACCCGCCGGAAGCGCGTGATCTGGGACAGTTAGCGGTTGAAATTGGTATTGCGCCAGTGAAGCCAGCAGAATTTGTGATCTTCCGCGTCAGCCAATGGTCGGGTGACGGTGGGTAATTCGCGGTGGTGCAGCATATGGCGTGGCTACTCTACACATGGACAAATTTCGATAACAAGCAGTTCACTAAGCAGTGAAAGGAATGCAAAATGGCTACTACGGAAGATTCAGTAACCGGCGATCCGATGATTGGGTTTCATTTTTCGCTGGAGGTGAGCGGTAAAGTAAACGGATACTTTACTGAAGTAAGCGGCATTGGATCTGAAACCGAACTCATAGAACATAAGATTGTAAGCAAAACTGGCGAGCCTCTCATTCGAAAAGTGCCGGGACGTTTGAAGTGGGGTGATATTACCCTCAAGCGCGGTATTACAGGCTCGATGGATGCTTATGAGTGGCGTAAACTGGTTGAACAGGGTTCGGTGGATAAGGCGCGGTCGAACGGGTCAATCATTATGTATGACCAAAAGTTTCAGCCGATTGCCCAGTGGGATTTCGTCGATGCGTGGCCGAGCAAAATTTCCGGCCCGTCATTGGCCTCGGACTCGAATGCTGTTGGTATTGAAGAAATGACCATCGTTCACGAAGGTATCAAGCGTATCAAGTAGGTTAGCGATTATGCTCGTTTAACTTTTCCCGCTCAAAACCTCACCCCCAGCCCCCTCTCCAATGCTTTGGAGAGGGGGAGCTAAGGGATGATTATGGGCAATAGGACCTGAAACTAGCATAATAACTAAGTTCAATTACAGAAAGGGCGTTGAGGATGACGTTGCAAACCGAGTTTGACTTTGTACTGCCAAAGGGGTTCGTTGATGATAACGGCACGGTGCAGCGCGAAGGGAGTATGCGAATGGCAACCGCCCTCGATGAAATTGCGCCGCTGCGTGACCCGCGTGTACGTAATAATGAAGCGTATCTGGTGGTGATTCTGCTGTCGCAGGTCATCACCAGACTGGGAACTTTGCCGAAGGTGACTCCGGCGATGGTAGAACGTTTTTTTGCAGCTGATATTGCTTATTTGCAAGATTTGTACCGTCAAATTAATGATGTGAGCGCCCGTAAGGTGACGTTGTGGTGTCCGAATTGTGGACACGAGTTCGAGGAGGAGATTCCCTTGCTGGGGGAATCGTAAGCTACCCCCTCAAACGCTTGCAAGAGGAGGTAGCATTTATCGCAAGAGGGTTAGGATGGAGCCACGATGATATTTTGTCGCTGACCCATCTGGAACGGGCGGAGTGGGTACAAACGATCAACCGTATTCACCGCCACACTTAACTCTGCATCGTCATAAAGATAGCCGATCAGAAAAGTAGATGCTTATGCCAGCCAAAGAACCGAAGACGAACCCCAACAGCACTTCCCGACCAGCGAAAGATTATGAAACGCTGCTGCGGCAGGTTTCCGACCGTGTTTGGGAATTGTGGCGAGAGGATTTACGCCGCGCCCAAGAACGTAATGGCAGAATAGGACGACGTTCAAAATGAAATTACCGGGCGATCTTGAGCAGTTTTCATCGTTTCGATTTATGGTGGCGGTGGACGGGATTAATTACGCGGCTTTCACCGAATTTACGCTGCCGAGCCTACAGACGGAAACGCAGGAAATTAAAGAAGGCGGGCAGAATGCTTTTTCACACAAACTGCCAGTGCGCGTGACAGCGGGTTCCGCGACGCTGCGGCAAGGGGTTTCGAATAATTTTGAGTTATTGAAGTGGTATATGGATGTGTTGAAGGGTGATATTGCGGCGGCGACCCGGCAAGTGACGGTGGTGATGCTGAACGCCGACCAAGAGACGCTGATGACATGGACATTTCGAAATGCTTACCCGGTCAAATGGGGCGGCCCGACTTTCAAAACGGATAGCAGTAGTGTTGCCATTGAGGAAATCGAATTTGTGCATCACGGTTTTGAAATCGTGTAGTTGAGTTTGCAATGAGTAGAGGGATGGGATGATGGCTGAGGAACAACGAAAACCTTTCCGCCCCGTTGGTATGCGGATGCAGCGCTTCAGCCAATCGCTGATGCGGAGCTATCTGCCGCCGGCGGAGGAAATGCCAAGCGTTGTGCCGCCTGCACCTGTCTGGCAGAGCGCGACCCAAACGCCGTTGGTTTGGGATAATCAGCCTGCCGCAATTATTCCGACACCAATCGCTGCCCCATCGCCAAGTGTTGTACCCGCATCCGAGCCTAAGGAGTCTGCCGAAGTCCCTGTAGCACCCGCCGCCGTTCAGCCTGCTATTCAACGAGAAAGCGCACCGCCACCTACTCTGGCTCCGGCCATTCCTAACAAAACCGTTGCGATGGATAACCGTTTGAAGGCTATTCTGGCAGGACATGAAGCGCAGGCAGCAGTACGCGATCAAATCCGTGAGCAAAAGAAAACCAATATTACCGAGGATGTCGAAAATGCCGATGAAAATTCGCGTATTCGGCGTTCGCGCAGCCGCGCCTCGTTTGATTACATCGAGACCTCTGCTTTAACACGTGGCGAGGAACCGGCGAAGCCCAAAACCGACGATACGCCCTCTGCAACGGCTGAGTCGTCGTCGGCTGAGTCCGATGACGATGATTCCTCCCCTACCCCACAGGCGGCAGGCCCACCGGAGGTCGTCGCCAGTCGTCAGTCGCCAGTCGCCAGCCCTGATACGGTCGTCAGTCGTCAGTCAACAGTCACCAGTTCAGAGCCAGTGACCACGCCGAATGCCACAAGCGAACCGACTGCTGAGGACATTATTCAAAGGGCGGAAGCGCCGCAGGTCGCCAGTCGTCAGTCACCAGTCGCCAGCCCTGATGCCGTCGCCGCGCCGAGTGTACCCGTGTCGCCGACTGCCGAGGACATCATTCAGCGGGCGGAAGCACCACAGGTAGCCGCCAGTCAGCAGTCGCCAGTCAACAGCCCGGATACGGTCGTCAGTCGTCCGTCAACAGTCAACAGTTCAGAGCCAGTGACCACGCCGTCCGCCACAAGCGAACCGAGTGCTGAGGATATTATTCAACGGGCGGAAGCACCACAGGTAGTCGCCAGTCGTCAGTCGCCAGTCACCAGCCCGGATACGGTCGCCGCGCCGAGTGTACCCGTGTCGCCGACTGCCGAGGACATCATTCAGCGGGCAGCAGCGCCGCAGGTTGTCGTCAGTCGTCAGTCAACAGTCACCAGCCCCGATGCCGTCGCCGCGCCGGATGTAGCCGTGTCGCCAACTGCCGAGGACATTATTCAGCGGGCAGAAGCGCCGCAGGTCGCCACCAGCCCGGATACGGTCGTCAGTCGTCAGTCAACAGTCAACAGTTCAGAGCCAGTGACCACGCCGTCCGCCATAAGCGAACCGACTGCCGAGGACATTATTCAAAGGGCGGAAGCACCGCAGGTTGTCGTCAGCCCTGATACGGTCGCCAGTCGTCCGTCGCCAGTCAGCACTGATGCCGCCGCCGCGCCGAGTATACCCGTGTCGCCGACCGCCGAGGACATCATTCAGCGGGCGGAAGCGCCGCAGGTCGCCACCAGCCCTGATACGGTCGCCAGTCGTCCGTCAACAGTCAACAGTTCAGAGCCAGTGACCACGCCGTCCGCCATAAGCGAACCGACTGCCGAGGACATTATTCAGCGGGCAGCAGCACCGCAGGTTGTCGCCAGTCGTCCGTCAACAGTCAACAGTTCAGAACCAGTGACCACGCCGTCCGCCACAAACGAACTGAGTGCTGAGGACATCATTCAGCGGGTAGAAGCGCCGCAGGTCGCCACCAGTCGTTTGTCGCCAGTCAACAGCCCTGATACGGTCGTCAGTCACCAGTCGCCAGTCGCCAGCCCTGATGCGGTCGCCAGTCGTCAGTCAACAGTCACCAGTTCAGAGCCAGTGACCACGCCGTCCGCCACAAACGAACTGAGTGCTGAGGAGATTATTCAACGGGCAGCAGCGCCGCAGGTCGCCACCAGCCCGGATACGGTCGCCAGTCGTCCGTCGCCAGTCACCAGCACTGATGCCGCCGCCGCGCCGAGTATACCCGTGTCGCCGACCGCCGAGGACATCATTCAGCGGGCGGAAGCGCCGCAGGTCGCCACCAGCCCGGATACGGTCGCCAGTCGTCAGTCGCCAGTCGCCAGCCCTGATGCCGTCGCCGCGCCGAGTGTACCCGTGTCGCCGACTGCCGAGGACATCATTCAGCGGGCGGAAGCGCCGCAGGTTGTCGTCAGTCGTCAGTCGCCAGTCGCCAGCCCGGATACGGTCGCCAGTCAGCAGTCGCCAGTCGTCAGCCCTGATGTGGTCGCCAGTCGTCAGTCGCCAGTCGCCAGCCCTGATGTAGTCGCCAGTCACCAGTCGCCAGTCGCCAGCCCGGATACGGTCGCCGCGCCGAGTGTACCCGTGTCGCCGACTGCCGAGGACATTATTCAGCGGGTGGAAGCACCACAGGTAGCCGCCAGTCAGCAGTCGCCAGTCGCCAGCCCTGATACAGTCGTCAGTCGTCAGTCAACAGTCAACAGTTCAGAGCCAGTGACCACGCCGAATGCCACAAGCGAACCGACTGCTGAGGACATTATTCAACGGGCAGCAGCGCCGCAGGTCGCCACCAGCCCTGATACGGTCGCCAGTCGTCCGTCACCAGTCAACAGTTCAGAGCCAGTGACCACGCCGAATGCCACAAGCGAACCGAGTGCTGAGGACATTATTCAAAGGGCGGAAGCACCACAGGTAGCCGCCAGTCAGCAGTCGCCAGTCGTCAGCCCTGATGCCGCCGCGCCGAGTGTACCCGTGTCGCCGACTGCCGAGGACATTATTCAGCGGGCAGAAGCACCACAGGTCGTCGCCAGTCAGCAGTCGTCAGTCAGCAGCCCGGATACGGTCGCCAGTCAGCAGTCACCAGTCGCCAGTCGTCAGTCGTCAGTCACCAGCCCGAATGTACCCATGTCGCCGACTGCCGAGGACATTATTCAACGAGCGACTGAACCGACTACACCGAGCCAACCTGCCGCGCCGAGTGTGGCGGTTGAGAGCCAGCCCTCCCCCACAGTCGCAAGTGAACCAAGTGCTGAGGACATTATTCAGCGAGCAGAAGCACCACAGGTCGTCGCCAGTCGTCAGTCGCCAGTCGTCAGCCCTGATGCCGCCGCGCCGGATGTAGCCGTGTCGCCAACCGCTGAGGAGATTATTCAGCGGGCAGAAGCACCAGTCGCGCCTAGCCAACCTGTGACAGTGAGCAGCACAGAGCCAACGATCCAACAGGCGACGGAACCAACTGCGCCGAGTGTAGCGGCTGAGAGCCAGCCCTTCCCCACAGCCACGAGTGAATCCACTGCCGAGGAAATCATTCAACGCGCCGAAGCGCCTGTCGAGCAAGGAATGTGGCATTCACCAGCCGTTCAACAACCAGAAGCTGCCGCCTCAACCGACAATACCGGTCGCTGGCATACGCCGAAACAGGTTCAGTGGGCGGAAGCACCGCAAACAGTTACAAGTGGCAAGTCTCAAATGACAAGCCCAGAGGCGGCAAGTGTGCCGGATATGCCAGCACAGCCGAGTGCGGAAGAGATTATTCAGCGGGCGGAAGCACCGGTAACCGTCACCAGTCAACCATCGCTAGTCACCAGCCCTGATACAGTCGTCAGTCGTCAGTCAACAGTCAACAGCCCGGATACGGTCGCCAGTCGCCAGTCGCCAGTCACCAGCCCTGATGCCGCCGCGCCGAGTATACCCGTGTCGCCAACTGCCGAGGAGATTATTCAGCGGGCAGAAGCGCCGCAGGTCGCCACCAGCCATGATACGGTCGCCAGTCGTCAGTCAACAGTCAACAGTTCAGAGCCAGTGACCGCGCCGAGTGTACCCGTGTCGCCGACTGCCGAGGACATTATTCAAAGGGCGGAAGCACCACAGGTCGTCGCCAGCCCTGATACGGTCGTCAGTCGTCAGTCAACAGTCAACAGTTCAGAGCCAGTGACCACGCCGAATGCCACAAGCGAACCGACTGCCGAGGACATTATTCAGCGGGCAACCGAACCTGTCCCCTCGAATCAGCACGACATGGATCTTTTCGCGGCATTCCAAGCAGCGGCTCAACCGGCGGAACCATCACCGGCTCATGCCATCCAACGCGGCGAAGCACCAGCCGAATACCCACCGGAACCGCCTTCCATTCGGCGAACTGTTGATGAGGAATTGTTCGCGCTGTTGGAAAGTATTCAGAGTATGCCGTCGCGCCCAAGCCCTAATCCGGCTCCCGCTGCCACCCCTGCCCCCACAACCACCGTACAGCGGCAGGCCGCGCCGATGGTGCAGCGCGAAGCCCTCTCCGCCGAGGTGATCCAGCGGGCGTTGAGGGAAGACGAGCCGCCGAACAACAAAGAACCTGAAAACAAGACTGGCAGTGATGCGAGTGATATTAATGTCGACCGGTTGGCGCGTGATGTTTACCGGATGCTCCAAAACCGTCTGCGGATTGAACGTGAGCGGCGTGATTTTTAATGCAAGGATGAGGTTTGTATGGCTGCACTGAACTTAACCAAAGGTGGGTTAGCTCCGGCGACCCTCACCAATTTGGACACCAACGAAGTGGTCAACTTCATGTTCAACCCGTTCGAATATACGTTGAGCAAGCACAACACATGGCAGGATAAACCCGTCACCGGGCAAAACCTCCCCTACGTCACCTTCCAGCAAGGTGGGGCAATCACCCTCAAGCTGACGCTGCACTTCGACAGCCAAGATGAGAACAAAGACGTTCGCAACTACACCGACAAGTTATGGAAAATGGTGATGATTAACCAATCGAAGGTGGATGCCAAAACGGGTAAAGGCCAGCCGCCCGCTGTGGTCTTCGACTGGGGGAAGCTGCACTTTAAGGCCATCATCAACGACCTCTCGCAGCAGTTCACCCTGTTTAGCGAAAATGGTATTCCCATGCGCTGCTCGGTTGACATCAGCTTGCAGCAGTACGCGGACGACGTGAACGCGATGGGCGAAGCGCAGTCCGGGAACGCCAGCAGCCTGAGCAGCGGCACCCCCACCGCCCCGACCACCGCCGTACAGGGGCAGCGGCTCGACCATATCGCCAACAGCCCGAACGACCAACGGAAAGTCGCCGAGAAAAACAACATTGATAATCCGCTGAACGTGCCGCGCGGCACGAAGCTGAAAGTGGATTAACCCTGATGCCAGCCAATACGCCGCAGACCCGGGTGAAGCAGATCGAAATCAAGGTGGGTGGAACTGACCTCACCAACGACATCATGGATGTGCTGTACGAGGCGGAAATCGAGACGAGCCTTTATCTGCCGAGCATGTTCACCCTGCGCTTCCATGATGAAGAACTGAACCTGACAGATGGAACAACCTTTGCTGCGGGCGCGGCTGTAGAGATTAAACTCCCCGATGACAGCGGCGCGTTATCAACGGTTTTTAAGGGCGAGATCACCGCGATTGAACCCGAATTCACCAAAGATTTTGTCGCCATGCTGGTGGTACGGGGTTACGACAAAGGCCACCGCCTGAACCGTGGGACGAAAACAAAAGTCTTCGTTGATGTGACCGACAGCGATATTGTCTCGCAGATTGCCAATAGCAGCGGCTTAAGCCCCCAAGTAACCGCGACCTCCACCTTGCATAAGCACGTGTTCCAACACGCGGTCAGTGATTGGGTGTTCATCCACGAACGCGCCCGGCGCAACGGCTATGAAGTGCTGATTGACGACACGAAGCTCTACTTTCGCCCCATATCGACCACCCGTACCGAAACCAACTTGGTGTGGGGGGACTCGTTGTGGAGCTTCCAACCGCGTATGTCGCTGGCGAAACAGGTCAGCAGCGTCAAAGTGCGCGGCTGGAACCCAACGACCAAACAAGCCATCATCGGCAGCGCCAGCAGCAGCAGCAGTTCCCCGACAACCGGTGTCAACAATTGGGGCGGCGCGTTGTCTCAAAGCGCCTTCTCCGAAGCCGAAGCGTTGGAAGTACAGCATCCGGTACATACCCAAGATGAAGCGACCAAGATGGCGCAGTCCATTTTGGATGAGATCAACGCCGGTTTCCTCGAAGCGGACGGTACGGCCTTCGGCAATCCGGCCTTGAAACCCGGTGTGAAGGTCAATATTCAAAAGGTTGGTACCAAGTTCAGCGGCAAGTATGTCGTGACGACCGTTCGCCACATTTACCAATCGGCTGAACCGTTTATCACCCAATTTACGGTGCAAGGGGTGCGCGCCCAGACGATGGCCGATCTGGTTGACAGGGCGCATAGTGAACAGC
>Ga0209794_1001745_pt1 | contig 14418 bp, 17 predicted proteins | sample EBPBio232013_DNA_FD_185869 | JGI IMG/M metagenome (GOLD analysis project Ga0209794, IMG submission 185869) | Wastewater treatment Type I Accumulibacter community from EBPR Bioreactor in Madison, WI, USA - Reactor 1_5/23/2013_ DNA (SPAdes)... | ecosystem: Engineered > Bioreactor > EBPR >... | reverse complement strand
TCACCTGTCCGCAGCCGGTGAAAATGAGGTCGGGCGAGACGCTGGGCGAACTTGCCGGCCGTCCTGCCGCCATCGTCACCTTCCTGGAAGGCATGTGGATCAGGCGTCCGCAGGTCCACCATTGCGCCGCCGTCGGCAAGGCGCTGGCCGAACTGCACCTCGCCGGCGAAGGTTTCGCCATCCGCCGGCCCAATGCGCTGTCGGTGCCCGGCTGGCGGCCGCTCTACGAGCGCGCGCGTGATCGCGCCGACACCGTCGCCAACGGCCTTGCCGCGACCATCGCCGGCGAACTCGACCATTGCGAGCGGAACTGGCCGAAGAATCTCCCGGCCGGCGTCATCCATGCCGACCTGTTCAACGACAATGTCTTCTTCCTGCAGAACAGGCTGTCAGGCCTGATCGACTTCTACTTCGCCTGCAACGACATCCTCGCCTACGACCTTGCGATCTGCCTGAACGCCTGGTGCTTTTCGCCCGACTACGAGTTCGATTTCGCCAAGGGTTCGGCCATGATCGCGGCCTATCAGGCAGTCCGGCTCCTGAGCCATGCCGAGAAGGCCGCATTGCCCCTGCTGGCGCGCGGTTCGGCCTTGCGCTTCCTGCTGACCCGCCTCGTCGACTGGCTGAACGTGCCACCCGGCGCCGTGGTGACGCCCAAGGATCCGCTCGAATATCTGAAGAAGCTGCGCTTCCACCAGAAGGTCGGCTCGCCCACCGAATACGGCCTCGCATGACCCCGGTGAAAGCACCTCCGCGCCGCGTCGAGATCTTCACGGACGGCGCCTGCTCCGGCAATCCCGGCCCGGGCGGCTGGGGCGCCATCCTGCGCTATGGCGAGACGCAGAAGGAGATGAGTGGCGGCGAGGCGGTGACCACCAACAACCGCATGGAGCTGCTCGCCGCGATCAATGCGCTGGAGGCGCTGAAACGCCCTTCCCAGGTCGACCTCCACACCGACAGCCAGTACGTGAAGAACGGCATCATGAGCTGGATTCACGGCTGGAAGCGGAACGGCTGGAAGACCGCCGACAAGAAGCCGGTGAAGAATGCCGACCTCTGGCAACGGCTCGACGACGTCGCCGACCTGCACGAGATCACCTGGCACTGGGTGAAGGGCCATGCCGGCCATGTCGAGAACGAGCGGGCCGACGAGCTCGCCCGCGAAGGCATGGCGCCGTTCAAGCAGGCCAGGGGCTGACCTTATGGTCGCCTTCCTCATTGCCTGCATCATCGTCGAGATCACGCCCGGCCCGAACATGGCGACGCTCGCCGCGCTTACGCTGGCCCGCGGGCTGCGGCCGGGCCTGTTCGCCGTGGCCGGCGTCGCGCTTGGCCTTGCGACCATGGGGGCGCTGGCCATCCTCGGGCTGGCAGCCATCGTCACCGAAGTGCCCGCGCTTTACGGCGTGCTGCGATGGACCGGCTTCCTCTACCTCCTCTGGCTGGCATGGGAGATCTGGCGCCAGCCGGGTGAGGCCGGCGGCGGGCTAGACGCGCAGGCCGGCCCGGGCGGGCTGTTCTGGCGCGGCTTCCTCACCAATGTCCTGAACCCCAAGGCGGCGGTGTTTTTCATCACCGTCCTGCCGACCTTCGTGCCGGAAGGCAGCGCCTCCGAGGTCAGGGCGACGACGTGGGTCTATGCGACCGCCTATGTCGGCATCGCCACCGCCATCCACACGGTCATCGTGCTGGCGGCGGCGCGCCTCCAGGGCGTTCTCGGCCGGTCCACGGGCATTGCGCGCTTCCGCGCGGTTCTGGCCGCGCTTCTCGTCGGCGTCGCGGGCTGGCTGCTCTGGGCGACGCGGCTCTGAATTCGGCGGCACGCCGATTGCGATCCCTGCCGGCAAGCGGGGCGACTGTCTCCGCATGGGACAGGAACCCGCCATGAGCCAAGCTTCTTTCGTCGCTGCGAGCCTTGCCGACCTTGACCTCGACCCCGCCCCGATCCGCCCCGAATGGGTGCTGGAGGGCAATCCGATCGCTCGCTGCCGCCATTGGTCCGACTCCACCGACGGAACCACGCAGGCCATGGCCTGGGACTGCACGGCCGGTGCCTTTCGCTGGTTCTTCGGCGGAGACGAGATCGTCCACATCATCGAGGGCGAGGTGGATGTCACCGACGAGGCCGGCGGCACGCGCACGCTTCGTCCGGGCGATGCAGCGCTGTTCCGCGCCGGGACATGGTCGGTCTGGCGCGTGCCGCATTATGTCCGCAAGCACGCCATCTGCCGCGACAGCCTGCCGGCCGTCGTGACCCTGCCGCTCAAGGCTGGCCGGAAGGCTTCGCGCATTGCCGCCCGCCTGCGCGGCTGGCTGCCCGAACCGATCCCGGCGCGGGTCGCCATGCCGATCGCCGCGGCAGGCGCGCTGGCCGCCGTCGGCGTCTTCGCGATGTGAGTGGAGACGGGGCGGCGAGGCCGCCCCCACCGTCTCAGAGCTGGGCGATCAGGTTGTCGGCGCCGGAGATATCCGCCTTGCCCGGCGCATCACCGACATTCAGCGACGTCACGACGCCGTCCTTGACGATCATCGAATAGCGCTTCGAGCGCATGCCCATGCCGGCCGCCGACGCGTCGTTGGCAAGGCCGATGGCGTTGGCGAATTCGGCGTTGCCATCCGCCAGGATGCCGACTTTGCCCGTGGCATCGCTCGCCTTCTGCCAGGCATCCAGCACGAAGACGTCGTTGGTCGAGGTCGCGTAGATCGCGTCCACGCCCTTGGCCTTGATCGCATCGGCATTGGCGACGAAGCCGGGCATGTGGTTCCTGTGGCAGGTCGGCGTGAATGCCCCCGGCACGGCGAAGAGAACCACGGTCTTGCCTGCGAAGATGTCGGCCGTCGTGCGCGCGGCCGGCCCATCAGCCGTCATCGTGCGGAACGTCGCCTCGGGCAGCTTGTCGCCGACCTGGATTGTCATGAAATTCTCCTGATGCCTGTTGGGGGGTGGCCGCGGTCGCGCGGGCGACCGGCAAAGGAACGGCGAGAACCTAAGGGGAGAAGCAGGCGGCGTCGACCCCGGCTCAGGCAGGCCGGATCATCGTTTCGAGCGCCCTGTCTCCGGCGACCAGCGTGAAGGTCAGGTCGTGGGCGGTCGGGTCGATACCCCGCGGCGCACCGTCCAGCACCAGCTTGAAGCGCCGCGTGGCGCCCTCACGGTCCAGCGCCTCGGGCAGCGGCAGGTTCCAGCGCGCATCCGGGCCCTCGACGAAGAGGTCGACGCGACCTTGCACCGCGCCGACATCGGCCGCGAGCGTCAGGACGGGGTGCTGGCCGGAACGGTCGATCCCCGCCGCCCGGACGGCCAGGCCTTCAGCCTGCCGCGCGGGCACGCGCTCCTCGAACCGGGTGACGAGACCGGCGAGCGCCGGGTCGGCCGGTGCCGCGACGCGAAGGACGAGGTCGGCCGCACCCTTGGCCGGAATGCAGATCTGGTCGCAGACCGCATAGTCCAGCTTCAGCACGAGTTTCACCGGCCGGGCCGGGTCGCGCGCCGTGACCTTCAGCGGGAACACCACCTCCAGCTTGTACCCGATGGAAAAGCCGTTGCCGTCCGGAAACCGGAACGGCGCCGGCCAGAGGACTTTGACATCGGCGACATTGCCCGAGGCCGACCAGTCGAAGGATGGCGGCACGCCGGAATCGCCAGGCGTGCGCCAATAGGTCTTGGTGCCGGGTTCCATGGTGATGTGAAGACCCGCGCGCAGCGAGCCGTCAGCCGCCACGCCACCCGAGATCAGCCTGATCGCGGACTTGGCGTCGCGCGACCAGCCGGACGCCGCCGGGCCGGCAAAAGCCGGCCGTGGCAGCATTGCCAGCGGCGCGAGAGCAAGGAGGGAGCGGCGATCGAACATCCCCTCCGATTTAGGCGAGGAGGGTCCCAAGTGCCACCTGCAAACGGTCGCAGGAGGGAACCTTTCGCCTCCTCGCCCGTCAACTGCTCGTGAACCGCGACAGGGGAGGCATCGCGTTGGCAATCGGTATCGATCCGGGTTACCTTTGCCGCATGGCAGCAAATCCCCGACGCGCGAAGCCGGGCAGCAATGTTCGCGGCTATCTCGACGGCCAGATGCTCGTCGCCATGCCCACCATGCGCGACGAGCGGTTCTCCCGGACGGTCATCTACATGTGCGCCCATTCCTCGGATGGGGCGATGGGCATCGTGGTCAACCAGACGGCGACCAATCTCGCCTTCCCGGACCTGCTGGTACAACTCGACATCATCCCCGAGGCGCAGAAGATCACCCTGCCCTCGCGCATCAACACGATCCGCGTGCTGCGCGGCGGCCCCGTGGAGACCGGCCGCGGCTTCGTGCTGCACACGTCCGACTTCTACATCGAGAACTCGACCCTGCCGATCGACGAGGGCATCTGCCTCACCGCGACGCTCGACATCCTGAAGGCGATGGCCACCGGCGAGGGGCCGACCGACGCTGTGCTCGCGCTCGGCTATGCCGGCTGGGGCGCGGGGCAGCTCGAGAACGAGATCCAGTCCAATGGCTGGCTGCACTGCCCCGCCGACATGGATCTGATCTTCGGCCCGGACACCGAGACCAAATATGACCGGGCCATGCGCAAGATCGGCATCGATCCCGGCATGCTGTCCAGCGAATCGGGCCACGCCTGAACGGACGGCGACAGTCCGGCCGCGCTCGCCTCTGTCATACAAATCGGTTTAGCATCGGCGCAGGGAGAAAACGCTCATGCGACGCCAGCGCCGGACCAAGATTCTCGCGACCCTCGGCCCGGCCTCCTCGACAAGAGAGCAGATCGCCGCCCTGTTCGCGGCGGGCGCGGACGTGTTCCGCATCAACATGAGCCATACGCCGCACGACAAGCTGCGCGAATTCGTCGAGACGATCCGCTCCATCGAACACGAGGAACAGCGCCCCATCGGCATCCTCGCTGACCTGCAAGGCCCGAAACTCCGCGTCGGCTCGTTCAAGGACGGCCCGGTGACGCTGAAGAACGGCGCTGTCTTCACGCTCGATTCCGACCGGAAGGCTGGTGACGTCCATCGCGTCCACCTGCCGCATCCCGAGATCCTGTCGGCACTGGAGCCCGGCCACCGGCTCATCCTCGACGACGGCAAGGTGACGCTGAAGGCCGAGGAATGCACGCCCAAGAGTGCCACATGCCGCGTGATCGTCGGCGGCAAGCTCTCCGACCGCAAGGGCGTCAGCCTGCCCGACACCACCCTGCCCGTCTCCGCCCTCACCGAGAAGGACCGCTCCGACCTCGACGCGGCGCTGAATGCCGGCGTCGACTGGATCGCGGTCTCCTTCGTGCAGCGGCCCGAGGATGTCGCCGAGGTCAAGAAGGTCGCGCGCGGGCGCGCTGCCGTGATGGCCAAGATCGAGAAGCCACAGGCCGTGGCGCGGCTCGCCGAGATCATGGATCTCGCCGACGCCCTGATGGTCGCACGCGGCGACCTCGGCGTGGAAATGCCCATGGCCAAGGTGCCGGGCATCCAGAAGCAGATCACCCGGCAGGCCCGCCGCACCGGCAAGCCGGTGGTGGTCGCGACACAGATGCTGGAGAGCATGATCACCGCGCCCGTGCCCACGCGCGCGGAGGTCTCGGACGTCGCTACCGCCGTCTTCGAGGGCGCCGACGCCATCATGCTGTCGGCCGAGAGCGCCGCCGGACAGTACCCGGTCGAAGCGGTCGAGATGATGAACCGCATCGCCGAGGAGGTGGAATCCGATCCGACCTATCGCGCGGTGATCCAGAATCAGCGTGCCGAACCGGAAGCGACCGGCGCCGATGCCATCGCGCTCGCCGCGCGTGACATCGCAGAGACGCTCGACCTCTCCGCCATCGTCTGCTGGACCTCGTCCGGCTCGACGGCGCTCCGCGTCGCGCGGGAGCGGCCAAAGCCGATCACCATCGCGCTGTCACCGAACATCGCGACGGGCCGGAAACTGGCCTTGCTTTGGGGCGTCCACTGCGTCGTCACGCAGGACGCCCGCGACCTCGACGACATGGTCGACCGCGCCTGCCGCTTCGCCTTCAAGGATGGTTTCGCCAAGCCGGGGCAGCGCATCATCGTGGTGGCCGGCGTGCCGCTGGGAACCCCAGGCGCGACCAATATGCTGCGCATCGCCTTCGTCGGCGCGGATTCGGTCGACCTCTAGCCGGCCACGCCCTGCATCGCGCGGATTTCCGCCATCACGCGATCCGGTTCGGCATGGTGCGGTCCGTGGCCGACGCCGGGCAGCAGGATCAGCCGGGTCTGCGGCACGTCGCGCGCCATCCCGTGCGAATGAAGGTGCGTCCAGACCACGCCATCCGCCTCGCCCGAAATGACGGTCACCGGGCAGCCGATCTCGCCGTAGCGCGGCGCCTGCGCCGTCACCTCGGCAAGAAGGGCCGCGCAGTCCTCCGCATTGGCCATGAACTGGCGCGGCCGCAACGCCAGCGGAATGCCGGCTTCGGTCATGTAACCCGTACCGACCTGCTGTGGCGCGAAGACCCCGGCAATGCTGCGCGTCATCCAGAGCTCCCCGACCGGCAGTGCAACGGTCCAGGAGAACAGCGGGCCGATCACCGGCAAAGCGGCGAGGTCGTAGTACCAGATGGTGCCGCCCGGCCAGGGGTGGGTGACGGGCGCGATCAGCACAAGCCCGGCGACACGCTCGGGATGGTCGAGCGCGATCCGGCAGGCGAGAGCCCCGGCCCAGGAATGGGCGACAATCACCGCCCTGCCGATATCCAGCCGATCCAGCGCATCGACAACCGCGCCGGCCTGATGGTCCAGCCGCGCCGCGGCACGCCCCGAGCGCCGCTCGCTGAAACCATGTCCCGGACGGTCGACGAGGATGCTGCGGCCGGGGCCGTCGAGCCGACTGCCTAGCGCCGGCTCCCAGACGCGGACCGAGCTGCTCGCGCCGTGCAGGAACACCGCAGGCGTGCCTCCCTCGCCGCGCTCGACGACATGCAGGCGACCCGTCCGCGTCTCGACGAAGCGGCCCCGCGCGGGAAAGGACCGGCTGATGGCACGGGAGCGCGCGGCCGTCCACGCCGTCAGGGCGGCCGGCACGGCGATCGACATGAGAAGTGGATCGAAAGGCACCATCGGGGAGCGTCTGCGCCTCAGCGGCGGGCCGGACCCAAGGTCCGGGCTAGAGTTCCAGTCCGTCGACCTTCGGGGTCAGCCGCCGGATGATCTCGGGGATGCGCTCGACATGCGGATTGACCTCGAGCGCCCGCTTGAACGCGGTCAGCGCCTGCCGATCCTCGCCGAGTTGCTGGAAGATCATGCCGAGCCCGACCATGGCGGTGAAGTGGCGGGGCTCCAGACGCAGCACCTGTTCGATGTCGGACACGGCACGCCCCAGCTCGCGGCGTGCGAAATAGAGCGTCGCGCGGCGGCTCCAGGCCTCGATGTAGTCGGGATAGAGGTCGATGACCGAATCGAGCAGCGCCAGCGCCAGATCCTGCTGCTGTTGCTGTGCAGCCTGCGTGGCGCGCACCATGAGAAGGTCGGCCGTATCGGAGCCTGACTGGGCCAGCGTCAGCGCGATCTGCATTTCCAGCACACGCGCCTGACGGGGACCATCGGCCTCGCGCAGCCGCGAGAAGAGCTCGTCGAGCCGGCGCGCGCGCTCGGACTGGAGAGCGGGGGCCGCAACATTGCCTGCCCCCCCGGCCGGCGCTTCCACCGCGGGAGGTGGCGTGGGAACGGGTCCGGTGACCTGCGCCGTCACGGGCGCCGCCGCGCCGAGCATCAGGCAAAACAAAACCGCCGAGCGAGTCATGGCCGAAACGTGGGCCACGAAACGTCGACGGTCAACAGGAGCGGCAATGACAGGCGCGTGAGCCCGCCTGCCACGATGCCAGCGCGCCAGCAAGGCCGGCGCAGGCTGGCTCAGCCCTGACGCGCCTTGAAGCGCTTCTGGGTCTTGTTGATGATGTAGACGCGGCCCTTGCGGCGCACGATCTGGTTGTCGCGATGGCGACCGCGCAGCGACTTCAGCGAATTGCGGACCTTCATGGCGGCGATCCTTTGAGGCGAACGAAGCAGCCGGAGCCGGGAAACCCGACGGTCAGCGCCTCGATGAACAGGAGGCGCGGGCTATACGTGCCGCAGCGGCGACTGTCAAGGTTAGCGCCGCTCGGCAAGCCAGTATCCGGCCGGCCTACTTGGCGGTAAGCTCGTCCGCCCCCAAATGACCATGACGGCCAGCGCGCCGCAACGACAGGGAGGCCGCCATGAGCGTCGCCTTCACCAAGGAAAACGACAGGGACGGCACCGAGGCCAACCTGCAGGACCGGCCGATCTCGCCGCACCCCAACCTGGTGACGCCGGAAGGCCTCGCACTGATCGAGGCGGCTCTGGAGGCGGCCCGCACCGCCGTAACGGCCGCGAAGGATGCCGGCGAAGACGCGACGGGCCTCGCCTTCGCGCGCGCCAGCCGCGATTTCCGCTACTATACCGCGCGGCGCGCCAGCGCCCAGCTCATGGACCCGCCGCCGGGCGACGGCCGCGTCCATTTCGGCAGCCGCGTGACCTTCGACCGGCAGGACGGCCGCCGCCAGACTTTCCGAATCGTCGGAGAGGACGAGGCCGAGCCGTCCAGAGGGACGGTTTCCTATGTTTCGCCGGTCGCGAGGGCGCTGATGGGCAAGGGCGTCGGCGACGCCGCAGTCGTCGGCGACGGCGAAGTGGAGATCGTCGCGCTCGGTTGAGAGCGCGTCAGCTGCGTGCGATGGTCACGATCGCCGCGCGCCCGCCGATGGCCGACGATGCCGAGAGAGCTGCGGCGCCTTCGACGAGCGCGGCCCAGCCCTGCCCGACCACCATCGCCTCGCCGTCTGCCGTGAGGCTCCACGCCTCCGCGATGGCCGCGAGCACGACGACGGGTGCCGTGGCAATGCGTTCCTCGGTTGCCCGGCCACGCCTGATCTCGACATCGCCGGAAGCGAAGCCGTCGCGGGTCAACAGGTTGAAGGCTGTCGCCGCCTGCCCGTCGCGCAGCCGGCAATAAGGCGCCGGCGCGCCGGGAAAGCGCGTCGGCTGGTCGCGGCCGAGCGTGCGGGTGCCCTCGCCGGCAAAGTCGAGATGCACGCCCGGCCCCTCGACGATCGTGAAGGTCCGCGCCACGCCCGCATAATCGGAGAACGGCCCGTCCTTCAGGATGCCGGCGGTGCCGACCCGCCAGGCGACATCGCCGTCGGGCGCAAGCGCGACGGCGAAATCGGTGGCGGTGCCGCCGCCATTCTTCCAGGGAACGGTCTTGAACCCGGCCGGGTCGAGCAGGCGGATCATGCGGGCCTCATGCTTGCGGACGCCGTCCCTTCCGGCCCCGTCACTGCGCCGTGTAGCGGATGCCGCTGATCGGCGAGACGATCTGGTTGTAGATCTCGCCGCAGCGCGCGCCGCAGCGACGCACGAAGGCCGGCAGCACGACCTTCTGCATCGCCTCGCGCAGCAGCGCCACGTCGGCCGGCGTCTCGCGGGTGATGGTCATCGGCCGATTGGTGACGACATGGCCGATCTTGCAGCCGGCGGCATTGCCGGAATTGCACTGGATGCCGTCCTCGGTGAGTTCGGCGCCGAGTTTCCACTGGGCGTCCTCGACCTCCTTCATATAGGCCTGCAGGAAGTCGCGGACGGCCGGGTCCAGCCGGTTCCACCAGGCAAGGTTCACCGCATAGGCCGCGACGCCCCACTGGATCGGCAGCGTGTAGAGATGGCGCGTGACCTCGTACCAGCGCGCGCCGTTGCCGGTGGCCGTGCCGGTCACGGCGCAATCGACGACGCCGCGCTCCAGCGCCGAATAGACTTCCGGAAAGCCGATGGCGACCGGCTGGCCGCCGATGGACTGGATGAAGTCGTTCTGCGAGCCGCCAGGCGTGCGCACGCGCCGGCCCTTGAGGTCGGCGAGGCTGGTGACTGGATCGCGGCAGAACAGCACCTGGCCCGGGAAGGGATAGAAAGCGACGATCTTGATGCCGACGCGCTCCAGCTCCTGGTTGAGCGTCGGCAGCATGGCATTGGCGATGCGCCGGCCCTGCTCATGCGACGGGTTCTGGCCGGACATGTCGATGATGTCGAGCAGCGGCACGTCGCCCGCGACCGTCGGCAGCGCCATGCCGGCGAGATCGATCTGGCCCGAGCGCAGCACGCGGATCAGGTCGGGACCGGACAGGTTGCGCTCCGGCCAGCTTGCCAGCGTCACGCGGATGCGCCCGTTCGAGCGGGTCGGCAGCGCCTCGCGCAGCATGGGAATGTCGACCTTGGTATATTGCGGGATCGACGGCGAAAGCTGGGTCACCATCTGGATCGAGATGGGCGGGCCGGCGGGCAATGTCTGCTGCGCCATGGCAGGCTGCGTCAGAAGGCCGAGCGACAGTGCGGCCAGAACTCGCGATAGCTTGAACGACATGAAGGCATCCCCCGGAAACGCTGGACGCTACGTTAAGTGGCGAACCGCAGAACGCAACCGGGCGAATGCGCAGGACAGCAGATGGCATCGCACATGAATGACCAGCACGCCGCCGGCATCCCCGCCTTCTACGAGAAGCATGCAGGGAATTTCGACCGCGAGCGCGGCCGCGACCTGATGGAACGCGGCCATCTGGCAGCTGCCATCGAAGGGCTCAGCCCCGGCACGCGGGTTCTCGATCTCGGCTGCGGCGCGGGGCAGCCCATCGCGGCCCATCTGGTGTCGCTTGGTTTCCGCGTCACCGGCGTCGATGTCGCGGAGGCCATGATTGCCCTCTGCCGCGAGCGATTTCGCGGGCACGAGTGGATCACGGCGGACATGCGGCGACTGGATCTCGGGCTGGCTTTCGGGGCCGTCATCGCCTGGGACAGCTTCTTCCACCTCTCCCGCGATGACCAGCGGGCGATGTTCCCGGTTTTTGCGCGCCATGTGGCTCCTGGCGGCTCGCTGCTGTTCACCTCGGGACCATCGGACGGGGAAGTCGTCGGCAGCCTCTATGGCGACCCGCTGTTCCACGCGAGCCTTGCGCCGGACGAATATCGCTCGCGGCTCGACGCTTCCGGCTTCGACATCCTGCGCCATGTCGTGGAAGACCCCGACTGCGGCAATCACACGGTCTGGCTGGCGCGCAAGCGCGTTATTGTTGACCCGGCGAGCCCCGCGCCGCTAAACCGCGCGCCATGAGCACCCCTCTCCCGAACGGCGCGGCGACGCCCGCCTCGCGCCGGCGCACCTTCGCGATCATCTCGCACCCGGACGCCGGCAAGACCACGCTGACCGAGAAACTGCTGCTGTTCGGCGGCGCGATCCAGCTCGCCGGCGAGGTCAAGGCCAAGCAGGGCCGCCGCCAGACCTCCTCGGACTGGATGGCCATCGAGCGCCAGCGCGGCATCTCGGTCGTCACCTCGGTGATGACCTTCGAGTATGGCGGCTGCGTCTTCAACCTGCTGGACACGCCGGGCCACGAGGACTTCTCGGAGGACACCTACCGCACCCTGACGGCGGTCGATTCCGCGATCATGGTCATCGACGGCGCCAAGGGCGTGGAAGACCGCACCCGCAAGCTGGTCGAGGTCTGCCGCCTGCGCGACATTCCGATCATCACCTTCGTCAACAAGATGGACCGCGAGAGCCGCGACCCGTTCGACCTGATGGACGATGTGGAGAAGGCACTGGCGCTTGACACCGTGCCGATGACCTGGCCGATCGGCTCGGGCCGCGAGTTCGCCGGCACCTATGACCTCGTCCACAACCATGTCCGCCGCATCGACCGCGACGAGGAGCCGATCAAGGTCAACGGCCCGGAAGCGGCGATCTTCGACGAGTTGCTGCCGAACGGGGCCGATGGCTGGCGAGAGAGCGCCCTGCTCGCCAAGGAAGGCGCCAAGCCCTTCGACCTCGACAGCTACCGCGAGGGCCACATGACGCCGGTCTATTTCGGCTCGGCGCTCCGCACCTTCGGCGTTCAGGACCTGATCGACGCGCTCATCGCCTATGCGCCACCGCCGCGCGCGCAGGTCGCCGAGAGCCGCACCGTGCTCGCCGACGAGCCGAAGATGAGCGGCTTCGTGTTCAAGATCCAGGCGAACATGGACCCGAATCATCGCGACCGGATCGCCTTCCTGCGAGTGTGCTCGGGCAAGCTCGCGCGCGGCATGAAGGCCAAGCTCGTCCGCACCGGCAAGCCCATGCCGCTGAACGCACCGCAGTTCTTCTTCGCCAAGGACCGTCAGCTGGCGGAGGAAGCCTATGCCGGCGACATTGTCGGCATTCCCAATCACGGCACGCTCAGGATCGGCGACACGCTGACCGACGGCGAGGATATCGTCTTCAAGGGCGTGCCGAGCTTCGCCCCCGAACAGCTCCGCCGCGTCAAGCTGAAGGACGCGATGAAGGCCAAGAAGCTGCGCGAGGCGCTGCAGCAGATGGGCGAGGAAGGCGTCGTCCAGCTATTCGTGCCGAATGACGGCTCGCCGGCAATAGTCGGCGTCGTCGGCGCGCTGCAGCTCGACGTGCTGAAGGAGCGGCTCTCGGCCGAATATACACTGCCGGTCGACTTCGATCCCTGCCAGTTCTCGGTCTGCCGCTGGATCACCTCGGACGACCAGCAGAAGCTCGATGGCTTCATCGACAGCCACGGCTCATCGATGGCGCGCGACCTCGACGGGGCTCCGGTCTATATGGCCTCCTCGGCCTTCTCGCTCCGCTACGAGGAGGAGCGCGCGCCCGGCATCACCTTCTCGGCGATCAAGGACTATCAGCGCGCCGCCGCCTGACGGCCGGCAAGGCGGCGGTTGCCGCCGCCGATCGCCTGCGCCACCCAGCCGATCACCTGACTGTGCAGGCGGGCATCCTTGTCGATGTTGAAATGCGTCAGGTTGCCGGACTGGCGCAGGTCGATGTTCTCGAGCCGCCCGCGATAGCCCGGCGCAGCGGCAACCGACGCGCCCCAGCCATTGTTCGACTGGAACAGATTGACATAGCGTCGCGCGCCGCCGACCAGCGGCTGGCGGACCGTCGGATCGAAGGCGACGGCGAGCGCCACCGAACCGCCATTGCGGGCAAGCTCGTTGGAAATGTCGGTGACGGCATTGGCGCCGAGCGAATGGCCGATGACGACGGCCTGATGCCGGCCGCCCGACGCGCGTTGGTTCTGCAGAATCTCAGCCGCGATCGCGCTCCAGGCTCCGTGCTCGTGCACGGTGGCGTTGTATCCGCGCGCGCGCAGCTTGGCCCCGAGGTCATCCATGCCCTGCGAAAAGACATTGGCGAGGCCGCGAATGAGATAGATGCGCGGCGCGATCTGCTGAACGCGTGCATGACGCGCATTCGCGGAGGAATAGAGGTCGCCGCGCGCAATCGCGTCGCGCGCCATCTGCACCGTGGCTCCGCCCTCGCCGCTCGTCTGCGCCGTCGTCTGGCAACCCGCCAGCAGGACTCCGGAAAACGCCAGCGCCACATAGCGGGCGCGCCTCGACATGCTCATTGCTAACCCCAGCCCCAGGACCGTTTCTCAACCTTGCGGAACCCGAATGGTTCCGACGGGACGCAGCAGCAACCTGACTCAACGTGGTTAACCCAGACTGAATGCGCGCCTCGCCCGCGGTCAACGCGGCAACGACCAAACGGATGCCCCAAGGGCACTCAATCGGCGCCATGTGTTGCCGGAATGCCGCGAATTGACCGGAACTGTTTCAGCCGGCCGTGCAGGGGGCGGCGGCAGCGGCAGCGCCACCGGGTCAGTGGATGAACGGCACGACCCGCTTCGTACGCGCCTCATAGGCGGCATATTCGGCCCCGAAGGCCTCGCGCATCATCGCCTCCTCGCGGCCGACACGGAACGCATAGAGTACGCCGAAGCCGACGAGCCCCGCCGGCCCCACGATCCAGTTCTGCAGCAGCAGGGCCTGTGCCAGCCCCCACAGGAAGAAGGCGCTGTACATGGGGTGGCGGACGAGGCGGTAGACGCCGCCCGTGACCAGCGTATGCCCCTCGCGCAGTTCCAGCGTCTGCGACCAGTTGCGGCCGAGCTGGCGGTGGGTTGCGAGGAACAGCGCCAGCGCCCCGGCGAACACGAAAACGCCGAGCCAGGCCTGCGCGGCGAAGAAGCCATAGTCGGCAATGGCGAGGAACCCGCGGCCGCGCAGCAGGCAATAGGCTATCGGCAGGATGCCGAGACCCGTCAGCGAGATCAGCAGCAGAACGCGCTCCTGCAGGTCCACCGCACTGACGTCGATGCGGTTCTTACGCTTGTTCTTGACCTCGTGGGGAATGCGGATGGCGCCCCAGCCGACAATGCCGAGGAGAACGATCATCTGGGCGGCAAGACGGGTCATCGGGCAGCGGAACTTTCGGAAGCGGCGAGCGGCGTGGTCGCGCCGGCGAGCGAGCCGTCGGCCCCGAGCGCGCCGGGCAGGCGATCTCCGTGGGCGACGATGTCGGCGAAGGCGAAGGGTCCGCAGGCGATCAT
>Ga0209794_1001743_pt1 | contig 14444 bp, 16 predicted proteins | sample EBPBio232013_DNA_FD_185869 | JGI IMG/M metagenome (GOLD analysis project Ga0209794, IMG submission 185869) | Wastewater treatment Type I Accumulibacter community from EBPR Bioreactor in Madison, WI, USA - Reactor 1_5/23/2013_ DNA (SPAdes)... | ecosystem: Engineered > Bioreactor > EBPR >... | reverse complement strand
GCAGCCGGCCGAGCGCAGCAGGCGGCCGGTGAAGGTGTGGCCATCCTCGAGCACCGCCGACCCGAGCAGATCCTCGCTCTCATCGCCGTTGGGCGAAACCAGCTTGAGCGTCTGGAGCGAGCTGCCGGAGCGGTTGCGGACGAGATAGAGCGCGACGGGACCCGGCCGGCCGAGATCCGCCGCCGTCGTCTGCGTGCGGCCGTTGAGCGTGATCTCGGGGCGCTGGCAGAGGTCCATGCCGAAGCGGCTTTCCTCGGAGCCGTTCTCATAGACCGCGCGGACGTCGTGACGGCATTCGGAGCCGTCGAGATTGAAGCGGTGACGGCGATTGCGCGCCACCGTCTCGCTGCCGAGGCGATCCTCGCCCCAGGCCGCTTCGGTGATGGGCGTGACATAGAGATACTGAAGCGTCGCGTTCGCCCGGTTGATGACGGTCACTTCGCCGGCGCTCGCGGCCGGTGCCTGACGGCGGCGCTGCTGGGCGTCGGCGGCCGGCATCTGGATGAAGGAGGCGCAGCAGGCGATCAGCGCGAGGCGCACGGGCAGGCGGGGCAGCAGCGGCATCGGCGAAACATCTCCAATTCAGCGCGCCCCGGCACCTACCGTGCGGCAGGGTCGCACCGACGGTATAGGCAAGGGCGATTTCTGCAAGATTTCGCCGGTCCGTGGCTTTGTCGTGACCTCGGACCGGCGTCTGCAACGCGACTGAAATGTTGCGGCAGCTTTCCGCCGCGCGTCAGGCCATCAGGGCCCGCGCCACCGCCATGAAACAGGGCAGGGTGATCGGGTCGTTCGCGACATTGCCGGCGATCGGGAAGGACGCGAAGCGGGCGATGACCATCTCGGCCTTCGGATCGACATAGATCGACTGGCCGTGGACGCCGCGGGCCATGTAGGCGCCGTGCTCGTTATGGCTCACCCACCACTGCGACCGGTAGGACCAGCCCGGCAGCGTCGCATAGCCGGCGGGCGCGAACCTGGCGGGGTCGCCGCCGCCCGCGACGCTCGCCACCGCCCGCTCCGCCACGATCTGCCGGCCGTTGAAGGCGCCGCCCTGCCGCATGCACTCGCCGAAGCGGGCGAGATCGCGCAGCGTGACGTTGAGGCCGCCGCCGGCACCCTCGGTGCCGACGCTGTCGACGAGGAAGTGGCCGTCCTGCTCGGCGCCGAGCTTCGACCAGACCCGTTCGGACAGCAGGTCGGAGAGCGAGGCGCCGCTGGCCCGCCGCAGGATCCAGCCGAGAACCTCGGTGTTGACGGTCTTGTAGGTGAACTGGACGTCGTGCTCGCCCTGTTTCGGCAGGGTCGGCAGGTAGTCGTAGAAGCTCTGCGGGCCGTCATAGTTCGAATCGCGCATGGCCGCGCCCGCCAGCCGGTAGGCGACGATGTCCGAATTGGGGTCGGTATAGACCTCGGTATATTTGATCCCCGTGGTCATATCCATGACCTGCCGTACCGTGGCGTCGCCGAAGGCGCTCGCCTTCAGTTCCGGCACGTAGCGCGTCACCGGCGAGGCCGGGTCGATCGCGCCCTCGTCGGCGAGCATCTCGGCGAGCGTGCCGATGAAGGACTTGGTCACCGACATGCAGATGTGCTGCTTCTCGGGGCTGAGCGCGCCGTAATAGCGCTCGAACACGACCCGGCCGCGATGAAGCACGCAGATGCCGTCCGCATAGGTCTCCGCGATCATGGCGCCGAACGTCGTCGGCTTGCCGTCCATAGTCGTCGCCTTGACGCCGGTGAGGTCCTGCTCGGCGCGCGGCAGTTCAAAAGCCGGCCCCGGGCCGCGCGACACCGCCTTGGTCGGCGCGAGCTGGCGCATGTTGCTGTAGGCCCAACGCATCTTGGGGAAGGTGCGGGCCGAGCCGTCGGCGACCCTCACGATCTTGTCGGCCGGCGGCGGGCAGCCCTCCATGATGCCGAGCTTCGCCGGTTCGCTGTCGGCGGCGCTGAGGGAATTGTGCTGGGGAACTGCGGGGCCGGTCGGCGAGGTCATGGGAGCATCCGGTCTGTGGGCTGACGGCCGGCAGCATCCCCGCTCCCGCCGCGCGCCGGTAGGGCGCGCGACGCAGGCTAGCCCGCCGCTATCCCCACACCTCGCGGGAAATCTCGACGATCATCTCCAGCTTCCGCCACTGCTCGTCCTCGGCGAGCGTGTTGCCCTCCTCGGTCGAGGCGAAGCCGCATTGCGGCGACAGGCAGAGCTGCTCCAGCGGCGCATATTTCGCGGCCTCGTCGATCCGCCTGATGATGTCGTCCTTCTTCTCCAGCGTTCCGGTCTTGGAGGTGACGAGGCCGAGCACCACCGCCTTGCCCTTGGGCAGGAACCGCAACGGCTCGAAGCCGCCGGCCCGCTCGGTGTCCCATTCCATGAAATAGGCGTCCACCGGCATGGTGTTGAACAGGAGATCGGCGATCGGCTCGTAGCCGCCGGAAGCGACGAAGGTGGAGCGGAAATTGCCGCGGCACAGATGCATGGTGATCAGCAGGTCCTTCGGCCGTCCGCCGATCGCCGCCGAGACCATGCCGGCATAGATCTCGCCCTGCCTGTCGGGATCGTCGCCGCGCTCGGCCAGCATCTTCTTCTGCTCGGGGTCGCAGAGATAGGCGAACGACACGTCGTCGAGCTGCAGGTAGCGGCAGCCGGCGTCGTAGAAGGCATGGACGGCGTTGCGATAGGCCTGCCCGAGGTCCTGGTAGTAGTCGTTCATGTCGGGGTAGAGGCCCATATTGATGAGCTTCCGGCCGCCCCGGTAGTGCAGCATGGACGGCGAGGGGATCGTCATCTTCGGCGTGCGCGAGGTGTTCGCCTGCACGAACTTGAAGTGGTCGATGAACGGATGGGTGGTGAAGCCGATGCGGCCGGTCACCCGCGGCGCCTCGGCCTTGGTCTGCACGCCCGCGAACTGGATGCCCTGGTCGAGCTCCACGCGCGTCACGCCGTCGAGCTGCCAGAGGAAGTCGTAGTGCCACCAGGAGCGGCGATACTCGCCGTCGGTGATCGCCTGGAGGCCGATGGCCTCCTGCCGGGCGATCAGCTTCTTGATCTCGCTGTCCTCGACGGTGCGCAGGCCGAGATCGTCCAGCGTGCCGGCCGCGCGCGCGGCGCGGGCGGCCTTCAGCGGTTGCGAGCGCAGGAGCGAGCCTACCTGATCGGCGCGGAACGGGCCGCTCTTGCCGGCAATGGCCGGCTGGGCGCTGGCGAGGGTGGTCATGGCCTGTATCTCCCGGTGTCGTCCCACATGCGGCTCTGTCTTGGCGCTTGGGCGCCCGCGGCCTTGGCCGGGACCTTACTGCGGCCCTCCATCGTGAGAAAGGGCCGGAGCCGGGCGGTGGTTCCGAAGGCAGCGCGCGATGGCACCGCTGCAAGCTCGGCTTGCGCCGATGGAGCGACCCGGCGCCTTGCCGCGCGGCGGGCGGCGACCGATCTCTTGTCCACCTGAGGAGGAGAGCTCCATGACCACGACAACGACTTCGAACCTGAATGCGGCATCTGCCCCGGCCGGCATCCGCCTGACCGGCATCCATCACCTCACCGCCGTCTCCGCCGACGCGCCGGCCAACCACGCCTTCTATACCGGCGTTCTCGGCATGCGCCTCGTCAAGCGCACGGTGAACCAGGACGACACCTCGGCCTATCACCTGTTCTACGGCGACGGCGTCGCCAGCCCCGGCTCCGACGTCACCTTCTTCGAGTGGCCGGTCGATCGCGAGCGGCGCGGCACCAATTCCATCGTCCGCACCGCGCTCCGAGTCTCCGGCGAGGCGACCATCCGCTGGTGGGCCGAGCGCTTCGACGCCAAGGGCGTGAAGCACGACGCGCCGGTGGTTCGCGACGGCCGCCTGACCCTCGATTTCGAGGACCCGGAAGGCCAGCGCCTCGCCCTCATCGACGATGGCGGCGCGGGCGACGCCCATCCGTGGGACGCCAGCGGCGTGCCGGCCGAGCACCAGATCCGCGGTCTCGGGCCGATCACCGCCAGCGTGCCCGTCCTGGAGACGACCGACCTCGTGCTGACCCATGTCCTCGGCATGACCAAGGTGCGCGAATACACGCTGCCGAGCGCCTCGCCCGTCCATGTCTATGCCATGGGCGATGGCGGGCCGGCCGCCGAGTATCACGTCGCCGTGGAGCCGCATCTGCCGCAGGCGCGGCAGGGCGCGGGCTCGGTGCACCACGTCGCGTTCCGCACGCCCGACGAGGCGGAATATCGCGGCTGGGTCGAGCGGCTTCAGGGCATGCGCATCCCGAATTCGGGGCCTGTGGACCGCTACTACTTCCGCAGCCTCTATTTCCGGGAGCCGAACGGCATCCTGTTCGAGATCGCCACCGACGGTCCGGGCTTCGATGTCGACGAGCCTCTCGCCACCATCGGCGAGAAGCTGGCGCTGCCGCCGTTCCTCGAGGCCAAGCGGGCGCAGATCGAGCGGGGGCTGAAGCCGCTCGGCTGAAGCCCTGACAAAGGGGGCGTCCGTCCCGCATCCGCATCTGTTTCGCCATGCGCGGCCTTGTGCCGGGCATGGCGAACTGCGTGCGGCCGTCGCGGTCGGTTTTCGGCCACCGCCTTGCGCGACCTGCACTGGCGCCTAGATTGGCGCGTGCCGATTCTCCGCCTCCGGGACCCATCATGATCCGCGCCACCCTTCTCGTCCTTGCCGGTGCCTTGGCGCTCGCCGCCTGCCAGTCGACCTCCGAGGCGCCCGCGCCGCAGCCGGTCGCGCAGGGTTCGTCGCCGCAATATGTGACGCGTCCGGACTTCCGCCTGCCGGAAGGCGCCGGCTGTTCCGGCGAGATCGCGCGCTTCCGCGCGGTCATGGACAACGACCTCGCCACCGGTCACGTCACCCGCGAGGTCCACGGCCGGGTGATCGCCGACCTGCGCGGACCCGAGGCCACCTGCGCCGCCGGCCGCTCGGGCGAGGCGAGCTCGGCGCTCACCGCCGTCAAGCGCCGCTACGGCTATCCCGCCTGAGCCGCCTCGTCGGCCCCGCCGGCGAGCCACCATTCGCAGAAGGCGAGCTGGAAGGCCGGCATCCGCTCGGGCAGCAGGTCCGCGCCCGAACGGACCAGATGGATGTCCGCGAGTTCCGGCTGTGCCTCCCCGGCAAGCCGCTGCAGGATCAACCGGCGCAGCGCCTCGCCCGCCAGTCCCGTGCGGACGATCTTGATGAAGGCGAGGCGCTTGTCGTCCTCGTAGAGCCAGAAGCCGTCGTCGAACGCCACCTCGTCGGGGCGCAGGCCGGTCTCCTCGCCAAGCTCGCGGCTGACGCTGCCCGTCAGATCGACGCGGCCGTCGACGAGGTCGTCGAGGTCGGGCGTGCCGCCGGGAAAGTAGATCTTGCCGGCATTGGCGGTATGGGCGCCCATCACCCCCATGGCGAGCGCGCCGTCCGACGCGACGAGGCCGGCAAGCGCGAAGCCGTTCTTCGTGCGGCCATCGGCCTCGCCATGGCGCATGTAGTGGAGGAATTCGGCGAACAGGACGGGCCGGTAGCGGCCGGTCATCCGGTCGTCCGTCACCTCGCCGCCGCTCATCAGCAGCACGCGGCCGTTGAACAGCGCCGGGTTGGCGGCGGTGGCGGCGGCCCAGGCGGCGTCGATCGCCTGCCGCTCCCGTTCGGCATAGGCCCAGGGGCTCGTGTCGAGCGTGGCGTCGATGTGGCGGATGCGGCGGAACCGGGGAACGGCCAGGGCGTTGTCCTCGCGCGATGAAAGGCGTCGCGCGGCTTCCGAACGGCCCTCTGGCCCGGCGAAGCACGGCGTTACCGTCTGTTAAAGCTGAACCGACGGCGGCTTGGCAAATGGCCCGGTGGTCACCTATGGTCCTCACCCGGGAAGGGGCTTAGCAGGAGGGATTCTCTATGTTGAAGAAATTGGCTCTGGTCGGCGCCGCGGCCCTGATGATCGGCGCGTGCACGCCGCGCGAGGAGCGGGCTGCTGCGGGCGGCGCGATCGGCGCCGGCGCCGGTGCGATCATCGGCGGTCTGGCGACCGGAACGGGCGGTGGCGCTCTCGCGGGCGCGGCGATCGGCGGCGTTGCCGGCGCGATCATCGGTGCCGAAACCACGCCGCGTCGTCGCTGCTGGGTCAACCGCTACGGCGAGCGCGTCTGCCGCTATCGTCGCTGATCGGCGATCGATCGAATTGCGAAACCCGCCGGGCTCCGTCCGGCGGGTTTTTCATTGGCGGGCTCAGAGATGGAGCCGCCCCTCGGCGACCATCACGGCGCCGCCGCCGATCGTCACGCGGGTCACCGCCCGGCCCGCGACGGTCAGGCCGAGCGCGATTCGGCTCGGCCGGCCCATGGCGAAGCCCTGCTCGATGACGGCGGCATGCACGCCGTCCGCCGGCCTGTCGAACTCCGCGAGCACGCCGGCGAAGGCCGCCGCGGCCGATCCCGTCGCCGGGTCTTCGGCAACACCGAGGCCGGGCGCGAACATCCGCGCGTGGAATCGCGCGGCCGGGTCCACGGTCTGGCGGGTATAGGCGAAGATCGCGGGGTGGTTCTCGCCGATGGCCGCGAAGGTCTCAGCGCACCAGCGGGTATCGACGCGGATGGCGTCCATGGCCGCGCGGGTCTTCACCGGCACGTAGCAGAACGACACCGGCGCGCCGTAGCGGCTCGGCCGATGCCCGTCGAAGCCGATATCCTCGGGGGTCAGGCCGAGAATGCCGGCAAGCTGCGCGGGATCGGGCGCCGGCCCGATCACGGCCGGCCGGCGCGGCGCCTCGAAGGTCGCATCAAAGCGGCCGTCGGCATGGCGGACGACGTGGCAGGGCACGGGACCGGCCTTCTCGCCGAGCACGAAGCGGGTCTCGGCGCCGGGAGCAAGACCGTCCAGCCGGGCGAGCAGGACCGCCGTGCCGACCGTCGGGTGGCCGGCGAAGGGCAGTTCGGCGCCCGGCGTGAAGATGCGGATGTCGGCGCGGTGGCCCGTCGCAGTCTCCGGCAGGATGAAGACCGTCTCCGACAGGTTGAACTCGCCGGCGATCTTCTGCATCGCCGCGGTGTCGAGGCCGGCGGCGTCGTGGACCACGGCGAGCGGGTTGCCGGCGAGCGGCGTGTCGGTGAAGACGTCGAGCGTGTGAAAGCAGCGGGTCATGGTCGTCATACCGCCTCGGGCGTGAACAGGCGGCTCGGCGCGACGAACTCGTCCTGCGCCGCGACGGTCAGGATCTCGCGCGACCCCGCCTCGGCCGTGCGCGTCAGCAGCCCGAAGGTCGAGGAGGCCGCGAGCGACAGCGCCGTCGCGACATCGCCGGTTCCGGCGGCGTGGACGAAGAACAGCGCCGCGATGGCATCGCCCGCGCCGTTGACCGAGACGCCGAGCTTCGGCGTGCGGACGCGGAACGTGCCCGCCGGCCCGGACGCCAGCAGGTCGATCGAATCCTCCGGCGTGTCCTCGGTCAGGAGGCTGGTGACGAGCACCGTCTTCGGCCCGCGCGCCTGCAGCGCCGCCACGGCGGCCTTGGCGTCGGCGAGCGTCGTCACGGTGCGGCCGGCCAGATATTCCAGCTCGAACTGGTTGGGGGTGATGATGTCGGCCGCCGGCACCGCCGCATCGCGCATGAATTCGGGAATGCCGGGCCGCACGAAGACGCCCCGCCCGACATCGCCGATCACCGGGTCGCAGCAATAGAGCGCCTTCGGATTGGCGGCGCGCACGCGCGCCACCGCGTCGAGGATGGCGGTGCCGATATCGGCGGAGCCCATATAGCCGGAGAGTACGCCGTCGCAGCGGCCGAGCACGCCGCGGTCCTCGATGCCGTCCACCAGCTCCTCGATCATCGGGCCGTCATAGACCCGGCCCTTCCAGGCGCCATAGCCGGTATGGTTCGAGAACTGCACGGTGTGGATCGCCCAGACCTCGTGGCCGAGGCGCTGCATGGGGAAGACCGCCGAAGCGTTGCCGACATGGCCGTAGGCGACCCAGGACTGGATGGACAGGATGTTCATGGCGGCGTTCCGCGAGGGGCGAGTATGAAGCGCCGTCACGCTAGCGGGCCTTGCAGGGCCGCGCCAATTCCCATCGGTGAACCCTGCCATCACGTCAGGTACTTCGTTCAACGGCCGTTCACCCGAAGGCCACAAGAAAGCAGCGAAGGCATCAAATGCCCGTCATGGTCGGGGTGCGTGATCATCGGGCCGGAGCGATCAGCTCCGGCAGTCTTCCGCGGAGGCCTGCCCGGCCGTCGCCGCGGATCTCGGGAGGAATTCTGGCCGGGCTGCGGATGGAACATCCCATGACTTTCTCGCGCATCCTCACCGCCGCCGCGGTTTCCGCCCTGCTCGCCGGTTCGGCGCTCGCCCAGACGGCGACCCAGCCTCCGGCGACGCAGCCGTCCCGTCCCGCCGCCACGACGCCGGCCACGCCCGCGGCGCCGGCCCGTCCGGCCGCCGCCGCTCCCGCCGCCCAGAACCAGGCGGCGCGGGTCAACCTCAACAGCGCCACCGCCGCCGAGCTCGACACCCTGCCGCAGATCGGCGCGGCGCGTGCGCAGGCCATCGTCACCGAGCGTGGCAAGGGCCGCTTCCGCGACTGGGCTGATTTCGAGCGCCGCATGGCCGGCACGACGGTCAACCAGCAGGCGCTGAACGCCATCAAGGATCGCGTGCGGTTCTGATCCGGTCGCGTTCATGCCGGGAAGGGCGGCTTCGGCCGCCCTTTTCGTTTCGCCCTCAGGCGATCCGGATGCGCCCCTTGAGCAGGGCCATGGTGCCGGTGTCGTAGAACTGCGTCACCTCGACGATCCGGTTGTCGCGGATGCGCAGATAGTCGAGCGCGTCGAACCGAGCCTCCCGGCCATTCTGGGCGAGGCGCAGGTCCATGTGCCACCTGACCACGACGTGGTCGCCCTCGGCGATGATATGGTCGATGCCGTGGCCGAGATAGAAGTTCTCGTCATGCACCTGCCGGATGTAGCGGTCGATGCTTTCGCGGCCGACCCTGAGCCCGGATTGCGGATTGAGCACCGGGTTTCCGATCACCGTCATCCGTGCGTCGGGCGCGAAATAGCTGAGATACTCGTCGAAATCGCCCGCCTGACGCGCATCGTAGAGCGCATGGACGGCCTCGAGCAGCGCCTTGCGGCGGGTCGTCTCGCTGGCGAAGGCGGTGGGTTTCGCCATGGCTAGACCCTGCCGGACATGATGGCGAGGGAGGCGGTGTCCATGAACTGCGTCAGTTCGACGATCTCGCCGTCGCGCAGCCGGATGAAATCCATCACGTCGAACTCGCCGACGGCGCCAGTGTCGCGGCTGCGCAGGGTGAGCTGCCGGCGCACGGCTGCGAGATTGATATCGACGATCACGTCGACGAGCAGCGCATCGACATATTCGTATTGCTGGTAGCAGCGTTTGATGACGCGGGCGATGTCGCGGCGGCCCTGCCGGGGCCCGGTCTCCGGGAGCAGGCGGGTGTCGCCGAGGATGTGAAAGATGCCGTCCTCCGCGAAGCCCAATGCGAACCCGTCGCCGTCGCCACGCCGGCGGGCTTCGTAGAGGTCGATCAGCCTTTCCCTGACGGCGACTGTGCCGGATAGGACGCGGAAACTGGGGTAGGTCATGAGCGCGGCAGAATCTCCTGAACTGTTCCCCACGGTAAGGTGGTAACGCGATCTGTGACAACCCGCCAAGGGACAGGGGTCAAGAATGCAGATGTCCGGATGAGTGTAGCATGAATGGTACCGCCGGCCGGCATCTGGCCACCGTCAGGCAGCATCCGGCCACCGTTGATCGACACCTGAATACCGTTCAGCCGCAGCCGGCGGCCTGAGGCTCCCGCCGCGCATCGTGTGGTCGAGGCAGGGAGAAAATCACCCGGGCAAAAAAAAGGGCGGCCGAAGCCGCCCTTGTCGTGGTGCCGGTCGGGCTCGCGCGTGCTCGCCGCGCATCCCGCTTCCGGCTCAGTTCTTGGTCTTGTCGACCAGGGCCTTGGCCTTGATCCCAGAAGGACGGGTGCTTTCGTCACCCGTCCGCCGGGAATTCTTCGGCCAGATCAGTTCTTGGTCTTGTCGACCAGGGCCTTGGCCTTGATCCACGGCATCATGTCGCGCAGCTTGGCGCCGACTTCCTCGATCGGATGGGCGGCCATGCGCGCGCGGGTCGCCTTGAACGAGGTCTGGTTGACCTTGTTCTCCAGCATCCAGTCGCGGGTGAACTTGCCCGACTGGATGTCGGTCAGCACGCGCTTCATCTCGGCCTTGGTCTCGGCGGTGATGATGCGCGGGCCGGTGACGTACTCGCCGTACTCGGCCGTGTTCGAGATCGAGTAGTTCATGTTGGCGATGCCGCCCTCGTAGATGAGGTCGACGATCAGCTTCACCTCGTGGAGGCACTCGAAATAGGCCATCTCCGGCGCGTAGCCGGCTTCGGTCAGCGTCTCGTAGCCGGCCTTGATCAGCTCGACCAGGCCGCCGCAGAGCACGACCTGCTCGCCGAACAGGTCGGTCTCGCACTCTTCCTTGAAGGTCGTCTCGATGATGCCGGCGCGGCCGCCGCCGTTTGCCGAGGCGTAGGAGAGGCCGAGGTCATGGGCATTGCCCGAGGCGTCCTGATGGATCGCGATGAGGGTCGGCACGCCGCCGCCGCGCTGATATTCCGAGCGAACGGTGTGGCCGGGGCCCTTGGGGGCGACCATCAGCACGTCGAGATCCTTGCGGGCCTCGATCAGGTTGAAGTGCACGTTGAGGCCGTGGGCGAACATGATCGCCGCGCCGTTCTTCATGTTGGCGTGCAGGTCGTCGCGGTAGATGTCGGCCTGCAGCTCGTCCGGGGTGAGCATCATCATGATGTCGCAGACCTTGGCGGCCTCCGCCGGGGTCATGACGGTGAAGCCGGCGGCCTCGGCCTTGGCGCGGGTGGCGGAACCCGCCTTCAGCGCGATGACCACGTCCTTGACGCCGGAGTCGCGCAGGTTCTGCGCGTGGGCATGGCCCTGGCTGCCGTAGCCGACGATGCAGACCTTCTTCGACTTGATCAGGTTCAGATCGGCGTCGCGATCGTAATAGACACGCATGGGATGGTTCCTTCCTTGGCTTCGCGTTGTCGGGGTTTGGTAGGCGTTGTCAGGCAGTGGCCGGCGCGGGGGCCGCCCGGCCGTAGAGGGTGAGGAACTGATCGGTCGCAGCGGCCGCATCGCGCGCGATCTCGGCCTTGCCAAGCTTCAGCTTGTCCCCGAGCAGCAGGCGGATCTGCACGTCGCGGCCGGCAAGGCCGAAAAAGGTGCGGAACGCCGCTTCGGTATCGTCGAAAGCAAGCAGGCCGGCAGCGCGCCCTTCTTCCAGCACGGGCTTCAACCGGTCGCCGATGGCGAAGCGGCCGTTATCGAGCACGATCTGGCCGAGATTGCTCTGCTTCGACGCCGCGTGAGCGATCGCCACGCGGTTGAGCGCGATCGACGTGGCGCTGGAAATGACCGACAGCCAGTTCGCAGCGAAATCGCTGAGACTGTCCCTCAGGCTAGAGGCATCGAGCTTCTGCCGGTCGTAGCTGCCGGCGCGCACGCGGGATGCCTGCCATTGCACCGCCGCGGTCAGGAGGCCGTCGCGGTCGCCGAACCACTTGTAGAGCGTTTCCTTCGAGCAGCTCGCCTGCCGGGCGACGGCCGTCATGGTGAGCTGGCCGCCCTTCTCCTGCAGCAGCGTCAGCACCGCGTCGAGAACCGCCGCCTGGCGGGCGGTGGGCTCTGCCGGATCGGCGCCCGAAGGCTCGGAAGCAGGGGTCTTGGCGGCTGAAGTCATGGGTGTCGACAGGCGGGAACGAGCCGTACCGTACGTTACGGTTCGGTTATCTAGCCCAGCGCGATCCCGCGCGCAAGCGGGACTTCGGGCATGCCGACGATTGCCATCGCCGGCTCATCCGTCACCCGCCGCACGCCTTCTGGTACAGCCTGACCGTCTCGGCCATGCCGTAGGTGAGCGCATCGGCCGTCAGCGCATGGCCGATCGACACTTCCGCGATAGCAGGCGCGCGGGCGATGAGGGCCGGCAGGTTGTCGAGCGTCAGATCGTGGCCGGCATTGACGGCGAGCCCCGCCGCAACCGCCGCGTCCGTCGTCGCGGCGAGCTTGGCGAGTTCGGCCTGCGCCTTGTCGGGGTCGGATGAGCCGCCATAGGGGCCGGTATAGAGCTCGATCCGGTCGGCCCCGGTCGCCCTGGCGCCGGCCACCAGCGCCGGGTCGGGATCGAGGAACAGCGAGACGCGGAAGCCCGCCTGCTTCAGCCGCTTGTTCACCCGCGTCAGCAGGTCGCCGTCCTTCGCCACGTCCCAGCCGTGGTCCGAGGTCGCCTGCGCCGGATCGTCCGGCACCAGCGTCACCTGGTCGGGCTTCGCCTCCTCGCAGAGCGCCAGGAAGCGCTCGTCCGGATAGCCCTCGATGTTGAATTCCGCCTTCGGGAACTCGTTGCGGATCATCGCCACCAGCGCGAACACGTCGCCGCGCCGGATATGCCGCTCGTCCGGCCGCGGATGGACCGTGATCCCCGCCGCGCCCGCCTGCAGCGCGATGCGGGCAAGGCCCACCACGCTCGGCCAGGGCAGGTTGCGCCGGTTGCGCAGCTGGGCGATCGCGTTGACGTTGACGGAGAGATGCGTCGGCATGGGGTCGGCCTTTAGGTCGCTGCGGGCGCCCGGTTTCGGGTGGGTCGCATTCCCTTCACGCGAACCGGTATCCGGTTCGCTTGAGAATGCTCCCATTCAGCGTCCCTGCGCGCCGTCCGGCAAGGCCGCTTCCAGCATGCCTTCCGCGCCACGGCTCATGGCCGCGATGCCGGTGCGCGACACCTCGACGAGGCCGACCACGCCCATCAGGCGGATGAAGCGCTCGACCTCCTCGGTCGTGCCGGTCAGCTCGAACACGAAGGAATTGAGCGTCGCGTCCAGCGTCCGCGCGCCGAAGGCGCCGGCGAGCCTGAGCGCCTCGACGCGGGCGTCGCCCTTGCCGCGCACCTTGACGAGGCAGAGTTCGCGCTCCAGCGCCTCGCCCTGCACCGTGAGATCGACCACGCGATGCACCGGCACCAGCCGGTCGAGCTGCGTCTTGATCTGCTCGATGGTCTTCTCGGTGCCGGTAGTGACGATGGTGATGCGCGAGACGTGCTTCTCGTGCTCGGTCTCCGAGACCGTCAGGCTCTCGATATTGTAGCCGCGGCCGGAGAACATGCCCGCGATGCGGGCTAGAACCCCCGGTTCGTTGTCGACCAGCACCGCCAATGTGTGGCGGCGGGTCGGCGGCTGGGCGTCGGACAGGAAGTAGGCGGACTGGGACTGGGTCATCGGTCTGTTCGTTCTGGTGTTACGCGGCCGCGCGGGCGTCGGGAGAGGGCGGGAGCAGGCTCGATACCGGCGCGTCGGCCAGCGCGATCTCGACGGCCGCGGCGACATGCTCCTCGGTCGTGTCGATGGCCGGCTCCGGCATGTCCGCCTGGGAGAGAAGCAGGCCGATCTCGGTACAGCCGAGAATGACGCTGTCGATGCCGTCGGCGCGCGCTGCATCGATGACCGCGAGATAGGCGGCCTTCGAGGCGGGGCTGATCACGCCGCGGCAGAGCTCCTCGTAGATAATGCGGTGAACCTCCGCGCGGCCCGCCGCATCCGGCACCACGGCGGCGATGCCATGGGCGGCCAGCCGGTCGCGGTAGAAGCCGTCCTCCATGGTGAAGCGGGTCGCCAGCAGCAGCGGCCGCCGGCAGCCGCGCGCCTTCAGCGCCGCCGCCGTCACGTCGACGATATTGACGAGCGGCAGGCCGGAGGCGGCCTCGATGCCGCCCGCCACCTTGTGCATCGTGTTGGTCGCGAGCACGAGCACTTCCGATCCGGCGCGCGCGAGGTCCGCGCCGAGCCGGTCCATGGCCCGGCCGGCCTCCTCCCATTCGCCCGCCGCCTGCATGGCGGCGATGCCGGCGAAATCGACCGAATGGACGATCGCCTTCGCCGAATGCAGTCCGCCGAGACGGTCGCGCACGAGCTCGTTCAGCCGGCGGTAATAGACCGCCGTCGATTCCCAGCTCATGCCGCCGATGACGCCGATCGTGCGCATGTCACACCAGCTGCTTGCGTTAGACCAACTGCTTGCCCTTGGCGTCGATGATCTCGCCGGTATCGCCTTCGAAGTCCGGCAGGATCATCTCGTTATGCGCCTTGCCCGAGGGGATCATCGGGAAGCAGTTCTCTTCCTTCGCCACCAGGCAGTCGAAGATCACCGGGCCCGGATAGTCGATCATCTCCATGATCGCGGCATCCAGTTTCGCCGGATCGTCGCAGCGGATGCCCTTGGCGTGATAGGCCTCGGCGAGCTTGACGAAGTCCGGCAGCGCCGCCGAATAGCTCTCCGAATAGCGCCCGCCATGCAGCAGCTCCTGCCACTGGCGCACCATGCCCATGTACTCGTTGTTGAGGATGAAGATCTTGATCGGCAGGCGATACTGCGCCGCCGTGGACATC